>Ga0180436_10001843_pt1 | contig 20455 bp, 21 predicted proteins | sample SS_ome_2_FD_132434 | JGI IMG/M metagenome (GOLD analysis project Ga0180436, IMG submission 132434) | Hypersaline lake sediment archaeal communities from the Salton Sea, California, USA - SS_3_S_2 metaG | ecosystem: Environmental > Aquatic > Non-marine Saline and Alkaline > Hypersaline >...
ACGACTCAATCAATATACAGAACGACTGGAGTTGGTGCGTGCTGATTTGGTTCAGGATTCTTGGCAAATGACTATACCGAAGCCTGTTCATGCTGTGGTAACAACCTGGGCATTGCATGATTTAGGATCTAAAAACAGCATATTCAAAGTCTATGAAAAATCCAGACAAGCCTTGAATGAAAGCGGAATTTTTCTGAACGGTGATTTTATTAAACCCGAAGAAACGTGCCATGAGTTTGAAGGTGGGCGTTTTGAAGTATCCAGGCATCTGGATATGCTCAGAGAAACTGGATTCAGGGAACCAGCTTGCCTGAGTTTATATGAAATAGAAACAGACAATCCTACGGCAGCACAGAATTATGCATGTTTCAAAGCGCTTAAGTGATTTAAAGGTTGATGCCAGCTAATACCACACAAGTATGACACAGGCTTTCAGGAATCCCTGGCGATGAAGGGCAGGTATTAAGCAGGTAAAAGGCGTTTCATTAATAGAATAGGTCCCATCGAAATGAAAAGCCATGATTTGCATTAAACGTTCCATCGTTTTCAATTATCGCTACAGATCCAAAGTCTAATTCTAATAAAAATGGTACAGATGCTTGTCCAAATGGTCTTCTTACAAACCATAAGAACCAACCTTGTGTCTCGAGTTTGGATATAGATTTCAATTGATGCTCAGTTAGAAAGTAATCAAGATTATCTGGAACAGGCTCTTTATTTATCCTTCTTTCGATTGAGACTGTATATCGATAAGGTGACATAGTTTTTTTTCATTAATATTCGTTAAGGTAATGAAGAGGCAAAGTCTGTGCCAGTTAATTACGTCAATAAATTGGCTTTTTCGCGTCTACTGAGTAACAGGCGTTCGACGACCTTGAGTGATTTTTGCTAACAGTAACAAGCTGACATGGATGAGTATGGCTATCGATACCTGCTGGAACTGATAAGCGGACACTAGGATTTGACGAGAAATGTGTCAGGAATATTAACAATAAAGAAGTTTGGGGGCTCTAAGTTATTGATTTTATTGCATGGTATATAAATTGCCTGTTAAAACGAAATTGCTAAATAATATGAGGAAATATCATGAAAAATATTTTCGTATCAATTGCTATTTTCTTTCTCTCTACTAATGCATATTCAGTTTCAGTAAGTGAAGATTTTGATGACGGACTTGCTCAGGGTTGGTCTTTAGATGGACTGTGGCATGTTACTGACAATGCTCCATACGGTGCTACTGGTTTTGCATTAGGGTATGTTAAGGACGAAACTTCTGGTCCGACTCCTAATGGTAACTTCGATACTGGTTCTGCTAATTCTGGAACAGCTTTGTCACCAAATGCATCATGTATCGGACCATGCTTATTAAGCTTTGATTACATCAAGGATACAGAAGCCGGGACTATTTATGACACTATGGATATATCTATCATTCAAAATTCTACAGATTTTTTCGCGACCACAATCACATCTGCTTCTTCCGCATATCAGCCATTTTCCTTTGATTTAACGACTTTAGTTGGTTTAGATACAACTTCACTATTCAATGTAGAATTTTTCTTTGATACTGCCGATTTAATAGGCAATGATGGTGCAGGGGTTCGAATCGACAACTTTAGCGTAGGTACTCCAGTTTCTGCAGTACCAGTACCAGCGGCCGTTTGGCTCTTTGGTTCAGCTATAGCCGGATTTGCTGGATTTAGCAGATTCAATAAGAAAACATAAGGCTAACTCCCTGGCTATCAAAGTGTCCTGTTAATGGCATTTTTAGTTTTACATTACTTATCTTCAATAATATTAACAGAACCAAACTCACGAAGTTTCTTAAAAAATTCATCATGTTGTATATAGTGGGAGCCATCACAAGAAAAGTTCATAGCAATTTTTCCATTGAGACGATTAACTGATGCGCTTCGTAGATAAACCTGATCATCCGAAAGCCTTAGGCGATTGAACTCTTCAAGAATCATTGTTATTTGATACTTATCAACACGAGGTTGACGTCCTTCATAAGATAAAGATGGAAAACTTTCGATAAAATCTGGGGCAAGGACTTCATCTTTAACATAAACTTTATAATTAAAGGGATCATCATAAAACCAGCAGGTTAATTGAGAAGATGAATAATGTGCTTTCACATGAAAAGCCCCTTTTCTTGTAAGCATTTCTTCAATAAGCCTGTTTATTTTTTCTAGGTTTTCATCGAATAGGCTTTGTTTGCGAGACTGTTGAAATAAAAACTCTCTTACGGAAGGGTCGCCTTTTACTTGCAACCATTTTTTTGGCATTTAAATTCCCCTGTTATCGGTATAAATTAACATTTGTTATATCGATAGGTTAAAGATTATTGTTTTAACGGAATAATTATTAATTGGTATTTTGTGTCGCAGTGGCAAATTTCTCTGACGACTTTATGTTATGCAAAAATAGAGTTTGACTTGGGTAAGCAAATTCAATTTTCTCCTTCTCAAATTCTTCATGAATGCGTAGATTAATAGCTTGTTGAATGTCCATGTATGTATTGTAATCTGAGCCAAGTATGTAATAGACAGTTTCAAACTGAAGTGCAAAGTCCCCATATTGCTTGAAATGCGAACGATCAAAACGGGTGTTATCCTGTTCTTCAATTGCTTGTTTAATTATTACAGGGATATTTTTCAGCTGTTCTCGAGGAGTTTGGTAGACAACTCCTATATTGAAAGCAACTCTGCGCTCAAACATTCTTCCATAGTTTCGAATTCTACTACCGAGCATATCAGCATTGGAAAAAATGAGCTGTTCCCCTGATAAACTACGAAGCCGAGTAGTTTTTAGGCCAATGTGTTCAACGCTCCCAAGGTAATCATTTATAATCAGAAAGTCACCTATGGTAAACGGCTTGTCGAGAACGATAGACAGAGAAGCGAAGAGGTCTCCAAGTATATTCTGAACGGCCAGGGCAACTGCAATACCACCCACACCGAGGCCAGCAACAAGGGCAGTAACGTCGACCCCGAGATTATCAAGTATTAACAGAAAAATTACTGACCAAAGGACGAGTCGACCAATGAATCCTAAAGCGTTCATGGTGGTAACACTTACCGGGTCCTGCTTGAGCATGCGCTCTCGATAGCCATTAATCCAGAAATGAATGAGAGAATTAAGCCAGATACCAGACTGTATCAGCAGTGCTACGATGAGAATAACATGAGTTACATTTTGTACTGTTTCAGGAAGAGTAAGAAGCAGGGAACCTGTGAACAAAGCTATTATTATAAGAAACAGTACTTTTGTATGCTGGAGCATATCTGCAAATGCATCATCCAGGACAGTAACTGTTCGAGAGGCCATTTTTGATATCTGTCGGCCCCCAAGTTTCTGGAGCAAGCGCAGAACAGTATAAGTTACTACTGAAACCAGCAAAGCATAAAGCCATATCAGAAAAGTATTACTATAAATGGATATATCTAATATATTCATTACTTTCCCAGTGCATTACGAAGTAATAGCGCTTATTATTGTTACCAGCACGAGCTTTCTATTTTTGTCGAAATATGGATTCAGTCCAATTTCTACAGAAATATTTTCTCCATTCTTGGTGACTGCTGGAAATTTTTCGTTATTCCCCATTTTCCTGGGTATCGGATCGATCATAAACATATTGAAATGCTGTTTGTGTTTGATGTGATATTTTTCGGGTATCAAAAGCTCTATGTTGGAGTCTTGCAGTCGATTTTTCTCATATTGAAAAAGGTTACAGGCAGCTTTATTGGCCAATTCTATGTTTCCGTTCACATCTACGACGAGTTGCGGGATAACATTTGCCTCAAATAATGAACTGAATCGATTTTCGATTTCTTTAATTCGGTTGGCTTTTTCGATTTGTGCATCAGCATAATTAGAAGCAATTCCGGAATATTTGCTGCTAATTCGACTTTTCATGAAAAAGTATAGTGAAAGACCGTATACAACAATTATCATGATGCTGAGCATCATGGTGGGGATTCGTTCCTCCTGACGAATTTTCAATATCGAGTTAACTGAGCGTTTTGAAATAAGTGTCAGTCTGAAGTCGCCCTTTATAAAAAATTTAGATGCAGCAAATCCCGAAATAGCAGGATACAGATTCATCAGGTCTCGAGCTGAATAAATAGTTTTCCAGTTCCATAAACCAGTATCTTCTTCTACACTACCTACAGTCTTTTCTTTGACTCTATCCCATATCCCCGGGTATGATTTTTCAATGTTTAACAGGCTTAAATCTATTGCATTCTCGGCCAGGTAATATTCCGGATTATTTAGTAAAAATTTAGGCTCGTTTAATAAATAGCCATCCTGGTTGATAAGAAGATAATCCAGGTCGTTTTGAATACCATGAATTTTATCCACCAGCCGAAAGTAGTCCTGCATAAGTAGATTGAGGATAATTATTCCTTTTTTCTTACCCTGATAGTCATCTAATGATATTGCAATACGTATGGTTGGTTTAATTGGATAGTCGACCTCCCCATGTTCCTGATTTAAATCAATTTTTGAAACATAGATCTCACCAACATTTAAAGCCGAGGCTTCAGTAAAATAATAGCGCTTACTTTTGTCTTGTAGTGACAATGCATTTTCTATAATAACGTCATTATTATTTCTGGAAATGCGAATTTTTTCGTATCCAGTTTCATCAATCCACCTTACTTGATCATAAATGCGGTTGCCTTTGGCAAGCAAATATAGAGAATTAGCAAATTGTCTGAGATTAGCGGTGTTGGGGTTGCTTATGGCTTGCAAGGTTATCGGATCATTATGCAACGCACGAAGATGATGAATTGAGTTAGACAATTGTCCGCCAAACATTCCGCTTATATGGCTGAGGTTGTCATTGTCATAACCAGCCAGGTTTTTAATCTTATTATCAACACGAAATGAAATCATTGATGTTGCAACAGTAATTACCAGGATGACAACTGGTAAAAACAACATCAAATATTTCGTTTTGGAAATATTGATATCAAGTTTTGGTTTAGTATCTTCAAAGTTCAAGAAATGATCCTCAATGGTTTGTTGGTTTCATATAATAATGGTTACATTTTATATGTTTTCTTCTAACGAATTGCCGAAGACACAGCAACCTTATATTCTGGTCTCATGGCGAAGATCGTGGCCCGACAGATTATCTTTAGGAATGTATTTACCTGAATCAGCTTTAATTCTGTTAATTAGTGCTTTACAGGATTTTTTTCCTATAGGTTTTGTATAATAAAAACTTAGAGAAAAGTCGTCGATAAGATGGATGAGCGGTTCAGAATGATCAGCATTAGCAATTTCAGCTGTGTTGCTGGCAAGGTCGACAATAGAATTTTTTTGTCCACCACTGTCTGCATCACAAGCAATCTCAAGGTTGTTGCTTCTGATCTGTCCGAGAATGCTAACCGGCAATACATTATGTTTTCGTGTGTTAGAACACATGAGCCTGAATATTCTAACAAGTGCAGAATTTATTTCAAATCAGCACCTGTATTTGAAACAAGCGATAAATTTTATTATTACAAAATGTATTTATTGACTACTTTTATAACGTTCACTTAAAAGCCAGTCGTTTTGTTTGGCCTATTATTTATTTAGCCAAAGCCGGTGTTCCAACTGATTTTAAATATCTGACGACATTAGCAGGACTCTCAGTTTAATATTGGCTGCTCAACGCTAAAAAAATAATTGTTTGATAGTTATTTAAATGGCTGACGTCCAGGCTTGCAGATAAAATACTGAAACATACCTGAGTGCTTTACCAATACCAACCAGTAACAAAAATAGCCACAAACGAACTTTCATAATGCCAGCAATCAACGTTAATGCATCACCACCAACTGGCGCCCATGCCAGCAACAGTGACCAAAAACCGTAACGCTGAAACCAGCTTTGGGCTTTATCAATTTGTGCGCGGTTAAAATAAAACCATCGCCTATCCTGATAATGTAGTAAATAGCGACCGAGCAGCCAGTTCACTACTGCGCCAAGCGTATTCCCCAGGGTGGCAACAACAACCAGTGCAAACGGATCATATCCCTCGCGCAGTAGTGCAAAAAGGAAAACCTCGGAATAAAACGGCAAAATGGTTGCGGCAAGAAAGGCAGAGCCAAATAGCAAAAGGTAGGCAGTTATCATTTGACACGAATAACCAACCAACGAAACAAGGCGAACTGTGAGGGCAGGTAGAACAAGTATTCAGGATGCCACTGTACACCGATGATAGGACTGCCTTCCGAATATTCTATGGCCTGAGTAATTTCATCAAGATCCTTACCCACAACCTTAATATCCTTTCCAGGATCTTTAATTGCCTGATGATGCAGACTATTGACCCTGAGTCTGTTCTTTGAACAGATGCCGGCCAGCATCGAATCAGGATCCAGGCGAACCTGCTTGGTTGGCAATAATCCAGGTCGATTATAGGTATGATGTCGCATGGATCGAATATCCTGGTGCAGCCGACCACCCAGTGCAACATTGATCAACTGTGCTCCCCGGCAGATTCCAAACAGAGGTATCTTGTCTTCAATTGCCTTCAAGATCCAGTCAATTTCCAATTGGTCACGATCCGGATCCAGTTTAACTTTGGCCTCCAGGTCACCTCCATAGTGTTCGGGGCTGATATCATTACCACCACCAATAATGAGTGCTGCCAACGGATGCCCGGATGGAGCATGTCGAACACTGATTCTTTCCGGTATGGCACCAGCCAGCAAAAGGGCCAGCCGTGTACACCACCAACTGGGTGCCCAACGCCTGCCGTTGCCGGTCACACCAATGCGCGGTCTTTCAGCCATTTATCAATAAACCTGACCCAGTCAGCCCGGTTAACCCCTAAAATCGGCCGGTCCGCCGCTATAAACTGTTCAGAAAGGCTATCAAGATCCGCTTTTTGCGCTGACAGCTGCTCGACTACACACCAGGTATTCCATGAGTCCGCCAATGACCAGTCACTGCGTTCGATGTGACAATTCGGCAACCGGTAATGAAAAGTTGGACGTGCTTTGATCCTGGGATCATTTACGGCAGCCTTTACCCGGTCGGCATCGATTTCAGCCAGCATCGGCAGGAGGTCGAGTGCGCGATTGCGAGTTGCATTGTGCTCAAGATAATCGTTGAAAATTTCATCAATGCTCGAATTGGATTTTGAAAGTACCTGTTTCAAGTAGACTTCTGGATAGAGGTCGACATACGGACTCATCTTGCGTGCGATATCAACCTCATGTTTTTCCGCCAGCCACCATTGGAGCAGAGCAAAAGCCCTCAGGTAAGAAAAAAGTGTATCGCCATCAAGGCGGGGAATTTCCGGATTAATGTGTACCCCGTAAGCGGCAATAAACGACTCATCTGTACCAACCGCCCCAGCATCACGAAGTGCGTTGACCATCTGCATCAAAATGGCAATGTCTGCTATGGGAATTGGTGGGCAAACTACCTCTATTGGCACCAGCAATGCCGCTACCTGGCTTAATGGCTCAAGCCACTCTTTCCCTTCTGCTCCTCGCTTATTTCCGCTCGCTTTTTGTTTGAGATAATCCCAGTCGAGCTCGATAATGAAATTGCCAGCGGTAGTGGTACCTATAATCCGTTCAGCAGAAGATTCGGACTCAAGCGTCCCTCCCAGTGCCAATTGTAGTGCTTTTGCTGCCTGATCAAGTGAAATGCCAGAAAATTCCAGTTCAAATCCAACCTTTCGTGGTTTACCGTCCTGTTTATTAAGCACAGGTGGCAAACTGAATTGATTCAATTGAGACGACATAAAGTCCTTATCCTGATTAGATGTGCTTGCGGGAAATGAGCGCCATGTTGATTTGCAGTACAAGCCTGCCAACCCAGGTTGTTTTCTAGGCAACGACCCGGTTCTTCCCTGTTTTTTTTGCCTGATACAATGCCTTGTCAGCGTTCACAACCAGTTCATCAGCATTGGCAGCATCCGCAGGAAAACAGGCCACGCCTATACTGATGGTCAAGGCAATATCCTGACTCAATTCGTTTTTTACAGCTTCTCTGAGTCTTTCACCACTTTGAATAGCTGATGATATGTCGGTCTCAGGCAGAATTGCGATAAACTCTTCTCCACCGTAACGACCAGGCGTATCAATAGTTCGCAGGTTTTCTCTCATAAGGCCACCCAGCGCAACCAATACCTCATCCCCTTTCTTGTGGCCAAACTCGTCATTAACCTTTTTGAAATCATCAATATCCAGCATTAATATAGAACATTGCTCTGAATGACGCCGGGCACGTTCCAGCTCCTTGTTGAGTAATGTGAGCACTGTATCATGGTCATAAAGCCCAGTCAGTCCATCAACGACAGCACTTTCACGCACATCGTCCAGCTTGGAACTCTCAATGAGACTTAACTGCTCGGCGTTATTTTGAAAATTGGTCTGCCAATCCAGCGCAGCTACGACAATGCCAGGGTTTCTACCCAGAGCCTTAATCAAAGAATCTCGATGGAAGGTGATTTGATTCCATATCGAATGGGCCTCCTGTTTGGAATAGCGATTACCAAGTAGGACAAAGAGCAGGTCACTGTAAAATTCTTCACCGCGCTCTTTTCGCAGTGCGTTAATTGATTTCTGCTGAGCAGCACTTGGCTCTTGGTCTCCGGCTACCCAATGGACGGCAACTAGATCAATTTGTCTTTCTTCTAATTGTTCAACAACTTCTGTCTTACTGTTGTTTTTTTCAATTTCATTACTCATGCGAATCCAGGGTGGTACTTCAGTAGGTATTTCCGGATAAGTTCCAGAGTTTGATATGGTTTCACTTGTTAATTTTGATTGCAATGGACTTGGTAGATAACCCTATTCCCATGAAAGTCCAGCTGAATAATTTATAACTTCAGAGAGTAATTGTCTCAATCTGGGCAAGCAGCCGTATAACTTCGTGCTGTTTTATTGAACGCTACCAAACGAGTTATCTTTAGTGCCAGCTGGAACGTCAAGTCCACCGATATGACTTCCTTGCGCAACAGGGCCTCCAGGAAAGATTTTATACAGATACTTCATGCCTCCTTTAAGATAAAACTTTTCATCAAGCGCATCATGCAATTCCCTGATATTTAAACTTTCCTCACTGTGCTTGGCAAAATATTCTTGTAAAGCTTTCAGTGTATCCCAATGATCATCGGTTAGCTCTATACCTTCATGTTCAGAACGTTTAATGGCATCTGTTTGATTCCAATCATCGGGAGCATAAGGAAATTGCGGATTGGTTTTAAATTCCCGATTATTATCTGTGATGGTATTCAATTTTAATCTCCTGAATTAATAACGTTAAGTATGAGGTCTTATCGGATTACTTTGCCTGTCGTTCGGTTAATTTATCGTGAACGTGCTATTAGGTGTTTCAGGCCGTGCGCCGGATTTCATGGTCTCGATAATGGGGATTGGTCCAGCAGGCAGGTAACTTTTCGTCTGACTGAAAAACCAGCTTTGATTTTTGAAATTTTTCCGGTTCCTGCATTTCTTCACCATAATGATATCGACCAATCACTTCTGCTTGAAAAGGGTCGTGTAAACCACTTTGGTCAATTATTTCCACGAGATGTTTGGTCGCTTTTTCTTTAAGAAACATGGGGTACCTCCTTAACGGCATTAAAGTCTATTAGTAATATCCTAGTAAATTACTAGGAAATTGAAACGCCGATGAGTGGTTTTATAGTTGCACTACAATTGTGGGATTTAGCAGCTGTGTATTTTTTACATTCATTCAACAAAGCATCTGAACTGACTAAGCTCGAAGTGATATCTATAGTGGTACTTTTATTGCTTTCAAGATAAGAACTATTATTGTTTTCAGGAATTGCCATGAGTCGCACTTACCAAAGAACTCCAGACGGTCGTGTCATCTTAAAGCGAGATGAATTACACAACTCCAGCTTCGAACATAATTGGAAAAGTCAGCTCAATGATTTTCAGCCTTTTCTACAATCATGTCAGAGCATCCTGTCCGAGGATAAACTGACCGATAATGCGTACGTAGGTTATTTTATCTTTGTCCTCGGTGCGGCAGACCATTTTTGGGAGCGTTTTAATATAGATGAACAAAGGTTTCCAGCTTTTGTCGAGTCGTTACTTGAACTGCTCAATATTTCAGCTTCAGTATCGACGAGCTTGACTCATTCTTTGTCGAACCTTTCTCAACAACCAAAAGCTCTTGAAGTATTACTGGAAGGAGCGGAAACCATGAATCTATGGCTTGATGGAGATCATAACAGCGTGATGCGTCTAAACCAGTTGCTCCAACAATGGCAGTATAATAATGAATTATTAGATATCAAGCTAACAGCAAAAGAACACTAAGTGGTTTTTATCAACCTTTACTGGTTTATATCGACCATTCTAAAAGTGAGTTACATTTAGATTTACAGTCTGGATCCAAATATGAAAATGTCTAGATACAATGTTCATCGTTCCATTGGCAATGACGGTATAGAATCTCCCGAGCGAATCGTTTCAGTACTTATGGCCATGTAAAGTCTCGACCTACTTTCCCTTTTTGTTGTCCTCTGTTGTCACTGGATAAAATCTGGGTGAGTCCCGGGTCTATATTAAGCCAGACATTTGTTATGCGGGACAAGGTCACCAGGGTTGCTTCGGATCATCTTCCCTTGCTGGCAGATCTTGACTTGAAAATATTAGCTCGTTCGTAGCCAGCGTTTTATCAGTCTTGCTATTAACACAAGCACACTGCCGGTAACCAGCGCTATTGTTACAGTTTGCCATGTCGGCTCGATGATGGCATTCCAGAGTGTATTGGAAAACAGGGTGATCGCTGCCAGGCCTGGTGCCAGTCCGAAAATGCTACCAAGCATAAATTGTCGAAAACTGAGATGTGATGCACCGGCTACGAGGTTAAACACTGCAAAAGGTGCGATGGGTACAAGTCGAAGTATTGATACGGCGATTGTACCGCGTTCTGCTACACGTTTACTGAGTCTTTCAACACGCTTAAGGTCGAATTGTTCTATTAAACCTTTACCCAGCAATCTTCCACTGATAAATCCCAGCGCAGAGGCTCCCAGGGCGGAACTGAATATGTATCCAAAAGCCACTGAGGCGTCAAAAAGTATACCGGCCAACACTGCAAGAAGCGTGATTGGTACCATTAGAATCGCTGCAATGATTAATGACAGGAAGATGATAAAATTATTAAGATGACCCGGTGCAGATAATGACGATACTTTCTGAGCCAGGATTTGCGGGTTTAACCACTGCTGTAATTCAGTTGTTTGCCATAGCAGGGCCAAAGCAAGCAGGCCGGTAATGATGCCAACAAAAACAACCAGCCGCTTTCGTCCGTCTGGACGTTGCTCTCTGGGAATATACTGGGTAACAAAATAATCGGGGCTGAATGGTTCTTCCGGGTCAATTACAGCTGAATCGGGTATTGCTTGATTAACTTCATCGGATACTTCGTTATCAAGTATCCGCAAACTACGTTCCTGAGTCTGCAGTTTTTCAATTAACTGAATCAATCCCTTCGTGGTAGCTTCCTGTTCAGAAATCATATGCTCTGATACATCCAGGTGTTCAGCCAGCAAACGATGACGAACATGACAAATGTAATTCCTGACTGCAGTTTGTTCCGGTTTTGCTTCCATTGCCAAGTCGCTCTCAGTGTCCAGTCCCATTGATCGATTGCTGGTATTGGAAGAGCCAATACGCAACAGGCAGTCATCAATAATCATCAGCTTGGCATGTACACTGATACATGTGTCCTCATCAAGTCCGGGCTGATAAGGATAATATATCCTAAGTCGGTTCCATTGGTCTGCCTCTTTCAACTGCTTGATCAGTAGACCTCGTAAAACATCCATAGTGATTTGTTCAAGCCAGCCTCCAGTCTTGTAAGGCAACACAAGAACAATTTGTGGCCCTTCCGGTTTAGTAAGGCTTTGACATAATGCATTGGCAAGACAGGAAGCTGTAAAATACTGATTTTCTATGTATATGAAATGTTTTGCACTTGCAAAGGCATCAAGGTAGAGCTGTTTGACTTCATCGACTGCCTGCCGGCCGCGATACGCAGGCTCTGTACGTGCTATGGCTATAGAACAGTTCTCTACGCCAGGATTTATTGCAGCAGGCCAGGGACTGGATTTCAGTTGTTTTACAGCACGGATTCGCCAGCCATGGGCACGATGCCAACGTGTTCTTGCCAAATTGCCAAGTTGATAGGCCGCTTCACCTTCGACCAGCATCATCATGTCATGAAAGGGAGGGTAGGGGTTACCATTTGGGTCAACCCGCCGTTTGTCATTGGGTTTGTGCGCACTGGTATCCCAGCGCCAGCGACTGAGATCTATGCCGCCCACAAATGCAATCCTGTCGTCGATAACCACGATCTTTTGATGATGTGACGCGCCTTTTGGGTGTTGTCCATCGAGGTGGAAATGAAGTCGTGGTGGTGACTGAATTCTTAACCGCAATGCAGGAAGAAATTCACGTTCGACAGCATAGATCAGGTTGAAGTCCCAGGACAACAGATAAATATTCAATTTTGAGTTACGCTTGACCAGTGTACTTAAAAACTCTCCAAGTTCATCTGGCAGGTCACGAACGATATCATCACGATGTAAGCGTTCTTTGCGATCAAAGTCCCAACCCAGAATAATGATCTGTTCCTGGGCATTCACACAGGCCTGGTAAAAAGCTTTAAAATAATCTTCACCGTCGATAATTACACTGGAACGCGTAGCATTTGCGATTTTCCAGCAATTACGGCCTGGCCGAAGAGCATTTGTGTCCGCCTCTGGGGCGTCTACCGGTTCACTTGATAAATGCATGTATAAAATCTAATAGAATTAATCAGTATTGTGATGACTAGTCTGCAATAGCCATGCCCGTTAAGTAATCAGACTTATATCCTATATATTCAGTCCGGGTAGTTCGTTCCTTTAATTTTAATTGTCTTTTATGGTTCATTTGCACTCATGATGGTGGATAAACACCTTTCGACAAGTGTTATTAGCAGAAACAAACCGGTTTTTAGTATGGCATCTGATTTGCAGGATTCGATAATTCACACACCTTAAGGGTTGACTCATGTCGAAATTAAATGAACTGAGAAGTTATGGACAAAGTTTTTGGCTGGACTTCCTGTCTCGTGAATTACTTGAAGATAAAAACCTGAAAAAAAGCATCAAGAAAAAGGGCTTGAGCGGTCTTGTCAGTAATCCTGCTGTTCTTAAAAAGGCAATAGAATCGTCATCAGCCTATGACAAAATTATAAGCAGATCTATTGGCAAGGTGCAGTCACCAGAAGACTTGTATCGAGACGTGCTTGTAGCCGATGCGTGGCAAGCCTGCGATCTGTTAGCTCCGGTATATCGGCAAACCGATGGCCATGATGGGTACGTTAGCCTGCAAGTTTCACCTCACTTTGCACAGGATGCTCTGGCTACAATGCGCCAGGCACAGCAATTGTGGAACATGGTAGGGCGGCCCAATCTCCTGATCAAGGTGCCTGGAACAAGAGAGTGTATGCCGGTTATTGAAGAACTGCTTTATCGAGGAATTAATGTCAATATAACCCTGCTTTTTAGTCTTGAGGCTTACTGGGATGCTTTTCATGCCTATGTGCATGCCCTTGAGCGTCGCCTTCAGGAGGGTTTGGCATTGAAACCTGATTGTGCTGTTGCCAGTTTTTTTCTCAGCAGAGTAGATGTTGCAGTTGATAATTTGTTAAAGCATCGAATCAGCAAGCAGGCTGACGCCCAGCTTCATGACCAGGTCAGCCAGTTACTTGGCCAGACCGCCATTGCCAATGCCCGGCTTGCATATGCTTCTTTTCGTGCGTTGATTGCGAGTGAACGCTGGCTTCGACTGGAAAAGCATGGTGCCAGGCCACAACGCATTGTCTGGGCAAGTACCGAAACGAAGAACCCGGCATATAGCGATGTAAATTATATAGAACCACTCATCGGTCCTTATACCGTTTCTACCATGTCCGAGAAAACGGCCGAAGCTTTTGATGATCATGGTGTAGTTACGGCTTCGATACAGCAAGATCGAAAGAAAGCCAGAGAAATCATGGAAACCCTGGAGAAATTGGGTATTTATTTTGAAGTATTGACCAGGCAAATGGTCGATATGGATGTACAAAAAAATATTGAACTTTATGACCAGACAATTGAATTACTCTCTGATCGTATAAAATCAGGTCACGATACTAGAGAGAGAAGCCAAATGAATTTATCTGCTGCCGGGCGTTAACTGGATTGGCCTGGGGTTCTTCTGTTTCCACAGATTGTTCATGCTTATGTTTCCAGTATTTACTAGTTCCTGCCTGGACGAAACGCGTTAACCTGCAGGCAGGGTTAATCGCTGGCGGTGATATTTCCATGTGCTACAGTTTTTAATAAGCAATGCATAATCCATAAGCCTGACAATTGCAGTCACAAAGGCCGGATTTCCCGCATGTCGCGTAGGGTTGGTCTTTAATTTTCATTATTGGCTAAATGTAGATGGCATCTAAAGCGTACCGGGGTGTCAGCAAGGTATGCTTACTGGTACATATAAAGTTATAACAAGGAGAAGTCTTTGGATTTTTCTTTACTGATTATAGACGATGAGAAAGAACTGACTGATAGGCTGGCCAGCCATTTCAACACTCAAGGCTGGGAGGTGGAGTCTGCCAGAGATATCAAAAGTGCTCAACGAAAATTGTTAGATGAAGGGTTTGAGCCGCTTGTTACTCTTGCTGATATCAACCTGCCTGACGGCAATTCCCTGGACTTACTGGAGAACGTACGTGAAGAAGGGTACCTTGGCGAATGGATCTTGCTGACTGGCGATGGCAACGTGCCGGATTCTGTCCGGGCACTGCGACTGGGAGCATATGATTTTCTGGAGCGGCCCTGTTCTATCGAGCGCCTCAGTGCCATTCTTAACGGTGCCCGTCGAAGCGCGGCTGCACGACGTCAGCTTAAAGATCAGCAAGATGCCGGTAATCGTCGCTATGTGCCTGCAGCTTTCATAGGCCGTAGTGAATCCGCACAACAGGTGCGGCGTTTTCTTGGGCGTCTGGTTGAAGTCCCTTTCAGTGCCCTGGTTATCAGTGGTGAAACCGGAACAGGCAAAGGCCTGGTTGCCCGCATCATTCATCATTCCGGGCCACGTTCTGATGGACCGTTGATTGAGGTAAATTGTGCTGCCTTGCCTCGAGAACTCCTGGAATCAGAACTATTCGGACATGAGGCAGGAGCCTTTACCGGTGCCAAGGGACGCCATCGTGGTTACATGGAACAAGCTGACGGTGGTACTTTGTTCCTGGATGAAATTGGTGAGATGGATCTGGATTTGCAGTCAAAGCTGCTGAAAGTCATAGAGGATAAAAAATTGATTCGCCTGGGAGGTGAAAAACCTGTCAAGGTAAATGTCCAGGTGATCGCTGCCAGTAACCTGGATCTGGAACAAAGTGTCCTGAATGGAGAATTTCGGGAAGACTTATATCATCGCCTGAGTGTTTTCCGCATTGAATTACCAGCACTGCGTGAGCGTTCTGAAGATATTGAAGATCTCGTGCCATTAATGATAGAGGAGTTTAATGCGATTGCCGGGCGCCGGGTGAAAATTGTACCAGCTGATGTATACAAGAAAATGTATACCTATCAATGGCCGGGCAATGTACGTGAATTACGTAATGCTGTAGAAAGAGTCGTCTTGTTGTCAGACAGCGATATATTTTCAGAATGCTGGCTGCAACTGGGGAACGGGCTAAAACCAGAAGCCGATATGCCACACACAGATGGTGACATGCTGGTCATTCCGTTGAATGGTTCGATGGCTCTTGACGAAATGGACAGCTATATAATCCAGACAGCGCTGGAGCGTTATAACTTCAATGTCACTGCCACAGCTCGTGCATTGGGCACCACCCGTGAGACATTACGTTACAGGATACAGAAGTATGAATTGGAAATAGCGGGCGAGGAACGTGTTGGATAGAGGTAAACCTGGGGAAATATCGTACTTCTCATGTATGCGAGCGTGTATATAACCCATGTGTGCTGATAAAAGCCGCAAAGATGATGTTTCAGAGCTGGCTGAAGAGTTGTTTGGTACACAGACCAGGCTGGCAGTAGAGAATTTCACCATAAGCGGTAAGCCACTGCCAGCATGTTTTATCCACGCGCTAGGGCTGATCAAGGCCTGCGCCGCAGAAGTCAATGGTGAACTGGGGCTATTACCCAGGGATATTGCTGCAGCCATAAACTGGGCTGCTCTTGAAGTTGCCGCTGGCAGATATGATAAACAGTTTCCGGTGGACGTTTTTCAGACTGGCTCTGCTACCAGTACCAATATGAATGCCAATGAAGTAATTGCCACCCTGGCAGGCAGGCAGCTCGGGTTTGCTGTGCACCCAAATGATCACGTCAACCGTAGTCAGAGCAGCAACGACGTGATACCGACTGCTATCCATGTTTCGGCTGCAGTGCAATTGCAATCTCTTCAGAATGTACTGCAAACACTGGAGCTTTCTCTGCTAAAGCGTGCTACTGAGTTTCAGGATACTGTCAAAACCGGTCGCACACATCTTATGGATGCAGTTCCTGTGACACTCGGCCAGGAACTTGAAGGCTGGGCAGCCCAGATCAAGGCATGCATACGACGTCTTGAAGATGTGCATAAACGTCTTTTGCTGGTAGCCCAGGGTGGTACAGCAGTTGGTACCGGCCTTAACAGTCCTCCTGAGTTTGCCATCAGATTTACTCGTGTTCTTCGAAGACACACTGGCATTGAATTTCATCCAGTATCAAATCATTTTGCAGCAATCGGAGCACAGGACACGGCCCTTGAACTCAGTGGTCAACTCAAGGTTGTTGCAAATGCCCTGCTGAAGATAGCGACAGATTTAAGGTGGATGAACAGCGGGCCAGTTGCTGGTTTAGCTGAAATCAGGCTGCCGGAACTCCAGCATGGTAGTAGTATAATGCCTGGCAAGGTCAATCCGGTCATACCCGAAGCAGTCAGTATGGCCTGCGTGCAGGTCATCGGCCTGGATTCCGCCGTAACCATTGCAGTTCAGGATAACCGTTTTCAATTGGCTACCATGTTGCCACTTATTGCAAACAACCTGATTGAACAGCTGACATTACTAACGGGTGCGACGCAGTCACTTGATCAAAAAGCTGTGCAACTATTTAAAGTGAATCACGACAGGCTTGATCAGTTATCAGAGCGCAATGCGATGTTAGTAACAGTGCTAAATTCAAAGGTTGGTTATGATAAGGCTGCTCAAATCGCAAAAACAGCGCTTCAGGAAGATCGACCATTAATACAGGTGGCATTGGAGCAAACGGATTTGACAGAGTCAGTGTTACAGCGGTTGCTAGATCCCATGCGCTTGGCTAAACCTCATAAAGAAACTTGAATCAAATCCACCACCAGTGGTGGATATACCCCATATCATCGGTAACAAGCAGTTTATCCAGGCGCATAACTGTAAATTGCACTGGCATCAGAATTGCCAGTATATATTTCTAACAGATTTTAATCGAAACAAGTTAACAGGAGCTATTTATGCCTTACAAGACTCTGAATGATTTACCGGAACCAGTGAAAAATAATTTGCCCAAGCATGGACAGGAAATTTACCGTGCGGCATTTAACTCAGCCTGGGATGAATATGCTGATCCCGATGACAGGTATGGCGATGATAGCCGTGAGGAAGTTGCGCATAAGGTCGCCTGGTCTGCGGTGAAACAGAAATATAAAAAAGATAATGAAAGGTGGCGACCAAAATCCAGCTAGTAATTACCAGAGATTCATTCACTATAGTTGAGCTTGTGAAGCTTATATCTGTTGAGTCAGTAAAGCACAAACAATTTTAGTCGAGATGATCACTAACTTATTCTCCTGGTCGTGTTTGCTAATGGACCAGGTTAAAAAGAAGGACGCGGGTACCATTATTGCAAAAAATTTCTCAGGCAATGTAAGTTTCAGGAGGAACTCATGCCAAGACTGTTACATGAAATTACTGGTTATGAGCTGTTGGCTACAGATGGAGAAATTGGAAAATGTCACGATTTTCTTTTTAATGAGAATGACTGGAACATACGTTACATGGTGGCTGATGCCAGACGATGGTTGCCAGGTTGAAAGGTCCTGATTACACCTTATATGCTAGATCAGCCTGACTGGAAAGATCAGATTCTAGCTGTGAAACTCAACCGAAAACAGATTAAAGAAAGCCCGCCGCTGGAAGATCATGCACCGGTTTCAAAGCAATATGAAGCCATGATGATGAGTTCTTACGATATGCCATATTTCTGGATAGGTAACCCGCTTGGAGGAGTAGACATGTTTTATACTCCCGGTGAATCGTCAACATGAAATCGAATTGTATGACTACTACGGTCGACCACATTACTGGGACTGATACAATTAAGCTATATTGTAATAGGCGATGTCAGCCCAGCTGACTAATGGTAAAACTCTTTTATTCAGTTGATGCAGGTAAGACTACCCAGTCGCTCAGTCAGACGCATGTTTTCGGTATAGTCTACAGGACAATCTATGACGGCAACCGTGCCGCAGTCAGCTGCTGCCTTAAGGGTTAATGCAAGGTCTTCTGCACTTTTCACGCGAAATCCTTTTGCACCGAAACTTTCAGCTAATGTAACAAAATCCGGGTTATTGAATTTCACATCATTTGAATAGCCGTAACGCTTTTGTTGATGCCATTCGATTAGCCCATAACCGCTGTCGTTCCAGACTAATACAATAAAGGCCATTTTCAAACGTAAAGCCGTTTCCAGTTCCTGCACATTCATCATGAATCCTGCATCGCCGGTAGCTACCACGACCATGCGTTCAGGAAATGCCAACTTGGCGGCAATAGCACCCGGCAGGCTAATACCCATCGATGCGAAGCCATTGGAAATAACACAGGTATTAGGCGATAAACTATGCCACAGGTGTGCAATCCACACCTTGTGTGCGCCTACATCTGAAATGAGAATATCATCCCTGGCCATGACCTGGCGAAGATCATGCAGTAAACGTTGTGGTTTGACCGGGAACTCATCTGCAGTGACATGTTCAGTTTCGTATTGTTGAATGCTTGTGCGTAACAAGCTGCTCCAGTCTTCAGGTGGTTGATGTGCGGTCGTTTTCAGGGCCATCGTGAGGCTTGCAAGGTTATTTGCGATGTCGCCAATAATGCTTATCGCAGGCATATAATTGCGATCAATCTCGGCTTGTGTTGAATCAATATGGATTATTAGCTGATCCTGATTCTGATGCCACTGGCCTGGATCAAATTCGACAAGATCATAACCAATGGTGATCACAAGGTCTGCCTGATCGAAACCACAGGCAGTGTGCTCGTTATCAGAGAGCCCGGTAGTCATCAGTCTCAGTGGATGTTCATCTGTGACTGTACCTTTAGCCATGAATGTGGTTGTAAATGGTGCTCCACTTATATTGATGAAATCTGTTACTTGCCTGGCGGCATTATTTCGTACCGCACCGTTTCCAATCAGGATCAACGGTTTTTTGGCTTTTTTCAAAGCCAGTTGTGCTTTATTAATGGTTGCGTCTGATGCAAGCGGCAGGTCTACAGGATCCTGACTTGCCAGCCTCGGAACATCTACTTCTTTTCCTGCAATATTTTCCGGTAATACGATTAATACCGGACCTGGCTTATGTGAGCATGCTTCTACAAGCGCAGTCGAGATTATTTCTATAATTGCCTCGGTTTCGGATATCAGCCTGGAGTACTTGGTGATGCTTTCAAAAAGTCTCGTCAGTTCGATAATCTGATGGCTTTCCTTGTGCAATCGATTAGTGGCACCCTGGCCTACGATAGCGAGTAAAGGCGCGTGGTCAAGGTAAGCATCGGCAATGCCAGTAATCAGGTTGGTAGCCCCTGGGCCAAGTGTTGCTGTGCAAACACCTATTTTACCTGTCAGCCTTCCATATACATCTGCCATAAATGCGGCCGATTGTTCATGCCGGGTCATTACAAATTTAATCGAACTATCATTCAGTGAGTCGATAAAATCCATATTTTCTTCACCGGGTAAACCAAAAACATACCGGATTCCAGCAACTTCAAGGCATTGGGTTATGAGGTCAGCACCTCGCGCTTTTTTAGACATAAGAACGTCCTTATAAAAAGGGTAGAATCAGTAAAAGCATAGTCTGAAGACCTTTGAGCTTAAAGTAGATTCAATAAATTTAATTATTACCACCAGACATCCGGGTAGCGTCGTGTTGACGACAAATTGTTTACCAGCAATGCGACAACAAGCAGAATAAGAGGTCCAAGCGTGGCAGGGATTAAAACATAGGCAAAGCCTTCTGCATGTATTTGTTCCGAGCCAATAACTGCTATCAGTGCTGTTGCTCCACCGGGTGGGTGCAGGGTGCGAGTCACGTGCATTACTGCAATGGAAGTAGCAACTGCAAAGGCTGAAGCTAGCCATGGGACATCACCT
>Ga0180436_10001846_pt1 | contig 20442 bp, 18 predicted proteins | sample SS_ome_2_FD_132434 | JGI IMG/M metagenome (GOLD analysis project Ga0180436, IMG submission 132434) | Hypersaline lake sediment archaeal communities from the Salton Sea, California, USA - SS_3_S_2 metaG | ecosystem: Environmental > Aquatic > Non-marine Saline and Alkaline > Hypersaline >...
AGGTGGGTCGAGGCAGCCGGACTGGCCATGGCATACAATATCACAGGTGACGAAAGTCTCAGGGACATGGCTCTCATGTACCTGGCAGAGGGAATAGACATAGATGAAAACGGTGAGTTCACTGAAAGATCACCCGGAATTTACAACGCAGTCAATGACAATGCTTTGATCATTCTCGCAAATGAACTTAATAAACCTGAATTATATGAATATGCATCTGAAAACCTCAGGATGATGTTCAGCTACATTGAACCGGATGGTTCGGTTTTTACACAAAACTCCGTGAGGGTAGACAAGGGTGAAGGAAAACCAGGCAAATCATTTTATCCCGTAAACTATTATTTCCTCTACCTTAGGGCTGCATTCAACCGCAGTGACAATGAGTTTGCCGCCATGGCTGACCGCATTTTTACCAGTGCTCTTGGAAGCGGAAGGGGAATACCCGGTGTTCTGTGGCTATATATGCTGGAAGACGGTCTTTCATCATATGACCCTGAACTATCTGAGCTGCCGGATGAATATGAGGTTCACTTCAAGCCTTCCAATATAGTAAGGAAAAGAAATGGGAATCTTTCAGTTACCCTGCTTGGCAATTCCCCAAATTTCCTGTTTGTACAAAAAGGAAACCTGAGATGTTATTTAAGACTCTGCTCATCATTTTTTGCCGTTGCCCAGTTCAGTGCTGATGAAATCAGGAAAAACGGGAACACTTATGAAATGGAATTTACTGCCTTGGGAAGCTACCGCTGGCCATTTGAAACGCCACCTGAAACAAATGTATGGGAAGAAATGGACCACAGCAAAAGAAAGTCAGTCAATAAACTTGAATTGACATATAAACTGAAAATTGAAATAACAAAAGACGGTGCCACACTTAATGTAAAGACCGAAGGCTGCGACAGGGTGCCTTTGAAGGTTGAATTTGTCCTGACCGGGGGATGCACTGTCAAAGGTGACTGTTTCATTGCAAAGGGAAAACCTGGCTATGACATCACTGCCGGAAGCGGTATGATTGAAGCAAGCCTGGGTCTTGACAGGATTACATTCGGTCCTGCATTCATGAAACACGGGTATGACAGCCTGATGAGAGGAAGTGCTCCTCAGGATAAAAACGGCTTTACCGTATACTTTACTGACTACACCAACATAGACAGGACAATTGAAATCAGTACGAAATAGGAGTTTGCCATGAAGGAATTCAAGGGAAAGAAGACGGAAGACATTATAATACACTGCGGTGAAAACACCTGTGACTATATGGGATCCATAAGCGTACCGATATACCAGTCATCCCTGTTTTCAAGAAAAAACGGCGCAGGACCGTATACATATACAAGAATAAACAATCCCACGACTGAGGCAGTGGAACGGAAGTTGGCAAAACTTGAAAAGGCCGAAGATGCTTTGTTGTTTTCATCGGGGATGGCTGCAATAACAGCAGCCTTGATGAGATATATCAAAACAGGAACACGGATTGCGGTAGTCAGGAATGTATATCTTTCCGTGGAGGATTTCCTTGAAAATTACCTGAAGGAGAAATTCGGGGTAGAGGCTTTTTATTTCAATGCCGATGATTATGACGATTTTATCAAAACAGTGGAAAAAGGTGTCGATATAATATATCTGGAGACCATAGTTTCGAATGTTTTCACTGTTCCTGACTTGAAAAGGATATGCAGATATGCAAAAGAACACGGAATCAAGGTCATAGTTGACAATACTTATGCTACACCGGTATTCTGCAATCCCCTTGAATACGGAGTTGATGTTGTGGTCCATTCATGCAGCAAATATATAAACGGTCACAGCGATGTGGTTGCAGGTGCAGCCATGTCCGATGCAGACACAATAAGCGAAATGCGCCACTGGGAAAGAGGAACCTTCGGAGCTGTGGTAGACCCCCACCAGGCCTGGCTTTTATTGAGAGGGATGAGAACCCTTACCCTCAGAATGAACCGGCACATGGAAAACGGGCTGGAACTGGCACGGTTTCTCGAAAATCATCCCAAGATTGAAAAAGTCATATATCCGGCACTTGACAGCCACCCTGACCACGAAACAGCCATTGGTTTCATGAAGGGATTTCCCGGTCTGTTTTGTTTTGTACCTGCAGGAGGGCAGAAGAATGCCGTACGCTTTTACAACTCGCTTTGCGTACCTGAAGTCGGACCCAGCTGGGGAGGTTTCGAGACAATCATGAATGCACCCGGTCTTCATATATCCAAGGAGAGGTCGGAAAGAACCGGGATACTGCCGGGTCAGATCAGAATATCAGTGGGTCTTGAAAACATAGAAACCATCATTGATGATTTCAGGGAAGCACTGGACAAGTACGAATACTAGACTTGGACAGTCACTAATCAAACTGATATAATGTTTTTTTACGGAGGGGAGAATCCAAATGGGTATTAAGATGCTTAAAAAATTGACACAGACCTTCGGCGTAAGTGGAAGGGAAGGAGAAATAAACAGGGTCATCACGGAAATGGTTGAGGGACATGCAGATGAAATAATGACAGACGGGATAGACAATCTTATTGTATATAAGGAAGGTTCCGGAAAGAATAAGAAAAAAGTAATGGTCTCATCCCATAAGGATGAAATAGGATTCATGGTCATGGCAATTGATGACAACGGCTTCCTGACGGTAAGAGGGGTCGGCGGTATTGATGTAATGGCTACATATATGAACAAGGTTGTTTTCAGAAATGGAACCATCGGAGTAATGGGTCTCAAAAAGGGCCCCGGCGATTCAAAGCAGGGAATAACTGACATGTATGTTGACATCGGGGCAAAAAATCGTAAGGATGCTGAGAAAAAAGTGAAGGTCGGTGACGTTGCATGCTATTACGGTGATTTTGTCAAACTGAGGAACGGCCGTGTCGCATCCAAGGCCATAGACGACAGGGTAGGATGTTACATATCAATACAATCTCTCATTGAAACTGAAAAACCCTACAATGACATGTACTACGTCTTTTCATCCCAGGAGGAACTTGGGCTGAGGGGAGCAACAGTTGCTTCAAGAAGCATCAAGCCGGACATAGGCATTGCAATAGATATAACCGGATCCTATGATGTTCCCGGAGCAAAGAGCGGAAACATGAAGATAGGCGAAGGTGCAGCCATAAAGGTAATGGACAGGTCCGTAATATGTGACGAAAATGTTGTCAACACTATGGTTGGAATATGCGAAGAAAATAAAATAGCATACCAAATGGATATTCTGCCTTCAGGCGGCACGGATGCCGGTGCCATGAATATCTCAAACGACGGGGTAAGGACCGGTGGTATTTCAATCGCATCACGCAACGGACATAGTCCGGTCTGCGTTGTTGACATGAAAGATGTAAAGGCCTGTGTTGAGCTTTTAAGTGAGTTTTCAAAGACTGAGCTACAGGTTTAGATAAAGAAGGAATGGAAATTATTACCTGATGATAGACTGCAGTAATAATTTAAGAGGATAGAATTTATAAAAACACGGTTTATGCTAAAAAAACACAATATATATTAAATTTACCATGTATTAATGTTAAGGTTCTATGATATAATTTTCATTGGTTTCAACTGTCCTTTCATGTTTGGGGGATAAATAAATTAAGGTTGGTGATAAGATGGATTCATCCGCAGCAAGTGTGTCTTACAAACGTAACGAGAAAAAAGTCCTGAACAAAACCAATATCATGCTGTATCTTATGATACTGCCACCATTGCTTTTGTATTATGTTTTCAGATACATACCCATGCCCGGTATCATGCTGGCTTTCCAGCGTTATGGTATTTCCGGTTTCAAATATTGGGTTGGAGTGGAAAACTTCCAGTATGTTTTCAATACGCCTTTCTTCTGGCGTGCATTCAGGAACAACTGGGTATTCGTTTTCTTCAGTTATGCATTTGTAACTCCGGCTCCTATTCTTTTTGCTTTATTGTTGAATGAAATAAGGGTCAAATGGTATAAGAAAACAGTTCAGACAATAAGTACATTACCTAACTTTGTAACCTGGGTTGTTATAGCCGGTATATTCATACAGCTTCTTTCTCCTTCAAGGGGATATGTAAACTATGTTATTGAATTCTTCGGTGGAGAACCCATTTACTTCCTTTCAAAACCTGCCTTGTTCCCATGGCTGTTTACGTTCATGAGAATATGGAAAGGTGTAGGATACAGCTCGATTATATATTTGGCAGCACTTGCGGGTGTTGATCCCCAGCTATATGAAGCTGCTGTTATAGATGGCGCAGGAAGACTGAGACAGACCTGGCATGTAACATTGCCCGGAATCAGAAACACAATCGTAGTACTTATTGTTCTTTCATTCGCAAGCGTTTTGAATGGACTGTTCGAACCGATTTTCGTTCTGAAAAATGCATATATTGAGAGTACCGCAGAAATACTTTCAACATATATATTCAATCTTGGTATTACTCGCGGTAAGTACTATCTTGCTACTGCAATCGGATTATTCAAATCTTCAATATCGATGGTACTGTTGTTCATGGCCAACTTCCTCAGTAAACGTGTTACTGAAGACGGCCGCAGCATACTGTAAAGGGGGGAAGACAAATGTTAAAAAGATCATTAGGCGAAAAAGTATTCAACGTATTCAACTTAATAGGGTTCTTCCTCTTCACTTTGCTGATGCTTATACCGATTGCATTCGTTATCAAGACATCACTTGATGTTTCACCTGTCGGAGAAGTTCAGCTGAACCTCTTGCCACAGGATCCGTCCCTATTGTTTTACAGGATGGTTATTAATGATGAATCAGTGTGGAGACCATTCATGAACTCCATTATCGTTACAGTATTCGGAACATCTTTCTCAATGCTGATAAACGCTCTTGGTGCATATACGCTTTCAAAGAGGGAATTACCCGGAAGCAGATTCTTTGTTTACTTCCTGGTTATAATCCCAATGCTATTCGGCGGCGGACTCGTACCGACATACCTGTTGGTAAGGGCACTGGGCCTTATAGATACGCTCCCTGTTCTGTTTGTCCCCTATATGGCAAATGCATGGAGAATGATTCTCATAAGGAACTATTACTGGTCTATACCTAAATCACTCAGCGAATCGGCAAGGATAGACGGAGCACAGGAATTCACTGTATTTTTCAAGATAATCCTACCTCTGTCAAAACCTGTTCTTGCTGCCATAGCACTGTTTACGGGAGTTACATACTGGAACACGTTCATGGCTGCAGTTATTTATATAAGGGATGCGAGAAAGTACACATTCCCTGTAAAACTGCGTGAACTGATTATCCTCGGCGGAGACGCTGAAAAGAACTTCGAGGAAATGATGATGCAGATGGGAATGAACCCGGAAGAGCACTTCCTGACAATCGAAGGTCTGTCATCGGCAATGATGATTGTATCAATGATACCGATAATATTGATATATCCCTATCTACAGAAGTATTTCGCAAAGGGCATCATGGTCGGATCAATAAAGGGTTAATTAAATTGATTTTCTACAGCCCTGCAAAGGGCTGTATTAAATAAAAAAAATATGGAGGGAAAAAAATGAAAAAAACTAAAGTACTGTGCCTGTTGATAGTCGTAGTATTTGCTTTTTCAGTAATGCTAACCGCATGCGGCGGCACAACTGAAGAATCAGAAACACCGGCTCCTACAGCTGCACCGACTGCTGCACCGACGGAAGAACCTTCAGAAGAGCCAGAGCCTACCGAAGCTCCTGAGCCTGAAGTACTCGGCGATCCTGAAAAGATTCATCTCGTTGAATGTCAGTTCTACGGCGACTCCATGCAGAACCTTGAATACAAGGAAGCATGGCCAAGAATAGTCGAAGATCATTATGGCGTAAAAGTCACAATGACCAACCCCGCAAGGAACAACTACATGGAAGTTATTCAGCTTTCAGCTATGTCAGGCGACCTGACTGGTTTGGTTGAACTTTTCGGTGGACCGTATCTTCTGGAATGGAAGGCTGAGGACCTTATTTATCCTCTGTCAGATTTCCTAGCAGACAATGAAGTCTACAATACCGTAATACCTGAATTGTGGAAAGAAACCCACACCATCGACGGAGATGTATGGGCACTTCCTACTGGTTCAGACGGAGCTCCTTCATGGTTCACAAGGTCAATGAGGGGAGACTGGCTGGATGCTTTCGGTCTTTCAAAACCTTATACCATTGATGAATTCTATGAAGCTTCCTACAAGTTCACCTATGATGATCCCGATGGAAACGGCGAAAACGACACAACCGGTTTCACCACATCAGGAACATGGAACATGCAGGATATCTTCCAGGCATTTGATGCCAGGTTGAACCACATTGCAGACGCTAAGCCGATCTGGAACCCGAATACCGACATTTGGGAAGATTCAATGATCAAGCCTGAAATGGCTGAATGTCTTGCTTTCCTCAACCAGTGCTACACAGAAAAAGTTCTTGACAATGAATGCTTCGCCGGAATCGGCGGATCAGGCATGAGGGAAAGAGTTTCTTCAGGTCTCTATGGTGGAACATTCTACTGGGATTCATGGGTTCTCTCATTCGAAACCAGAGTACAGAATATCATTGAAGATTCCTACATGGTATGTGTAGGTGCTCTTTCAAAGACCATCGATGAAAACCTCAACCACTATGGTATCGGACAGGGTGCTCCCAGGGTTATGATGAAGACTACTGAACAGCCCAAGGAAACCATCAACTGGTACCTCAACAACTTCTTCGGCGATGACTGGGGATTCTGGACCGGACGTCTCGGCCCCGTTGGTATGGTTCGTGGAGAAGCTGACAAAGCTTGTACAATCGAAGGAAACACAGTAGTAAGGAATACTTACGTAGCTGATGGTGTTCCCAAGACCTATCCGGGTCCTGGATTCATCGGCGGACTTCCTTCAAAAGCACTCTATACTGTTTATGAAGTTGCTTACTATCTCCCAGTTCCTCCGGAAGGATACGAAACATGGGCAGAAGATACTGCTGAAAGGCAGATCAGCAACATGAACAGAAGGAAATCATGGATTGATGAATACGTTGCAAACGGAATGGCTTACGTTCTTCCTGAAAACTTGAAAGAGCCGACCTCTGACAAGTATCTCGAAATAGGCGGAGACATCTCCACAGCTGGTTCAACAGCTATAGCAGCTGCAGTATCAGGCAATATGTCAATCGAAGACGCTCTTGCTGAATACAAAGCAACAGCAAAAGCTATCGGCGTTAAGGAAATCCTTGACATCGAAAACGAAAAGATTGGTAAAACTACAGAACAGTCATATGACTAATATGTAACAACTGATCGATATTAGAGAGCTGCCGTAAGGCGGCTCTCTTTTTTGTGGCTTGTTTTCCTTTATGCTTCGTTTTGTTCAGTCCTTTCCTTCGCTCACGTATCATCAATACGCTCGCTCAGAAAGTACTTCCAAAGCCTCGCCTAAAGGAAAACAAGCCACAAAACTGAATTGGATTACTTTTTACATAGTCTTATTCAGTCATTCCTATCTCTCACGTATCATCAATACGCTCGCTCAGAAAGTACTTCCAAAGCCTCGCCTAAAGGAAAACAAGCCACAAAACTGAATTGGATTACTTTTTACATAGTCTTATTCAGTCATTCCCATCTCTCACGTATCATCAATACGCTCGCTCAGAAAGTACTTCCAAAGCCTCGCCTACAGAAAAACAAGCCACAAAAACCAAATTGGATTACTATGTACCACAGTTTTACAAAATGATACATTGACTAATGTAGTCTCTTTAGATTTTTCGCGGGTAAAACCAATTAATTGTATAATTAACTCAGGAGGTACGAAAAAATGGCAAAAATAACGGGTATAGGCGGTTTGTTTCTAAAGACAGACCAGGACCATGAGAAGATAAAGAAATTCTATAGTGAGAAACTGGGGTTGCTGCCAAGTGAATATGGCTTAAGTATTATCAGTGACACAAATCTTACTCTAATTACTCTGGAAAAGGGGAATGATGCTTTTCCGTATCTTAACCTTACTGTGGACAATATGGATGAGATGATTGCTGAATTGAGAAACAAGAATGTTGAAATAGTAAAAGAACCTGTTGAATATGGCTACGGTAAATTTGCAACAATCAAGGATGACCTGGGAAACCTAATCGAGCTTTGGGAGCCATACAGGGATGAATACCTTAGGATGGTCCAGGAGGAAATTGATAATGCAAAAAGCAAGGATTGATTTCAACAGTCTGACAAATGAAATTGAGGATATTCGCATTGGTGAAACTTCCCTGATCTATGCGAAACTGAAGCCCGTCCATGCCGAGTACTGGCTATATAAGATTGATTATGATTATGAATTATCCAGTAGCCGGTATGTTATATGCAATTTTAGAATTGAATGCCTGAAGGATAATACGGACAGTAAGTTTCAGGTAGGGATTGCGCTGCGTAATAATCCTGTATTCAGTAACAGATATGAAATAAAGAACACTGATATGCAAGATAAAAGAAGATATCCACGGGCAACCTCCATAAGCTTTTCAATTGATGAAAGAAGGGTAACGAACAGCCTGGACTTCCTGTACGAAGACGTTTTGGATGGACAAAAGATAATCAGGGAAGAGAAAGAAGGAAAATTCATTGGTTGGGAAATCGAAAGCGAGGAACTAAGAAAAAAGGGAGGAAAGTATGAAGGCAGATGGATGATTCATATATCTTCAATAAACAACGAACCAAATAAAGTGAGAGGACAGAGAATATACCACTGGTACGGGCATTATCCTGAACTTCCAACCTTTGAAATAATTGATGAAATGTATGAATACGGGTGTTCCATACTAATACTTCATATGCCGTCATTCAAATGGATTGCCGGATCTGTGCCTATTGATGAAAAAGGTTTCAAGAAGGTCATTGAAAGAGCACACGAGCTTGGTATAAAGATGATGTTCTATATTCAACCACTTTTAATATCACAAGCATCTTTGAAACATTCTGAATTGGAACATACACTGAACGACAATGGCAAACTATGCTGGCATTCCCTTAAGGATACACAGATAGTCTTTTATAAACCCAATACGGATTATGATTGTGATGAATTATGCCTAAGGTGCACGGAAGCTTATGATTATGTGAAGGAAACTGTACTGAAGTGTTACAGAAAATATAACTTTGATGGCTTGTATATAGATTTCGCATGGCCTTCAATAGCTGTGTGTACTGACGAATCCCATGGTCACGGCAAAGGAATATTCAACTTCTACGACTATATTCGTATGATGAAGGAACTAAGAAAAGAAATAGGTAATGAAGCCATATTGATTGGTCATGGCGGAAGCTTGCTTGTTCCCAGTGATTATGCAGAAGGGTTTGATGCATGTTTGACAGGCGAAGGCCAGAAAGAAATGCACCCTGAAGTAATTGGTGTTCAGACCGGTACGGCACCTACTCTATGGACAATGCACAGGAGAAAGGAAAGACAATTCCGCTCCAGGGAAGCAATGGCAGGCATCATAAGGGAAGGCTTGACTCCGCATTTGGGTTTGGGTGTGCTGGGTAAGTCAATCCTGGCATCCCATGACCCCAATCATACACCACACTTCATTGCATTATGGCAGATGTTCAGGGCATTTCCGATGGAAAAATCAATTTTCCACAATTACCTTGCGGATGATTTTGTTTTGATAGAAGAACCGGAGATGGTTTATTCAATGTACACTGCGAACAATGATTCGGCATTGTTCATTATATGCAATACAGGGGGGCCTGAGTCTGAAAAAAAGATATCGCTTGAAGCTCACATCAAGATAGACACAAAGAAGGCCTGTATTCCGGATAAAATGAAATCCATGATAATGAAAGGCACTTCATATGAAAACTTCAGAATCAGGGAATGGGAAAATATAAATGACGGTAGCATTTATATACCGGAAATTGGTATACATGAGTTCATCGGCATTGTGATGTACCAAAATGAACTCCCTTATGAAACAAAACAACTGATTGAGCATCTTAAAGGGAGATACAAAAGACTTTCCGGGATATATGAAAGGAAGATAAAGAGACTTCTTGAAACCGACAAAAAGACAGATGAATACAATAAACTTGATTTGAAAAAAATAAATGCTGATGAGTTTATGAAAAACAGGATTATGGAATAGAAAAGGGGAGCATTTGCTCCCCTTTTTTTAAAAGTAGAATTTTCCTCCGTGAAGCTGCGGATATTTGCCCATGGATATAAACTTGGGATCTTCGTCAAACTCCATCTTTATTACAGATATACCCAATGTTTCATCCGGAGCTTTATCAGGCAGATTCTTTAATATTATCCTGTTTTCCCTGTATTCAAAATCAATCTCTTCTCCTGTCTTCAGGAATCGTATTGATCTTGGCTTTGTTAGGTAGCTTCCGAAGCCCATTGTACCGCCATCCGGCCAGATCCAGTTCCAAAGATATATGTTATTGCCTTTCTTGGAGGCCCCGCAGACTCCATTGCCGCGGAAATCAGCAGTTCTTCTGTCCCTGTTCTTTGTCAAATTCCCATATACTGCTTCACCGTTTTCACCCAGCCATTTTCCTACCTTTTCAAGAGGCTCGATTACATCAAGAGGAACTGAACCGTCAGGTTTAGGGCCTATGTTAAGAAGCAGGTTTCCACCGCTGTAAGAACACTTGTTGAGCATCCTCACAATCTGATGTGGAGTATAGCTGTAGTTCTTTGTTTGGGCTTCGTCCATGTATCCCCAACTCAGGCCATTGAAAGTCATACATGCTTCCCAGTCATAGTCAAAGGCGGTGACATGCTCCTCCGGAGTCGAGAAGTCCTCTTCCAGCTTGCTTCTGTTGTTTATCAATATGTCAGGTTGAAGGGCTCTCATATGCTGGTTCATTTCAAGCGAGTTCCAACCCTCCCAGTGTTCCATAGGCGAGGAAACATCATACCATAGGATATCGATTTTCCCATAGTTTGAAAGCAACTCTGTATTGAGTTCCTCAATGTATTTGTTGAATCTTGTCCTTGCTTTGCTGTCAAAAGCAGCTCTCCATGCATCAGGATGATGCCAGTCCATGAGTGAGGAGTAAAAACCTATCCCAAGATCAAATTCCCTGCATGCATCTACGAATTCCCTTACAATATCCCTTTTGGGCCCCAGATTTACGGAATTGTAGGGGTTTGCCTTTGAGTCCCATAGGCTGAAACCCTCATGATGCCTGGTAGTCATTACCATGTACTTCATACCTGCTTTTTTTGCAAGTTTAGCCCATTCTTGTGGAGCTCCCGGTTTCGGATTGAATGTTTCCGCCAGTTTCTCATACTCACTTACAGGTATGTCTTCAAGGGTCTGCGTCCATTCATGACGCCCCCATTGGGAATACAGACCGTAATGTATGAACATTCCAAATCTTGCCTCGCGCCACCATTTCATCCTCATATCCCGGGTTGATGAAATCCAATCAATGTAATCTTGTTTGCACAACAAATTCTGATTCATAAGATACCCCCTTGTATATGAAAAGTATATAACATTATCAGCACAATTATTATCATCAATCAAGCTAATGGGACATGTATTTTTACTGAAATGCAGCAAAGTGACCAATATTTTCTAAGTTTACATAAAATACCTGTTTATGTTAATATTTACCTATACGAATGAAAAATTTGAGGGGAGGGGCACAATGAAAAACAACAAAGGGTTTTCTCTTGTGGAACTTATGGTTGTTATAGCCCTGATAGGAGTTCTGACACTAATTGCTATAGCTGTGTATCCAAGTCTGACTACAAGAGCGGCAACAAGAACTTGCCAGGCAAACAGGTATCATGTAATAAGAGCCTTTCAGCGACTTAGATATGGAGATGAAACACTGACCCTGGAAGAGGTGCTCGCAGATGATACCGGGAAATACTTTGCTGAGAAGGTAGAGTGCCCCGAAGGTGGTGTGCTTTCAGTTGAAGACGGAACAATTGTCTGTTCAATACATGGTTCAACATTGATTGATGCAAATTCTTCAGCATCCTACAAATATGACTTTTCCAACATGACTGCAGAGGAGATTGAGCAGCTGCTTGATGTGGTGATTACCCATGACAGGGATGATTGGGTTGTTGTGGAAACTGACGGCAGACTGGTTCTGACAAATGAATCCACGGGAGAAAACAGGATATTTTTCCCGCTTGATCTTGAGGAGTATACTATAATTTCAAATATACAATTGGATGGTAGCAATGGATATGGAATCATGGTTGAATCTGTTACTGACGAAAATGCCAGGGATTCCGGCTTCATTTTCCAATATGATCCAGGCTATGGCGGGGGAGAATTTATTTTCAGGGAAAGAAATAATGGAGGCGAATATTCACCATTTGCCAGGATAAAACCTGAGGATGTCATCCCTGATTATGATTCCGATACTTTCTGGAATGAAGAACACGAAATTCAAATTGATGTATATGAGTATAATGAAACCCAGAATAGGATGGTTGTTAGGATTGATGGTGTTGATATTACCGTTGATGACATGATTTTGGTCGACAAGGCAGATAATGATGCTGAAAACTATATGGGATTCAGAACCTGGGGAAGTTCCCATGCATTGATTGAAGATCTTGAAATAATTGCTTATGGTGATGATTGATGAAGCTTTTCCTTACATCAGCGGGATTTGATAACCCGAAGCTTGTAAAAGAGTTTTTTACGCTGACGTCCAAGAAGGGAAAAGAATTAAAGGCTTTGTTTATACCAACTGCACTGAGAACACCTGAAATGAAGGAAGCAGTTCCCGTTTTTCTGGAGGATTTATATAGACTGGGGATCTTAAAGGAAAATATAGAGAAGTATGATATGGAGGATTCCTTCAGTGGTGAAATACGCAGGTTTGATGTTATTTTCTTCACCGCAGGGGATCCTGTTTTTCTTATGAACCGAATAAATGAAACCGGCTTTGTAAAGCAGATTGATTTGTTTATGAAAAATGGTGGAATCTTCATTGGTGTTAGTGCCGGAAGTGATATAGCCTGCAGAAACCTACCCGATGGACTTTCATATATTGATGTTGTAATCGAATGCCATTCGGATGAAGGAAGCCCGGATGGAAAAATAGATGAAAAGGTTACAGATAAGGTTATGCTGTCGGACATGCAGGCTTTGATTCTTGACGATTCAGGAATAAGGATAACTTCAGGAAATGAATGAACAGAAAATAATTGATAATACAAAAACTCCTATAACCACTGATAGAATAGTTAATGATTTGTTGAAAATAGGTGTTAGGAAGAAAGACACCTTAATCGTTCACTCTTCATTGTCATCCATGGGTTGGGTTTGCGGAGGACCACAGGCCGTGGTTGAAGCCCTTATTTCGGTACTGGGTAAGGAAGGAACCTTGGTTATGCCGGCACACAGCGGTGATTGGACTGACCCGGCAGGTTGGAGCAATCCGCCGGTACCCGAAGAATGGATACCTGTTATAAAGGAAAACATGCCTGCCTTTGATAAGGACATAACCTACACCAGGGGAATGGGCAGGATTTCTGATCTTTTCCTGAGATATCCGGGGACAATCAGGTCCAATCATCCGGTAGTGTCCTTCTGTGCCAGGGGAAAGCATGCAAAATCAATAACTGAAACACACCCGCTTGAAGATCATTTCGGTATGAATACACCTCTTGGTAAACTATACAGACTTGGGGCAAAGGTGCTGTTGCTTGGAGTCGGTTATGAATCGTGTACAAGCTTTCATTTGGCTGAAACCATGGTTGAAAATCCTGAACTTGGTGAAACATCAGGTTCCGCAGTAATGGTCGATGGCGAAAGAAAATGGGTTGAATTCAAGACCATAAAATATGAATCAGATGATTTTCCAAAACTGGGTTCAGCTTATGAAAAAGAATATAAAGTTGCCAAGGGCAGGGTTGGCAATGCCCTATGCCGTTTGTTTGATATGCGAACCGGTGTTGATTTCGCGACCAAATGGCTTACAAAAAACAGAATCCATACTTAGAAAGCAATTGAATACCTGGTTTCCGAAATCACCTGGCCTGCAATTTCAATAGTCCGTTCATTGTCTTTTAGAAAACCTGACTTTTCATAAGCCCTGCGTGCACGATTGTTTTTGCTTAGGCACCAGACAAAAACACCGGGAAAGCCCATTGACCTGGCTTTTTCAATAATCCATTTCAAGAAAGATGACCCGTATCCTTTGCCAATAAATTCAGGAAGGAAATATAAGGTCTGAATTTCTCCATATTCACTAAGGTCATCATCCCTTGAATCAATCAGCCTTGAGCATCCAATTATTTCATTGTTAACAAGAAAAACATACTCCGGTATTTCTTTCATAGCCTTGAAACGCTGCACTCGCTTATCAACAGACATGCTTTCAAGATAGGCATCAGATATGATTCCCTTGTATGCGAACTGCCAGGACTTGCAGTAAATCTCTGCCAGTTTCTCAATATCACTTCTTTTAGCTTTTCGAATGACAAAGTCCATAACATCATTATACAATAAAATTTGCGCTACACCCTTTTTGCTCTACACCCTTCGGGTAAAACGCAAATTTGCGTTTTACCCGAAGGGTGTAGAGCAAAAAAAAGAGCAAGGATTGTTAAGTATTGGATTTATGATAGGTGTAGGATATTAGTGTAAGGAGAGGACAGATGGCTGACTTTGATAAGATTAAGAGCGCGCTTGAATACATTGACAATCACCTTGATGAGCCTATGAGTTTTGAAAGTATAGCAAGATTACATCATTTTTCACCCTACTACTTTCACAGGATGTTCTCAGTGATTGTCGGGAAAACCATTTCTGCCCATATCCGTGACAGAAGACTTGAAAAAGCATGTGCAAAGATATCATCAACAGGAAAAAGCCTGACGGAGATATGCATGGAATGTGGATTTGATTCTGCACAATCATTTTCCAGATGCTTTAGAAATGCATACGGCATGCCACCGTCAGTTTACAGAAAAGATGGTTTTACACCTAATACGATTTCCGTTGATGAGATGATCAGGAAATTTACAAACAGATTGAAAGGAGGGATTATTGTGAATCCCAAAATAATAAAAAAAGAAAAATTGCTTATTGCCGGAAATTCCGGAGATGGCAGCAAGACAGCTGAAATATGGCAGTCATTCATTGAACTGGATAAGGAAAAACCACTACCAAACAAGAAGAGTGACAACGGCTATGAGATAAGGACATTCGAGAATTATGAGTCTAAGGTTTTCGTAGGAGTTGAAGTAAAGGACAAAATAGTACCGGATGAATATGAGCTGACTGAGCTGCCGGCTTCAACCTATGCATCATTTGAAGTGTATGTAGCAAAGGGCTATGACAGTGAAAACAATGCAATGGATGAATGGTTGAAAACCAATGAACAGGGATATAACCAAAAATTACTGGCTGGTAATCCATATGTAGTTGAGTTCTATGATGAAAGGTTTGAAGGAGAATCAGAGGATTCCATAGTGGAAATCTTGATTCCCATTGAAAAATAAAAATCCAAACCCAACCCGAATGTACATACCAGCCCTGGGCTGGTATGTACATTTTTAATCTGTTTATTAATTTATTAATTTGTTTAGCTGCTTATATTATGGAATTTACCAACGCAATTTCGCGTTTTCTATGGATTACCGGGGTTTTATCATCAGTATAAACCGGTGTTCTTTCTTCAAAAGAAGGTTTGTCATCAACCTGATACAAAATACCAAGGGGATACTCATCAGTTTTCAAGGAAAGCGAAATTGCTGCACTTAAATCAGCTTTATCGTGATCTTCCCCAAGTTTATATGTATTATTCCTGTACCACTGGAAATTGTTCACTTTGTTGAATGAGACACATGGTTGAAAAATATCCACCAATGCATAACCTTTGTGCATAATTGCAGCTTTGATTGTTTCCGTAAGATGCTCCATGTCGCCTGAAAAACTTCTGGCAACGAATGTTGCGCCCAAGGACAATGCAACAGCCAGGGGATTGAAAGGTTCGTTTATTACACCGTCCACTTGTACTGTAGTCTTCAGTCCCTGAATTGATGTAGGGGAGCCCTGGCCTTTTGTAAGCCCGTATATCATGTTGTTATGAACAAGATGGGTTATGTCCGGATTTCTACGGATATTATGTATGAAATGGTTTCCGCCCTCTCCGTACATATCGCCGTCTCCGCCTTCAGCAATGACCGTAAGTTCGGGATTCACACTTTTTATTGATACAGCAAGTGGAAGCCCTCTGCCGTGAAGACCATTGAAGAAGTGGCTGTCTATATATTGAGGCATTTTTGCTGCCTGGCCGATTCCTGAAGTTAGTACTGTTTTTTCAGGTTCTATCCCGAGATCCTGAAGTGCCTTTATAAGAGCCTTCCTAATGCCGAAATTACCGCACCCCGGACACCAGGCTATATCTATTTCACGATTGAATTCAAAGTTATTCATGACAACCTCCCTGATTCTTTCTCTATCTCTTCTATTGAGAACGGTTCCCCGTTGTACTTAAGTATCTGATGGTCAATTCCAACACCCAGTTCGCTTTTCAGAAGTGAAGCCATCTGGCCTGTTGCATTGTTTTCAACAACGATAACTTCCCTGGCTTTATTGAAGTATGCTTTCAGGGACTCCGGCAGCGGATACGGCTGTCTTATATATAGGAAAGCATCCCTGCCGTCACCTTCTTCTACGAATTCCTTCAATACACCGTATGTTGTACCGAATCCTACAAACAACCTTTCATAATCATCGTTTCCAAGCAATTCGGCATCCTGATAGTCTTCAAGTATCAATGAAAGCTTTCCGAGTCTCTTGTCATTCATTGCAATCCGAACGTCAAAATCTTCTGTTATGAGACCTTCTTCAGTATGCTCATCACTGTCAGCCTTGACAAATCCTTTCCCATAGCCGGGAATTCCCCTAGGGGATATGGGTCCATTGGATAAGTCATACCTCAGGTAGTCTTCCTTGGTTTCAATGACAAAGGATTCAAGAGCAGATTCATCAAATTCAAAGGGTTCTGTTTCGGACATGGAATCAAGTATATATTGGTCTGTCAATATTATTACAGGCACTTGATACTTATCAGCCAGCCAGAAGGCTTTCTGTGACAGGATCGCTGCATCCTTTATATGACCCGGTGCCAGAATAATACGCGGGAATTCGCCATGGCCTCCGTACAGCGCAAGATTAATATCACCCTGCTCCGTCCTTGTGGGAAGACCTGTTGCCGGACCCGGTCTCTGGGCCAGATGAATTACGCAGGGTGTCTCGGTTATTCCGGAAAGTGACAGTGCTTCGCACATAAGGGCAAAACCACCTCCCGAAGTAGTAGCCAGCCCCCTTGCTCCTGCATACCATGCACCTATTACCATGTTGAGTGCAGCTATTTCGTCCTCAGCCTGTTCCACCAAAACATCAAACTGCTTGCCTTTGGATGCCAGATACATGAGTACGCCTGTGCTGGGTGACATTGGGTAGGATGAGACATAGTTTACACCACCGGCCAATGCACCTAAACTAACTGCAGTAGAGCCATTCATAACCTTACCGGCGGGCTTGTCCTTTACCTTCTCGATTTCAACCGGCAGCTGTATGTCCCTGCATTTCTCATGCCCCAAATCAAAGGCTGAGATGTTCTTTTCAACAATATCTTCCTTAAGCTTACTGAATCTGCTTCTTATGGCTTTGTGACATACTTTCTTATCAAGCCCCAGCAGTGCTGCAATATATCCGAAAGCCACAGTATTTCCATAAAGCTGGCTGCCTGCTTCCTTTGCAAGTTCTGAGAGCTTGAATTCAATGAAATTCAACTTGGATCTTTCTTTTTCAGGAATATATTTGGACTCAGAAATTACCAGGGAATTCTCATTGAGTCTGGATTCCATTCGCTCAAAACTTTCCGGCCCCACAACAAACAGAACGTCAATTCCTTTCCTCCATGCATCAACCGGTTCAGACGCAATAACCAACTCCACTGAGTTGTTACCTCCGCGAACCCTGCTCATGAACTCGGGTGAAGTAAATAGGTAATATTGTTTCCTTATTGCCTCCGCAAGCAGTGACTCAAGGGTCATCAAACCCTGACCTGCCTGACCGGACAAAACAAGCGTAAGTGTCTTTTTCATCTATACCCTCCGTTTTTATTGTTACTATTAATACATACCCTGTACAAAGGGTTGTTTGCAATAAATATTACAATGACTTTATTCATCACATTTAAGAAACATGACGAGTCGTGTCGGTCGTATGGACTGGGATGCCTGATAATTGCTTGATAACCATGAATTCATGTATATATCAAAGGTAATGCCGTTGTTGTTGGTAAGAATGACTGCTTTCTGATCCTTTTCGGGCATACCGAAACGACCTTCAAGAGTGAGTAAATAGTTATACCCGTCTTTATATACTTCCTCATCAATATTATTGAATATATAGTACTTTCCTTCATGATGGAAAATGTCACATATATGCGGCTGGCTGTTATCAAGATATACAACGAGCCTTACTGAGGTATCCCTTCCTTTTTCTGAATCTGAAACAAATTTCTTCCAGGTTTTCAGATTGCCTGAGATTTCACGGTCACTTACAACAACATAACCCTGCTCGCTGCTGATCTTGGGGGTCTCGATATCAATTCTTTCATCAAAGCCCGTGTAATGATTGTCTGAATCAAATGCAAATTCGGGCATGTAGGAATTGTCTGTGCTACAGGATGTAAAAAATACAAAAGCTGAAAACAATACTGTAAAATACAAAATGCCCATGTTTTTTCTGTTCATTAAATACTCCTCGCTCCCCATATCCCCGTATATTATATCATCCCGGATGCAGTCGGTTGACCTAAATTGCATAAAGGCACATAATATTACATAGAAGAAAGAAGGGATATACTATGTCAGTTCTTAAGATTGAAATGGGCTTTAAAGAAGGCTTCAATGGTTTACTGAAAGCAAAGAATACATCGGTACCGGTTGGAATACAGGAGGGACAACTGAGGCCTTATGATATGTTTTTAGGGGCCTTGGCTTCATGCCTTTACTCAACCTTCCTGGATGTGGTGGAAAAGAAAAAGATTACATTTGATGAGTCCAATGTAATAGTTACAGGGGAGAAGAGGGAAGAAATCCCCATGACCTTGAAATGGGTAAAGGTCATCATTGAGGTAAAAGGTGCGTCACAGGAAAAAGGTGTACTAAGGGCTGCAGAACTGGCTGAAAAATACTGTTCAGTCTATGAAACTATTTCCAAGGTTGCCGATATGGATCTTGAAGTCAGATTCATTTGATCGGCAGGATAAGAATTTCATCCATGAGTTCGTTTGTTATTTCAATTGCCTGGCTCCTGCTCTTTGCAGGGGCTGCAAATATTAAACCACCTGAACTGCCCCATCCACTTTGTCCCGAGGCTGTTTCCTCATGAATGCCCATGGCAACCTTCATATCCTTTATATCCATGAATACCATGCTGACATAATAAATACCCGGCCCTCCGTCGGGTTCTTCAACGGGATAATACAGGTGTCCACGGCCATTTTCGTCAAATCGGATACTGACGGTTTCCTCCCTGTTGAAATCTTTCCTAAGTTCTATTTCTTTAATAGCGAACGTACCGAGAAATTCATCATCTCTGAATAGATTTCGGTAGTATCTGCCATCTATTTCAAGGGTGTATTCTTCAGAAAAGGAGCTTATCCCTCCTCTTGTAAGAACTCCTTCCAGGGTTGTCTGTATGCGGACAGGCCATGCATGTATTGCCCAGGAAATAAGCAAAGCCAGTAGTGCAACGACTGCTATTGATATAAGTATAATTTTTTTCATGAGTGTCTCCCGGGTTATTCCTAAACGATAGTATAGCATATTCAAGTATTCTATAACAGTTTTAAGCGCTTGAGAAAAAGTAAGAAAACTTTTCATATAAATAACTGCGCGTAATTACTAACTGTTAAAAATTGACCAAAAAGGTTAAAAGTTTAATTTTTGTTGTAAAAACAATTGACATAACTATGAATTTGTACATATAATTACAGTACACACCAAAGAAAAAGTTCCAATATATAAATAAATAGGAATCAAGTTTTGCGGAATGTTAGTACAAGACAATATGGCGCGGTGCAGTGTCTGCTTATGAAGAGACGCAAAACTTAGTTAATTCCTGGGGACTTTATTCAGAATCATCTATCTCTCCCGGTTTGAAATCTAAGTTTATACATGAGCCATATGTAATAGTTGCTATACATAAAGGCAAACCTGTCGCAAGGCAGGGACGCAAAGCCAGGAGTCCCAAGAGGATAGTCCGGTTGCTGTAAGTTTAACAGCAACCGTTTTTTATAGTTTATATTGTAAGGGCAAACCTGTTGCGAGGCAGGGACGCAAAACCAGGAATCCCCAGTGGATGGTCCGGTTGCCAAATAATATTGATGGAGGGTATATTATGAAAAGAAAAAGATTATTGGCAATCGTAATGGTTCTTGCCTTTATGACAACCTTTATGGTATCTAC
>Ga0180436_10001847_pt1 | contig 20441 bp, 19 predicted proteins | sample SS_ome_2_FD_132434 | JGI IMG/M metagenome (GOLD analysis project Ga0180436, IMG submission 132434) | Hypersaline lake sediment archaeal communities from the Salton Sea, California, USA - SS_3_S_2 metaG | ecosystem: Environmental > Aquatic > Non-marine Saline and Alkaline > Hypersaline >...
CGCATTCGCCAGCAACTGGACTCCGGCCGCGACTCTTTCCTCCTGTGTCCCCACGTCGGGAAGCGGCAACGGATCGGAGACGACATAACGATGGCCGGGCCCATCCTCGAAGTAGGAGCCCACAACCATCACTGGAGCCCCGGTCTTGACCGCCAACGCAATCGGACCGGCTGGCATCGTTGTCTCCTCACCGAAAAAGGTCACTGGTAGGCCTCGTCCCGTCACATCCCGGTCGGCAAGAAGCGCAACCGTCCCGCCCTCCCGCAGCCGTTTGATGAGGGTTCCCGTTGCCCGAGCTCCCCGGCCCGTGAGCACAATGTCAATCCCTGCCATTTTCCGAACGTCGAGAAACCACTGGGTTATGAGCGGGTTGGGGAGGTTCTCCGCGGCCGACAGCACCGGCATGCCCAGATCCCTCGCCACCGCCCCGGCGACCTCCCAATTGCCCATATGAGGCAGTATGAGCAACATCCCCCGGCCCTGCGCAAAGGCCGCCCGCAGCGTGCTCTCCTCTTCGACCGTTGCCTTCGCCACCAGCCCAGGAATCCGGTGTGGTCGCAACCAGAACACCTCTGCCCAGTACCGACCATAGGAGGCAAACATTGCCTTGGATCGTCGCTCGATCCCTTCTCCGCTGCCCAGGATCCTGCGCAAATGTCGCTGCACCAGTTTGCGACGGTCGGGAGCGAGGTACCAGGCAAGCCGGCCGAGCCCCGACCCGACCGATCGCATCGTCGCCTCCGGGAGTACTCCGAATAGCCCGACAAAGCCCCGGTACGCCCAATACAGAAGCCGATCTCTCACCGCGGTGCCATCACTCTTCTTCGCCGAGTTGCTGCCAGGTGCGCCGGCTGCGCTGGGCAACTGTCAGGCCGGATAGAACGACGAAGACCCACAGCATCGGGCGAAGGACTTTGATCCCCAATCCGTGGACGAACAGTCCTGCCAGCATCAGAATCATGCGCTCGCCACGACCCATCCAGCCGCCACGACCTTCCGCCCCCCAACTCTCGGCCTTGGAGCGCACGTAAGGGGTGAGCAAAGAGAAAGCCAGGGCAAGCACGCACAGCATCAGGCCGGTCTCGTCGGACCGCAGACTGAATGTGAGACCTGCCCAGAGCCCAACCTCGCCGAGCCGATCCGACATCGTATCGACGAACGCTCCCCGGATCGACGCCGTGCCCTGGTACCTGGCAAGCGGCCCGTCGAGAGCGTCGAGGGTTGAGCCAAAGGCTGCCAGGGCGGCGCCGAGCGCATAGCGGTCCACGGCAATGAAGCCGGCACCAACCAGAGTCACAAGAAGACCGATGATCGTGATAGCCGTAGGGGTCATGCGCGCCTTGGACAGGCCAATGGCAATCGGATCCAGAATTGGGGCGAGCCGACTCCTACCCCGCAAATCGAGCACAGCGGTCTCCTTCCGCCTGAAAGCTACCACGCCGGTCGGGGGTTTCCCGCTATGGCTACAATCCGCGCCAGCTAACGAGACACAGAAAGGCAAGGGCCTCGACATGGATGAGGGCGGCGCAACACTAAACCTCGGAGATCAGACCATCGACCTGGCCGCGGTGCCGGGGCACATGGGGAATCATGGATTCGACATCAGCTCGTTGCGCGCCAAGACCCGCACTGTGACGTACGACCCCGGCTTTGCCAATACCGCGTCGGCTCAGTCGACGATCACATACATCGACGGCACGGCGGGGAAACTCACCCATCGCGGCTACGCCATCGAGGATCTGGCCAACAGCTGCGGCTTCCTCGAGGTTGCGTTCCTATTGCTGTTCGGCCACCTGCCCAACAAGGCGGAAATCGAGGAGTGGCAGGCATCGATGAACCGTCACAGCCTGCTCAACGAAGAGCTGAAGCGTTTCTTCGACGCCTTCCCCAAGCGGGCTCACCCGATGGCCATTCTCTCGTCGGCGACCAACGCTATCTCCACCTTCTATGAGGAGTATCACAACCCGAAAGATGAGGCATCTGTTGTCGAATCCGCCCAGCGCCTCATCGCCAAGATGCCGACGGTGGCAGCCTGGGCCTACAAAAAATCGACGGGGTTCCCGTACATTTACCCCCGCAACGATCTGCGGTACGTCGAAAATTTCCTCCATATGATGTTTGCCCTCCCGACGGAGGAATACCACGTCGATCCGGTGATCGCGAAGGCATTGAACGTACTTCTCATCCTTCACGCCGACCACGGCCAGAATTGCTCAACTGCCACAGTCCGCTTCGTCGGCTCGAGTCAGGCCAACCTGTTCGCATCGGTTGCGGCCGGAATGAACGCCCTGTGGGGGCCTCTGCACGGCGGCGCCAATCAGGCAGTTGTCGAGATGCTCGCCGAGATCGCCAGCGATCCCAGCGCAACCACCGAGTCCTACATTGCCCGCGCCAAGGACAAGAACGATCCGTTCCGCCTCATGGGCTTCGGCCATCGCGTGTACAACAATTACGACCCGCGGGCGCGAATTCTCAAGAAGTTCGCCGACGACGTGCTCGACCGGGTCGAAGGCGATGACCCGCTCCTCCGTATCGCTGAGGAATTGGAGGAAGCCGCACTCAGCGACGAGTACTTCCAGGAGCGGAATCTCTACCCCAACGTCGACTTCTACTCGGGAATCATCTTCAGGGCATTGGGTTTCCCATTGCGGATGTTCACCGTTCTGTTTGCGATCGGCCGGCTACCCGGTTGGATTGCCAACTGGAAGGAGATGATGGAGGATCCCGATACGCGGATCGCGCGGCCGCGGCAGATCTATGTCGGCGAGGAAAGCCGCCGCTTCATACCCCTGCACCAGCGCTAGCGGACCCGGCTAGCCCGGCCCCGGCTACTCCTGCTCAGCCGACGGCACCGCCTCGGTGTAGGTATCGATGACGGCGCCCGATCGCCCGTCGACCCGTACCAGGCCCCGCTGAGTGGGCGGCTCGTCTGCGGAGAACACCAGCACATTCCAGGTCGGTTTGGCCAGGAACCCGTCGAAGCCGAGAACTGCACTGGCATGGCCCACCGGGAACTCCATCGCCGCGGTGGCCAGGGTCAGGGCTTCCTCATCTTTGACGCCCAGGTGATGACCTCCCAGGAAGTGGTAGCTCGCGATCACCAAGAACAACGCAACCACTATCCACATGCCAGCCGGCAGTCCGAGCGCGATCCCTGCCCCGGCCACTCCGGCGCCAACCACATACACCAGACCGGCCCGGCGCCGGCGCGCCGGATCCGGGACCTCATAGGGACCCAGCACATTGGCATCGAGATCATCAGGCATACCGGCCGCCGCAGCCACATCGGCGGCAACCTCAATGCCTGACAAGTCAGAACGCCGCTTGCTCATAGTCCGGCGTGGGCCCTTTCGTAAGCGTTCTGATCGACCACGTCCTCACCACGCCGACGGTGCCAGCGGTCCCAAACCACGAGCATGGATGGCAAAACCAGGACGCCGGCCACGAGGGCGAAGATAATTGCCCAAAACGTAACCTCTCCCAGTTGTTGGAACGGCTTGAGGTTCGAAGTCATCAGGATGCCAAAGCCTGCGGCTGTCGTGAAGGCCGACCCGGCCAACGCACCCCCGGTATGAGTCGTTGTCGAGCGGATGGCTTCCTCCGGGTTGTCGTAGCGCTGGCGGTCCTCCTCGTAGCGGTGAGTGATGTGGATCGTGTACGGAACACCGATGCCGATGGCGAGATTGGCGATCATGGCGGTAACCGGGTTGAAGGGGATGCCTCGCGCCGACATCACGCCAAATACCCAGAGCACGATTAGGACTACCGGCAGAATCGTGATCACGCCGAGGAAGGGGCGACGCACCTCGATATAGAAGGTCACCACCAGCAAAGCCATGGCGGCCAGGATCGTGATGGCCAGCGACGATGCCTGACTGTCCTGGAGCGCCGTGACCACCCCCTGGCTGATGATGTTCTGGTTGGTGGGCACCGCGGTCGCTCCGGCTGCGATCACCGGTGCAAAGTCTTCTTTGAGATCCTCGCTGAGTTGGTTGGCATCAGCTTCGCCCGCTTGCGTGGAAACCCCGACGTCCACGTACCGGTATTCCCCTTCTACCTTCGCCACCGTACGAGCCATGACATCCGGTGCCGCTTCGGCTGCCTGATCATAAAGAGCAGCTACGTCGACATCGCTGCCCACGGTCAGATCCGGCTGCAGACCGGCCGTGAAGGCCGCGGTAGCGAATTCAGCGTCGTAGGTCTCCAGATTCCCGCCCTGTTCGGGAGGGATCACGAGACCCGCCAGGGCGGATACCGGCGACTCCGCTGCTGCCTGTGGCCCGAACTGGACAACGTTGGGCGTGTCGGCCATGTTGGCCCAGGCCGCCACCAGCGCATTGTGCACAGCCGGGGTCGCCACATCGCCTTCAATGATGACTTCGGTCTCCTCCCCGAGCCCGCCGCTGAACTCGTCGGTGATCTTGTCGAAGGTCGTCAGCATCTCGCTGCCCTCGGGGACGAAGTCGGTGAAGCTGAAGGTCGTGTTGAGCTGGGTTAGACCAACAAATCCGAGCACGCCGAGAATGGCCGCGGCGGAGATTGTTGTCACCGCGTACCGCTCGGCGAGCACCGCAGTTGACCCCATCAGCTTGGGAAGCAAACGCTCGCTCTGGCGACCGAAAGCCTGGCGTTCGAGGTTGCCGAGACGCTCGGCCCGCCGGTCGAGCAGCGTGCGAATAGCGGGCACAACGGTCAACATCAGGATGAATGCTGCGCTGATACCGATTGCGGCGAGAATGCCGAAGTCTCGCAACGCAGTGACCGGGTTGACGACATTGGTAAGGAACCCCACCGACGTTGTGGCTGTCGCCAGCACCAGCGCAATCCCCACAGTCTTGGTTGCTCGCGTCGCCGATTCCGGGATCTCGAGGCCGGAACCAAGCTCCTCCCGGTAACGGCTCGTCATGTGAATGGCGTAGTCAACGCCAAGACCGATCAGCAGAATTGGCAGGATCTGGAGAATCTCGCTGAAGTTGCCGATGATGTTGAGGTATTTCGGTCCCAGCAGAACCCCAGCACCGTTCATCCATACAATCGACACCACGATGACGAGCATGGTGAGACCCATGTCGGCAAGGGCTCGTCGGAAAGAGCGGAACCGGGTCATCCGACCGCGCGGATTGATCCAGAACACGAACAGCAAGATGGCGATGATGATCAGGAACGCGGTGCCAAAGAGGCGGCCGATCTCAGACTCGAACTCACTCGTGTCGGCGAAGAGCAGTGCGAAGCTGAACGCAGAACCGTCACTTACCGACTGCTCGCCAGTTGCGGCGGTGATGTCGGCTGCCATCGCGACTTCGAGTTCCTGAAGCAGCGTGAAATCCGGATCGTCGAGGTCGGCGACATTGAGGAAGACGACCATCAGGCCGGTCTGCGACGAAGGAACCGAGAGGTCCGAGCTGTCGCCGAACAAGCCTTCGACCAGTCCGCGCGTCTCGGCCGGTACCAGCTCGAAGCTCTGCAGCAACCCTTGCTTGACATCGGTATCGGTCAGCCCCCCGACCAGGGTTTCGAACGACACTCCCATCTCCTGCGCCCTCATCGTGAGGCCTTGGATCAACGGATCGAAGAAGCCGACGACGTCGCCTCCCGGCCGATCTCGGAAAAGCCGCTGCGCCGCCTCACTGTTGGCGATCGCCTCACGGATGGCTAGATAATCCCGGAAGCCTGCAGCCGTAAGCAGGTCCTCACCGCCCCGCGCTGAGACCACGACCTGGACCGGTTCCTCCGAATTGTCCGAGAAGTACTCGGCAATCACATCTTGCGCCAGCCACTCCGGCGAGTCCGGGGAGAAACCTTCGTTGCCGGTTGCAGTTTCCTGCTGAGGGAGGAAGGCACCGAGAATCAGAGTGATCACGAGAGTGGCGACAATGATCATCCACGGCGACTTGGCCACCAGGTTGGACAGAAATCGAACGAGGATCTTCACGGGTTTTGGCCTTCCGTTTCAGAATGGAGTTGTGGGAGGTTTGTTTTGGCAGCGGGTCAGCTTAACGCCGGCAGCCGGTAACGGGTGTCACCGCGGAGGACGACACAGTTCGACCAGTTCGCTCACTACTTGTGCGATTGGCACCCCGCGCCGTTCATCGCTGCCACGCGGTCGGAGGCCGGCCGTCCCGTTCTCCACATCACTGTCGCCGACAACGAGCACAGCGGGGTGCTTCTGCATGATGGCACGGCGTATCTTCTCCCCGACGGTGTCATCGGCACCATCGACCTCGACCCGCAAGCCGGCGTCGCGAAGCTGCGCAGCTACTTCCTCGGCATAGGACAGATGGCGGTCGGCCACTGAGACGAGCGTTGCCTGCACCGGTGCAAGCCACCCGGGTAGGGCTCCGGCGTAGTGCTCGATGAGGATCCCGACAAAACGCTCGATTGAGCCCATGAGAGCACGATGGATCATCACCGGCCGTTCCCGGGTGTTGTGATCGGTTGCATACAGCAAATCGAAGTTCTCGGGTTGGGCGAAGTCGACCTGGAGCGTCGACAGCTGCCACCGGCGACCGATGGCGTCGCGGACGTGCACGTCGATCTTCGGCCCGTAGAAGGCTCCCTCCCCCTCGGCGACATTGTATGGAAGCCCTGCCGTCTCGAGGGCCAGCTGGAGTGCGTCCTCGGCTTTGTCCCACAGCTCGTCGCTGCCGATGTACTTGTCGGGATCCTTGGTAGAAAGATCCGCTTCGAATTCGGTGAAGCCGAAGTCGCGGAGCACCATCAGCGTGAAATCGAGAAGATTCTGCAGTTCAGCGGCGATGTCCTTCTCTTCGATGAAGATGTGGCTGTCATCCTGGGTGAAGCCGCGCGCCCGCATCAGCCCGTGGATTACGCCGGATCTCTCATACCTGTACACGGTGCCCAACTCGAACATCCGCAGCGGCAACTCCCGGTAGCTTCTCCCCCGACTGCCGAAGATGAGGATGTGGAACGGGCAGTTCATCGGCTTCATGCGATATTCGGTCGACTCGTCCAACACCATCCCGGGGTACATGCTCTCCTTGTAGAAGGAGAGATGGCCGGAGCGATGCCAGAGGTCCGCCTTGGCGACGTGTGGCGTAGCCACGATCTCGTAGTCGTGTTGGAGGTGAGTGCGCCGGCTGTAGTCCTCGATGATCATCCGCAGCAACCCGCCCTTTGGGTGCCACACGGCAAGACCGCTTCCCAGATCGGGTGGAAAGGAATACAGCTCGAGCTCCTGACCCAGTCTGCGGTGGTCGCGACGCTCGGCCTCCTCGAGCCGATGCAGGTACGCTTCGAGCTCCCTTTTACTCTCCCAAGCGGTTCCGTAGATGCGCTGCAGCTGTGGCTTGGTCTCGTCGCCTCGCCAGTACGCCCCGGCAGATCGCATCAGTTTCACTGCCTTGAGCCGCTTTGTCGATGGGACATGCGGGCCACGGCACAAATCAACAAAAGAATGATTGCGGTAGATGGAGACTTCGGCCCCTCCGGCGCCCTCGCCTTCGTCGACCGAGTTGATGATCTCAGTTTTGAACGGCTGATCTGCAAACACCTCGAGAGCTTGGTCGGCAGATAGCTCTTCCCGCTCGAAGGGCTGGTTCTCGGCGATGATCTGGGCCATTCGCGCTTCGATTCGCTCCAGATCCTCGGGGGTGAATGGCTCATCGACTTCGAAGTCGTAGTAGAAGCCGTCGGTGATCGGTGGCCCGATCGCAAACTTGGCCCCGGGGAAGAGATCCAGAACCGCCTGGGCCATGACATGGGCTGCTGAATGGCGCATGATGTGCCGACCCTCATCAGACGAGTCGGTGATGATCTCCACCACCCCGCTCTCGGTTATTGGACGACCGAGGTCGATGGCGTTTCCGTCCACCTTCACGGCTACCGCGGCTTTGGCCAATCGCGGTCCAATGCTCGCCGCTATCTCAGCTCCCGTAACTCCCGATTCAAAGCTTCGCGCAGAGCCATCAGGGAAGGTGATTGTGAGTGCCACGGGTCTAACCTCTCGACGTTTAGCGGGTAAGGGTAACCCACCGTGGTGCAGGTTCCGCCTTCACGTGAGACAATAGGGTCAACCTGATCGAAGGACGTGTGGTGAAGCCAATCGAAATTGCACAGAAACTGGCGGGCGGAGGACGGGTCCACGAGCTCACGGGCATCGAACGTGGCCAGTCATCCAATCGGGTGTTTCGGATTTGGGTCGGCGACGGAACCCGTATCGCCAAGATATACGGTACGCCGGCGAGGGAGCGACGCGAGTTCCACGCCCTCGAGGCTATCTCCTCGCTACCGGGCACACCCCAGTTGGTCGATCGCGGTCTCGATGGCGACATGCCTTGGGCTGTCTTCGAGGATGCGGGCCGATGGAACCTCGGCACTCTCCCCGAGAACCCCGGCCTTGCCCGCAAAGCCGGGGAAATCTTGCGTAGCGTCCATGAGACCGACACCGCCAAGATCACCAACCTCAGTCGAGGCATGGATCAAGAATGGGTGGCGGTGGACTTCGTCTCCACCCTGCGGCGCCTGGAACGCTATCGCCGTCGACTCGATCTATCCGGTGAATTGCTCGCCGATGCCCGCGACGTTCGCCCTCCGTTTGCATCCGATCCCCGCAGCGCTCACACCAATCCGGCACCGGACAACTTTGTTGTCGACGACGACGGCAACGTGACCCTCATCACGTGGGAATGGGCAACCGTGGCCCCCTCCGAATGGGACCTATCGAAAGCAAGTTGGCTTCTCGGTCTGAATGCAGGACCACAGGCCGCCGCCGCCTTTCAGGAAGGCTACGGCCGCTCCCTCGATCAGTATCAACTCGATCGCTGGGTGGTCTACCACTCTGCCATGACACTGGTCTTCCGTGTTGAACGCTCGATGGACACAGCCATAGGTGCGCACGATTTATACCTTTCCGAGTTCCGCCGTGCGGTCGCCGCAGCCACGCTGAACGCCGATGCGTAGCCTGGGTGCCCACTAGCCCGAGATCGGCCCGCCCGGCTCATTGAACCGAAACGCTTCCAACACTCTGGAGCGCTCGAAACCGAGTTTCTGATATAGGGCAGTCGCCCGGACATTCGCTTCTTCGACAAAGAGTGTGGCTCGAGATGCATTCCGGACCGATGCGAGGTAGTCAAGCCCGCGACAAACCAGGGCACTGCCCAGTCCCCTCCCTTCCCAGCCGGGCGTTACGCCGACGATGTAGATCTCGCCGACACCGTCGTCATGGACTTTTGTCCAGCAGCTTCCGGCCAAATCTGGCCCATCCCACGCAAGAAAGAAACCATCGGGATCGAACCAGGGCCGCGCAATGCGCCGCTCGAGATCACGCCTCGTCATAGAGCCGTTTTCGGGGTGGCCGGCGAAAGCCGCGTTATTGGCGGTCAACCAGGCCCGTTCGTCAACTCCCATGCGGAACGGTGCGACCGTGAATCCGGCAAGGCCCGATTGAGTGCATGCAAGGGGCAACGCCCGTCGCATCTGAATTAGCCGGCGCCGCACCGACCACCCGTCTCGTCTTGCGGCGGCGGCCACATACGGCAATCGCGCCCAGAGCATGACATCCTCGGCGCCCGCCTCCTGTCGCAGTCTCTCAATGATCTCGGCCTCAGCAGTGGATTTTCGGTAGGCGGGGTGGACAACTACTTCGAGTGCCCAGTGGCCGGCTTCGCCGCCTGCACCGCGGTGCCACATCGCCTGACCATATCCGACGATTCGACCCTCGCCGTCGATACTGATGACCTCGCGGACATCGATGCCGCCGTCGAGGCGCATCTCCTTGGATTCCGACAGCACGGGTTCGCCGTCATGGTCGGTCACAACCGCGATGAAGTCACGGAGCGCTACCTCCTGATCGGGGTGCAAACGAGATGTCGTTACGTCCATGCCGCCTCCGCTGGCCTTCCTCGTCTATGCAACAGGCCGAGGTGCTTCCACCGTATCCTACGGACGGTGAGCAGAGTGGGTTTGGTTCTAGGTGGAGGCGGCATCACTGGTGCGGCATTCCAGTTTGGGACACTGCTTGCGCTGCAGCTCGCAACTGGATGGGATCCAAACCAATCCGACGTCGTCATCGGGACTTCATGCGGTGCATTGACCGGTGCATTGGTACGCGGGAGCCAACTCAATCTCGAGACCTTCGTCGGGCAAGCTGCCACGCGCGAAGAGGTGGCCGCAATGCTGCGCGAGCGAGTATTCCGTCGCGCCCGGCCCTCCGGAACGATGCGGTGGCTGCGCCGGGGTGTGCTCCCGGGCCTTCGCCGTCCTGACCTCAATCTGGTGCTCGGAAGCCCTGCCGTTTTCAGCAGTCTTGGCATCGCGGATTGGGTTGCAGACGCGCTCGGCGATATGGCGGCCGACTGGCCGAGCCGCCCGACGGTCATTGTCGCCTACGACCTGAAGAAGCGGGAACGCACCCCATTCGGCACTGAGGCCGCTCCTCCCGCAGAGTTGCGGAAGGCGGTAGCGGCATCGGCGGCAGTCCCCGGCATCTTCCAGCCGGTATGGATCGAAGGTCGATGGTTTGTCGATGGTGGCATCGCCAGCGGCACCTCGGTTGATCTAGTTCTGGGCTCAGAGCGGCCCCTCGACTTGATAATCGTCATCGCTCCGCTCGCAGCATCCGAACGCCGGCCCGGCGCCCGTTTCTATGAAGACATATTCGATCGTTTTGGACGGTCGGCGCTCGAGGCCGAAATTGCACTCGTCAAGCAACATTGGCCCGCCACCGACATCCTGGTGCTGAGGCCCGACCAGCGAGTACTAGCGGCGACGCGGCCCAATCCCATGTCGACTGAGGCCGCGGTACCGGCTTTCTTACGCACGATCCGATCGATGAAGCATGAACTGGCAGCTTCGCCAACTTGGAATCTGCTGGCCAGGCACCTCGTTCGTGACTGAGCTCAGGTAACTTCCCGGAGTTCCTCGAGCAAGCGATCGACCTTGTCGCTGATATCACCGGTGGATTCCGCCGGCGTATCCGAGTCATCGTCGCTGGACTCGGCAGGAACCTGATCGCTCGGTGGGGCCGGTTCGACGGGAGCAGACGCGTCGTGGGGTGCTGCAGCGACGGGCGAGCCCTCATCTTCGGCCTGGCTGCCCGCCGCCTCTTCGACCGGATGCACCACCTCGAGCTGGGGAGCCGCAGATGTCGGTTCCTGCCCAGCCGGCACCTCAGCGGATTCGGCTTCGGCTTCGCCGCCCGCTACCGCCGACTCGATATTCTCCTCGGATGTGGCCGGCTCCGCACCCGGTGGTACCGGTCCGTTCTCCGGCACGACGGGCTCTCCCGGCTGTTCGGGCACGGTTTCCGCAACAGCGGGAGCTGCTGCTGCCAGCAGTTCGGGATTCTCGGCAGCGGCGCGGGCTTCGGCAAGGGCCTCTTCCAGAGCGGCGCGGGCGCCGGCCAGCTTTGGTTCGGCTTCGGTGGACAGCGACTGCACCGCCTCTTCGGCAACAGCAAGCTGACTGCGCAGCCCCTCGATGCGGGCGACGAGTAGCTCACTTTCGGCCAGCGCAGCCCGAGCTACGTCTTGGGCGCGCGCGCTGGCTCCTGAGGTCATGGCATCAGCGCGGGCGCGCGCCTGGATCTCGGTTTCGTGAGCCTTGGCTTCTGCGTGGTTGACCAATTCGGCGGCGCGTTCCTCGGCCTCCTTCTGGATGGATTCCGCCTGCACGCGAGCGCCCGCCAGCAGCTCCTCCTTGGCGTGGGCCGCCGCCTTGAGCGTCAGGCGGAGTGCTTCTTCAGACTCGTTTGCGTCCTGTACCTTGGCCTGTAGATCATTGACGGTCTCCTGCAATGAGGCCACGGTCTGCTCGAGCTGAGCGACGTGCCGCTCCCGCTCGGCGACGGCTGCGGCAATCTGCCCGAGATGCGCGTCGACGGCGTCCGGGTCGTAGCCGCGTCGATTGAGCTCAAACTGCTGGTTCGTAATGCTCTGATGTGTCAAGTCCACAGTTGCCTCTGATTGCGTCTCGTTGATTGTACGTACAGTGTCGCTGCTCGGCATCGGCGATCGGAATAGGTCGCTCGACCCCTAGACGCTTCGGCAGATTCGGTGTTTAGTTTGAGTGGAACTACTAAAAGCAGTCGATTTGACAACGCAGCGCGACCAAGGGGACCCGATCCAATGAGCTTGATCCTTCATCTGAGACACCGCCTATTCGGGCTGGGCGAAGACGAGAGCGGAGCAAGTCTGGTCGAATATGCCCTACTTGTCGCTCTTATCGCACTCGTCGCCATAGTCGCCATTACCACCTTCGGTGGCGAACTGTCGTCCGAGTACTCCGAAATCGCCGACTCCATCCCGTAGTCATCAGCGATCCGGAGGCGTGCTGAGCCAATAGAATGCCGGTCGGAGGCATTCTGTGCTGGGGCGTGTAGCTGCATCTTTCATTGTCTTTGTGATCGCACTCGTCTCCGGGGCTGCGCTGTCCGGGGGCGCTACTACCAGCGAACCCATTGAACCCCGGACGGCAAACACCGCCGCAACCACAAGCGCCGCGCCCCGTGCTGTGTTTGTATCACCTTCAGAAACCCTCTTGGGTCCGGCTGTGGTAATTGCGGGCGAGCCCTATATGTCGGGCTCCCAGTTGGTCATCGAATTCGATCTCGTGAGCCTTGCCCCGACTGGTGATGCCCCCACGATTGAGCGGCAGCTCGGGTTCGGTAGCACGCGCCAACTCCTCCCGGAGGATCTCGACACTCTGTTCCTCGAGAGTTGGTCCCTCGGAATCGGTAACGAGAGGATTAGCGGGGCAACCGCCAACCCCGCCGCCCGCGCCGCTCGATTCGAGGTCGGTGATGGATTTGATCCCACGGAGATCGACCAGATCGCCATTGAGTCCTTTGCAGTTCTTGCGCCGTTCAGCGCCGATATCCAGCTCGGAGTCGGCAACGAGTCACAAATCGTTGCGCCCGGCCTCACCGCCCGGCTGCTTGCCATCACCCAGCAAGCGAAGACCATCATCCAGATAGAAGTGGTCTCCGATCGCGACTTCAACCTGGACAACCTCAGGGTTTCCGGAATCGGCCCAGGTTGGCTTTCGGCAGTACGGGAAGCGGAAGGGCGACCACGCTGGAACCTCACTCACGAGTCCTCCACCGCTCCCGACCCGATCCTCGTCAGGGTGGAAGGGGCCAGCTGGATTGCCATCGATCAGTCCATACCCATTGATCCCGGAGGGGAACGATGAGTGAGAGTCTGTGGGAGGAACTGACCCGATCACCCTTGGATCCCGATCCGGAATACGAGTCACCCCTACTGGACTCGCTGATCCCGATGCTGATCGCAGCAATCGTGGGAATTGCAATTGGATTCTTCTTGCTGGGGCATGACGCCGACTCGACAACCACCACGACCGAGGTGGCCGCCACGTCGACTTCCCGAGCCGATCCGCCGGCATTGCCCGAGCCCGAGCCGATCTTGCCGGACAGCTACGTCGACGCCGCAGGCGTCGGACTGCGGGCCGTCGCGGCCTACGGTCGGGACGGCAATCTCTACATCGTCGTCAATCAGGCCGCCCGCAGCGACAACCCTCCCACAGAGTTGCCGGCGTTCCACGCCTCGCATTGGGTCCTGACCGGGCCCGGCGAGGAGCAGGCAGATCGGGTCATCGAGTCGCCCATCGCTCCCGGGATGCGCACGCTCGAGTTCCAGGGGTTGTCGGTACCTTCTGTTGCGGAAGCGGGTTTGCTGGTAAGGGAGGCAACACAGATGGTGGTGCGTGCGGGATGCCAGGGATGCGGCGCGACCGCCGTCGATCAAATGAGTGGCGAGACGACCCTCGATGGACTGCAGCGGCCTCATTCGTTGGCCGAACCGCTGCTGATCGAGATTGGTTCCGGAATGACACTGTCGATAGATAGCCTCGACTTCACCAACGAATGGGGCTACGTCACCTGGCATCTGATCGATGAGAGCGAGGCCCGGCTGCGGGTTCGGTTCCGTGTCGTATTTGAGGGTACGGACGACCCCGACCGCGAAGACACCAACCCCACGCAGCTGGTGCCCGTCCACCTACTCGGCACGAGCCAGCAGAATCCCTCACCGTCCAACCTCCAACCATTCGCCCGCGGCGGAACGCAGCAGCTCGAGCGTGTGGGCGAATTGATCACAGATACGAACCAACCCAGCGCGCTGATCTTGCGCTGGTCGGTGGAATGGCAGCATCCAGTCGGAGAGCCAATCGAGCTACCCATTATGGAAGAGGTCTACCGGGGACCAATCGACTGACTGCGAGCCACGTCGGTTTTCACAGATCGTCCACCGATTCTTCAGCCCATTCTTAGGGTTTGCTTCGAATAATGGGGAGAAACAAGCAATGAGGTCCACAATGGAACAGCTACATACGCCGGCTGAGGCCCGGGCCGCGACCCCCCCGGTGCCGCCAGGAAAGAAGCAGAAGCACCGCGATTGGCCCTGGTATCTGGCCGCCATCGTGCTCGCAGCGGCTGTAACCGCAGGTGCCGTCGCCGCGTCCAGCGATGACCCCACCTCCGAAGCAGCTCCCGTCGCAACTACCACTTCTACCTCGACGACAACTGCGCCGGAGCCGGAGACGCCGAATATCGCCCCGCCGGCAGGCAACAGCAGGGTCGAGACGCCGCTCGCAATAGCTACACAAGATTCGTTCCTGCTCGATGCCGCCCAGGTTGGGGACCGCGTGATCCCGTCGGTGGTGACCGTCCAGATCACCGGCTCATCGTTTACCGGCCAGGAGACCGTGCTCGGGTCCGGTTCGGGTGTTGTGTACGACAACTCGGGTCACATAATCACCAATGATCACGTGGTAGCGGCAGGCTCCAGCTATGAGATCGTCCTTGCCGACGGCCGGATCTACCCGGCGACCGTTGTCGGTACTGATCCTGCAACGGATCTTGCCGTGCTCGAGGTCACCGCGCAGGGCCTTCCTCCGATCGCGCTAGGCGACTCCGACGCACTCACGGTCGGAGATCCCGCCGTTGCCGTGGGCAGTCCCCTCGGCCTCGATGGCGGCCCATCGCTGACGGTGGGTGTCATCTCAGCGTTCGGGCGGCAGGTCCAGACCGACCCATCGACAACGCTGTACGGCATGCTGCAAACCGACGCCCCGATCACCTCGGGCTCCAGTGGCGGCGCCCTAGTCGATAGCGTCGGACGTCTGGTTGGCATAACCACCGCCGTCGGGGTCAGCCCCGTTGGAGTCGAGGGCATCGGCTTCGCCACTCCGGTCGAAATCGTCACTCGCGTCGCCGACGAGATAATCGCCACCGGATCTGCTTCGAGTCCGTTCCTCGGGATCTGGCCCCAGCCGGCGCTGGAAGCCACCGCTGACGGCGGGAGCATTCCACGGGGGATCGAAGTCACTCAGGTCGATGCCGGAACCGCAGCCGCAGCTGCGGGCATCACTGAGGGTGACATCATTGCTGCCATCGATGGTGCGGAGATCCTGACCTTCAACGACCTCATCGCCTCGCTGCGGCGCTACGGATCCGGCGACACCATCGAGGTCACACTCCAGTCCGGCGAGGTTCTCTCGGTCACTCTGGGGCAACGTCCCGACGGCCAGTAGCTCGGCCCGCTTGCGGGCGGTACTCTCACCGCCCGCAGGCGAAGGCGAGCTAATGATCAGACACATCGGCAACGACTCCATGGAGAATGCGGTTGATTGCGGTTTACCGAAGATGAGTGTTACCCGACGAGCGATGCCACTGCTCATGGACAAAACTGGCGGGCCAGCGTGAACTATGTGATCGGGATTGACTCGTCGACCACCGCGACCAAAGCACAACTCGTCGACACGTCCGGCAACGTCGTTACCGTCGCCTCCAGCGAGTACCAATACGACACACCTAGCCCGCTGTGGAGCGAGCAAAGCCCCGATCTCTGGTGGACGGCAACATGCGACGCTGTATCCGGGGTCATCGCGACAGCCGGTATCGATGCCGCCCAGATTGTTGCGGTCGGACTCACGGGCCAGATGCACGGCCTGGTGCTGCTCGACGAGGATGGAAATTGGTTGCGACCGGCGATCCTGTGGAACGATCAGCGCACCGGGGCTGAGTGTGATGAGATTCGCGATCGTGTCGGCAGAGAGACTCTCATCCAGACTACCGGGAACGATGCGCTGCCCGGGTTCACCGCTCCAAAGATCCTGTGGGTTCGCAAGAACGAGCCCGAGATCTTTGCCGGGGCTCGACATGTCCTGCTTCCCAAGGACTACGTCCGTCTTCGGCTCACCGGGGAGTACGCAACCGATCGAGCCGGAGGAGCCGGGACCATCCTCTTCGACCTGAAGACACGCACCTGGTCTCCCGAGGTTCTTGATGCGTTGGATCTAGACCCTGCGCTATTCCCCCCAACGTTCGAGGGCGATGAGATCACCGGTACCGTCACCCGAGCAGCAGCTGCCGCCACCGGGCTGGCTCCAGGAACGCCGGTGGTTGCCGGAGCCGGTGACCAGGCAGCCAATGGCCTTGCCGTCGGCGCTATCGATCCAGGCGTGGTCGGATTGTCTCTGGGCACTTCAGGAGTCGTCTTCACCGCAACCGACAGCCCAGCAGTCGAACCGGAGGGTCGCCTGCACGCTTTCTGCCACGGCGTAGCTGAGCGCTGGCATTTCATGGGAGTGATGCTCTCGGCCGCCGGAAGCTTCCGCTGGTTCCGCGACACCGTGGCTCCTGATGTCGAGTTCGACGACCTCGCCACGGCAGCCGGCGACGCCCCACCTGGAGCTGAGGGTCTGCTGTTCCTTCCGTACTTGACGGGTGAGCGAACACCTTACGCTGATCCCCTGGCCCGCGGGGCGTTCGTCGGGTTAACCGTGCGGCACGACCTCCCCCACCTCACCCGTTCCGTGCTCGAAGGCGTTTCGTTCGGGCTGCGCGACAGTTTCGAGTTGATTCGTGCTGCCGGCGGAGCCGACCTCACCGAGGTACGGGCTTCCGGCGGCGGCATTCAAAGCCAGGGCTGGCGCCAGATCCTGGCTGATGTGCTGAACGCCGACCTGTGCACAGTGTCCACGGCCGAGGGGGCAGCGCAGGGAGCAGCGATGTTGGCGGCGGTGGGAACCGGTTGGTTCGCCTCCGCTCGGGAGGTCTCCGCAGCCTGGCTACAGATTGATCAGCCAACTTCACCCGGCGCAGATGTTCCCGTCTACGACGAGATGTATGCGAGTTACCGGGACCTGTATCCGGCGCTCAAGGCGACCATGCACCGGCTGAGCTTCTAGCCGGCAACCACTCCGATGTCCGCTGCCCCGAGGACGAGGGGCGAGTGATCCGTCGCCTCCAGGAAGCGGAGGAGATCCTCGGCAGCAATACTGGTTGTCCGATCGTTGACCAGCGGATGGAAGTTGAGGAGCTCATGCCCGAGCAGCTCCTCGGCCACAACCACCATCACCTGGGCCGGCTCATCGTTGATCACGGCAAATGGGGTTACCGCGCCCGGAGTCACGCCGAGGACCCGTTGCAGCCGATCCGGGCTGCCGAACGAGAGCCGCCTTGAATCGAGAGCGACTGCGGTCCGATCGAGATCAAGGCGAAGATCCTCGGGCAGAACGAGCAGCCACATCTGCTGCTTCTTGTTCTTGAGGAATAGGCACTTGCAGCTCCCGCCCGGTAGGGATCCCCGTAGCTCCCTTGCCTCGGCGACAGTGAATACCGCCGGATGATCGATCGTGGTGTGCGCCACGCCGATTGAATCTAGGTAATCGAACAGGTCCTCTGGTGTTGTCTTTCGGATTGCCAACTCCTTCGCGCCTAGTCTGACTCGATGGCTCGGCCCTACGCAATTGGTGTGCAGCTTCCTGAGGTGGAGTGGGAGACAACCTGGCACGACGTGCGTCGAATGGCAACAACCGCTGAGGCGGCCGGTTTCGATTCCGTTTGGGTGGGCGATCACCTGTTGTATCGAATGCCTGAGGGATCTCGCGGTCCGTGGGAAGCATGGTCGCTGCTTGCCGCAATCGCCGCAGTTACCGAACACGTTCAAATCGGCCCACTGGTCGCCGCAACGTCGTTTCACAACCCGGCGATGCTCGCCAAGAAGGCAGCCACGGTCGACGAGATCTCAGGTGGTCGTTTGATCGTCGGGCTCGGTGCCGGCTGGAACCAGATCGAGTACGAGGCATTTGGTTTTCCCTTCGATCACCGCGCCAGCCGTTTCGAAGAGGCGTTCACGATCATCCGTAAGCTCTTGAGAGGAGAAAACGTCGACTTTGCCGGCGAGTACTACACGACCCGAAACTGCGAGCTGGTACCGCCGCCCCGACCCGGCGGCCCTCCGCTGATGGTCGGCTCTCAGGGCCCGCGGGTTCTCGCAGCCACACTTCCCCATGTCGACATGTGGAATGCCTGGCACGCCTGGTACGGCAATACGCCCGAAGGGCTCCACGGCGTGCTCGAATGGCTGGATGAGCAATGCCTGGCGGTCGGCCGGGATCCTCTGACTCTCGAACGCACCGTGGCAATCATGGTCCGAGCTCCCGGAGGTACCGGCCGCATCTATGGGGATCCCGCCCACGAAGGCGGGGTAGCCATCTCCGGATCGACGGAGGATGTTGCCGAACAGTTGGCGGCATTCGGAGCTACCGGCATCGCTCATGCACAGTTGGTAGTCGATCCGATAACGGTCGGATCGATCGAATGGATGGGCGAGGTGCTTCGTATCCTCGATCGCTGACCCGGTGGTGGTACGCCCAGCGGTGACGAGTACGGTGTGCTGGCCATGAGTGTCAACAGTGCCTCGAGGCACAAGGAAAGGTGAACCCCGTGAAGGTGTCAATCAAGTACTGCGTCCCTTGAAACTACCTTTCTCACGCCGTGCGCGTGACTGAGGAAATTCTGAGCAACTACCAACATGTGATCGACGACCTGACGCTGGTCACCGGAGACAAGGGAGTCTTCGATGTACACGTCGATGGCAAGCTCATCTATTCGAAGGCTGAGACCGGTCGCCAAGCCCACGAAGGTGAAGTCTTGGCTGCGCTGAAGTCGTTGATACCGGATGTCCGCCCCTACGGGACATGACCTGAGCGCTCTTCACTACTGAGGGCCCTTCGCTATCCCGGGCTCGTGCCGCTGCTGATCAGCCGACCAGTTCGTCGGCGGTCCCCGGTGCGCCCTAATGTCACTCCCATGGATAGGAAGAAATCTCTCATCGGTATCGTTGCTGCGATCCTCATCGGGATCCTGGTTGCGCTCGCCGGGAGCAGCGGAAGCGCCACCGTCGGTTCGATCGCCGTATTCGCGATATGCGCCCTGTTGGCCTACGGCATCAACTGGCTGGTGTTCATCCCGTCGAATCAGCGTAAGACCGAGCACTATTTCGACCTCACCGGAAGCATCACCTATGTGAGCGTCGTGATCGTGGCACTCCTGCTCAGCGACAATCTCGACGCACGCGCTCTGATCGTCGGAGGAATGGTGATTGTATGGGCGGCGCGGCTCGGTTCTTTCCTGTTCCGCAGGGTACGTCGCGATGGGCGAGATGGCCGGTTCGACGAGATCAAGGTCGATCCCCTGCGATTCTTCATGACCTGGACGCTGCAAGGGCTGTGGGTGTTGCTCACTTTGGCCGCAGCGCTGGCGATCATCACGTCGGTCGAACGCAAGACAATTGGAGCCGTCGGCATTATCGGCATCGCCATCTGGCTCGCCGGGTTTGCGATCGAAGTCGTTGCCGACAGGCAGAAGTCGGCCTTCAAGCAGAATCCCAACAACAAGGGGCGGTTCATCTCCACCGGGCTCTGGGCCTGGTCACGGCATCCGAACTACTTCGGCGAGATCGTGCTCTGGATCGGCGTTGCGGTCATGGCGGTTCCCATCCTCTCGGGATGGCGCTGGGTAACCCTGATTTCCCCGATCTTCGTGATCTTGCTGCTCACCAAGGTCAGTGGCGTCCCCATGCTCGAGAAGCGTGCCGCCGATCGTTGGGGTGATGAGGCGGACTACCGGCGCTATGTCGAGAACACACCGGTCCTGGTAATGCGACCTCCGGTCCGATCAACGAAATAGGGCTTGAGCTTCGTCGACCAGGTCATCACAGGGCCCTTCCACGACAACGGTTGCGTTGGAACGCTCAATAACCTCACGCACGCTCAGCCGGATGCTTGTTCCTGAGGAGACGTCGCGTATCTGTTCTGCGGACAGGGCGAACACGAGACGACCGATGCCGGCCCACACGTGAGCAGCGGCGCACATCGGGCAATGCTCCCCGCTTGTGTACATCGTGGCGGCGCTGCGCTGCTCGGGCGTGAGATTCACCGAGGCCCACTGAGCGAGATGCAGTTCTGGATGAGCCGTTACATCGCCAGACGTGACGACCAGATTGCTGCGCTCGGCCAGAACGGCACCGTCTCCCGAGACAAGTAGCGAGCCAAAAGGGTCGTCGCCTCGCGCAGTTGCTTCGGCGGCAAGCTCAACGCACCGGCGCAGCTGTTTCACGTCTTCGGGTGTCACCGGGTTCCTCCCTGGTCTAGCTGCATTATCGGATGCAGCCGGACGC
>Ga0180436_10001848_pt1 | contig 20431 bp, 17 predicted proteins | sample SS_ome_2_FD_132434 | JGI IMG/M metagenome (GOLD analysis project Ga0180436, IMG submission 132434) | Hypersaline lake sediment archaeal communities from the Salton Sea, California, USA - SS_3_S_2 metaG | ecosystem: Environmental > Aquatic > Non-marine Saline and Alkaline > Hypersaline >...
AGGTGACGCGAGACAAGGAGAGACGAGATGGCTGATGCGTTGGGCATGATCGAGTGCCGCAGCTTCGCGGCGATGGTCGAGGCGGCCGACGCCATGGTCAAGGCGGCCCGCGTCGAGCTGGTCAACTACGAGAAGACCGGCGGCGGCTACACGACCGCGGTGATCCGCGGCGACGTGGCGGCGGTCAAGGCGGCCTGCGACGCCGGCCAGACCGCGGCCGCCCGCGTGGGCGAGATCGTGGCGGTGCACGTCATCGCGCGGCCCCACGCCAACGTGGACCTGGTCGTGCCGCTGGGGCGCCAGGCCGAGCCGGCCAAGAAGTAGTCCGCCGAGGAGGCAGCCATGAATCTGGCGAAAGTGCTCGGCACGGTGGTGTCGTCGCGCAAGGAGCCGGCCATCGAGGGCTTCAAGCTGCTGATGCTCGGCGTGGCCGGGCCGGACGGCGCGTTGACGGGCGCCTCGGTGGTGGCCGCCGACGTGGTCGGCGCAGGCGAGGGTGAGTACGTGCTCTACGCCTCGGGCTCGTCGGCGCGGCAGACCGCGCAGACCGACGCCAAGCCCATCGACGCCGTCGTCATGGCGATCGTCGACAGCTGGGAGACCGACGGCGAGCTGCGCTACAAGAAGGGTCGCGACGACTAGCTTTCGAAGTCGTGCGACATTCGCGCATGCAAGTCGCGGCGAAAAGAGGTAGAGTGTGATGGCGAATCTGAGCGACCAGCAGGTCGACATGATCGCCCGCCGGTTGGCCGACCGGCTGCTGGGCGGAGGCGCACCCCCCGCCCATCGAGTCGCGTCGGCCACGGCGGCACCCCTCACCGCGCACGATTCCCGACGAGGCGAAGAGAAGCTTGGCGACGGCGTGCACGCCGACGTCGATCGTGCCGTCGAGGCGGCTGCGGGCGCTCATCGCCGCCTGGGCGAGGCCAGCCTCGAATTGCGCGCGCACATCATCGCCGCCATCCGCGAGACCATGCTCGAGGCCTGCGACGAGCTCTCCCGTCACGCCCACGAGGAGACCGGCCTGGGGCGCTACGAGGACAAGCGCGTCAAGAACCGGCTGGTCACGCTGAAGACCGAGGGCCCCGAGGCGCTGCGGCCCGACACCCGCACGGGCGACCACGGGCTCACCCTCACGGAGTACGCGCCCTACGGCGTCATCGGCGCCATCACGCCGACCACCAATCCCACCTCGACCATCATCTGCAACACCATCGGCATGGTGTCCGCGGGCAACAGCGTGGTCTTCAACGTGCATCCGAGCGCCCGCGCCTGCTCCATGGCGACCATCCGCCTGATCAACCGGGCCGTGGTCGCGGCCGGCGGACCGCCCGACCTGGTGACCGCCGTGGCGGAGCCGACCATCGCCTCGGCCCAGGAACTGATGAAGCACCCCGGCGTGCGGCTTCTGGCGGTGACCGGCGGCGCCGGCGTGGTGGCGGCGGCCATGAAGAGCGGCAAGCGCGCCATCTGCGCCGGTCCCGGCAACCCGCCGGTGGTCGTCGACGAGACGGCCGACCCGGACGCCGCCGGGCGCGACATCGTGCGCGGCGCCTCCTTCGACAACAACATCATCTGCGTGGACGAGAAGGAGGTCTTCGTCACCGAGAAGGCCGCGAAGGACCTGTTCGCCGCCATGCGCAAGCACGGCGCCCACGTCGCCGACGCCGCCGACCTGCGGCGGCTCGAGCGGACGATCTTCGCCGAGACCCACGGCCCCGGCGAGCACGCCGTGATGAACAAGGACCTGATCGGCAAGAACGCGGGCGAGATCATGGCCCGCGCCGGCCTCGGCGGCGGCGCCGACCCGCGCCTGGTCGTCTGCGACGTGCCCTCCGACCACCCGCTGGTCTGGACCGAGCAGATGATGCCCGTGCTGCCGGTGGTGCGCGTGCCGGACGTGGACGCCGCCATCGACCTGGCCCGCCGCGCCGAGCACGGCTTCGGCCACTCGGCGGCCATGCACTCGCGGGACATCGACGCCCTGAGCCGGATGGCGCGCGTGATGAACACCAGCATCTTCGTCAAGAACGGCCCCATCTTCGCCGGCCTCGGCGAAGGCGGCGAGGGCCACACCAGCTTCACCATCGCCAGCCCCACCGGCGAGGGCCTGACCGGACCGGTCGCCTTCAGCCGCCTGCGCCGCTGCGTGATGGTGGACCACTTCAGGATCGTCTGATGACGGGAAACGTCGCCGCCCTCGCCCTGCTGGAGTTCGCGAGCACGGCCCACGGCATCGTGGCCGTGGACCGCATGCTCAAGCGCGCGCCCATCGCCATGCTGCGCTGCGGCACCGTCCACCCGGGGCACTACCTGGCGCTGGTGGGCGGCACGGTGGCCAGCGTCGAGGAGGCCTTCGCGGAGGGGAGCGCGGTGGGCGAGCTGGCCGACGCGGTGTTCCTGCCCGACCCGCACCCCGGCGTGCGGGACGCGGCCCTGGGAGAGCGCGCGGCCAGCGGCGAGGACGACACCGTCGGCGTCGTGGAGACGGTCAACGCGGCGGCCCTGCTGCGGTCGATCGACGCGGCCTTGAAGGCGGCCCCCGTCGGCCTGGGCGAATTCCGCCTGGCCGACGACCTGGGCGGCCGCGGCCTCGCGCTGCTCTACGGCGACCTGCCGGACGTGCAGGCGGCCCTGGCGGCGGCCGAGGACCGGGTCGGCGAAGGCGCGCAGATGCGCGCGCGCACCCTGCTGGCCCGACCCGACGGGCACCTGCGCGGGGTCCTCAACCACGGCACGGAGTTCAGGGCCTGCGCCTTCGGAGAACCGTACGGCGCCGAGAAGCTGGAGGCGTGAGATGAAGCTGGGCAAGGTGATCGGCACTCTGGTGCCGGCGGTGGTCGCCGACGGCATGACCGGAGTGCCCCTGCTCTGGGTGCAACCCCTGGACAAGGAAGGCGCGCCCTCCGGCACGCCCTTCGTCGCCGCCGACGGCACCCGCATGGCCGGCTCTGGACAGACCGTAACCTGGGAGGCCAGCCGCGAGGCGGCCCTGACCCTCGACCCCTCCTACGTGCCTGTCGATCACGCCGTGGTCGGACTGGTGGACGACGTGCAACTGGATGAGGTCCGGCCATGATCATCGGACGCATCGCCGGACGTGTGGTGCAGACCATCCAGCACCCGGCCACAGCCAACCGCCGGCTGCTGATCGTCGACCGCCTCGCCCCCGACGGCACACCGAGCGGGGACTACCTTGTGGCCGTCGACAGCGTGGGCGCCGGCCACGGCGAGACCGTGCTGGTCCTGGACGAAGGCAACGGCGCGCGACAGATCCTGCAGTGGGAGGATGCGCCCATCCGGTCGGTGGTGGTGGGGGTCGTGGACGGGATTCCCGGCTAGAAGGCCTCGCCCAGGTTCAGGTAGAATCCCGACGATCCCTCCCCGAAGCCCCAGTCCGCCCTCAGGTTCAGACCCTCCTGCTCGTCGAGCAGGAAGCGGATCCCGAAGCCTCCCGCCGCGTGCAGTCCGTTCAGCGTGAAGTCGCCGATGTCCCGCGACACCTCCCCGACGCCCGCGAAGACCACGCCGCCCAGGCGCCGCCACAAGTGCCGGCGCCACTCCGCCTGGCAGGCCAGCAGGTTGCGGTCGCGGTAGCGGCCGGCGTAGTCGCCGCGCAGCAGGGTGTCGCCGCCGAGCTGTCCCAGCATGTCGAAGGGCGGCTCGTCGCTGCGGGCCTCGGCTATGATCTCCGCCGCCAGGACGGAGGATTCGGAGAGAGCGTGGAAATGCATGGCGTTCAGCCGGAAGGCGCGGTAGTCGTAGTCGCCGCCGAGGCCGCCCCCGGCGACGGTGAGGATCAGGTCGCGGAAACCGCCGGAACGGGGAAAGGTCGTGCTGTCGCGGTCGTCGTGGGTCACGGACAGGCCCGCCGACACCACGTTCCCGTCGCACACGCCGGGGATGGCCGCGGTGTCCAGCAATCCGCCCGCCTCGGACTCGCGCATCGTACGGCGGGCGAAATCGAAGCGGCCGCCCACGTAAAGGGCGGGCGCCACCCGCCGCTTCAGCGACAGGTTCAGCAGCGCGCGGCGCGGCGTGAAATCCTCCTCGGCCGCGTCCGGCGCGTCGTTGCCCAGTCCCCAGAAGGTGTCCGGGTAATTACTGTAGCCGCCCACGAAGTCCAGGCGCCACGCCTCCCGGTCCAGGTAGAGCTCCCCCGTCAGGTAGAGCATGGTCTGCCTCTTCGCCGTGTAGATGAGGATGGGCGAGATCATCGAGGGCCGCACCTCGGGATCGTCGCCGCGCAGGAAGACCAGCACCGTGGCGCCGCCGCCGAACTTCGTCTCGGGCATGTAGAAGAGGAAGGGGAAGGGGATGACCGACGCGTCGCCCGCGCGCGCGGGGCCGGGCAGGAGCAGGGCCAGGCAGGCCAGGGTTGTCAGGATTCTCGCGGCGGACACGCGGGACGCCTCCTCAGATCGGGACACGCCCCAATTGAAAAAGTTCTGCCATCGATATTGTGTTTCGGCCGTAATCAGCGCTGCGTACCTCGTATTTAGGCGCGTAACTGAAATGAAATCAGAATGAAGATGCTCCTGGCCGAGTAAAAACACAATTTCGTTGGCATAACCAATTGATAAGGCCTGCACGGGAGATTGTCACGCGCCGCGCGCTCAGACCCTGGCCAGCGCCCCGTCGGCGGCAGGCGCCTTCTCCATGTGCCGTGCGCGGCGGGGCAGCTCGATGACGAAGGCCGTGCCCTGTCCCGGCGCGCTCTGGCACTCGATGGTGCCGCCGAGCTTCTGGGTGACGAGGTTGAAGACGATGTTCATGCCCAGGCCGCTGCCGCCCTGGCCGCGCTTGGTCGTGTAGAAGGGGTCGTAGATCTTGCGGACCTGCTCGGTGGACATGCCCTTGCCGTCGTCCCGGTACAGGATGCGGACCATGTCGCCCACCTCGTCGACGTTGACGATGATGCTGCCGCCCTCCCGGTCCTCGAAGCCGTGGATCAGGGAGTTCATGACGAGGTTCGTGGAGACCTGGGCCATCACGCCGGGGTAGCTCGTCATCTCCAGACCCTCGGGACAGAACAGCTCGAGCACGTGTCCGCCCCGCCGCAGCCGCGGGCGCAGGCTGAGCAGGACCTCGTTCATGTAGTCCCCCACCAGGAAGGTGCGGCGTTCCTCCGTGGACTGGTCCACCGAAACCTGCTTGAAGCTCTGCACAAGCTCGGCGGCGCGGTTCAGGTTGGACAGGATCATCTGGGTGGCCTCGTGTCCGGCGCCCAGGAAGGTCTCGAGCTCCGAGCGGTTCAGGGCCCCGCCCTCGTAGCGGCTGCTGAAACGCCCGAGCTGCTGCTGCAGGTGCGAGGCGGCCGTGATCCCGATCCCCAGCGGCGTGTTGATCTCGTGGGCCACGCCGGAAACCAGGTTTCCGAGGGCGGCCATCTTCTCGGAGGTCACGAGCTGGGCCTGGGCCTCCTGCAGCTCGGCCGTGCGTTCCTCCACGCGCAGCTCCAGCTCCTGGTTCATGCGCTGTATCTGCGCCTCGGCGGCCTTGCGTTCCGAGATGTCGCGCGCGAAGGCGCAGTGGAAATGCCGGCCGCCGAATTCCTGGTAACTCGACGAGACCTCCACCGGGAACACGCGGCCCGACTTGGTGACGTGCTCGCCCTCGATCAGCACAGAACCGCGCCGCTTGACTTCAGCCCAGGTCTCATCCCACCGCTCCCGGTCCAGGTCGACGGAGATGTCGTGGATGTTCATGGCGAGCAGCTCGTCGCGCCCGTAGCCGAGCACGCGGCAGGCGGTCTCGTTGACGTCCACCAGGGCGCCGTCGCGGCCGATCCAGTAGACCGCGTCCGAGGCGCTGTCGATGGAATACTCGGTGCGGAGCAGCTTGTCCTCCGTCTTGACCCTTTCGGAGACGTCGAGGATGAAGCCCTCGACGCTCTCCAGCACGCCGCTCTCGTCGTAGAGACCCACGCCCCGTTCCCACACCCACTTCAGGACGCCGTCCTTGGTGATGATGCGGTACTGGATCTCGAAGGAGCGGTCGTCCTGGACGCATTCCCAGATCCTGGTGCGCACGAGCGGGAAATCCTCGGGATGGATCACGTCGACGGCCTTGACGGAGCGCTCATCCACGAACTCGGCCGGCCTGTAGCCCATGAGTTCGAAAACGCCGTCGTTCACGTAGTCGATGGTGAAATCCTTGTCGGCCAGGCAGCGGTAGACCATGCCGGGCAGGTTCCCGATCAGGGTGGTCATCTGCCGGCGGCTCTGGCGCAGGGCCCGGTCCGAGAGGATGCGGTCGGTGATGTCCCGATAGTTGAGGACCACGCCCTCGACCCCGGGCACGTCGTACATGGCCGTGTAGAGACCCTCGAGGTGCAACCAGTGGCCGTCGTTGTGCAGCACGCGGATGCTGCCGATCCGGACGCTCTCGCCTGACCGGCTCGTGGCCCGCTTGATGCCGCTGGTGACCTTGCCCTGGTCCTCCGGATGGGTGAACCCGCCCGGCTTGTGCCCCAGCAGGTCCTCCTCCCTCACGCCGGCGATGCGCGCGGCGGCCGGACTGACGTACGTGAAGACGCCGCTGGCGCCCAGGATGAACACGATGTCGGAGGTGTTCTCGGTGATGGCCCTGAAGCGCGTGGCGCTCCTGGACAACTCGCGGGAGGCTGTGTTCAGCCGTCTGATCTCGCCGCTCGCGCGGCTCGCCGCGTAGATCGACAGGACCGAGAAGGCGAAGAGGCGCGCGGCGTGCCAGGGCCACCCGTCGTCGACGCGGCCGATGGCGGCCGAGACGAGGCAGCCGGCGCCGAGGGACAGGGTGAAGACGCCCATCCAGAACATCGACGCCGTGCGGTGCCGCCGGAACAGCAGCGCGAGCTTGAGGGTGGACGCCAGGAAGATCGCGCCGGCCAGGGCGTTCACGAGCTGCAGACCGAGGCGTCCTTCGACGCCGCGCGTCAGGGCGACGAGATCGGGGGCGTAGACCTGCAGCACGATTCCCGAGAGAGTGCAGACGCACACGACGCCCAGCGGCAGCCAGCGCAACGCGCCCGTGTCCAGCCGCCGGGGCGACGTCCAGACCAGGACCGCCAGGGCGGCGCCGAGGAGTACCGCCGCCGCGTGCATCAGGCCCGTCTCGGGCGCTCCCAGCGTCACGGCGCGATAGCCGGACATGGTGCCCATGGCGAGCAGCGAGCCGGCCAACCAGAACCGGTGATTCGAATCGCCCTCCCCCTGGCGCAGCAGGAAGAAGCCCGCCAGGATCAGGGCGACGGTCATGAAGGCGAATTCCATCAGGAGCATGACGGCCGAGTGCTCGAGGATCAGGTCCATGTAGTGCCGGCCCGCGGCGAGACCGCCGAGGACGGGCAGCACGAAGCCGGCCATGGGCACGAGCAGCCGGATGACGTCGGCGGGAATTCTACGGTGTCCAGGTTTCATGGCATGTCCTCGTGACAGGACGCGCCGACGCGATCGCCGACAGCGTCGACCTTCGAGGTAACCATCGACCAGATCGTCGCTTACATGAGGATTATTACAGGAAAAGGCGGGCCCTGGAGGCCCGCCCGGTGGACGAGAGGCCGGCGATGCGGCTAGAGATCCTCCTGCGCCTCCTGCTCTTCCCTTTCCTGCCGTTCCTTGCGGCCCTTGTTGATCAGCCAGGCGCCGATGCCGATCATGCCGAGCGGCCACCAGTCCTCCAGCCAGGCCATCGAGAAGCCGAAGACCGTGTTCATCAGGGAGAGCGCGCCGACCAGGACCAGGATGACGCCGCCCGCGAGGGGATTGGTGCCTGGCAGATCGATGTTCTCCGCCGTCAGGCCGGCCCGGCCGGTCTCCAGGACGCTGTTGTAGACCGACGCCCGCCGGCCCGCGTCGAAGACCTGGTAGAAGTAGATGAAGCCCAACAGCATGCCGACCAGCGGCTCCAGGCCGGCCGACGTTCCCGAGGCCAGGATCATGATCAGGGACGCGGCGACCAGGATGATCGTGAAGGCCTGCTTGTAGAAGCCCACGTAGAGGTGCCCCAGGCTCGGCACGATGCACGCCAGGATGATGGCGAAGGCCTGCGATTTGTAGCGCTGCCCGCGGCGGGGATAGGGCGGCGGCGGCGGGAGCTGCCCCTGCGGCGGCGGCGGATAATTCGGATCCTGGCCGCGGCCGGGATCGTTGTCGGGGTATTCGTTCATGCGTTCCATGTCTGCCTCCTGTCCGAGCTTCGTGTCGTTCGTCATCTATTCGGGTGTCTCCAGGGAGTCGGCGCCTCCGTCGTGCCAGTGCTCCCATATCTTCTTCACGTCTCCGCGCACCTCGCCCCAGTCCTCGGCGGCCCCGTCCAGGTCCGCCCGCAGCAGCGACGCGCCCAGCTCCTTGCCGTGGCGTTTGAGGTCCGAGCGGTCGGGCGCGGTGCGGTTGCGGCGCTCGTCGAGATCGTCGCGGACGTCGGCGACGAGATCGCCCGCCGCGTCCACGACCTGCCCGGCGTGGTCCAGCACCCAGTCCGGACCGGCCCGGACCACCTGGAGCGCCCGGGCCGGGGTCTCGTGGGCGGGCGAAAGGGGCGTGCCGAACAGCAGGACCAGGGCCGCGGTGGCCGCGAAGGCCGCCTCCCGGACGAACTGCGGCCGCAGGATCTGTCTCTCCCACCACGACTGCAGGCGGTCCGCCAGCCGCGCGAGCCGTCCCGAGCGCTTGCGCGCCCGCGCGGCGGCGGTGGCGCGCAGCACGTCGTAGGTGAACGCGTGATCCAGTTCCGGCTCCGCCAGTTCCGCGACCGCCGGCAGGACCCAGGCCAGGGTCCGCGACAGCTCGCGGCAGGCGGGGCAGTGGGCCAGATGATCGTCCAGCAGGGCCGCCTCGCTCTCGGTCAGGGATCCCTCCCGGCGGACGGCCAGCAGCGGCTCGGCCCGATCGCAGGCCGGACCGCTCGTCGCGGCCATCACGGCTCCGGTCAGCGCGTCGGCGTCGAGCGTGTCCGGATCGCCCAGTTCGGGCAGATCGGCCGAGACCAGGGCCAGCAGCTCGCGGCACGCGTCGCAGTCGTCGGCGTGGGCCAGGAAGAAGGCCTCGGCGGCGGCGTCCAGCTCGCCGGCCAGGAAGCCGTCCAGCAGGGCGCTCCAGCGGTCGCAGTGCTCGCTCATGCCGTCGCCTCCTCCACCGGCGGACCCAGCAGCCTCTGGACCTCCTTGGCCAATTCGATCCGCGCCCGGCTGGAGCGGGATTTCACGGTGCCCAGGGGCAGCCCGAGCATGTCGGATATATCCTCCAGGGAGAGGCCCTGCATGTCCTTGAGCAGGATCATCTCGCGATTGATCCGGCTCAGCCGGTCCAGCGCGAGGTCCACGATGTGCAGGCGCTCCTTGCGGACGAGTTCCTCGTCGGGCGCCTCGTCGGACGAGACCAGCCTCAGGGCCTCGTCGGCGGGGATGTCCCGGGCCGGCGGACGGGCCTTGCGGCGGCGCAGGTGGTCGATGCAGGCGTTCCGCGCGATCCGGATCATCCAGGGCAGGAAGCGCTCCGGATCCCTGCAGCCGTCGAGATGGCGGTAGATCCGCACGTAGATGTCCTGGGCCAGATCGCGCGCCTCGTCGCCGTCGCGCACGTAGGAATAGGCGATGCCGAAGATCCGCGACTGGTACCTGCGCACGAGCATCTCCCAGGCGAGTTCGTCGCCCGTTCGACAGCTTTCGAGTAGATGTGCCAGTTCCATGCCGTCTCGCGTGTCCTCTCCGCGGGTTCATTCCCGCCGTGATCTGACAGACGCACCGTATCACTCCGAGGTTCGGTGCTTCACGAAAAAAACATGGGGCCCCGGACGGGCCCCTCTGCTAGCATGCGGCGACGGACGTCCAGGACGCGAACCGCTGGAAGCGTGGCAGAAGGAGCTGAACCATGCGCGGCGACGAGATCGGAAGGTGCCGCTTCACGTGGCTGGCGCCGCTCCTCTTCCTCCCCCTGCTGGCCTGCAACGGCGACAGGGACCCCACGGAACCGGGCCCCGGGCCCGATCCCGGCCCCGGCGACGGTCCCTACGTGGCGGAAATCGCCCTCGTCTCGCCGGAATCGGACTTCCTCAACGACACCCCGCCCGACTGGTCCCCCGACGGGCGCTGGATCGTCTTCTCGGCCAAGCTGGCCAGCAGCATCTGGAAGGTGTCCACGGATCCGGACACCCTGCCGGTCCTCATCACCGATCCCGACGTGACCGTCTGGAGCGACGGCTCCTACACCCCGGGCTTCCTCGGCGACCGGAGGATCTACTACTACCAGGGCTGGACTGAGAGCGAGCGCAGCATGCGCGTGATGGCCGCGGACACGAATCAGGTCCTGGCCGAGCCGTCGCCGACGGTCCTGAGGCGCTTCTGCGGACCGGACGTCGGCTTGTCCGAGAACCAGGCCTCCTCGCCGCACATGTTCTCCATGTCCGGGGACGGGAGCCGCGCCGTCGGACTCTGGCGCCGCGTCTACACCCTGTACTGGCACGACCGCGGGGGCCGGCAGCCTCCGGTCTCGCGCAGCCCGGAACTCCTCGAGGGATCCCCCTCCTTCCGGATCTCCCGCGACGGGCGCCGCATCGTCTTCGAGAATCCCGAGGGACTGGTCGCCTGGATGGATTTCGAGGGCGACGACGCCACGATCGTCGGCGAGGGCCGCTATCCGAGCTGGCGTGGAGACGGCGGGGCCATAGGCTACCTGGCCGCCGACGGATCGGGATACGTCGTGCAGGACCTGACCACGGGCGCGGCGGTCACCTTCCGCACGTCGGGCGTCGAACTGCGCCACGTCACGCTGTCCTGGGACGGGGACAGGATCGTGTACCTGAACGGCGAGGGAGAGCACCGGTCGCTGTGCTACGGCCTCCTCGTCCCCTGACGCCGTCCCGGCCTCACCTTCGAAGCAGCTTGGCGGTCCGCCGCGGATGGATCAGGCGGTACGCACCGACGTCGTCGGCCCCGGCCTCGATCAGACCCACCACTTCCCGCGGCGTCAGATCCGGATCGAGGACCAGGAGCTTGGCCGCCAGGTTGCTCACGTTGGGCGCGGCCATGGACGTGCCCGAGAGCTTAAGCTCGCGTCCGCCGGGAACGCGGCCGACCACCTCGAAACCGTTGGCGTAGACGCGGACGGTACGGCCGGTGCTCGTGAAGGACGTCGCCCGACCGACCCGGTCCACGGCGCCCACGACCAGCAGGTTGGGCAGATCGAGGGACGCGGGCACGAAGGCGTCGAACTCCGGGTCGTTGTCCTCGTTGCCGGCCGCGGCGACGAAGAGGATCTCCGGCGCGCCGGCGATGGCCCCTTGCAGGCCGCCCTCGAGGATCTCCAGGATCCCCATCGCCTCCCGCGCACGATCCCGGGGATCCTCTCCCCGGCCGTTGGCCTCCAGGATGCTCTCGATCTCCCTCAGGCCCCAGCCCCAGCTCATGTTGGCGACACGCACGCCGTGCTCCCGGAAGTAGGCGACCGTCTCGCGGTAGGCATCCGCGTGGCGTCGCGCCATCTCCGCGGTGAACAGCTCGGGCAGGACGTGATGATCGAAGGTGATCCGCGCGCCCAGGATCCTGGCGTAGGGATTGCCGCGGGCGGCGATGTCGGCCACGTGAGTGCCGTGGACGTGCTGCGCGCACAGGGACATGTCCTCGATGAACCCCTTCACCGCCGTGGGGTCCAGACCGTCGAGGTAGCTCTTGAGCTCGGCGGCCTCGGGACTGTCCACGGACGCCCGCAGATCCAGACTCCCCTTCACCCGGTCCAGGGCCCTGTAGACGCGGGGGGCCGCGTCGCCGATCGGGCGGAGCAGGCTGGGATCCCGCCGCCCCTGATAGTCGTAGGCGATGCCGTGGACGTCGTCCACGAAGCCGTTGCCGTCGTCGTCCCGCCCGTCGAAGGACTCGGCCGCGTTGACGAAACGGCGGCCCTCGAAGAGGGACATGTCGACGCCCGAGTCCCAGACGGCGACCAGGACCTCGGACAGCCCCGCATCCGCCGACAGCGTCAGGGCCCGGTCGGTCCAGATGTCCCGCCCGGCGCCGCCGCGCCAATCGATGAACTCGCCGTAGACCTCCAGCATGGGCTGCTTGAGCGGCAAGGCGTGCTTCAGGGCATAGCCGATGTTGACCACCTGTCCCGCCAGCTCGGAGCTGATCTCGCCCTTCGCGGACGCGACGGGATCGAACTGTGCCTGGACGATGCCCAGCAGCAGGTTCCGGGTCATGATCTCGAGATGGCCCTTCCGGCTGACGATGCGCGTCCTGATCACGTCCCAGGGCAGGTCCGCGAGCTGGTCCCGGAGATGATCGGCGAAGGCGGCCAGGAAGCGCTCGCCGCCGTCCTCGCCCGTCTCCTCTCGCGCACGCACGACGGCCAGGGCCGTCAGGCCGGTCGTCAGGCGCTTGGCCTCCTTGTCCTCGAGGTCGCGGATCATCTCCACACGCGCGCGCACCGACGCGTGGCGGCGTTCCATGATGTCGAGGGTGAGCAGGTTGATGTACATCTGCCTCAGGGTGGAGGCGTCCTCGATCTTGTAGGCCTGGAGATCGGCCTCGAGATCGCGGCGGAAGGCCGAGGCGAAGCGGCGGAAGGACTCGTCCGACCGGATCAGTTCGGATACCGTGCCCGCCACGGGATAGGCGTGACGGGGCAGTTCGTCCAGGGTGCGGACGGGGATCCTGTCCGCCGTGTCGTGTGCGCCCGAGAAGAGGATGCACGCCGCGAGGAACACGCCGGCGGTCTGCATCTGGGCTTACCTCCTGGTGGCCCGTGGGGATGTGGTGATGAGGTGTAACACGCAGGGGGAATGGAGATGTTGCAGGCCGATTCGCCGGCGCGCGGGGCGGCTCAGAGGGCGGCCAGATCGATGACGGCGTACGTCACGCCCGCGCCGGGATCGTCCGGGTCGACGGGACTGCCGCCGAGCAGGACGGACCGCGACTCGCCGTCGGGACGCCTCAGCGTGGCCTCCGTCGTTCCCGCGCCGCGCCGTTTCATCTGGGCGTCGATCTCGCGCAGGGCGCCGCCGTCCGTCCCTGCGGGAAGCAGGGTCTCGAGCCGTGCGCCGAGCAGGCCGGCGGAGCCCCGGCCGAGGATCTCGGCCGCCCGGTCGCAGGCGAACGAGATCTCGCCGCCGCGGGCGATCAGCACGCCCGCGTGCAGGGCGTGCTGCAGGCTCCTCAGCCTGGCCTCGCAGTCCCGCACGCGACCCGTCAGGTCCGCCCGGCGACGTTCACTCTTCCGCAGGGCTGCGTCCGCGATCACCTGGTCGGTGACGTCCTGGACGGTGCCGATCAGGCGCCGGGGCCTCTCGCCCTGCACGCGCATGACCTCCCCGCGCGTGTGAACGTGGCGGATCGTGCCGTCGCGCAGGACGATGCGGTACCTGGCGTCGAAACTCGTGTCGGGATCGGTCACGGCTCGGTTCAGGGACGCCCGGATGAGATGCCGGTCCTCCTCGTGGACGAAATCCAGGAAGGCCTCGTATCCGGGCGTGAACGTCTCCGGCGCGACGCCGAAGATCTCGTAGATCCGCTCCGACCAGACCTGGGTCCCCTTGCGCAGGTCCCACTCCCAGCTCCCGAGCTGCGCGATCTCCTGGGACAGGGCGAACCGCTCCGAGAGCTCCCGCAGGTTCACCTCGCCCTCGCGCTGCTCGGTGACGTCGATGCCGACGCCGATCACGCGGGACACTTCGCCGCGCTCGTCGAGGATGGGAATGTGCCGCGACTCTATGAGCCGCCCGGCGATCACCCGCGTGGTGGTCATCTCCTTGCCCGAGAGCATCTCTTGGATGTCGTCGATCATCAGGGGATCGTCGGCGAAGAGGGTCCTGGCATCGACGCCGACCAGTTCCCGGGGCGCGAAGCCCAGGATCTCCAGGGCCTTGCCCTGCGACAGCGTGATGACGCCCGCGGCGTCTATCTCCCAGACCATCAGCGGCGCCAGGTCGATCAGCGACCGCAGGCGTTCCTCGGAGTGGCTCAGTTCCATCTCGACCCGCTCCAGCCGATCGCGGAGTGCGCGCACCTCCGTCACGAGCTCGGCTTTGGTCTTCTTCATGTCCCTCATGCGGGCTCCCGCCGTCCGCTGCTGGTCCTGCCGTCCGGGCGATCCGCCTCGGATCGCCGCCCGACCCGATCGAATATAGCACGCGTCGCCCCGGGCGGATAGGATCGTCGCCCCGGGCGGCGGCCCAGGCCGCCAAACACTAATTTATGATAGGATGCGCCGGATGCAGTTGATAGACTGCACGCACGCCCGCGGACGGGACGCGGCGACCGTATCTGGAATCGAGGAGGAGCCGATGCCCAGGACCATCCGTGCCATCGACTACTACTACGTGAAGGTCGTGGACCGTCCCGGCGAGGCCTGCCGCGTGCTCAAGGAACTGGCCGATCACGGCGTCAACCTGCTCGTCTTCCACATCATCCCCGGCTCCGCCGCCTCGACGCAGCTGGCCCTGTTCCCCGAGGACGTCGACAACCTGGTCGAGGCCCTGGACGGCAGCGGACTCGACCTCAACGGCCCCCTCCGCGCCCTGCTCATCCAGGGCGACGACGAGCTGGGCGCGCTCGTGGAGATACACCGGCGGCTCTACGACGCGGGGATCAACGTGGCCTCGTCCAGCGGCATCACCGACGGTCGCATGGGCTACGGCTACGTGGTGTATCTGCGGCCCGAGGACATCGACCGCGCCGCCTCCCTGCTCGAAACCTGAGGAATATCCGGCGGATCAGACGAGGACCGGATCGACGTGCGGGGCGGCGCCCACATCGGCCGTCTCGTCTTCGGCCGTGAAGGCGTCGAGGTGGTCGAGGAACAGGTCCACCAGGTGCGGGTCGAAGTGTCGGCCGCTCTCCTCGCGGATGATCCCGACGCACTCGTCCAGCGGCAGGGCGGGCTTGTAGACGCGCTCGTGCCTGAGGGCGTCGAAGACGTCCACCAGGCCCACGATGCGGCCGTAGATGTGGATGTCCTCGCCGGCCAGCCCCTGAGGATAGCCGCCGCCGTCCCATCTCTCGTGGTGCTCATGGGAGACGATCGAGGCGGCCTTGAAGACGGGGCGCATGGAGTTGCCGAGGATCATGTACCCGATCTCGGCGTGGGTCTGCATGATCTGGCGCTCGCGGTCCGTCAGCTTGCCCGGCTTGTTCAGGATGGCGTCGGGTATGCCGATCTTGCCCACGTCGTGCAGGGGCGCCGCCATGCGCAGCAGGCTCGCCTCCCTTTCGTCGAGCCCGGCGAGCAGGGCGAGCAGGTACGAGTGACGGCCCACCCGCTTGACGTGGTTGGCCGTCTCCTGGGACCGGCTCTCGACCACCTCGCCGAGGGTGTGGATGACCTCGCGCTGGGTGTCGATGATCTCGCGGTTGAGATAGATGTTGTCGTAGGCGACGCGGACATTCGCGGCGTAGGTGCGGATCAGGTCGCGCTGCATGGCCGAGAGCTCCCGGTCGACGCGCATCAGGGCCAGCCCCTCGGACCCGCCGCGCGACTTGAGGAAGCAGACGTAGCCGTCGTCGAGGAGCACCTCGGTCCGTTCCTTCCTGACCCGCAGCATGATCTCGAGGTCGTCCTCCCGGCAGGTCTCGCGGACGGTCCGGCCCACGTCGCCCGCGTAGCATCCCCGGCCGGCGATCACGTCGCCGTTCTCCTCGTGGCATTCGGTCATGACCCCGCGGGCGGTCGATGGGCCGCCCGTCTCGCCGAACGCGAGCATGTCCGACATCTGGTCCATGACCTCGATGGCGAACTCCTCCGGGTCCTGGCATTCGAAGAGGCACCGCGACGCCGTGTTCACGACCTCCAGCCCGGAGCGGTGGCTCTCGATGATGCGCAGGTCGCGGTAGGCCCGTAGAGCCGACGTCACCGTGGTGTAGAGCTTCTGGGAGGTCAGCTCGGTCTTGGCCTTGTAGTCGTTGATGTCGTAGGAGGAGATGACCTCCTGCTCGGGCGCCTGGCCGGGCTGGCCCGTCCGCAGGATGATGCGGATGAAATGGTTGTTCAGGTCGCGCCGGATCGCGCGGACCGCCTGCAGGCCGGCATCGTCCTTCTCCATGACGACGTCCAGCAGGACCAGCGCGGTGTCCGGATGCTCGCGCAGGACCTCGACGGTCTCCCGGCCCGAGTGGGCGCTCAGGAACTCGAGCCCGCGCCCCTCGAAGTCGAAGCCGGAGAGGACCAGCCGCGTCAGGGTGTGCACCTCCTCGTCGTCGTCCGCGATCAGGAGCTTCCAGGGGGCCGGCGGAGCCTCCGGAGCCTCGTCCTGCGCGGACGTCCCCGACCCGAGGAGCACGTCCTCGTCGGCGAAGAGGATGTCGTCATCGAGCCGCGTCATCGCCGCTCCCGTTCCGCAGGGGGAACTCTATGGTGAATGTCGTGCCCTCGCCGGGGCTGCTGGTGCAGGAGATGCTCCCGTCCAGCGACTTCGTGACCGAGTTGTAGACCACGTGCATGCCCAGGCCGCTGCCGCCCTGGCCGCGCCGTGTCGTGAAGAACGGATCGTAGATCTGCTTGCGGATCTCGGGGGTCATGCCGATGCCGTCGTCTGAGAAGACGAGGGTGGCCGTCTCGCCGTCGGCGTGGGCCTCGATCCTGATCTGCCCCCCCTCCCGGCCGTCGAAGCCGTGGATCAGGGAGTTCATGACCAGGTTCGTGATGGTGTGGGACACCGCGCCCGGATAGCTGTCCACGAGGATGCCCTCGTCGCAGGACAGGGTCACGCTGTGCCCCGTGCGCCTGAATTCGGGGCGCAGACTGAGCAGGACCTCCTCCAGGTACTGCTTCAAATCGAAGCTGCGCTGGCCCTCGCCGGTCTGGTCCACGGCGACGCCCTTGAAGCCCTGGATCAGCTGCGCGGCCTTCTCCAGGTTCGACAGGATCATCTTGGCCGATTCCCCGCTGTCGTCCAGGAAGGCCTCGAATTCGGAACGGCGCAGCCGTCCGGCCTCGTAGAGTTCGCGGTAACGCGCGACCTTGTCCCGGAGATGGGACGCGGCCGTGACGCCGATGCCCACGGGCGTATTGATCTCGTGGGCGACGCCCGCCACCAGGCCGCCCAGGGCCGCCATGCGCTCCGATTCCAGGAGCTGGTCCTGCTGGTCGCGGATCATTTCCTGGGCCCGCCGACTCTCCGTGATGTCGTGGGCGATGCCCTCGACCGAGGTCACGTTCCCGTTTTCGTCGACGACCGGCACCTGAAGGACGTCCATCACGCGCGGACTGCCGTCTCGGTGCCGGATCTCGATCTCGAAGGGCGGCTGGGCCTGACCCTGCAGGTTGAGCCGGCTGATGCGCTCAACCTCGCGCAGGAGCGCCTCGTCGTCGCCCAGAAGCTCCCGGTAGTTGGGAACCTGGTCGACCTCGTGCCCGAGCACGTTCCTCACCGACGGGCTGACGTAGGCGTAGTTCCCGTCCGGCGCCAGCGAATAGAAGACGTACTTCTCGCGCAGGCTCTCGATCAGCAGGCGGTACTTCTCGCGGCTGGCGTGGAGCTCCTCGGTGCGTTCCTCGACCCGCCGCTCGAGCGACTGGTTGAGGTTGCTGATGCGCTCCTCGGCCCTCTTGCGCGCCGTGATGTCGCGCACCAGGGCGCAGAGGTACTCGGCGCCCTCGAATTCCAGGTAGCTGATGGCGATGTCCACGGGGAAGCGTTTGCCGCCCTTCGTCCTGTGGTGCCCCTCCTTGCGCAGGAAACCGCTCTCCCGCACCTCGAGCCACCGCTGCTCCCAGCTCTCGGACGTGTACTCGTCGGTGAGATCGAAGACGCTCAGTCCCAGCAGCTCCTCGCGGCTGTACCCGTAGACGCCGCAGGCCTTCAGATTGATGTCGATGAAGTCGCCATCGCGCGCGATCCAGAAGACGGCGTCGCTGGACTGGTTGATCGAGAACTGCTTCAGGCGCAAATCCGCCTGGCGCCGCATGTCCTCGGTCACGTCCTCGTAGACCAGGACGATCTCCCCGCTCGGCAGCTTGTACACGTAGGCCTCGCGCCAGCTCTCGCCCCAGTCGTCACGATAGACGAAGGCCTCCACGCGCTCGGGCTCCCCCGTGCTCCCGACCCGCCTCAGGACGTCCAGCAGTCCGCACGACTCGAGTCCCGGGAAAGCCTCGCGGGCGTCGCAGGAGATGACATCCCGCTTGTTGATCCCGTCGATGCGTTCGCCGGCCTTGTTGAGATCCGTGCAGCGGAAGTCGTCACCATCGGAGGTCTCGAAGACCGCCACGCCGGAGCGCATGTTGTTGAACAGCTCCCGGTGGCGGAACTCGCTGTCCCGCATGGCCTGCTCGGCCCGGATGCGCCCCGAGATGTCGGTCACGAATCCCTCGGCGGCCAGCAGCGCCCCGCTCCCGTCGTAGACGCCCTGCCCCTTCTCCCAGACCCATTTCTCCTCGCCCTGACGGGTGATGATCCTGTATTCGACCTCGTAGGGATGGTGGTTGCGCAGTGCCTCGTTCATGGCCTCCCACACCATCGTCTGGTCGTCGGGATGCACCACGTCGATATGCCGCACGTTCCGGTTGTCGATGAGGTCGTAGGGGGTCCATCCGGTCAGCTCGGTGCTGCCCTCGCTGATGAACTCCACGGGCCAGTCGTCCGCGTTGCGGATGCGGAAGGCCATGCCCGGCAGGCTGCCGATGAGCGTCTTGAGCTTGCGCCGCTCCTCGCCGAGTTCGGCCTCGCGCTGCTGACGCTCGCACCGCTCCATCAGATGAGCCACGTGCTCGGCCATGGCGCCCGCGAAGGCGGTCTCCTCGGAGGTCCAGGTGCGCGGCGGCCCCACGTGCTCGAAGCAGACGACGCCCACGAGACGCCCACACACGCGGATCGAGGCGTCGAGCATGGACGTGATGCCCAGAGGGATCAGATATTCCTCGGCGAACTCGCTGGTGCGCGGATCGGTCCGGGCCGCGTGGGCGTCCACCATGTGCCGCTTGTGGATCGCCTCGAAGTAGGTCGGGTACTCGTCGGCCTTGAGCACCATGTTCCCCAGGTGCTCTTCGGTCGAGCTCAGGTAGAGATCCTCGCAGACCAGGTCGCGCTGCACCTCGTCGAGCAGCCAGACGCTCGCCCGCTCCACGTCCAGCGTCCGCGCGCCGGTCTCGCAGATGATCCTCAAAGCTTCCTCTCGGCTCCCGTCGTGCACGCCGCCCTCGCCGGACAGCGTCTCGAAGGCCCGCTTCTGGCGCTGCAGTCGGCCGATGAGCTCGCGGCGATCCGCCTCGGTCTGCCTGCGCCTCGTGATGTCCCGGGCGACGGAGCAGATGTACTCCCGTCCGCCGGCCTCGAAGTGGCTCGCCGCGATCTCGACGGGGATCAGGCGTCCGTCCCGGTGCCGGTGCCGCCCCTCCAGCAGGATGTTGCCCGTACGGCGCAGAAGCGCCAGCGTCTCGGCGAACCTCTCCGGTTGGAAGTCGGGGTCTATGTCCGGAACCGACATGCCGATCAGTTCGTCCTTCTCGTAGCCCAGGGAGCGGCAGGCGGCCTCGTTCACCTCCAGGAACCGGTAGTCGGTGTCCATGATGAAGACGGCGTCCTGGGTCTTTTCGAAGAAGAGGCGGAGGATCTCGAAAGCGTCTTCGGCTTCTCGGACGCGCGCGACGGCGTCCGACGGCGGACCGACGGCGTCATTCGTCTCGCGTGTCAGGAAATCGGTACCCTTGCCCACCGTCTCGTCTCCTCCGGGACGTACGGGACCTCTCGTCGATCGCTTCCATGGTGGGATCGGCTGTCCGGGGAAGGACTTGACGGATATCTGGCCCGCGATCCGCGGCGGCGCGGGCCGTGTTGCGGGCGGGGGGTCGGGAGGCGCCCGCTAGCTGCGGGCGACCTCCTCCAGGAACACCTTGTTGGGGACGGCCGCGACCTCGCCGTCGCGCTCGATCAGCGTCTGCAGGGATGAGATTCCCGCCAGAGTGCCGCTCTCGCCGGCGACCGACACCGACTCGCCGATCCGGAACTGCTTCCGGATGTAGTAGCCGGCCACGATGTTGCGCGTCACGTCTCGCGTGCCGAGGCCGAAGGAGAGGGCCAGCGCCACGGCCATGCCGCCGAGCATGACCAGGACCACCGACTTGACCAGCTGGGTGTCGATGCGGAGCTGGGACACGGCCATCACCGCCACCACGAAGAAGATGAGCGTCGAGGCGGCCCGGCCCAGGGTCGGCGCGAATTCCACGCCGGAGTCGGCGGCCGCCCGCGTGATGGCGTCGCCCACGAAACGCGAGATCATCATGCCGATCATCAGCACGAGCGCCGCGGCGACGATGTTGGGCATGTAGGAGAAGAAGGCGGCGATGGCCTCGGCGATCACGTCCATGCCGACCGCCTGGGCCGCGCTCTGGACGAACAGCAGCACGAGCATCCAGTACACCAGGCGCGCCAGCACCTGCCCGGGCGGCTGCCGCAATCCCAGCCGGCCCAGGATGTCCTTGAGGCCGACGCGCTCGAGGAGGTCGTCCAGACGGAGCTTGTCGAA
>Ga0180436_10001849_pt1 | contig 20425 bp, 20 predicted proteins | sample SS_ome_2_FD_132434 | JGI IMG/M metagenome (GOLD analysis project Ga0180436, IMG submission 132434) | Hypersaline lake sediment archaeal communities from the Salton Sea, California, USA - SS_3_S_2 metaG | ecosystem: Environmental > Aquatic > Non-marine Saline and Alkaline > Hypersaline >...
CCAGCGCTGGGCGAAAAATCACAAACCATCCTACCTGGCCTCTTTGAAAGCGGCTTTTGGATGGAGTGTTTTGGATCGTTTGGGGGAAATTAAAGTTCCAACGCTTGTGATCGGCGCTGAGGGAGATTATTTCTCGAACGAGGAAAAAGAGAGATATACACGGCTGATACCCAATGCTGAGCTGGCCATAGTCGAAAACTCCCGACACGCCCTCCCGGCTGAAAAACCTGTGGAATTCAATCAAACGGTGTTGAGTTTTCTGTTGAATTTATCCTGAAGTTTTACCCTGAGCGGTTCCTGCACACATAATAAAAACATGATATTTGTCATAGGGAAACCTGTTGACAGGGGATTTTAAATCTTTTATGATAAAGACATAGGACGTCCAACCTCTTACTCTTTTATTGGTTCATTATTCAAATAATCCACTCAGGATGAGAATGGCTATCACTACAGATACCCGCTTGAACCAAGTAAAAGCACACATGCTCAACTATATTTCCCAGAATAATCTTAAGCGGAATGACCAGCTGCCTTCCGAAGCTTCGATAGCCAAAGATCTTGGAGTCAGTCGAAATACATTACGGGAAGCCTATGTCACTCTTGAAAACGAAGGTGTGATAGTCAGGCGGCATGGTATTGGGACCTTTGTTGCTCAACCGCCCTATATCCAGGATTCTCTGAATGAGTTTTCACCCTTTGCTCAGATCATCCAGGACGTAGGTTATACACCGAACTTTAAAACTCTGTCGACGGAGATCATCGAGACGCCCCCTGATGTGTGTGATGTCTTAAAGCTGAAGGCAGATACCACAGTTAGATATATTCAACGGATTGTTCTGGCTGATGAAAAACCCGTAATTTATGTAGAGGATTATGTTCCCTCAGAAATTGATTTACAGGTCTCCAGATGGGAAACCTTTGAAGGCAACCTGGTGGAATTGCTGACAAAAACTCTTGAGACACCACTCCACCAAATACAATCCTTTATCCGAGCCCGAGCTCTCCCGGCTGATATCAGTGAGTTTTTAGAGCTGCCCGTGGGAACTCCAATTCTTGGTGTCAAATCAACGATCTATACTCTGGATAACCAAGCTGTAACCTTCAGCAAGTTGTGTTTTAACTCTGAGGTCATTGAATTAAATATTGTCCGCATGATTAGATAGAAAATTTCTCACAATATATTTTTAGAAAGGAGAGGAACATGAAGAAGAAAATGCTGTACAAAATATTTGCAGTAGTCTTGGTTCTTGGTCTGCTGCTGGGAGCTTGTGCCCCGGCGCCTGCCGAAGAGCCTGCACAGGAAGAAGCTGCCCCAGTTGAAGAGCAAGCTCCTGCAGAGGAAGCTGCCCCGGCTGAGGAAGAAGAGGAAGAAGCCGTGATGGAACCGGTAACCTTCCAGGTCTTCTATCCTGTGGCTGTGGACGCCCCCATTGCCGCCATTCTAAATGGCTACATTGAGGATTTTCAGGCAGAGTACCCCCACATCACAGTCGAACCGGTTTTCTCCGGTGGATATGGTGATGTGCAAACAGCAATCCAGACCACCATTGATGGCGGCGGTGAACCACCCGCCTTGGGTGTGATGCTGGCAACAGCCCTGTACGACTTGATCAATGCTGACTACATCGCTCCCCTGGATGGATATATTGCAGCAATGGACGGCGGCGATGCCTATGAGGCAGATTTCCTGCCCGCTTTCCTGGCAAATTCCTACTATGATGACCAACTCTGGAGCATTCCTTTCCAGCGCAGTGCGGTAGTGATGTATTACAACGTAGATATGTTTGCAGATGCTGGTTTAGAGCCCCCGACAAGTTGGCAGAGCTGGGCTGAAGCAGCGCAGGCTCTTACTGTTCAGGATGGAGATACGACCAATTACGGTTTGCACTTCTCTTCCGATTGGCCCTATTGGCTTTTCCAACCGCTGGCTATTGGCGCTGGAAAGAATATTCTTGAAGATGACTGCACTGTGGTGTTTGATGACCCCGCTGTGATCGAAGCTGTTCAATTTTATATTGATCTCTCTGAAGTCTACGGCGCTATGCCTGCCGGTGTTCAAGCCAGTTGGCCAACAGATCCGCCAGATCTCGCAAGTGGCGCGACTGCAATGATCACACATTCCTCCGGAAGCTTGGCAGGATTGATTGCCCAGGCTGATTTTGAACTTGGCGTGATGCCCTACCCCGGCAAAGAGGAAGGAACGTATGCCAGTGTTCCTGGTGGAGGAAACTTCTACATCATGAAAGGTGCTGCTCAAGAAAAACAGGATGCAGCCTGGAAGTTTGTGGAATTCATCTCACGACCAGAGTATGTTGCTGATTACAGCATCAACACCGGCTACATCGCCAATCGTGCCAGTGCATATGATACCGAAGCTATGTTGACTTATGTGGCTGAAGTACCGCAAGCGCTGGCAACCAGAGATGCCCTGCAGTATGCCGGTGCCGAATTAGCCGTTCAGAACCTCGGACAGGTACGTGGAATTTTCCATGACTACATCCAGAGAGCTATCAATGGAGAAATGTCTGCTGCTGATGCAATGGCAGCTGCGCAGGTTGAAGCTGCTGATGCCCTGGCAGATTTCTGCCCGTAGATTATCCTAACGGATAAGTAAACTATAATGGGGTGACTGGAAAGAAAATGGTCACCCCATTTTTACGAGTAGCCCAAATCAATAATGCAAGCCTCTCGAAAAAACATAAAACCCCTCCCATATATCCTAATTTTGCCAACAGCAGCTTTTGTTGCACTGTTCACTGCCTGGCCGGTGTTGCTGTCGATCTATCAGAGCTTTTTCCGTCAGCGCATGAATATTGCAAAGTTCCGGGAACCTGTTTTTATTGGTTGGGGCAACTATGTTGATCTCTTTACCGACCCTTATTTTATTGAAGTTATTAAAAATACCCTAACTTATATTCTGGGTACGGTGCCGATCAGCATTATTCTTGGTTTTCTGTTCGCACTGTTGGTGAATCGCAAGGTTCGCGGGATTGGATTTTTCCGGCTGGCATTTTTCCACCCAATGGTATTACCCATGGTAAGCGCAGCAACTATTTGGCTTTTCATGTTCACTCCCGATTATGGTTTGTTTAATGCAGCCTTGCGATTTTTGGGTTATTCAGGACCTGAGAACTGGACTGGTAATCCTTCTCTGGCAATATTATCAGTCGTAATTGTAGCGGTATGGAAAAATTCTGGCTATTACATGGTCTTTTACCTGGCGGGATTACAGAACCTACCAAATGATGTCTATGAAGCAGCTGCCCTGGACGGGGCTAATGGCTGGCAAACTTTATGGAGGATCACGTTCCCGCTCTTACGACGCACGACTTTATTTATTACTATCGTTGCCTTTATTGATTCTTTCCGTACTGTGGATCATATCTTCGTATTAACCAGTGGGGGTCCCAGCAGGTCGAGCACAGTATTGTTATTTGAACTTTGGTTGGAACGTTTTGAGTACCAGGATATCGGCGCATCCGCCGCAATCACAGTGATATTTGTGATCGTCCTGTTGGCATTTACAGTAACAAATTTCATCACCTCTGATCGAAGGGAGGCCTGAGTCGTTTATGGACAGCATAGGTATTCGAAAAACATTGAGGAAGTTTGGTGGTTGGATCACAAACCTGCTGGCGACTTTTTTGGCTTTGCTCTGGTCTGTTCCAGTTATTTGGGCGATTATCGCTTCATTCCGTCCAGCCAATGACCCGATGAGCAGAGGTGATGTCTGGTTCAGCTCTGCTCTCAGCTTCGAGAACTATACTCGGGCCTGGTCCTTGGCGCCTTTTGGACAGTATTACATCAATACCATTGTAGTGGTCTTGATCATTCTAGTAGTACAGCTAATTACGATTGTTCTGGCTGGGTTCGCTTTTGCTAACTATGAGTTCTTTGGCAAAGGCTGGATATTTTTCTTTGTCTTGTTACAAATGATGATTCCCACCTCGGCCTTGTTGGCGCCTAATTTTTCGACCATCCGAACGTTGGGTTTATTTGATACGCGGCTAGCAATCGCAATTCCTTATTTCGGATCAGCCTTTGGAACCTTCTTGATGCGCCAAGCATTTATGAGTGTGCCCAAGGATTTGGTGGATGCCGGCGTGATCGATGGCTGCTCCTGGTGGCAATTGATCCTGAATGTATATCTGCCTCCATCGATCCCATCCCTGATAGCGTTTGGTCTTTCCTCGGCTACTTGGCATTGGAACGAATTCCTTTGGCCGTTGATTATCACCAACAGTGATAAAAGCCGGCCACTGACAGCTGGTTTGGTCAGATTTACTCAGCTGGGAGAGATTGGCGCCCAATGGTCACTATTAACCGCGGCAACCCTGATGGTCGCTGCCCCGCTATTCATTACGTTCTTGATCTTCCAGCGCAGATTTATTCAAAGTTTTGTTCATTCTGGTTTGAAATAAACCTGTCCCTGAATAGAATATTTATTTATATCCTTCCTTTTTTTATCCTCTTACCCTGGAAAGACTTCGGGGACAAACTACAAAACGAGGTTATGCGGACGTTTTGTGTTACCCTTTTCAAATGGAGCAGCACCTAGTCTAAGTATGAACATAGGAGGGTTGATTATGGCAGGCTGGAGCAGAGAACAAAATTCTGGAACCTGGGAGGTCAAAAACGGCCCCGGTTTATTAATTCTTATTGCAGCTGGCGCCTTATTGATCACCGTCCTGGTCTGGCGCGCAGAGTCCCCCTGGCGGGGTGCCGTGCTGGGATTTTTTCTCCTTCTGATACTTTTCCTGTTATTTGTTGGGCAGCGAAACAGCTGTTTATTTGATGTAGATCGCAGGATCGTTTACATCAGGCAGCAGAGAGTCTGGAAAAGAAATGACAGGGAAATCCCGTTTGATGAGATTTATAATGTAGCAGTATTGACAAAAAGTTCTGGAGATGGCAACCGAAACCATAGTACCAACCTTGTGCTTAAGTCCGGAGAAATGGTCAGACTAACCGCTCACCCCAGCAGCGGGAAGAATCCCAAGAAAAAGTTTGCTCAAAAGATCAGCGATACACTGAACCAGTTCCGCAACCAAACGATTACTCCAGCGCTGGATGGACGTATTCGTGTTGTTCGAGAGGGAAATACAAATGGAAGTCCCTGGTCTATTAATATGATCACAGTCAATGATTCCACTCCGATCACTCAATGGATAAGCAAAGTGAACAATTACGAGGAGGGCTTTTTGTTGTTAGTACCCGCAAAAAGTATCAGCCTCTCTGCAGCAGGTGAACTGAGCAAAACTACTCAGTTCTTTTATAAGAAGTATTTACAAAACTTGATGATTTCCGAATCACAGATTCCAAACTTAGAGGGTGCAGTAATGCTCCGGTACGATGAACACTTGCTGGGGAAAGAATTTACTTGCATATCCAATGATCCGGCTGCTGCAGCGAAGTGGATCACACAATCATTGGTGGATAAGATTACTCATTGGATGGAAACTTCAACACTGAGTAGTAAAAAAGGGGAAAAGGAACCCCACATCCTTGTGACCACGGAAAAGGCAATCCTGTGTTTCCGAAAGCTCTATCATCATGATGAGCAGATCCAACATATTGCGGATTTTGGTGTATCCTTGATAGAGGGACATAAAAAGATAAGCTAAAACTCATTTCATTTTTTAGATTTTGGAGAGAGTGACCGTGAAAAAATCCCTTGGTGCGCAAACGTTAATTTTCCCAACTCCTGTATGGTGCGTTGGCACTTATGATAAGGATGGTGAGCCCAATGTTATGACGATCGCCTGGGGTGGGATCTGTTGTTCCAAACCACCCTGCCTCACAATTTCGCTCCGCAAGGCAACCTATACCTATGGAAGTATCCTGGAGAGGGGCGCTTATACAGTGAGCGTTCCGTCTGTTCAGTATGCAGAGGAAGCGGATTACTTTGGCATCGCCTCCGGAAGGGACGTGAATAAATTTGAGGTAACTGGCCTGACTCCAGTTAGGTCAGACCTTGTAGATGCTCCTTACGTCAAAGAATTCCCAATGGTCCTGGAGTGCAAACTGCTGCACCACTACGAAATTGGTTTACATACGCAGTTTGTGGGCGAGATCCTGGATGTGAAGGCGGATGATGACAAACTCCTGGAGAACGGAAACCCTGATATAAACCAGGTCTCTCCAATTGTCTATGCCACAAAAGCACGTGATTATCACCAAGTCGGAGAGAAGATCACCAAAGCTTTTCAAGCAGGGAATAAATTCAAGTAAAGTATGTGCGGTTTACCTGATAAAGGAATCATTCAGGTTTCAGTTTACGTACCGATCGGATAGAAATATTCAGTCGTGACGAAATCGTACTTAACTAGTTTTATTACCTAGAGACCTATTCATTTAGGAGTGCTCAATGAACAGCGAAAAAATTCTGGTTGTTACAGACAGCTCTTCCTCATTGCCAGAAGAATTAATTACCGAGTTGGATATCCGGGTCATTCCCCTTTGGTTGATCTGGGATGATCACTGCTACCGTGATGGTGTGGATATCGATCCCCACACCTTCTACCAACGTCTGCGAACGTCTGACTCCCTGCCATCTTCCACTCAGCCCTCAGCGATAGAATTCAAGGAATTCTTTCAGAATTTAGCTGATGAATGCGGCGGCATTGTGAATGTGCTGGCTTCCTCTAACATCAGCGGAACCGTAGAAAGCGCGGAAGCTGCCAAGGAATTTGTGCCTGGACTTCCTATTCGAGTAGTGGATTCCCTGTTCAGCGCCATGGGAGAGGGTCTGGTAGCCGTGGCTGCCGCCAGGGCTGCTGCATCTGGAAAACCTATCGATGAAATTGTCGCCGTGGCAGAAAAAACCCGCGATCACACCCACCTCCTCTTTGTGGTGGATACGCTGGAATACTTGCACAAAGGTGGCCGGATTGGAGGAGCAAAAAGATTGTTGGGAACGGCGTTAAATATCAAACCCATCCTGCATTTCGAGGATGGCACTATCCAGCCTCTTTCCCAGACAAGAACCAAGAGTAAAGGAGTCGAGGAATTATTGAATATCGCAGCAGAACGACTGGGATCGAAACCAATGGCAGAAGCGGCAGTTGTGCACGTTGATTGCCTGGATGAAGGAAGGTCCCTGGTTGAGAAGGTAAAGGAGCGATTTAATCCACCTCTGATCCATCTCTCAGATGTCAGCCCGGTGGTTGGCACCCATGTAGGACCAGGAGCGCTTGGTCTGGCTTTTCACCCAGAAATATGATTTAAATTACTCCTGTCACTATTTCTTTCATAACATGCATCGATGTAAAAATAACCAGCTATATTTGATATAATCGGTGACAATTGGAAGAGAATATTATTACACTGTTGTATGAAGCAGCAGGCAAGTTTCCAGAAAAGATAACCATTTGAAAATAACCATTCGCCCTTTCCGCGAAACAGATCAAGACGAAGTCATCAACCTTTGGGATAAAGTCTTCCCAGATGCTCCTCCCCATAACAACCCTGCCCGTGATATCCGGACCAAACGAGAAGTCCAGCCGGAACTTTTTCTGGTTGCCCTGTTAGAAGATCAGATTGTGGGCACTGCTATGGCCGGGTTCGATGGCCACCGCGGCTGGGTCTATTACTTGGGCGTGGATCCGGAATTTCAACGCCGGGGCGTAGGTACATCCTTGATGAAAAGAGTTGAGTCGCGGTTAATCGGTATGGGATGCCCCAAGCTAAATCTGCAGATACGGGCGAATAACTCGGAAGTACAGTCTTTTTATGAGAGTTTGGGATATATCGCTGAAGACCGACTCAGTATGGGAAAAAAATTCTAAGCGGCGAAAAAAGGAGTTTTTCATGCAAATAGTAACAGATAGCGGCACAGATTTAAATTTATCTCCAGAAAAAACAGCTGAACTCAACGTACATACAGTTCCCTTAAATGTTACTCTGGATGGGAAAACCTACCGAGAAGGGATAGATATCGAACCGAGCGATTTTTATGACCTGTTGGAAGAATCAGGCAACCTACCTATTACTTCCCAGCCCTCGGCAGGACAGTTTGCGGAACTCTATCGCAATTTAGCAAAAAAGGACCCTGATATCTTATCCATTCATATGACCTCGGGGCTAAGCGGCACATTCAACTCAGCTCTGGCTGGGGCAGAATTGGTCCCCGAAGCTAATGTGACCCATTATGATACTAAAACTCTCTCTGCAGTGGCTGGATGGCAGGTTGAGGCAGCGGCCCGGGCCAGCAAAGCTGGTTGGGCTGTGGATCGCATCCTCCAAATGGTAAAGCGTATTGGAGATGCATGTGAGAGTGTCTACACATTGGATGAGCTGAAATACCTAATTCATGGTGGACGTATCAGCCATATGAAAGGCGTGATCGCATCCTTGATCAAAATCAAACCCATGATTGGTGTGGAGAAGGAAAACGGGACCTACGTCCAGCTGGGCATGGTGCGCTCATTTAAAGGCGCTGTAATGGGATTGGTAGATCAGATCAAAAAGAAACATGCCCCTGGAAGCGAACTCAAGGTTCAGGTGCTGCATGCCTTCAACCCCGATGGTGCTTCAATGTTAAGAGAACAAATAGACAAGATCTACAAGTGCAACTGGCTGCCGATGGGACCGATGTCCCTGGTATTGGGCGCTCACACCGGGCCGAGTATGGTTGGTGTTGGATTTGGCTCCCAGGCGGTATTTGACGAAATTCCCTGAACTATGCTCGGGGGTTATTGAGTAGCCTAATTCCTGCGTATTCGAAGTAAAATCTGGTAACCTTTCCTGTATAGGAAAGGTTACCAGACAATCTATGGTCACTGAGATCACTGCCAAGACCATTCTCAATCACGTAAAACAGCCAGATACCTGGTTTGGCCTGAAGTACAACATGAACTTGTACAGGGGCTGCCAGCATCAGTGTATCTACTGCGATTCGCGCTCGGAGTGTTATCGCCTGGGCGATCTGGCAGATATCCGAGTCAAAGTAAACGCTCTCGAGCTGCTCGATGATGCCCTGCCGCGCAAAAGAGTCCGGGGAACAATTGGGTTTGGGTCCATGAATGACCCCTATATGCCAGTTGAAAAGAAATACCGCTTGACCGGAGGAGCCCTGGAGATGATCAGGGCTCATAATTTCCCGGTCCATATTTTGACAAAATCCGACCTGGTCCTGAGGGATCTCGATCTCCTGTCAGAGATTAACCAGACTTATGCTGCGGTCAGCTTTACCATTACAACAGCGGATGATAACCTGGCTGGCAAGGTTGAACCCGGTGCGCCGCTTCCATCTGCAAGATATGAGGCAATGCGAGTGTTGGCTGATGCCGGAATTCTAACCGGAGTTACCATGATGCCGATCTTGCCTTTTCTGGAGGACGATCCCGAGAATATCCGCCAGATCGTCCAAAAAGCAGCAGATAATGGTGCAAGTTATATCATCCCCGCATTGGGTATTACTTTGCGGCCGGGTTCGAGGAATTATTATTACCAGAAGCTGGATCTTTTATTCCCCGGAGTGAAGAAGAAATATATCCAGGCTTTTGGGGATAGTTATCAATGCAGCGCTCCTAATTGGAGGCAGTTAGGTGAAGTTTTTGAGGAGGAGATTAATCGGGTTGGGATTCGATCGAAAATACCTGTATTTGAACCGGAGAGAGTAATTAAAAGTTCAAACCAAATACCCTTATTCGGAGAGTGATACAATTCAAATAGGGTTGAGAAACGGAGAAGACTATTATGGCAAGATATACTTCATTAACTGCATCAAAAACGGCATTGCTGGTCATCGACGTTCAACGGGCCTTGTTTACACGCCATGATCCTGTATTCAATGATTGGCAAGTAGTTGAAACCATAAATGCTCTGGTCACCAGAGCACATTTATTTGGGGTCAGGGTGGTTTATATCCAGCACGAAAATGATTCCATCCTGGTAAAAGGATCTGATGGCTGGCAGTTTCATCCTGATATTAAACCAAAAACCACTGATCTAATAATACATAAGAAACAGGGCAATGCCTTTCTTGGCACAACTCTGCAAAGCGATCTGGAAGCCAGGGGTATCAAGCATTTACTTATCACGGGCCTTGTAACCCAGGGCTGTGTGCGGGCGACAAGTCTAGGGGGACTAAAAAATGATTATGACGTATTCCTTATTCAGGGAGCTCATAGTAATTACAGCAAAGATCCAGAAAAGATAATAGAGCAGAAGGAACTTGAACTTCAGGAAGCTGGTGTGCACCTGGTGACACCAGAACAGCTCGATTTCAGCTAAAGATCATTAAATGATCCAGTTTATAACCACAGGCGCTAATAATTTTTTTTTACCTCCCCGATTAGCGAAAATTGAATAATTTTCATCGTTTCCCCCATTAACAGCACATTTGTAAGCTTAATTTCAGGCAAAACAAGCAGAGGATAACAAAGCTGTTAGTTTTGATTCTCTTCATATATATTAATATTGGTGACAGAGAACGGCCAAAATCGATCCAAGATGTTCGGCTTTAAGGATAATTCCTGATTTATGCTTACTAAGTTTGCAGAAAGACTATTTTCGGATGAGGATGACCAGCGACGAGCCAAAATGTTGCTCGGAACGCAGTTAATGGGTATCCTGCTGGTCACAGCAATTATCTGCTATTCAATGATCATGACTCCAGATCATCCTGAGTCCATCTGGCAGGGATCGATAGCAGTTCTGGCATTTTGTTTATCATTTTTATTTCTTCGATTAGGCAAGTTAAATACGGCTAGTTGGTTGATTGTTATTGTTGGTTGGGGAATATTTACCCTGGACCTTGGTTTCGTGGCGGGAATTTCTGGAGTGAGTATTCTAGGTCAAATATTAATGTTGCTATTCACTGGACTCACGATCAATGGTGTTTCGGCAATTGTCTTAACCCTCCTTACTATTGGCGTGAATTTCATAATAATGCAAGCAGAACTCTCTGGTTTGATACCTAATTTAGCCACAATACCACCTGGAGAAGCTCGTTGGTTTATTCAAACGATCTATGCTATTCTGGCGGCATATTTTATCTGGCTCTCAGACCTTGTGATCCGGAAAACAATTAGCCGTTCGAGGGAGACTGCCGATCATTACAGGGCGTTATTTGATCGGACGAATGATGGCGTGGTTATTGTTGATTTGAATTGGAATATAATCTCCGCAAATTCTCGCGCAATGGATATGGTCGGGTACCAAGAAGTTGAAATGATAGGCATCCACGTAAAAGAACTGATTCAGCCAGAGGATGCTAAATCTCTGTTTGACATCCGAGAACAGATGTTGAATGGAAAAAACCATCCGAATTTCGAAGAAACCCTTATCAGAAAAGATAAAAGTCAGTTCCCTGTCGAGTTTAGTCTGACGTTGGTTCATGATGCGAAAGGTCGACCTCAGCACATACAGGCAATTATCCGTGATGTCACAGAACGGAAAGAATACGAACAGCAGCTGCAGCATCAAGCTCTGCATGACCCTCTAACCAACCTTCCTAACCGGATCTTGTTCGAAAACCGCTACCAGCTTGCGCATTCTTCCGAAGACACAAATCAAAGTCTTGTGGCAGTTCTTTTTGTAGACCTGGATAATTTTAAAACTATAAATGACGGTTTCGGCCACGCTGTTGGAGATCAGGTATTGATGAAGCTGGGGGACCGTATGCAATCATCCTTGCGGGAAAGTGATACAGTCGCCAGGCTCGGTGGCGATGAATTTGTGATCATCCTGGAAGATATTCATAATAAAGAAGATGTCAGGAAGATTGCCAGAAAAATTCAACAGAACATCTCCCAGCCCATGATGTTTGACGGACAACAGATTCATGTCACTGCCAGTATTGGTATCAATATTTCCGAAAAGAGCAAACTATCTGAGACTGATCTATTAAGAACTTCTGATTCTGCCATGTATCAGGTCAAAGAAGACGGGAAGAACGACTTCCGTTTTTATGATACTGCACCGCGGAAAGAAGATCTTCCTTCCACAAAAAATTGATAACTGAATAATTCTCTGGTATTAAACTAGCCTATTCCTGGTATGTACTCTACTCCTGGTATTGGCCTAGCTGAAGTTAATCTATATCCTTAATCCAGACCTACAGTACAATAAATAACACTCACTTATCAATGGAGCGTCTTTGGCAGCGTCTTATCATATTGATACCTCAAAATATTCCCTCCAAGAGATGAAAAAAGACCTTCAAAGCCGGGACTTGATTCCCAGCCGCCTGCCATTAAAAGAAGGCTTGGAATCGAACTTTGAGATTCTAGAAAGAGCAGGGATCCAAACCCTTGGAGAAATGATCACTGCCCTGAATGACAAGAAAAAGATCGGAGATTTTTCCTCGGCATCAGGCATTAGCGAAAAATACCTGACCCTGCTGCGCCGGGAAGCCAATAGCTACCTTCCCAATCCTGTCCCCCTTAACAAGTTTTCTGGTTTTGATGAAAAGGACATTATAAAACTAACTGCTGCAGGGATTAAGAATTCGCGTCATTTATTTGAAACTGTGAAAGGTAGATTGGATCTGGGTTCCCTTGCACACGAGTTCGGAGTTTCACAGGAATTCCTTTCCGAACTCGCAGGATTATCTGATCTGGTACGGGCTTATGGAGTAGGCCCGGCATTTGCCAGGATTCTTTATGATACTGGCATTCATTCCATCAGTGAGTTCAGAAGTTATACTCCACTACAAGTGATAGATCTTTATGAAAAAAAGACCGGTAAAAAGGCTGACTTTTCCACCAGTGATATTAAATTTAGCCTTGATTTGGTCCAGGTTCTGGACATAGGAAATGAAGACCAGTAAATATTTTCCAGATAGGCATACTCCGTCCAATATCAAGGAGCGGTCATCAAGGCGAAGGAAGTTTCTTATGACTTATGATGAAGGACTTGCTCAACGAATCCGCGATTTGATCAGCGATCATCCTGGTTTTATGGAAAAGAAGATGTTTGGCGGAATTGGTTTCATGTTAAGGGGGAATATGGCCTGTGGGGTTAATCAGGAAAATTTGATTATCCGGGTTGGGCCGGATCACTATCAAGGTGCCCTTACGAGACCGAATGTGGAGGTATTTGATCTAACCGGAAGACCGATGACAGGATGGATCGTTGTTAAGGAACCGGGTTATCAAAACGATGCTGACCTCCAAGAGTGGGTGGATCAGGGCGTAGGGTTCGCCTTGTCACTGCCTGAAAAATAAAGGTACAAATGCCAGATCATAAACAGGTTTATAAAGAAGACGCGTTGAATTACCAGCGTCTGGTTGCCAGGGAGGATTATCAGGATAATCTATTACCAGCCATCGAGGAGATCGTGGCCCTTGAAGCTCAGGATTTGATTGACCTGGGCTCTGGAACTGGGCGATTGGCTTGTTTGTTGGCCCCGGTCACCAAATCCATGTTTGCGTTTGATCTATTTCCCCATATGCTGGGTGTGGCTGCCTCACGGCTGAAAAAACAAGGATCAAGTAATTGGCTGGCAGCTGCTGCTGATCACCGCCAAGTACCGCTAAACGCAGGTTCTGCAGATATTGTGATTTCAGGCTGGAGTTTCTGTTATCTGGTGGTCTGGGAGGAGGGGAACTGGGTGGCGTCCCTGGAGGCAGGACTGCAAGAGATCAATCGTCTGCTGCGGGAAGAAGGCACCACCATCATCATAGAAACATTGGGCACCGGTGTTGAAAGCCCGGAACCACCTGAAAAACTTCAGGAATATTTCCAGTATCTAGAAAGGAAGGGTTTTCAGCAAATCTGGTTGCGGACAGATTATAAATTCCAAGATAGGGACGAAGCTGTAGAGTTGACTCGTTTCTTCTTTGGAGAAGAAATGCTGGATAAGATCAGCAATGAACCCCAGCCTGTTTTACCTGAGTGTACTGGGATCTGGTGGAAAAGAAAATCATGAAACTTACAGGAAGGATAAATGAATATATTGCCTGTTCAAAATAAAACTGACCTAAGAAAGTTTTTCAATTTCCCTTTTACATTTTATAGAGATGATCCCAATTGGGTAGCTCCACTCCGTTTCGATCTTCGCAATCAATTTGATCCAAAAGTCAATCCGTTATTGTCCCACTGTGATTATCAGTTATTTTTGTTGATCAGAGACGATCAGATCATCGGGCGCATCGCTGCTTTTATCGACCATCTGGCAGTAGATTTCTGGAAAGAGAAAATCGGTCTATTTGGCTATTATGAGTGCATTCAAGACCCTGAGGCTTCCCAGACCTTAATGAAGGCTGCTGCTGATTGGCTGAAAGAGCAAGGGATGGACTCGATGAGGGGACCATGGACTTTTGTGTCAGAGGCCTGGGGTCTCGTTGTTGAAGGTTTCTCACCTCCACCCTGCATCATGTCACCCCATAACCCGCCCTATTACGATGAACAACTCACAGCATTTGGTCTGGAAAAAGCCAAAGACCTGCTGTGTTATTACATTTCAGGAAAAGAGGATTATCAAATTCCTGACCGAATTTTGACCCTCACAGACCGGGTTGCAAAAAGATATGGAGTTACTGTTCGTCAAGTGGATATGAAGAACTATGATGAAGAAGTTCAGACCTTCCTCGATCTGTCAAATTCCAGCATTATCAATAACTGGGGATATTCCCCGGTTACTGAAGCGGAGGCAGATTCGCTGGCGAAGGACCTCAAAATGGTTCTCCAGGCCAAGGGAGCTCTATTTGCGATAGATCCGGATGGCAAGCCAATTGGCTTCGCAATCGCTCTTCCTGATATCAATGTTCTTCTAAAGGGAATGAACGGACGTTTATTGCCCCTTGGCTGGATAAAAATGCTGTTTGGTCTTCCTAAACTGACTAATTACCGTATGTTTGCTCTGGGCGTGATCCCGGAATATCACGGTCGGGGTATCGACAGCTTGCTTTACAGGGCGCTCTACGAATCTCTCTTCAGCCCTGACCTGTGGATGGAAATCAATTATGTTCTGGAAGATAACTATCATATGAATAACGCTATCCATAAATTGCTGGCTAAACCCTTGAGACGTTATCGAATCTATCAGAAGGGTTTGTAGAGATATGGATCGATCTGGAATAACCGGGTTTGTAAAAAAGAACCGTAGAACTTTTGCCTTGCTGGAAGCGCTGCTTGTGACTGTGATCTGGTCCTCTACCTTTGTGGTTGTAAAGTTTGGGTTGGAAACCCTTGGTCCGCTCACCATCGCAGGTTTAAGATATTCTCTGGGAGCGATTGCCCTGGCCCCTTTTCTGCTGCTAAAGCGGAAGGAAAGAAAACCTATCCCTAATGAGCTGTGGCCTCGTCTGGTTTTGATCGGGATCAGTTCCTACACAATAGGAAATGGCGCATTATTCTGGGGACTGAAATATATCCCGGCTACAACGGGTTCATTCCTGATGGGTCTGATCCCTCTCCTGGTAATGTTCGGTGGAATGACCTTTTTGAAGGAGATTCCTACCAAGTGGCAGGGGTTTGGCGTATTCATATCATTGGTTGGAAGCTTCGTATTCTTTTCCGGCGGATTAAAAGCGGGAGAACCTCTGGGAATCGCCATCCTGGCAATAGGACTAATAGGGTTTATGGCCTTCAGTTTACTGGGCCGGAGTATCGCCCGGGAAAGATCGTTGGACACTTTGGTTTTAACCACGATTCCCTTGATCATCGGCGGCTTGATCACTATCTGTTTAGCGCTTGCTGTAGAGGGATTTCCCCAGTTCACAACAAGGTCTCTCTGGGTTGTGGCCTGGCTGGCGTTGGTGAACACTTCCGTGGGCTATCTGCTTTATAATCATGCCTTGCGGGATTTAACAGCCCTTGAAATGAATATGGTGATGAATCTGACACCCTTATTCACCGCATTCATTAGCTGGATCCTGCTGGGTGAGCGTCTGGGCCTGCTGCAGGGTTTAGGTTTGATCGTAATGATAGCGGGCGTGATTCTGGTTCAGCGCGGTAGGGAGATAGCTCATTTGGATGAATGAAACGACAGTGAGAAAGACTTCAAGAATTGAGTTAACACCCCTAACCGTATCTCAGCTAAGGAAATATCTCGTCAGATAGGAGATATTTAAATCGATATCAAACACCCTGTTTAGGATCAATACCGCCTGAGGAGCTTTCTTGGTGCGCTTGGAATCCATGGGAGGTGTATCCAGGATCAGGAAATCCTTGTTGCGCTGCAGTTGGGCGATCCTCTCTTCAGGCCCCTGGATGAGCGACGCATCCCCGCGATTGAGGTGGATATCTGCCAAATTTGTGCTGATGGATACCCCACCATGATGGATTGCCAGGACTGTCAGTTCGTAAGGAGTCCTGCAATCGGATTCTCTTAATGTTTCGCGATGTATCTGGGATCTCGGGGAGAGTGTGACTTCTATCAGGGCTTGAGATTTCCGGATGGGTTCTTCAAACTTCTAGCCATCTATAGTTTCTAATCCCAAAGCTGAGCCAGGCATCAGCCACTTCCCAGGCACTTTCATTAATATGGATTACCTGTTTTGGGGAAATAGAATAGTAAAGCCATATACGACAATCCGATGACCAGAGCAGCCAGTCCAAGAGCTGCCCCGAGTAGAAGGGGCTGCGCTAAAATATCCCGCGGCCAGAGTAAAAGAGCAGGGAAAAGCAACAATCCAGTTCGAAGTGCTGCCATCAATAATGACCCTTTTTTCTGAAAGGCAGGAATATCCAGTTTGCGTCCCAGCCAGGTGATACATAGTCCTGCAAGTGCCCCGGCGAGTATTTCAAGGATAATTATAGTAGAAACAGGTTGATGGCCCTGCCATCCCAGAAGCAGGAACAGGGCGAGAATGACACCAAAGCCGGGCCATGTATTTAGCGGCGCCAATGGATCTGTTATGTGATAACCCAGTCTGGAATATTGGTTCAGCCAAATGAAAACCATAATGCTTACCAGTACTGCTGTCACAGCTGAAACCCCAGCATAAAATGAGAACCAGTAGGCCAAATACGCCTGTCCGATTCCTATCCAGGAATGGTATTTGGATGGTGTTCTCCGGAGCAACCGGAGCGCGATAAGCGCGGTGATCACGCCAAAGCTTGCGCCGCTAAAAATCCCTCCCATATACTGGTTGGGAGATTGAATTAAAGCTTCAACCTCGGTGAGTAAAAATACCAGAGCAAGAGGGCCGATCTGGCTCATATAGCTGGAGCAATTTTCCGGTTCGCCTGCACGCCAGATCATACTGGCAGAAATCACGCCAAATAATATTGCGCCCGGCCAATTTAAACCGCCCCCAAATAAAAGAGCGATACTGAAAATAACCACAGAGATCACCCAGAGGATTACACTTTTCCATCCTTGCCAATCCGCGGTTGCAATTCTCCGGATGTTTTGCCACATGAGCAAAGGTACTACTAACCCAATAACCAGGTTCCATGGGATATTAATCCTTTGCGCCGGCGGCAGGAATACCAATAGGATCCCAACCAGAATGATGACGATTCCCCAGCGCTGCCGTGGTGGTTTGGCGTTGAGGACCCCGGTCAATAATAATAGAACAAAAACAGTATGTTCGAAATCGATCATCGTCATGACCTCCAGCTGGTTGTTATCAAGATTATACATGCTGCCTAGATGTCATCTTGAATATCTGACCCTGTTTCAAGTATGCTAAATTGCCTTTCTACTGCATTTTGACTATCGCTCTTCAGATTTCAAGGCTCGCGGGGTTAAGGCTTCCCCTAACAGTCTTTGATACTGATGTTGACTTCCCCTCAGGTCATGTTTACATGAAATCCACCTTGCCAGTGTTAACATCATACATCGCGCCCGATATACCTATCTCTTTATTCTCAAACATATCCCGCAGGATGGGACTTTTCTGCTTGATAGCTTCAATTGTCAGGGTCACATTCATTTCAGCTATCTGGTTAATGTCAAGTTCTTCGCTTGGACCAATCTCGTTCTTTACAGCTTCCACAGCCGGTTGGAGTTTGTTGACCAATCCAGTGAGATTACCCAGTTCAACCTGGTCTTTTGCACCCTGGATCGCTCCACAGCTGGTGTGGCCCAGGACTACAATATGCTTCGATCCTACGACCTTGATAGCAAACTCCATCGAACCGAGTATGTCCTCATTCACAAAATTCCCGGCGATCCGGATGCTGAATACGTCGCCGATGCCCAGGTCAAAAACCAGCTCTGGCGGAACTCGGGAGTCAACGCAGCCCAGGATGACGGCAAAGGGGTATTGCCCTGAGCTGGTGATCGATGTTTGCTCCAGTAGATTTCTTTTCTGCTGTTTCTTTTCCAGGAAGCGCTGATTCCCGGTTTTTAACAGCTCAAGGGCTTTTTCTGGAGTCATCTCTTCTAAGGTTTGTTTACTTTGAGTTATCATTATTTTCTCCATTTTGTTGCTTTTTTATGCACTGGCTAATTTGTATTTTCCTTCGCTGATCGTGATCAATTGCTCACCTGTCAGCCATTGGACACTATCCTCGAAGATATCGAAGATTTGTTCTTCTGGAAGCAAGTCTGGAATAATATCGATCGATCTGAGCATGTCATAAGGTTGTGGTTGAACACCAGTCAGCAGCACTCTCACACCTTTCTGACTCAGTTCGAGAATGGCTTCTTCCATTGCGTACAACCCAGATTGGTCCATATGTGGGACACGGTCCATACGGATGATTAAGGAGCAAATGTCTTCATCAAGATTTCGTATCAGTTCCTGGAAATGGGATGTGAAGCCAAAGAACATGGGTCCATAGATATGTTTAACATAAACACAGCGTCGCAATCCGGGATAATCCAATTGCTCATCCGGCCAGCGTTCTTCTCCGTCTACGCCAGAAAGGGCTGAAACAGAAGTTCCCCGTTCTGCAAGGTCGCTGGACCGTTTCATAAAGAGAAGAGAAGCGAGGATGATACCGAAGCCTACTGCCTGAATTAAACTTCCAAAGGTCGTAACAAGGAATACCAGGATTAAAACAACCGCATCAGCTTTTGGGACTCTGGTCAGATGCCTAAATCCCTTCTTATCAATGATAGCGAAGCCGATTGGAATCAGGATTCCTGCTAAGACAGAAAGGGGAATTAGGGCTGCAAGCTGGCCTAACCCAAGCAGCACGGCCAGCAGGAAGAGCCCATGGATGGTTCCTGAAAGCCTGGTTTTACCTCCAGCATTGATATTCACTACGGTGCCCTTGGTGGCGCCTGCTCCAGGGATGCCGCCGATTAGCGCCGCAGCCATATTGCCAATTCCTTGACCGATAAGTTCCCGATTGCTATTATGTTTCGTCTTGGTTATGTTGTCAGCGATAACCGATGTAAGTAGTGAGTCGATCGATCCAAGGACTGCAAGTACCAGCGCATACTCTGCAATTAACAGGTAAGCTCCTGAATCAATATTCAGGAATTGACCGACCTGGAGTGTAGGCAGCCCAGAGGGAATATCACCAATCACAGGTACATCTACCTTTAGGAAGAATGCTATCAGAGTAGCCGTGATCAGGGCAACCAATGCACTCGGAACAGCTTTGGTGATTTTGGGAAATAAGTAATAGACCAGGACAGTGAATGCACCCAAAGCCAATGCATAGAAATTAAGTTCCGAGAAAAAGCGCGGCAGTTCGGTTAAAACAGCAATCGTATTCTTGGGTGCAGATACGCCAGCGAGGGGAAAGATTTGCAGCAGGATAATGATTAAGCCAACACCGCTCATGAATCCTGAGATCACAGGATAGGGTAGGAACTTAATGTATTTGGCAATATTAAGGATACCAAAGAGGATCTGAAATAACCCGCCAAGTAGGAATGTGATAAGAATGATCCCTAACGCGCTTTCCAGACTGCCGGTATAGTTAATTGCAGCAGCGACCAATGCAGCGGATACTACAGTCATCGGACCTGTTGGACCGCTGGCTTGTGTGGCGGTTCCACCAAATAGGGCTGCCAGGATACCAATGGCGATTGCGCCATATAGCCCCGATACCGCTCCCAATCCCGATTGAACCCCAAAAGCCAGGGCAAGAGGCAGGGCTACTACACCCGCAACCAATCCCCCGACGATGTCCCCCCTTAAGTTCTTTATGTCATAATATTTTTTCATGGTATTTTCCTTTGTTATACGTCAGATTAGTAATAATTCCAGTTTAATGCCTATTGCGTCAACCATATCATATATTCAACTACTTCGTCGGAGTTTCCTTCTTTTGATCCATTTTTCAGCTTCAACGGCCAGGAAGACTACCAGGCTTAAGCCCAGGCTTAGGGCCAGCTCAAGGGGAGGTAGAGGCTTGGTGTTGAAGATCTCCTGCAATGGTCCGACGTAGGTGATCAGAAGCTGCAGGACCAGGGTTGACACCACTGCGGCCAGCATTGCCTTATTACTTAAGAGGCCTAACTCAAAAAGTGAGTGGTTCTCTGATCGGACGGCCAGGGCATGACCCATTTGGGAAAGTGTAATGGTTGTAAAAACCATCGTACTCCAATAAGGGTTTCCGGTCA
>Ga0180436_10001851_pt1 | contig 20404 bp, 13 predicted proteins | sample SS_ome_2_FD_132434 | JGI IMG/M metagenome (GOLD analysis project Ga0180436, IMG submission 132434) | Hypersaline lake sediment archaeal communities from the Salton Sea, California, USA - SS_3_S_2 metaG | ecosystem: Environmental > Aquatic > Non-marine Saline and Alkaline > Hypersaline >...
AGCGTCGAGCGCATGTCGTCGGGCTTGCTGGTGGTGAAGCCGACCTGGTTGTTGACCACGATGTGCAGGGTGCCGCCGACGCCGAAACCGCGGGTCTCGGACATCTGGAACAGCTCCATCACCACGCCCTGGCCGGCGAAGGCCGCGTCGCCGTGGACGAGGATCGGCATCACCTTGTCGTGGTTGTCGTCCTTGCGCCGGACCTGGCGCGCCAGCGCCGAGCCGAGCACCACGGGATCGACGATCTCCAGGTGGGACGGGTTGAAGGCCAGCGCCATGTGCAGTGGGCCGCCCGGTGTCTGCATGTCGGACGCGTAGCCGAGGTGGTACTTCACGTCGCCGGACATCAGCGGGTCGTCGAAATTCTTCTTGCCCTCGAACTCGTCGAACAGCATGGCCGGCGACTTGCCCAGGATGTTGACCAGCACGTTCAGGCGCCCGCGGTGTGCCATGCCGATCACGACTTCTTCCACGCCGTTCGAGCCCGCGTGCAGCATGGTCTCGTGCAGCAGCGGGATCAGGCTGTCGCCGCCTTCCAGCGAAAACCGCTTCTGGCCGACGTAGCGGGTGTGCAGGTATTTTTCCAGGCCCTCGGCCGCGGTCAGCATGTGCAGGATGCGTAGCCGTTCCTCGTCGGTCACGTCGTAGGCGCCGCCGCCGGACTCCAGCCGCTGCTGCAGCCAGCGCCGTTTCGCGGTATCCGTGATATGGATGGCCTCGATGCCGATGCTGCCGCTGTAAACCCGCTCGCACAGCGCGATGATGTCGCGGAGTTTCATGCGGTCCGGCGCGAACAGCGCGCCGGTATCGAACTCGCGGTCCAGGTCGGCGGGCTCGAGACCGTGGAAGGCCGGGTCCAGGTCGGGCACGGGTTCGTGGTGGGGCAGGCCCAGCGGGTCCAGTTTCGCGGCTTCGTGGCCCCGGATGCGGTAGGCGGTGATCAGCTTGACGACCGCCGCCTCCTTGCGGTCCGACACCGAGGTGTCGCCGGCGACCAGGCCGCTGGTCCGCCCCAACTGGCGGAACTGCTCCTGGACGGCCAGGTGGCCGTTCGACGGCTCGTCGCCTTCGGCCAGTTGTTGGAACACCTCTGCCCAGGCCTCGGGGACGCTGGACGGATCGATCAGCCAGTCTTCGTACCAGGCCTCTATCCAGGCGGCGTTGCCGCCGGAAAGGTGTGAGGATTTCTGCAGTTCTTCCAGGCTTTTGGGTGACATGGTCCCCGCTTACCGTTCCCAATCAAAAAAGATGCGCATTATACCCCAGCGATACAAGCGTCCGTACCGGATAGGTGCCGGCGGGGACGCGCAATTTCAACGCCGCTGACGGGTGGAACGCTCCAATTCGCGGAATGCTTCCACGATGCCGTCGGCCAGGGACTGCAGGTTTTCGAGGTTGCGCGTGCCGACGAGTCCGAAGTGCAGGATGCCGTCGTAGCTGAACATCGTGATGTTCAGTCGCAGTCCCGGAGACAGCGTGCTGATCGGATACATGCGCTCGACGCGGCTGCCGCGGATGTAGCGTGGCGAATCCGGACCGGGCACGTTGGAAACGACCGCGTGGCCGTTGGTGGGCAGGGTATCGGTGAGTCCCAGCTTGGCGATGGCCTCGCTCGCGCCGCCCGCCATGAAAGTGAACTGCTCGAAGGCCACCGCGGGAATGCCGGCTACCTGGTACTTCACATTCTGCAGTTTGAAGCCGATTTCACGCAGGCGCCGGTAGGGCGTCAGCCCCGGTGGCGCCAGGTCGACCAGCGTGATGCCGATGCGGTTGCCGGAACGCCCCCCCTGGCCGTCGCGGAGGTTGACCGGCATCTGGATGGAAATCGGGTGGTCGAGGTGGATGCCCTGCCGCGCCAGCCAGGCGTGGACCGCGCTGTCGATGCAGGCCAGCGCGACGTGATTCAGGGTCGAGCAGGTCGCGTCGCACAGTCGGAACACGCGGCTCATTGGCACGCCCGACGTGGCGACGCTCCGACCGGGCTCTGCGGCGCCCGTCAGCGGGGTGTCGGCCGGGGTGTTGAACATCAGCGCCACGGCATCGTGGGTCAGCCCGGCGCGCTCGATGGCCTGTTGCGCGCCGAGTTTCAGTATTCCCCCGGCGGATCTCGCCTGTTGCTTCGCCAGCCCGCCGAGGCCGCACAGCAGTCTGCCGGGGCGTGGCAGCTTATCGCGCGGACCGCGCTTGCGGCGCGGATTGACCGCCCACGGCGGCGTGAAGCCGGGGTCGTCCTCGTCGCGGGCCAGGCCGCGGTCCATCCACGAGGTCATCGTCATGCCGTCGGCATAGGCATGGTGCAACTTGAGGTACAGGGCGAAGCGTCCGCCGCGGATACCGTCGATCAGGTGGAACTCCCACAACGGCCGCGAGCGGTCCAGCATGGGTTCGTGCAGCAGCGCTGCCTTCTCGCGCGCCTCGTTCCAGGAAATCGCCCGGCCCTCGTGGTGGTAGAACACGTGCTGGTCGAAGTCGACATGCCTGCAGGTGGTCCAGTGGGGGCCCAGCGGGCCCAGGAAGCGAATGACCTGGTCGAAGGGGGCGGCCGGCGGCCCCATCCGCTTGACGTCTTCGACCAGCCGCTCGGCGTAGTCCGCCGGGGCGCCTTTCGGCTTGCGGCAGCGCACCAGCCCGGCGACGTGCTTGGGGCTGTTCTCCGACTCCGCGACGAAGAAGGCGAGGTCCATCAGTGAGAGTCGCTTCATGGCGCCTCCTCCAGGTACAGGTGCCCCGCGTTAACGAGCGCACAAAGCAGTTTCGCGTGGCACCGCGCCAGCGCGTCGCCGCGGCGGGCCAGGGTCGCGGGTTCGCACACCGCGGCGGCAACGTCAGCGTCGCATTCGAAGCGCTCGCCCGCGGCGAACAGCGTAGCGCCTGTTCCCGTTTCGATCCAGATCAGACGCGTCCAGGGATTCTGCTGCAACGTGGCGCCGCGCGCCAGCGCGTTCACCAGCATGCGCTCGTCGATCGCACCGGGCGGTCCCGAGGGTTCGTGCGCCAGGCGGTAGCGCGACAGGAAAGCGCCAAGGAAATCCCTGAAACCGGGTCCGTCAGCGGCGGTCGAGGCAGCCAGTCGCGCGAAGCGCTCCACGGCGTCGTCCCCGAGTTGGCCCCGGTGCGCGGGCGCGGACAGGTCGGGATCGGCGTAGCGCGGACCTTCGCCGTGTTCGGTTGCCAGCCACTCGCCCAGGGCCTGCAGCAGGTCCGCGGCGCTCGGCGCCCGCAGGCCGATCGACCAGGTCATGCACCGGTCCAGCGCCACGCCGTGGTGGGCGATGCCCGGTGGAAGGTAGAGCATATCGCCCGGTTCGAGCAGCCATTCCTGTTCTGGTTCGAACGATTCTAGAACATTCAACTCGGTGCCCTCCTGCAATGAGGGGTCGAAGGACTCGGCGATCCGCCAGCGGCGCCGCCCCTCGGCTTGCAGCAAAAACACGTCGTACTGGTCGGTGTGCGGCCCGACCGAGCCGCCGGGCGCCGCCACGCTGACCATCAGGTCGTCGATGCGCCAGCGCGGCAGGAAGTTGAAGGCGTCGAGCAGGCTGCGCAGCGGCGGATAGTGTTTCTCCACGTCCTGGACCAGCAGGGTCCAGCGCTCGGGGGGCAGGGCGCGCAGCCGGCTTTCTTCGAAGGGGCCGTACTCCAGGTTCCAGTCGTTCTCGGGAAAGCCGCCGGTGATCAGCCGGGACTCGGCGAACCCGTCGCAGGCCAGGCCCGCGATGTCGTCGGCGTCCAGGTCAGGCTCGAATCCAGCGAACGCCTGACGTATCAGGAGCGGGCGCTTCTGCCAGTGGTCGCGCAGAAAACTCTCTGCGGAAAGCTGTCCCAGCGGATGGCTCATGCCTCGTAGTCGTCGAGGGTGGCCGCCATGTCGGCCGCGTTACCCGTGTACGCGGCCGGTGTGAGCGCCAGCAGTCGGTCGCGGGCCTCGTCGGGCAGCTCGAGTTGTTTCACGAAGGCTTCCAGTTCGGAGCGGCCGATCGCCTTGCCCCGGGTCAGCGCTTTCAGTTGCTCGTACGGATTCTCGATGCCGTAGCGCCGCATCACGGTCTGGATTGGTTCGGCCAGTACTTCCCAGCTCGCGTCAAGGTCGGCGGCCAGCCGGACGGGTTCCACCTCGAGCTTGCCCAGGCCCTTGAGCAGCGAGTGCAGCGCCACCAGCGAATGACCATAGCCGGTGCCGACCGCGCGCAACACGGTGGAGTCGGTCAGGTCGCGCTGCCAGCGCGAGCGCGGCAGCTTGCGGGCCAGGTGCTCCAGCACGGCATTGGCCATGCCCAGGTTACCCTCGGCGTTCTCGAAATCGATCGGGTTCACCTTGTGCGGCATGGTCGAGGAGCCCACCTCGCCCGCCACCGTCTTCTGCCGGAAATAGCCGATCGATATGTAGGACCAGATGTCGCGGCAGAGATCGATCAGGATCGTGTGATAGCGCGCCAGGGCATGGAACGACTCGGCCATCCAGTCGTGCGGTTCGATCTGGGTGGTGTAGGGGTTCCAGTCCAGGCCCAGCGATTCGACGAAGTCGCGCGTAAGCGCCGTCCAGTCCACGTCGGGGTAGGCGCTGAGGTGGGCATTGAAGTTGCCCACGGCGCCGTTCATCTTGCCCAGGTACTGTTGCTCGGCCAATTGGCGGGCCTGGCGGCGCAGGCGGAACAGCACGTTGGCGATTTCCTTGCCCAGCGTAGTCGGGGAGGCCGTCTGGCCGTGGGTGCGGGACAGCATCGGACGGTCGCTGTTGTCCTCCGCCAGTTTCCGCAGGGCCGAGTCCACCCGCTTGAACAGCGGGGCCAGCACCGTTTCCTGGGCATCCTTGAGCATCAGGGCGTAGGCCAGGTTGTTGATGTCTTCCGAGGTGCAGGCGAAATGCAGGAACTCGGCATGCGCGGCCAGCTCGGGAACGCGGTTGAATTTTTCCTTCAGGAAATACTCCACCGCCTTCACGTCGTGGTTGGTGGTGGCCTCGATATCCTTGACCCGCTGTGCCGCGTCTTCGTCGAAGCGCGCCAGCAGTTCGTCCAGGTAGTCGCTGGACGCACGGCTCAGCGGCGGCAGTTCCGGGATGCCGGGGTGGGCGCAGAGCGCCTGGAACCAGCGCACCTCGACGATGGTGCGGCGATAGATCAGGCCGTACTCGCTGCAGACGGATCGCAGGGCCGCTGTCTTGGCGGCGTAACGTCCGTCCACGGACGAGATTGCGGTGAGGGAAGTCAGTTCCATGGTTGGCCTGCCTGGAAGATGGCGTAAACTCTTATTCTCTCATTTAATGAGTGGGGTTTGAATGGCCCGGGTGAGCCAGCTCGGGGTTTACGGGTGGCCTGGTGGATCCCGGGTCAAGCCCGGGATGACGAAGGGTCAAGCCCGGGATGACGAAGGGTCTCTTGAAAATTCGTCATCCCGGAATTCGCGCAGCGAATATCCGGGATCTCCAACGCGCCGGCAATCGGCTGCCCGTCAACCCTCGGTGGCCCGCCGGCGGAACCACAGGGCGCCGGCCAGGAACACCGCGGCCACCAACAGGCCCACCAGCATCTGCAGCGAAAACAGCCGGTCCAGCATGTTGCCTAGGGTCACTGCATGATCGAAGTCGCCCGCGAGCGGTACGCCCAACGCGGGGCCGGCATGGCCGTCGCCGACTTCCGCGGTGAGGATGGCGGGGGTGTTGAAGAACCAGTCCTTGATCAGGCTGCCCAGGTTGCCGCGCAGCGTGAAGCTCTGCAGGAACTCGATCCAGCCTTGCAACACGGAAAAAATCAGCGGTGGCAGGGTGGCGAACAGCAGGGGCACGCGCGGGGCGAACGCCGAGACCAGCAGCAGCCAGCCATACAGCGGCAGCGCCCAGATCGAGTGTGCGAACCAGGAGACCGCGATCATGCCCCAGACCTTGAGCGGGCTGGTTTCCGCGATGAGCAGGGTCCAGGGGTTGCCGCCCGATACCGCGATCGTCACCGACAGGATCAGGCCGATCACGATGTGCGTGAGTATGAGCGCCGCCAGGAAGGACAGCGGGATCAGCACCATCGCCGTCAGCAGCTTGGACGCGATGGTCAGGGTGTCGCTGGCCGGCAGCGATTTCCAGAACAGGATGCTGCGGTCCTTGCGGTCGTCGAAGAGCGCGCCCAGCAGGTAGAAGAACACCACGAAAGACATCACGATGGTGAAGAACACCGAGCTCGCGAGCCCGCCCTCGTAGAGCACCGTTTCGCGCACGTCGGACGACATCTTGCCGAGCTCTTCGATGGCCATGCGCGTGGTATAGCCGTCGGCGTCGAAGTGGCTCATCGTGATCACGCCCATCAGCACGGCGACCACGTAGAAGCCGCCGATCACCAGTGGGGTGGTCCGGATGGCGCCCTTGTTTTCCCAGAACTCACGCTTGACGAGGGCCAGCAGGCGGTTCATTTTTGACCTCCCTTCATCGTGGCGACGAACAGGTCGGCGACGCTGGGCGTGTGGAGTTCACCCAGGCCCTGCAGCCGTTCGCGGCTGACGTTGTCGTACAGGAAAATATGGCGTCCGAACAGCTCGCGTTCGTGGATCGGATGCAGTTGCCGGGCCTCGAGCGCCTTGTCCGGCTTCGCCATCAGCTCGACGTAGCGTTCCTGCACCTCCTCCATTGTCGACTCCAGCGCGATGCGGCCGTCGCGGATGAACACGAGGTCGGTCAGGATGTGCTCGACTTCCTCCACCTGGTGGGTGGTGATCAGGATGGTGCGCTCTTCGTCGAAGTAGTCGTTCAGGAGATTCGTGTAGAACTCCTTGCGGTAGATGATATCGAGCCCCAGGGTCGGCTCGTCCAGCACCAGAAGTTTTGCGTCGATGGCCATTACCAGCGCGAGGTGCAGCTGCGCCACCATGCCCTTGGAAAGTTGCTTGACCTTCTGGCCGGTCGTGACCTTGGTTTGCGCGAGGTATTGCATGCAACGCTCGCGCTTGAATCCGGGGTGCAGGCGCTCGGTGATTTCGATCAGCTGGCTGACCCGGATCCAGCGCGGCAGCACGGCCACGTCGGCGATGAAACAGACGTCCTCCATCAACGCTGCGCGCTGCGTGGCCGGGTTCTTGCCCAGCACCGAGAGCTCGCCGTCGTAGGTGGCCAGGCCGAGGATGGCCTTCAGAGCCGTGGTCTTGCCTGCTCCGTTGGGACCGATCAGGCCGACGATACGGCCCGGCGGGATTTCCAGGTCGATGTGATCGACCGCCAGCGTGCGTCCGTAGCGCTTGGTCAGGCCGTGCGCGGAAATGATCGGGGTCATGGGCTCAGTTCTCTTTATCGTTCAGCGCTTCGAGCAGCGCCGAGGGGTCCAGTCCGAGTTGTTCGATGCGGTTCAGGGTCGCCGGCCACTCCTCGTCGAGGAAGCGCGCCCGTTCCGAGGCGAGCAGGGTTTTGCGGGCGCCCTCGCAGACGAACATACCCAGGCCGCGTCGCTTCTCCACCAGGCCATCGTCGACCAGCGCCTGGTAGGATTTCGAAACGGTAATCGGGTTGAGCTGGAATTCGGCCGCCACGGTACGCACCGACGGCAGGGCCTCGCCCTCGGCCAGCGTGCCGTCGAGTATCATCGCGACGGTGCGCTCCTTGAGTTGCCAGTAGATCGGCTGGCTGTCGTTCCAGTGTTCGGGCATGGGGATGTTCAGTCGCGACGGAACAGGTAGAAGCGCAGCTTGAAGCGCTTGTCGGCCTTGACCGACTGCGGGCCGGTCGCGCGCAGCGCGTTATCGTTCGCGGATTGGCTGGCGGCGAGCGCCGGGCCGGTTTCCACCGCGTCGCTCATCGAGCCGTTCAGGCCGGCGACCGCGGCGGCGATCAGCAGGAACGCGGCCAGTGCCGCGAGGCGGTTGGAAACGAAAGTCCGGTGTGTGCGGGTCAGTCTCATCATGGTGTTTTCCCTGCTCGACAGGTTGCCACTCATTCAGTGTTGTAGTGAAGTATAACACCATCACCGCACGCGTCAAGACTTTTTTGCACCGGCCAGGGCCAGCAGGGTGGCGAGCGCCAGGGGAACCAGGCGCTCCACCCAGTCCCCGGGGGACTCGACCGTCCAGCTGAGCGCCACCGTCAGCGCGAAACCACCGGCCATGGCGGCGATACGCCAGGCCGGGCGCACCGGGCCGACCCAGAGCGTGACTGCGAGCAAGGGCCCGAAGGCCGCGGCCAGCGCCTGCCAGGCGAACAGCACGCGGTTGAAGATCGCATCCGGGAAGAACACGGCCAGGACGACGGCCAGGATGCCGATCGCCAGCACCACCCAGCGCGCCCGCGACAGGCTGCGCTCGCCGCCGCGACCGTCCGCCAGGTCGTGGCTCACGCTGGAAGCGGCTACCAGCAACTGGCTGTCGGCCGTCGACATGATGGCCGAGAGAATCGCGGAAACCATCACGCCGGCGGCCAGCGCGGGCAGCAACAGGGTGGCCAGGGCGAACAGCACCTGTTCGCCGTCGCCCAGGTCCGCCACCAGCAGGCGGCCGCACCAGCCGAGCGTGACCATGCCGGTGTAGATCACCAGCGCCCAGCCGATCGCGATGCGCCGGCCGCGGGCGAGCGCGGCCTGGTCGCGGATGGCCATGAACCGGTTCACCACGTGGGGCTGGCCGGGGTAGCCCAGACCGATGCCGAACAGGCCGAGCACGAACCCGATCGCCGCCGGCAGGCTCGCCTGACCGGTCCAGCCGCCGTGATCCGAGCCGAGGGATTCGAGCATCGGCGCGGGGCCGCCCACGGCGGCCAGCGCCAGCAGCGGCAGCAACAGCGCGCTCAGGGCCATCAGTAAACCCTGCACGCTGTCCGTCACGCTCGCGGCCCAGAAACCGCCAAGCCAGACGTAGGCCAGCACCACCGCCGCGCCGATCACGATGGCCGTCACCGGGTCCACCGACAGCACGCTGGCGAAGGTCTTGCCCGCCGCCTGGAATTGCGCGGCGATATAGAAGGTGAACGAGAACAGAATCACGGCCGCGCCGATCCGCATCACCGCGCGGCGCGCCGGGTCGCCGGGCGGGCCGGCGATGAACTCCGTCAGTGTGATGGCGCCGCTCTCCCGGCTGCGCGCGGACAGCCTGGGGGCGATCAGGAACCAGTTGATGCAAAAACCCAGCACCGTGGCGGGGATCAGCCAGACCGCCGGCAGGCCCCAGGCGAAAGCCGCCCCGCTGACGCCGAGCAGGCTCCAGGCCGACGAAGAACTGGCCGAAGCGCTCAGGGCGGCCACCATGCCTCCCAAGCGCCGGCCTCCCAGGTAGAAATCGGCGCTGTCGGCGTTGCGTCGGCTGGCCCACCAGCCAATGCCCAGCATCAGCAACTGGTAGGCGATCAGGGTGATGATGATGCCGGTCACAGCGCGCCTGTCCTTGCGGGTCAAAGCCGCAGCATAGCGTTTGGCGATCGTGGCGTCATCCGCGTCCTGCCCGGGGTTTGCGGGCGGTCGGCGAATGGAGGACAATTGACCGTTCAATTCTGGGGTGCCGGCCCGCACTTGGGCAGCGTTCCGCAATTTCCTCAAGGAGTAATCATCGAATGAACAAACTGATCAAGACCGGGGTGCTCGCCTCGACGGTCGTCTTCGCTGCCGGCGCGCTGGCGGCCGAGCTCGAAACCGAAGCGCAGAAGCTGGGCTACGTGTTCGGCATGGAAATCGGCGGCCAGCTGAAGCAGGGCGGAGCGGAAGTCGACATCGACACGCTGGTCGAGGCGCTGCGCGCCGCGTACACCGGTGGCGAACTGGCGCTCACGCCGGAGCAGGCCGTGGAAATCCGCGACGCCTACATCTCCAAGCGCCGTGCCGAGGCCGAAAAGGCGCAGGCCGACCTGGCGGCGAACAACGCGGCCACGGGTGACCAGTTCCTGCTGGAAAACGCCCGGCGCGAAGGCGTGCAGGTCACTGAAACAGGTTTGCAATACGAAGTCATTACCATGGGTGACGGTCCGAAACCGTCGGCGACCGATACCGTCACGGTGCACTACCGGGGCACCTTGCTGGACGGTACCGAGTTCGACAGCTCCTATTCGCGCAACCAGGAAGCGACCTTCGGACTGAACCAGGTGATCCCGGGCTGGACCGAGGGTTTGCAGCTGATGCCGGTAGGCAGCACGTTCAAGTTCTTCATTCCGTCGAACCTGGCCTACGGCCCGAACGGACCACCCTCGATCGGCCCCAACGCCACGCTGATCTTCGACGTGGAGTTGCTGGGCATCCAGTAGATGACTGTCTGACCGGGGGATTGAATGCGAGTCAGCATCGTAGGGAGCGGTTATGTCGGCCTCGTCAGCGGGGCCGGCCTCTCGGACGTGGGTCACCACGTCGTTTGCATGGATATCGACCGGGACCGCGTGGACGGGCTGCGCAACGGCGTGGTTCCGATTTACGAACCCGGCCTGGAATCGATGATCGGCCGCAATGCCGCGCAGGGCCGCCTCGAATTCACGACGGACATCGAACGGGCCGTGGAGCACGCCGAGGTGCTGTTCATCGCGGTCGGCACGCCGCCGGGTGAAGACGGTTCGGCGGACCTCAGCCACGTACTGGCGGTGGCCGACGCCGTCGGCGGATGCCTGCGACGGCCCTTGCTGGTCGTCGTCAAGTCCACCGTTCCGGTGGGCACCTGCGAGAAGGTCCGCGCGGCGATCGCGGCGCGGCTCGAAGAGCGGGGCGCCGACCTGTCCTTCTCGGTGGCTTCCAACCCCGAGTTCCTGAAGGAGGGCGCGGCGGTCGGGGACTTCATGAAACCGGACCGCATTGTGGTCGGCGTCGAGAACGCCGAGTCGGAAGCGGTTCTGCGCGAGCTGTACGCGCCCTTCAACCGCAACCACGAGAAACTGCTGATCATGGACGTGCGCTCCTCGGAGCTCACCAAGTACGCCGCCAACGCCATGCTGGCGACCAAGATCAGCCTGATGAACGAACTTTCCAACGTCGCCTCGAGGGTAGGGGCGGATATCGAGCGGGTCCGCCACGGCATCGGCTCCGATCCGCGCATCGGCTACTCCTTCATCTACCCCGGCGCCGGCTACGGCGGTTCCTGCTTCCCGAAGGACGTGCGGGCGCTGGAGGCCACGGCGCGCGACCACGGCTACGAGGCCCGGTTGCTGCAGGCCGTCGAGGCCGTCAACGCGCGCCAGAAGAAGGTGCCGTTCGACCTGCTCTCGAAGCACTTCAAGGGGCGCACGGATGGCCTGACCGTGGCTCTCTGGGGCCTGTCGTTCAAGCCCAATACCGACGATATGCGCGAGGCGCCCAGCATCGACCTGGTCGAAGCCGTGCTCGCGTCCGGCGGACGGGTGGTCGCGCACGACCCCGAGGCGCGCGACGAGGCGCTGCGGCGCTTCGCGGGCCGCGAGGGGTTCACGACCGTGGAGGACCCCTACGCGGCGGCAGAAGGCGCCGACGCCCTGGTGCTGATGACCGAGTGGAAGCAGTACTGGGCGCCGGATTTCGACCGCCTGGCCCGGGCCATGCGCCAAGCGGTCATGGTCGACGCGCGCAACATCTGGGCGCCGGAAGTCGTGCGCCGGCGCGGGATCACCTATTACGCCATCGGGCGTCCCTGAGACGCGATGGGCGATTCGCTGCAGGACCAGTTGCTGGCGCTTGGCCTGGCCAAGGACAAGCCACCCAAGCGCGGCAAGAAAAAGGCGGCGCGCAAGCCGGGTGGGCGGCCGCCGCAGGCTCGCAAGGCTTCCGGCGAGATGTCGCTGGACAAGGCCTGGGCGCTGCGTGAAAAAGAGGAAAAGCGCAACGCGGAACAGCGCCGCGCGCGCAAGATCGAGGAAGACCGCAAGCGGCGGGAGATCAACCAGGCCATCAAGGCCATCGTCGAGCCGCACCGCGCGAACCGGGCCGACGCCGAGGTGGCGCGCAATTTCCTGTACCGGGAGCGGATCCGCAAGGTCTACGTGACGCCCGAGCAGAACCGGGCGCTGGCGAGCGGTGAACTGGGCCTCGTGTACCTCAGCGGCGGCTACCACGTGCTGGCGGCCGAGCACGTCGAAGCCGTCCGTGAAATCGCCGCCGACCACGTCGTCGACCTGGGTGGCGACGAACCCGAAGAAGAAGAGTTCCCCGTACCCGACGACCTGGTCTGGTAATCACGCTGGGCATGTAGGAGGCGCGTAAGCGGCGACCCGTAAGAGCGGGCTTGCCCGCGATTGTCCTCTGAATGCAATCCCGCCACCCGCACCGCCCAGCCCGTTCGGCTGCTGGTCCAGCGGCCCTGCGGGCTCCCCTCGCATTCGCCCCGCATGAACGGAACCGCGCCGGAGGGCCATCCTGACCCTTCGGCGCTCGATCGGCCGTCCGGGCCGATCGCCCCTATGCGGGCCGAACACTCGGCGCTTCCCTTTATGCTTGCCGAACGGGCTGGCCGGCACGGGCGGCTCCGTGCCAAGTGGAGGAGGCGCGTAAGCGGCGACCTGTAAGAGCGGGCTTGCCCGCGATTGTCCTTTGAATGCAACCCCGCCACCCGCACCGCCCAGCCCGTTCGGCCGCTGGTTCAGCGGCCCTGCGGGCTGCCCTCGCGCCGATTCATCCCACAGTCAATCCACCAGGTTCATCGGGATCAGGCGGCGGATTTCATCGACGCTGCAGGCCTTGCGTTCCGCGTAGTCCTCCAGTTGGTCCGGCAGCACCGGGCCCAGCACGAAGTACTCGGCCTGCGGGTGGGCGAAGTAGTAACCGCTCACCGCCGCGGTCGGCAGCATTGCGTAACTCTCGGTCAGCGACATCCCGGCGTTCCCGGGCGCATCCAACAGGTCGAAGATCTTGGCTTTCTCTGAGTGATCCGGGCAGGCCGGGTAGCCGGGGGCCGGGCGAATGCCGCGGTAGGCCTCGCCGATCAGCGCCTCGTTGTCGAGCGTCTCGTCGGCCGCGTAACCCCAGAACTCCTTGCGCACGCGTTCGTGCAGGTGCTCGGCGAAGGCCTCCGCGAGGCGGTCGGCCAGGGCTTTCAGCAGGATCGCGTGGTAGTCGTCGTGCCGGGCTTCGAACTCGGCCAGTTTCTTCTCGATGCCGAGCCCGGCGGTGACGGCGAACAGGCCCATCCAGTCTTCCACGCCGGATGTGGCAGGCGCGACGTAGTCGGCCAGGCAGCGGTGGGCGCGGCCCTCGGCCTTGGCGCGCTGCTGGCGCAGGAAGTTCAGGGTTTCGAGTTCCGCGTCGCGTGATTCATCGGCGTACAGCACCACGTCGTCGCCGCGCGCGGCGGCGGGGTAGAGGCCGAAAACGGCCTTCGCCTGCAACCAGTTTTCCGCAAGGATGCGGTCCAGCATCTCGCGGGCGTCGCGGTACAGGTTGCGGGCCACTTCGCCGACGACATCGTCGTCGAGGATGTCCGGGTAGCGTCCCGCCAGTTCCCAGGTGCGGAAGAACGGCGTCCAGTCGATGTAGTCGACCAGGGTCTCCAGCGGGTAGTCGTCCAGCACGTGCAGGCCGGGCCGGGCCGGGTGTTGCGGGGCGCCTCCGGCCCAGTCGATCGCCAGCCGGTTGGCGCGGGCTTCTTCGATGCCGACCGGCGGCTTGCGCTTGCTGCCACCGGCGCGGCGTTCGCGCAGGGCCGCGAATTCGGCCGCTGTTTCGGCATGGTAGGCCGCGCGGCTGTCGGGTTGGATCAAGCGGCGGGCCACGCCGACGGCGCGCGAGGCGTCTTTTACCCAGAAAACGCCGCGATCGTACTCGGGCTCGATCTTCAGCGCGGTATGCATGGGCGAGGTGGTCGCTCCACCGATCATCAGCGGCTGTTCCAGGCCCTGGCGCTTCATCTCGGCCGCCACCTGGCGCATTTCTTCCAGCGACGGCGTGATCAGGCCGGACAGCCCGACGATGTCGGCGCCGACTTCCCTGGCCCGCGAAATGATCTGTTCGCCCGGCACCATCACGCCAAGGTCGGTGACCTCGAAATTGTTGCAGCGCAGCACCACGCCGACGATGTTCTTGCCGATGTCGTGCACGTCGCCCTTCACCGTGGCCAGCACGATATGGCCTTCGCTGCTGGAGGTGTCGCCACTCTCCAGCTTTTCGCGCTCGATGTGCGGCACCAGTACGGCCACCGCCTGTTTCATCACGCGGGCGCTCTTGACCACCTGGGGCAGGAACATCTTGCCGGCGCCGAACAGGTCGCCGACCACGTTCATGCCGTCCATCAACGGGCCCTCGATCACGTCCAGCGCGCGGTCCATTTGCTGCCGCGCCTCCTCGGTATCTTCCTCGACGTGGCTGTTGATGCCCTTGACCAGCGCGTGCACCAGGCGGTCGTGCACCGGCAGCTCGCGCCAGTCCTCGCCGCTTTCCTCCTGCTTGCGGCTGCCCTGGAATTCCTGGGCGATCTCGAGCAGGCGCTCGGTGGCGTCCGGGCGGCGGTTCAGGACCACGTCCTCCACCGCCTCGCGCAGGCGCGCGTCGATCTCGTCGTAGATTTCCAATTGGCCCGCGTTGACGATCGCCATGTCGAGCCCGGCCTGGATCGCGTGGTAGAGGAAGACCGAGTGGATGGCCTCGCGGATGCGGTCCTGGCCGCGGAACGAGAACGAGATGTTGCTCAGGCCGCCGGAAATCAGCGCGCCGGGGCAGGCCGCCTTGATCCGGCGCGTGGCCTCGATGAAGTCGACGCCGTAGCTGTCGTGTTCAGGGATGCCGGTGGCGACGGCGAAGATGTTCGGATCGAAGATGATGTCTTCGGGCGGGAAACCGACCTCTTCGGTCAGGATGCGCCAAGCGCGCTGGCAGATCTCCACGCGGCGTTCCAGCGTGTCGGCCTGGCCGCTTTCGTCGAAGGCCATGACGATCACCGCCGCGCCGTAGCGCAGCACCTTGCGGGCCTGTTCGACGAAGGCCGCCTCGCCCTCCTTGAGGCTGATAGAGTTCACCACGCCCTTGCCCTGCAGGCACTTCAGCCCGGCCTCGATCACGTCCCAGCGCGAGGAGTCGACCATCACCGGCACACGGGCGATATCGGGTTCGGAGGCGACCAGGTTGAGAAAAGTGGTCATGGCTCTCGGGCCGTCCAGCAGGCCTTCGTCCATGTTGACGTCAATGATCTGGGCGCCGTTCTCCACCTGCTGCCGTGCGACGTCGAGGGCGGCCGGGTAGTCGTCGTTCTGGATCAGGCGACGGAAGACGGCCGAACCCGTCACGTTGGTGCGCTCGCCGATGTTGACGAAGTTCAGCTCGGGCGTGATCGTCAGGGGCTCCAGGCCGGACAGGCGGCAGTATCGGTCGTGGCCCGGCGCGGTCCGCGGCGCCACGCCTGCCACCGCTTCGCGGATGGCGGCGATGTGGTCGGGCCGCGTGCCGCAGCAACCGCCGACCAGGTTGAGCAGGCCGTCCCCGGCGAATTCGTGCAACAGGCCGGCCATCTGTTCGGGCATGTCGTCGTACTCGCCGAGTTCGTTCGGCAGGCCCGCGTTGGGGTAGAGACTGACGCGACAGTCGGCCACGCGCGCCAGGTCCTGGATCCAGGGCCGGATTTCCGCCGCGCCCAGCGCGCAGTTCAGTCCCACCGCGAACGGTTTCGCGTGCCGGATCGAGTGCCAGAACGCTTCCACGGTCTGGCCGGAGAGGGTGCGGCCGCTGGCGTCCACGATCGTGCCCGAGACGAGCACGGGCAGGCGAAAACCCAGTGTCTCGAACACGGTCTCGATGCCGTACAGGGCGGCCTTGCAATTCAGCGTGTCGAACACGGTTTCGACCACGAGCAGGTCGGCGCCGCCGGCTACCAGGCCCCGGGCGGCCTCGGCGTAAGCGTCGCGCAACTCATCGAAGTCGACGTTGCGGTACTCGGGCCGGTTCACGTCGGGCGACAGGGATGCAGTGCGGTTGGTCGGTCCCAGGGAACCGAGCACGAAACATTCCCGACCGGGGTTCGACGCCATGAAATCGTCGGCGGCCTTGCGCGCCAGGGCAGCGCTGGCCCGGTTGAGTTCCTCGGCCAGGTCCTCGGTGCCGTAGTCCGCCTGCGAGATCCGTGTGGCGTTGAAGGTGTTCGTCGAGACGATGTCGGCCCCGGCTTCGAGGAAGGCGCTGTGGATGCCGCGGATCACGTCCGGCCGGGTCAGGGACAGGATGTCGTTGTTGCCCTTCAGCGGCGTGCCATGGTCGGCGAAGCGCTCGCCGCGGAAGTCCTCTTCCTGCAGTTCGTGCGCCTGAATCATCGTGCCCATGGCGCCGTCGAGTACCAGGATGCGCTCCTCCAGCAAAGCTTCGATGCGCTGGACGGCGTCGGCGTTCTTGTAAGGCAGTTCACTCATGTCTCGGGGCTCGTGTGATTCAGGCGGACGGCTTGACGGCCGACAGTGCGAGTACGGAAAAATTCGGGGCGCGCTTCTCGACGGCCGAAACCGTGCAGGCCGCGACCTCGAGCCCGGCACCGGCCGCCAGCGATTCGAGCTGAGCGGGGGTGAAGCCGAGGTTGACGTGGTTGAAGGGGTCGACCGCTTTCTGGTGCTTGTGCCGCTCGAGCGTCACCGCCAGCAGCTTGCCGCCCGGTCGCAGCACCCGGTTGATTTCGCCGAACACCGCGGCCGGCTCGGGCGTGTAGGTCAGGGCGTGCATCAGAAGCACCGTGTCGAAGCTCGCGGCCGCCGCGGGCAGGTCGTGCATGTCGCCCACTTCGAAACTGACGTTGGCGTACGGCGCGAGCCGCTTGCGGCCGGCCTCCGCTACCCGCGGGCTGATGTCCAGGCACACGATGGAACGGGCGCGCGGCGCCAGCAGTTCGGCCAGCACGCCGTCGCCGGACGCGATGTCGAGCACGTCGCCGGGGTCGAGCAGGTGCACCAGGCCGCGGGCCGTGGCTTCCCAGGTACGGCCCGGAGAATAATGGCGTTCCATGTCGCCGGCGACGCTGTCGGCCCAGGTGCCCTCGCCGGAGCGGTGACTCAGGACCTGTTGGACGCGGTCCATGTCCTGCTGCACCAGCGGGTCCTGCGTGCTGCCGCGCAACAGGCGCCAGAGCGCGTCCAGGGCCGGATCGGACGCGTTCCGGGCGATCCGGTAATAAACGAACACGCCGTCCCGGCGATCCGAGACCAGCCCGGCTTCCTTCAGGCGCGCGAGGTGGGTCGAAACCCGGGGCTGCGCCAGCTGGGTGATGGCCGCGAGTTCCGCGACGCTGAGTTCCTCGCGGTCGAGCAGCAACAGCAGTCGCACGCGGGTCGGGTCGGCCAGCAGGCGCAGGTGCTGCGTGGCGGCCTGGAGGTCCATCGTGCCTGGAGATCCGGAAGTCATATATCTTTGTATCTTGATCAAGAGATATTTAAAGCTTATCGCGCCGGGGTGAAGCGGTCAACGGCCGGGCCGCCGGCGCTGGCCCAGTTTGCCTGGTTTCGGGCGCCCGCGTTGGGACTTAATTCCGGGCGAAGGCTATAATTCCGGTCCCGACACCAACGACACGATGCAGGCAGAAAGGCTGATGGGCACCGGTACCAATGCGCGCAAAGACGCGCTCTTGAAGCAGGTCGTGAAACACCTCGAAAAAATAAAGGACCAACGCCAGTCCGAACTGGTCTCCACCTTCGCGCCCCAGTGTTACGCGCGCGTCCCTTTCGAAGAACTGGCCGACAGCGCGCCGGGGCGGCTGGCGGCGATACTGAAAGGCCAGGTGGCGTTCATGCAGCGCCGCCGGCCGGGCCAGTTGCTGGTCCGCGCGTACAACCCCGATGAAAAAAAGGACGGCTGGACGTCCGATTACAGCATCGTCGAGTTGGTGAACGACGACAAGCCGTTCCTGGTGGATTCCGCCGTGCTCGCCCTGACCGAGATGGGCGTGGGCCTGCACCTGGTGGTGCACCCGGTCGTTCGCGTCGAGCGGGGCGGCAAGGGCGAACTGGAACGGATCCTGCCGCGCAACGAGGAGGGCGGTCGCCCCGAGTCCGTGATCCAGCTGCATATCGACCGTCAGGCCGATCCCTCAGAACTCGAGCGTATCTGCAATCGCCTGGTGGAGGTGATGGCCGATGTCGGACAGGCCGTCGGCGATTGGCGGGCAATGGAACAGCGCGTCGCGGAGACCGCCGGCGAGATGGCGAGCTGGTCGCCCGGCGTGGCGCCCGACTGGATGGCGGAATGCCGGGCGTTCGTCGAGTGGTTGTTGGACGACCACTTCGTGTTCCTGGGCATCCGGGACTACGAAATCGATCGCAGTGGCGGCAAGAATGTCGTCCGGCGGGTGCAGGGCAGCGGTCTCGGCATCCTGCGCGAATCGCGGGGCGCAGACGAACGCCCGCTGGAATCACTGGCCCCGGCGGCCCTGAAGCTCAGCCAGAAACGTCCCGTGATCATCACCAAGACCAACGCCCGCTCCACGGTGCACCGGGCGGGTTACCTGGATTATCTCGGTGTACTGAAGATCGACGAGGAAGGCCGGGCGGTCGGCGAACGCCGCATCATCGGCCTGTTCACCTCCCGCGCCTACACCGAGAGCGCCATGGAGACGCCGATGGTGCGGGTGCGGGCCCACAACATCATGCGGCATTCTGGCCTGACGGAGAACAGCCACGCCTGGAAAAGCATGGTGCACATCCTCGAAACCCTGCCGCGGGACGAGCTGTTCCAGGCCACGACGCCCCAGTTGCGCGAACTCGTCGAAGGCGTGCTGAACCTGCAGGAGCGCCGGCTGGTGCGCCTGTTCATCCGGCGCGAACGTTACGGGCGGTTTTTTTCCTGCCTGGTGTACCTGCCGCGCGACCGGTTCAACACCGAGAAAAGGGAACGTATCCAGGCCATACTCGGCGCCGCCCTGCAGGGCGAACGGGTCGACTACACGGTGCGTGTCGCGGAATCCAACCTGGCGCGGCTGCAGCTGTTGATCCGGCCGCGTTGCGGAGCGGACTTGGAATACGACCTGCCGGCGCTCGAGCAGGAAATCGCCCAGGCGGTGCGGTCCTGGACCGACGAGCTCGGCGCGGTGCTGCACGAACGCTACGGCGAGGATACCGGCGAGCAATGGCTGCTGCGCTTCGGCTCCGCGTTCCCGGAAGCCTACAAGGAAGACGTTTCGCCCTGGGTTGCGGCCTTCGACGTCGAGAACGCGAACGCGGTGGCGGACGGCGAAGGCCTGCGCATGAGCCTGTACCGGCCCCGCGAACCGCGCGGCGGCATCGTTCGCTTCAAGCTGTTCCGCATGGATCGACCGATACCGCTGTCGAACATCCTGCCGGTGCTGGAAAACCTCGGTCTGCACGTCGTCAACGAACGGCCCTACGAGTTGCCCCTGGCCGAAGAGCGTTCGCTGTGGATCCAGGATTTCGACATGGAGCCGGCGCACGGTGGCGAGGTGGACCTGGACGCGGTGCGCGAGGATTTCGAAGAAGCATTCCGCCGGACGATCGACGGCGACGCCGAGAACGACGGCTTCAACCGCCTGGTGATCGCCTCGCACATGGATTGGCGGCAGGTTGCGGTGCTGCGGGCCTATTGCAAGTACCTGCAGCAGACCAATATCCCGTTTTCGGCCAGTTACATGGCTGATTCCGTCTCACGCCACCCCGGCATGTCGCGCGTGTTGATCGAACTGTTCGAAGCGCGCTTCGACCCGGGCCGGGAGAGCGAGTCGAAAGCGGAACGACTTCATGCCCAGCAGCGACTGAAAGTATTGCTCGGGCCCATCTTCGAAGACGACTGCCGGGGCGACCCGGCGCTCGGCGACTTCCTCGACGATCTGGTCGCCGCGCGCCAGCGCGCGCGGAAAGTGCAGGTCGAAGCTGCCCGGAAATTGTTCGAACGCGGACTTCAGTTCGTGGCCAACCTCGACGAAGACCGCATCCTGCATGCCTTCTACGAGGTGATGAACGCCACGCTGCGCACCAGTTTTTACCAGTTGACTGATGATGGCTCGCCGCGTGAGTACATCGCCTTCAAGATCGATTCCGGGGCCCTGCCCGAACTGCCCCGGCCGCGCCCGTTCCGCGAGATATGGGTCTATTCGCCGCGCTTCGAGGGCGTGCACCTGCGCGGCGGCATGATCGCCCGCGGCGGCTTGCGCTGGTCGGACCGGCGTGAGGATTTCCGCACCGAGGTGCTGGGCCTGATGAAAGCGCAAAACGTCAAGAACACGATGATCGTGCCGGTCGGAGCCAAGGGCGGCTTCGTCGTGAAACAGCCGCCCAGAGTCGGCGGCCGCGAGGCGGTCTTTGCCGAAGGCGTTCGCTGTTATACTCAATTTATCAACGGCTTGTTGGATATTACGGACAATTTACATAAAGATATCGTGGTGCCACCCAGGGACGTGGTCAGGTGCGACGGCGATGATCCCTACCTGGTGGTCGCGGCCGACAAGGGCACGGCCACGTTTTCCGACACGGCCAACGCCGTGGCGGCGGAACACGGCCACTGGTTGGGCGACGCGTTCGCCTCGGGTGGCTCCCGCGGCTACGACCACAAGGGCATGGGTATCACGGCCCGCGGCGCCTGGGAGGCGGTCA
>Ga0180436_10001853_pt1 | contig 20387 bp, 17 predicted proteins | sample SS_ome_2_FD_132434 | JGI IMG/M metagenome (GOLD analysis project Ga0180436, IMG submission 132434) | Hypersaline lake sediment archaeal communities from the Salton Sea, California, USA - SS_3_S_2 metaG | ecosystem: Environmental > Aquatic > Non-marine Saline and Alkaline > Hypersaline >...
CGATGAAGCTACCGCCGTTCGCGCCGCGGCCTGGCGTGCCCTTTCCGGCCTGTGTTTCGGTTCGGAGTTTCCCGACGGGGCGGCACGGTTGTCCGGTGAACAGGATCCCGCGGTGTTGCGCGAGATGCTCGTCGCGCTGGGATTCTCGGGCTCGACGGATGCGGCCGAGTTTCTGACGGCCCTCCGGCTCACCTCGCATCCGGATCCCGTCGTGGCCCTGTCTGCGGGGCGCGCCATCGTGCGACGGGATGCCTCCCACGTCTGTCTGGGCGCACTGGACTCGCCCGAGTTCGAGGCGTGGTGGGAGGACGCGGTTCGCATCCTGGCGAGAATACGGCGTCCCGAGATCGTCGGCGGCTTGTGCGATCGATTCGAGCAGTCGCGCGACGCCCGTATCCTGAACGCGATTCCCCGCGCCCTGGTGAGACTCTATCGCGGCCCCGAGGGCCAGCCGTGGGAAGGTGTCGAGCGGATCGATCCCTTGCTCCGCCAGTCGATGTCCGATCCCAGGATCGACCGGGTTTCCCTGGTTTCGGACGTGGTCTCGTATCGACTCGATCTCCTCTCTGTTGCCGATTTCGTTTCCCTGGCCGAGCGCGAGCCGTCGCTCGAACCTGTCCTCCTGGATCACGTCGAGAGGAAGGGTGTGACGCCGGCCGCCGCGGCCCCGCACCTCGAAGAGATCGTGGGCAGCTGGACGCGTGACGGGCATCTGCGACTCCGGGCGGCGAAGGCGCTGGCGAGAGCGGATGACATCGATGTGCTGAAGCGCGTATTTCGGGTGGAACTGTCGGATGAGGCCCTCGAGGCGTTTCCCGCAGCGACAGGGGAGTTTCGCGCGGCCCTGTTCGGCAATCCGGTTTGGGAGGAGAGAGTCGACTGGTTGATCACGACGGCGAACGGGGGGGACACGGCGGCGGGCCGGATGGCGTGGCGCGTCCTGTTCGGTGTGCACGGAAGGGACACGACATCCGATGCGGTTCGTGAACGGATCCAGGGAGCGGTCGACAGAATCGTGCGAAATGGAGTGAATCAGCAACTGCGCTTGATGGAACTCGTCGCGGAAGAGTCGTTCCTGCCGGGACGAAGTGCGGCGGAGGCCTTGCTCGAGAAGCATCCGAGCGGGTCAGTACACGACGCGGCCTGGCAGGCCTTGAAGGTGGTGAAGGCCGTCCCGGAGAACGAAAGGAAGGCGGGAGCCGGGAGTCCGGACGCAGGGCGGGTGGGGGATCTCACGAGGGAAGGTGTCGGTGCTCTGCTTTCCGAATCGACGGGAAGTGCCGCTCGTGGCAGGGACGTGTTCGAGCGTCAGGGATGCGTTCGCTGCCACTCGATCGAACGGTCTCCTTTGCCACGGGGACCTCATCTGGGCGGGCTGGGGGAGCGGCATGGACGGGAGGCGATCGCGAGAATGATCCTGGCACCCGATGAGGAACTGACCCAGGGATTCGGAACCTGGAGGATTCACCTCGACGACGGAATCGTGCTCCGTGGTTTCGTCGTGGACGAATCACCCAACATGGTCGAGATCTGCGACAGCGCCGGAAACGTCGTGCGCCTGTCGGCTGGCCGCATCGTCCTGCGCTATCCCGAGCCCGGATCGGCCATGCATGCGGGCCATGCGGGCGAGCTGAGCGGTCCCGCCTTTCTCGACCTGGTCGCCTACCTGGCGTCCCTGCGAGAATAACCCTTTTCCCGGAATCAACACGTGAAGTCCCTCTTTATTGTCGCAGGCGAGATCAGTGGAGACTCCCATGCCGCCGCCCTGATCGAAGCGCTTCCGTCGTCCCTCGAGTGGAAGATCGATGGGCTCGGCGGTCCGAGAATGGTGGAGAGGGCGCCCGCGGTGGAGGACTGGCTCGCCGATGCGGCGGTGTTGGGCTTGTGGGAAGTGCTGCGGCACTATTCCTACTTTGCCGAAAAGATGCGGACGACCGTTGCCGCGATTCTGGAGGGCAATCCCGACGCGGTCGTGCTTGTCGATTACCCGGGTTTCAATCTTCGTCTCGCGAAACGGCTGCGTGCCGGCGGTTACGGGGGCAAGCTGATCTATTACATCAGCCCGCAGGTCTGGGCGTGGAAGCGGGGACGGATCCGAACGATGGCCCGTTTGCTTGACCGGATGATCTGCATCTTTCCTTTCGAGAAGGAACTCTACGAGTCGTCCGGCCTTCCCACGGATTTCGCGGGGCACCCTCTCGTCGACTCACCCGAGATGGCTCCGGCCCGCTGGGAGGATCGCGAGGCAGATCTGGTGGCGCTTTTGCCGGGCTCGCGTTCGAGGGAAATCGAGGCGCTCTTTCCTCCCATGCTCGAGGCGGCGCGAATCCTGCGCGCGAATAGGCCACAGGTGCGATTCGCCACATCGGGAGCGACGCCGACCCTCACCGAACGCCTCGGCATGCTCGTGGCGGAGGCAGGGATGGAGGACTGCATCGACGTCCTTCCCGAGTCGAGTCGGGAGGTGATGCGGAGGGCGGCCGCCGGGGTGGTGGCCTCGGGAACGGCGACGCTGGAGGCGGCCTGCCTCGGGATGCCCTACTGCCTCGTCTACCGGGTTGCCTGGCTCACGGCATTTGCGGCCCGACGGGTCATGAAGGTTCGATTTCTGGGGATCGTCAATGTCATTGCCGGTCGCGAGGTGGTGCGGGAACTTCTCCAGGAACGGGCCACCGGTCCGGAGATCGCGTCCGAACTGGAGCGGTTGTTGGACGACGAGACCGGCCGGGAAACCCTCCGCCGCGACTTGCGCGAGGTGGTCGAGCTTCTCGGTGGTGGGGGCGCACACCGGAATGCCGCCCGGGCGGTGGTGACGGCGATCGAGGGAGATTCGTAATATGGAAGAGATGAGCGATGGGGAAACCGGAGAACCGGCGAGCAAGGGGTGGCTGATACGATGTCTCGTCCTCGGGTTGCCGCTCGGGTTGATCTTGATGGGAGCAGGGTCCATCGTCGTCACGCAATTCCGGGCGAATGAGACGCCCCGCGATCCCAACGAATCCCTGCGCATGGAAGCCGCCTCCCTCGGCCGCAAACCGGTCAACCAGCCCGACCTCGAGCGCTACCTGCGCGTTCTGACCGAAACGATCGGTGAGCGTCATCTCGGGGTGCCGGAAAAGTTGGAGCAGGCCGCCGTCTGGATCGAATCGACCCTGCGCGGAGGAAACATCGGCTACACCGTGGAACGCCATGTCTATACCGTGGGGGGCAGGGAGGTTCGCAACCTGGTCGCCGAGCTGCCGGGAGGAAAGCGGAGAGACGAGATCGTCGTGATCGGGGCCCACTACGATACGGTGCCGGGCACACCGGGAGCGAACGACAACGGAACAGGGGTGGCGGCGCTCCTCTCCCTGGCCCGGGCTTTCGCCGGCGACGGGCAGGAACGCACGATCCGGTTCGTGGCCTTCGTCAACGAGGAGCCCCCTCATTTCCACACCGACACGATGGGAAGTCTCGTCTACGCGAAGCGTTGTCGCTCGCGGGATGAGAACATCGTCGCGATGCTGGCCTTGGAGACGATCGGGTGCTTCTCGGACGAGGAGGGGAGTCAGCAGATACCGCCCGGATTGCCCGGCGGTTTTCCCACGACCGGGAATTTTCTCGTTTTCGTCGCAAACGAGCCATCGCGGTTTTTCGCGGACCGGGCCGAAGCCGCCTTTCGATCGGGGTCCGGTCTGCCTGCCGTGGCCGGTGCCTTTCCTGAGGAAGTGCCCGGCGTAGGGTGGTCCGATCACTGGTCCTTCTGGCAGGCCGGCTATCCGGCGGTGATGGTGACCGATACGGCTCCCTTCCGTTATCCCCACTACCACGAGCCGACCGACACGATCGACAAGCTCGACCTGGAGCGCTACACGCGCGCTGTCGAGGGGCTCAAGAAGGTGATCGAAGAATGGGCGAGTCCCTGATTGGATTTCGCCGGAGAGAGGCGAAGCTGTGGCATGTTGAAGTCGGATCATCCCGTCGCGTCGCGCATCATCCGGGCCGCGGGAATCGAGGACGATTTGCGGGGAATGAGTAACCTCTGGAAGAAAGAGCGGCGCGGAGTCACGGACGACGAGAAGGAGACTCTCCTTTCAGGGGTGGTCGCCGAACTCGTGGGATTGAGCGAAGGACACTTCGAGGGGCACGAAACATTCCTCGAGGAAAAGGATCATTTCGCGGCGAAACTCACGCAAGGCGAACCCCGGGAGCAACGGGATGCGATCGAGCGGTTCATCGGAGTGGTCTACCGGCACTTCGGGACCTTCCTGATCTGATCGCAGGAAATGGCTTTCGCTCTATCGGGCGGATGCGCCGACAGGGGTGGCCGGTTCCTCGACGAGAAACTCGACCACTTCGTTCCTCTCGCCGCAGAGGACGACCTGGGGGACGATGGGTTTGTCGGTGATCTCGAATCCCATCACGATGATCTTTTCACCGGTCCCGATGAGGTGGGCGGCGGCGCCGTTGATCCCCACCGTCCCGGACCCGCGTTCGCCCTCGATCACATAGGTCTCGAGGCGGGCTCCGCTGGTGATGCTGGATACGAGAACCTTCTCGCCCGGCCAGATGCCCACCGCCTCGATGAGATCGGGATCGATCTCGATGCTTCCGACATAGTCGACGTCTGCCGAGGTGACGGTGGCGAGGTGAATCTTCGACCGGATCAGACTGCGCATGACTCTCCATTCAATCTGGAGTTGATGAGGGTGAAAGGCAACCGTCATTCCTCGGGTGGCTCACCGATTACGAGATGGGGACGGATCTTCTCCAGGGTAACGGGGCCGATTCCACGCACCTCGATGAGATCGTCGACACGGCGGAAGGGGCGCATGCGAATGACCGCATCGGCGAGTGACTCGCGAAGGCCGGATCGCATCAGTTGATCGAGGGAGGCGGTGTTCACATCGATGGGCGAGTCAGGGGGAGACAGAGTCAGAGCATCGTCGATCGCTTCGAGGGATCGCATGTCGTCGCGTTCCTTCTTTCGCAGGGCGACGATCTGGGCGGGATCGCTGTGAGCCCAGACTCCCGCTCCCGTGAGTGCGGCGACGAGTTCGAGATCATCGAGGTAGGCGCTGCGATCATCCCTGTGTTCCCCGGAGGGAGTCGTTCGGCCCAGCCCGTGCGCGCGCGCCAATCCCCTTCGGACGAGCAGGGCGGCGAGGTCCTCGCCATCCGCGGTCTGGACGAAGGCATAGTAGCGGGGGAGCCCGGACCGTCCTGGTGCCTTCGCCAGCGCGGTATAGACCGTGAAGGGGCGAGCGAGAGTGGCGAAGGTGAATTCGCTGGCCTCCCTGCCGAAGCGGAGTGTGATCCCGGGATCCTCGATTCCGAAGTGGCGCGACTGCTCGCGAAGCCGCCTCTTGTCCGTGGTCTGGCTGACGGTTTTCTCGATGCAGTCGACGAAGTAGAGGCGGATGACCCGTCGCTTCCCGTCGGGAAACTCGACGCGAAACGAGTCCCCGTCCGCCCAGTCCTCCGCCACGATGCGGCAGGGGAAATGGGACTCGAGATCGGCCGATCGGGACGGGCAAGTCGCTGCGAGAGCGACGGCGGCCCCGCAGATCGAGAGACTCCTACGGTACTCCGGGAAAACTCTCCACATACTTGATCTTGAAGTCGGGGAAGCTGGTCACGAGCTGTATCTTGTAGTCGGGAAAACTCTCCACGATCTGCCATTTCCCCGGTTTGTCGGGAAAAGACTCGACCACCTGCACGTGCAGATCGGCGAAGCTGTCGACCACCTGGACCTTGAAGTCGGGAAAGCTGCTCACGAACTGGATCTTACCGTGAATCTCGGCGAGTTCCTTCTTTGTCGGTTTCTCCTTCTTGTTGTCTGACAACGCGAAAGGGCCGCCGGTGAAGACTCCTGCCGCAAGAAAGACGGCGGCGGTCACGAAAACGACGACGGAGCGGGTGGTCTTCATGTGGCGCAGCATACCCGTGTGACTCCGTTTGATCAATCCGAGGTCGCCCTTTCCTCACGGCGCGACGAAGAGAAGAGCCTCGCACCAGCGTGGAAGAGACAGATCGTCGTCGCGTTCGACATCGAAGGTGACGACGTGCACGCCGGACTGCATTTCAGCAGGGAGAGTCAGCTCGAGTTCAAGCGAACCACGCCCCCGGACCGGGAGCGTGATCTCCGCCGGTTCTGAGGTCGCCCAGGCGGGACCGGCCGGGCGGACGGAGTAGGTCCGCGGGACGGTGGAGTGGTTCCAGACGTCGAAGGATAGGGCTACGGTCTTGCCGGGGGAGGCTTGCTGTCCGTAGGGAAACGCGCGAATCCAATTCTCGTCGATGGCGAAATTCGGGTCGTCCCAGGGCGTGAAATCCGCGATGAGTTCCCTCCTCGTGCGGTAGGTGTCGAGAAGGTAGCTCCGCTCCCCGGGTGTGAACCGGAATCGGTGAGGGATGTGCTGATTGACCAGCCAGGTCTTGTCTGAAAGAGAATCGAGAATGTCAAAACACCGCGCGTAACCGGTGTCTTCGCGCATCAGGTTCCGGTTCATGAGGCAGTAGTCGTCGATGCCGGAGGGAGAGAACGAGTCGCCGATGAAAAAGACGGGATCGTCTCCGGGTCTCTCGACAAGCAGGGCTCCGTGATTCCACATCTGTCCGGGAAAGTCGCGAAAAGTGAACGTGTATTCGCGCCAGGACATCCGGGCGCCGTCCTCGTGCTCCGTGACCTCTTCGACAACGTTGGGCGAGATGCCGGGAAGAAACCACGCGCCCGGATTCTCGAGGACCGAGGCGACGCGCGGAACGGCGTGCACCGGACAATCGAATGCCTCTGCCGCTTCGGCGATCGCGGCGGTGTGGTCGTTGTGGGTGTGCGTGGCGAAGATCCCCTCGATCGTGGCGAGTAGGCCGTCGTCGATCGCCTGTCGCAGGGTGGCGAGGGATTTCGATCCGCCCACATCGAGGACGAATCCTGCTCCGCTATCGGAAACGAGCAATTTCGTCGTGCCGATGTGGCGGCACCAGTCCGGGAGATCGACGTGCTCGGCGAGAGGCATGCTGGAGACTTCGTGGTCGGGACCGAGCACCCGTTCCGCGCAGAGCCCCATCCTCTCTTCGCCGAAATACCAGTGCAGGGCGTTTGTCGAAAGATAATTGCGATAGATCGTCCGCGCCCGGTCGATTCCGCGGGAAATGGCAGCTCCCGGGTCCGTGATGGGCCGACCCCGGGAGGGCACGATGAGATCGAGATCCTCGGTTCGCAACGCCTCGAGACTGGAGATCCACTCGGCGATGCGCCCCAGGTAGCCGTGATAGCCGCCCACCCGTGCTTCGGGTATCTCGTTCTGAAAACTGTAGAGATCGGGCACGCGGCCTCCCGCGAGAAGCAGTTCGCCCGTGAAGGCCACGCGGACGCCGTCGATCGCGGCGATCCAGGTGCCACCGTCGCGGGTGTAGCCCGGGGTGGCGAGCAGTCGGAAGGACACCCCGGCCGCTTCGACGATCTCGCCATCCGAGAGGTAGCGACCGGCCGGGGAATTGCGAACCGGCCGTCGCGTGACCTGCTGGCGGTAGTAGTCGAATCGCTCGTTCCACCACGAGTCCCAGAAGGACTCCGCCTCTTCGAGGAACGGTCGGGACTCCTCCGGCGCGACCCAATCCCCGGACGGGGCCGCCTCTTCCGCGGAGGAGACGATGTCGCGTCGGGCATGCGTCAGGAAAACGAGATCGCACTCGGATTCCGATGGTGCGGCGTTGATCGCGACGAGGCTACCGTTCCCTTCGACTACGATGGTGTTCACCGGTCCCTCCTCGAAGTGCAGAGACGCGGGCAGTTCGGTGCCGGAAGCGAAGTCGGCCAGGGGAACAAGAAAGGCGGCCGTGAGAATCGGTGCGATGCGGATCATGGGAATCGAGCGAGAGAACGGGCTGGGGCGGGAGCCGGTACGATCGGGGGACGAACGCCGGTTGCCGAGGGCTTCGGCGAGGACGCGTGCGAATCCCCCTTGCCAGGGAATGGTGGCGCGGGCAATTCCACGGTAGCTTCACCGCCGGGTGCGATATCGTGCGGAGCGGGAAACGCCTGCGGACGGATCACGACGAGGAGAAGCCGTTTCGATGCCGCGCCGGCCAGCCGGACCGTGCAGCTTCCGCCGGGATTGGGAACTTCGTAGGAAGCGCGAACGCACCCGGGACGGGGCGCATCTTCACGGTCCGCGTTACGGATCTGCTCGGGTGTTTCGAAGGAGAGCGCGCCGGCCGTAAGGATGTCGCGGCGATCGACCTCGACCACGTAGAGGGTCGCGATGCGCTCCCGGGCCCGCTGGACCAGGGTTGCGAGAGCGTCGTCGTCGAGGGATGCAAGCCATTCGTCTCCGGCTTCGGCGGGATCGATCGACGGATCCGGAAATACCTCGGGGGCGTGAACCGTGAAACGGATCGTCAGGGTGTGCGGATCGGTCAGGTGGATCTCGACGTAGGAATACAGGGATTCGTGGGCGACGGAAGATGACCCCCACGCGAGCAGGGCACAGACGAGCCATGCCGCGAACGTGGGTGCGATCGCCCCAGAGCGCAGAGGCGCCCCCGACCGCAGCGTATCAACGGTGTGCCTCGACATCGCTGCGTGCCTGGTTCAGGGTTTCGGCGACCTCGACCGGTGTGCCGCCGCGGCGCCTGCTCTCGTCGGCGGCCTCCATGTAGGCATAGAGCTCGAGCGTCGTCTCAGCGGCGACCGGAGGTTCCCCGGTTTGAAAGAACTTCATCACCTCGCGCAGCAGCGGAACGTAGTCGACGCCACCCTCCCTTTCGGCGATCCCGTCCGTGCCAAACTTCGTTATCTTGTAATCGACCTGCTGGTTCCGCAAACCGTAAAGAACCCCGACCCGATCGCCCTCCCACACGCCCGCGACCACATCGGTGTCCGCCGTGAAGGTGCGGGTAACGGTCCGGCAGCCCGGCCCGAGGACGGTGAACAGCGCCTCGGCGGGGTGAATGCCATACCAGAAAAGGTCCGGATGGAAATCCTGGATCGTTGCCGGACCATGGCAGATCGCGCCGCGCACGTCGCCCACTTCCGCCTCCGCCACCGCGACGATCTCCGGATGAAAGCGGAGAGACGAGGCGCTCCACAACGGGACGCCATGTTGCGCGCCGAGCCGGTAGAGTGCGATCGTGTCGACGAGGGTGTGGGCGACGGGCTTGTCGACGAACACGGGGCGTCCTGCTTCGATCACCGGCCGCACCTGCTCGAGGTGTGGGCGGCCATCGACACTCTCCAGCATGACCGCGTCCACGTTCCGGCACATCTCCTCGATCGAGTCGAAAAGCTTCACGTCGTGGTCCTCTCGCAGGACCCGAGTGAACTCCGGGATCCGGGTGGCGCTGATCGGCAGATCGGGGCTCCCTCCGGGGACCGCAGCGACCACCATGCCGCCTGCCACGTGGCCGGGATGGCTGGGATCGTTGATCCGCTTGGTGAACTCGGTGACATGGGACGTGTCGAGTCCGATCATGCCGATCCGGATGGGCTCCTTCCCCCTGGTCGAATGGTCGTTCGTCATGGACTGCGTTTTACGTGGCGCGAATCTCTCTTCGGTGTGTTGTCCGAGTGATAGCAGGACTTCGCCGGTGGAAACAACCGCGAAGTGATCAGCCGCTGTGGGCCGATAAGGGCGGCGGGTGAGGTCGCCTCCGTTCGCGAAACGTCACGACTCCGGATCGTCGACGGGGCCGGACGGGGACTCGTCGTCATCCCGATTGGTGAAGAAGCTCGCAATCGCGGCATCGGAGGGGGCCGGTACCGAGATCTGGAATATGGTCTTCCTACCGGGATGACTATCGACCGTGATCGAGCCGTAGTGCGCCTCCACCGCGCGTTTCACGATGGAGAGACCGAGTCCGGTTCCCTTGATCGTCTTGGCGTGGTGTTTCTCCACGCGGTAGAATCGCTTGAAGATGAGGGGGAGATCGCTCGCCGGGATACCGGCACCATTGTCGATCACGGAAATCTCATAGCGGCCATTCTCGCTCCGCAGTCGAACCTTGACCTTGAGGCCCGGGTTGGGATTCTGCTTGAGCGCGTTCTCGATGAGGTTGAAGAAGATCTGGTCCCAGTAGTAGCGGTCTCCGACGAAGGGCCATTCCGGACTGCCGCCGTCGTCGATCGAGACCTTCGCGCCATTCTCCTCGATGAGAGGGCGGAGATGATCGATCATGCTCTCGATCGGTTGAATGAGGTCGAATGTCTCCCGGTTGAGGAGGTCGTCGGCATTCTCCAGCTTGGAGATCGTGAGCATGTCATCGACGATCCGGCTGATGCGTTCGGCATGCTCCTGCATCGTGGTCAGGAATTTGCGGCTCGTCGTGCTGTCGAGTTCGACTCCCTCCGAATTGAGCGTCTCGAGATAGCCCGCGATGATCGACAGGGGTGTGCGCAACTCGTGGGAGGCGTTCGCGACGAAATCCCGGCGGATCTGCTCGGTTTCCAGCTCCTTGGTGATGTCGCGCAGCAGGATCCAGGAACCCTGGGTGTGGCGGCCCCCGGTGCGCGTGAAGGGCTCCGCCTCCACGAGCAGGGAAATCTCGCGAAGCCGTCCGGTCAGGTCGTCCTCGATGTCGCGGGTGATGCGCTCGGATACTTTCTGGCCGATCTCCTCGGCCAGCTCGACGGTCTCCACGATCTTGTGATTGCGGCAAACCGCGAGCAGCTGTCGGCCCCGGTAGGGTTGATCGCTGGGAAAGAGATTGCGGGCGGCCTCGTTCACGAAGCGGATGTCCTGGTTTCGGTCCAGGATGATGATCCCGTCCATGATCTCGTTCAGGAGCGTTTCGAGGAAGAAGCGCTGCCGCATTTCCGAATCCCGCGCCAGGTTGGCCTCGGAGATGGCATCGAGCGATTTGCGGGTGAGAGGGCGCAGCGCCGACTGGTAGACCATCGAAGGAATGTCCACCGACGAGGGCGGCGGATCCCTGTCGAGCAGCCGCTCGAGCTGCACGACGCCCCTCCTCAGGCGAATGAAACGCCATCCAAAGTAGACCGCGACAGCGGCGAAGAGGATGAGGAGTGCGAGTTTCACAGGGGGTCAGCCGATCACTTCGTCAGCGAAGCGATAGCCCACGCCGCGCACGGTTTCAATGGCTTCCCCGCGGTCGCCCAGCTTCTCACGGAGCCGCTTGATGTGCGTATCGAGCGTCCGGGTCTGGATCATGTCGCTGTAGCCCCACACCTTCTTGAGCAGGTCGGCCCGCTCCTGTGTGATTCCGGGAGACTCGATCAGCGAGAGGAGAAGCTTGAACTCGGTGGAGGTGAGATCCACCTCCTCATCGCTGAGATACAGTTTGAGGGCATTCTTGTCGAGCCGGAACGGACCCGTTTCGATGACGGCTTCGCCGGGTTTGCTCACCGAGCGCCGCAGCAGGTTGCGCACCCGGAGGACCAGTTCCCGCGGACTGAAGGGCTTGGTCAGGTAGTCGTCGGCCCCCCGTTCGAGACCGGTGATCTTCTCGTCCAACCGGCCCCGCGCCGTCAGCATGATCACCGGAATCGAGCGGGTTCTCGCGTCGTCGCGAAGCTCCTTGTAGACCTCGTAGCCATCCTTCTCCGGCAACATGAGATCAAGAATCACGAGATCCGGCCGCTCCTTTCTCGCCAGTTCCAGTGCTTCGAGACCATTCGCAGCCTCGACCACCTTGTAGGGTTCCTCGCGGACCAGGTTCACGATGATCAACTCCCGGATATCCTGCTCATCGTCAACAATGAGGATTGTAGGCATGTTACGAAAAAGTCAGCATTGGGTAGGCTTCGGCGGAGAGAAAGAAAAGGGGACCGTCGTGACAAATCCGTCACGGGTGGGGGACCGAGAACTTCGCCTGTTTCCTTGCGTTGCAACCGGAGCAACGGCGGAGATACTACAGCACATCGCATTCTTCGGAGTATATGGCCAGCGAGAAGGACATTCGTGAAATCCGGGGGCGGCCGAAGCGGGTCCAGGTGATCGTGAATCCCGCCCCGTCGCGCCGCATTCCCCTGCTTGCGATTCTCAATCAGAAGTTTCGGTCGGCGGGAATCGAGTGGGACGTCTCCATCACCCATGGGACCGGGGATGGACGGCGACACGCGGAGCGGGCCGTCGAGGAAGATATCGACGTCATCGTGGTCTACGGAGGCGATGGCACCGTCGTCGAAGTTGCCTCCGGAATGCTCGGATCGGGAACCCCGTTGTTGATTCTCAGCGGCGGCACCGGCAATCTCGTGGCGGCGGAATTGCGGCTGCCCTCGACCCTGGAGAGGAGTCTCGATCTCGTGTGCGGTGAGACGATTGCGACACGGCTCATCGATGTCGGGATGTGGGGGGATCGCCCGTTCCTCCTGCGCGCGGGGTGTGGGATCGAAACCGGGGTGGTCCAAGAGGCGACCCGTGAGTTGAAGGATCAATTCGGCAAATGGGCCTATGTGTTCGCCGCGATCCGGACTCTGCAGGATGCTCCCGAGGCGGACTACGAGATTCGCCTCGACGACGACGCGCCGATGCACACGCCGGGAATGGCCTGTGTCGTGGCCAATGCCGGAACGGTCGGTATCGGACGCCTCACGCTGGCGCCGTCGGTGGAGGTGAACGATGGACTCCTCGATGTCTTCTTCCTGCGAAAAGCGAACATCGAGGGGATCTTCCAGCTGGCGCTGAAGATGATGGGAGTGGGGGCCGAGATCAACCGGGCGGACGGCCATGCCGAGCTGGACGCGTCGACCCTGGTGAACCACTGGCGCGTGCACCGGGCTCAAATCCGGACGGACCCCGTTCTCGATGTCCAGGTCGACGGAGACATCGTGGCGACGACGCCCCTCGAGATTTCCGCTCGTCCCGATGCGTTGCGCGTGGTGGTGTAAGAGAACCGCCGGGGAGTTGCATTTTGGCGAGAGGGGAGTAAAAGTGTAAGATCTTAATATTTAATTAATTTAAATATTTATTTTCATTTACTTTATAATTTGTGAAAAACAAATTTTTGCTGATTGCTTGTGGCGGGACGGGTGGGCACCTGTTTCCCGGGATCGCCGTTGCCGAGGAGTGGCGAGCGAGGGGTGGTGACGTCTTACTTCTGATCTCCGAGAAGCAGATCGACAGTCTGGCCTCGGAGGGATTCTCTCATCTCCGGTTCGAGCGGCTTCCCGCAATCGCGATGCCTGGCTTGCTCTCGGCGAAGATGCCCGGATTCCTTGTCGCGTTGCTGCAGGGTGTCTTGCGGTGTCGTGGTCTCTTGCGTTCGTCCAAGGCGGATGCCGTGCTGGGTATGGGGGGGTTCACTTCGACCGCCCCACTGGCGGCGGGCCGGATGCGGGGGCTGCCCTGTTTTGTTCACGAGGCCAATGTGATTCCGGGGCGGGCAAACAAGTTGAATGCCCGTGTGGCGGAGGCTGTCCTGGTGGGTTTCGATGCCTCGGAAGGCCGGTTCGGGCCGGGGAGGAATACCCTCACGGTGGGCACGCCTCTGCGCCCGAAGGTGGTCGAGAAGCCATCGCGAGAAGAGTCCCTCGCCTATTTCGGACTCGATCCGGAGCGGCAGACGCTGATGGTGATGGGAGGGAGTCAGGGCGCACGGCAGATCAACCGGTTGGTCGCCGCAGGCTTGGCGCAGTTCGAGGAGGCCGGTGTCCAGGTCCTCCACCTGACTGGTCCGCTGGACTACGACGAGGTCGCTCCCGACTATGAGGCGCGTCCCACCGCCGGGAAAGCTCTCGCGTTCTGTTCCGAGGTGCAGTACGTGCTGGCTGCCGCGGACGTGGCGGTGTGCCGAGCGGGCGCGTCGGGGATGTCGGAGTTGGCATTTTATGAAATACCGAGCGTGCTGATCCCGTATCCGTTCGCAGCTGATGACCACCAGACTGCCAATGCCCTTGTGTTTTCCGAAGCCGGCGCCGCCGAATTGTGGTCTCAGGACGACCTCGACGAGGAATCCTTCGTGCGGCGTGCGATTGACCTGGTCCGGGATGCCCCGCGGCTGGAGGGGATGCGGGAACAGATGGGAAAACTCGCCCGGCCCGATGCCGCGAAGAGAGTGTGCGACGTGATTGCCGATTCGTTGTAGGTTTCGCATTTTCATGAATCCTGTCGTTGCGGAGTGGTCGAAACGGTTCGCCAAGGGGGAATCCGAACCCATTCGTGTGCACCTGATCGGCGTGGCTGGCTCGGGGATGAGTGGTCTCGCCTCGCTTTTTCTCGGTTTGGGGCATCGCGTGTCGGGGTCGGACCGCGTGACGACCAAGGAAACCGAGAGGCTCTCATCGAATGGTCTCGTCTTTTCCAGCCCGCACACCGCCGAGGCCGTGTCGGATGCGGAGGTGGTGGTCTACTCCAGTGCGGTGAAGCCGGGGAATGCCGCCTACGATGCCGCGATCGTGAGAGGGCTCCCGCTCCTGCGCCGTGCGGAGGCGCTTTCCGCGATCATGGAGGGGAAACGAGGAATCGTCGTGGCGGGAACGCATGGCAAGACGACGACTTCCGCGCTCGCAGCCCACGTCCTCCGGGTCGGGGGGAAGGCGCCCTCTCACTACGTGGGTGCGGAGATCCCGATCCTGGGAACAAATGCGCGCTACGACGAGAGAGGGGAGTATTTCGTCGCCGAGGGGGATGAGAGCGACGGCACCCTCGTGAATTTCCATCCCGAGCACACCATCCTCCTCAATGTGGAGGCGGAACACCTCGATCACTACCGCGGTCTCGATGAGATTTGCGACGTCTTTCGCACGCTATGCGAGCAGACATCCGGGACGGTCTTCTATTGCGGGGACGATCCGCATGCGCGGACCGTCTGTGCCGGAGGGGGCGCGGCGGTGAGTTACGGGTTTTCGGAGGGGAATGACTATCGCGCGGTCGGTCTCTCTCCCAAGGGGGCAGGCACCGAGTTCATGGTCGAGCGGGACGGAAACGAGTTGGGAAGGGTCCGTCTCGGTATTCCGGGGCGCCACAACGTCCTCAATGCCCTGGTGGTCGTGGCGCTGGCGAACGAACTCGGGGTGGCCCTGGACCGAATCGACGACGCACTGTCGACGTTCCGGGGCGCCCGGCGGCGATTCGAGTTGAAGCGGCAGAACGATTTCGTGACCATCGTCGACGACTACGGCCATCATCCCACGGAGATCGCGGCCACGATCCAGACCGCGCGGACACAGCACACCGGGCGCTTGATCTGTCTCTTTCAACCCCATCGCTACACGCGAACGCAGCTGTTGCGCGACGAATTCGGAAGCTGCTTCGATGGGGTCGACGAGTTGTGGGTCACCGATGTGTATCCCGCGAGTGAACAACCGATCGAGGGCGTGAGCGGGGAGACCATCGTCGAGGCAGTAGAGGAGAGGGGCGACGGCGTCGAGGCGCACTCCCATCCCGATCTCGGGTCTCTTCATCTCGCCGTGGGGGCGCGATTGCAATCCGGCGACTGGATCATGACCCTCGGCGCCGGGAATATTCACGAGGCGGGCACCCGGCTGGCGGGGGATCTCGCGACGCGGGACCAATTGCTCTCCATCCTCGATGAGGGAGAGGGGGTGGTGAAGCTCTACGAGCCGATGCGGCGCCACACGACGATGAAGGTGGGTGGTCCCGCCCAGTTCTGGATCGAGCCGGTCACGGTGGCGGGGTTGGCCCGGATCGTCCGCCACTGTTGCGAGACCGGTACGCCACTGCGCGTCATCGGTCGGGGATCCAATTTGCTCGTGCGGGATGGCGGAATCCGCGGCGTCGTGGTGCATCCCTCGCGCGGGGAGTTCGCCGCGATTTCAGTCGATGGTGACACGATCCGGGCGGGAGCAGGCGTGAAGTTCAAGGCGGTGGCCGCGGCCGCCCAGTCGGCGGGAATCGGAGGCTTCGAGTGGATGGAAGGGATTCCGGGTAACGTGGGGGGGAGCCTCCGGATGAATGCGGGGGCGATGGGAACGGAGACATTCGACCAGGTCGTTTCGGTCACGATGATCGATGGTGAGGGCGTCGTGTTCGAGAAGCCGGTCGAGGGGATCCGGCATCAGTATCGAAACGTGCCCGAGCTGGCGCATAACGTCGCGGTCTCTGCCGTGTTCCGGGGCGAGCCGGCGCCGGACGATGCCATCGCCGCGAAGATGGAGGAGTCGAAGACGAAGCGACGAAGCAGTCAGCCGGTGGCCGCGAGTGCGGGGTGCATCTTCAAGAATCCCCCGGTGATCCCCGCCGGGCGGCTGGTGGACGAGTTGGGCCTGAAGGGGACGGCGCAGGGGCAGGCTCGCGTGAGCGAGGTGCACGGGAATTTTATCGTCAACGGGGGAAGGGCGACAGCGCGCGAAGTTCTCGACCTGATCGCCCGTATTCGAGAGGTCTCACGGGAGGCGAGGGGCATAGAGCTGGAGACCGAGGTGCAGGTGATCGGACAGGATGAGCCGGTCTAGGGGACGACGTAGTGACGGTGGCGAGTCGAATGGATCACGAAGCACACCCTCCCGGATCTCTCTCGTGGAGACGTCAGCAGGCTGCGGTGCCGGGTGTTGCCGAGGGCGCGAGGTGTCGCGTGACCGTCCGCAGCAGGTCCAGCGGGAACAGGGTTGACTCCGCGACTGGACCCTGTTCCTTCGGCCGTTTTTTCGAGATTTGACCATGACTGACAACGACATCACCGACCGTATCGCCGCGATGCATGTGGCCGTTCTTGCCGGGGGACCGGGAGCCGAGCGGGAAGTTTCACTCGCCTCGGCCCGTGGTGTCGTGGGGGCACTGGAGGACCGGGTGGGGGAAGTGAGCCTGGTCGACGTCCGAGACGGGGACTTCGTCCTGCCCGCGGGGGTCGACGTCGCCTTCAATGTCATTCACGGAACCTACGGCGAAGACGGTGGTGTCCAGGCTGAGCTGGAAAGGCGTCGCATACCCTACACGGGGGCGCGCGAGGAGAGTTCGCGGCGCGCTTTCGATAAGATTCAAAGCAAGCGCGCCTTCGACGAGGCGGGGGTGAGCACGCCGGATTGGGGCGTGATGGATCCGGTCCATGCGGAGGACGCGGAAATGGGCCCTCCCTGCGTCGTGAAGCCCCCGTGCGAAGGATCCAGCGTGGGGGTGCACCTCGTGCGCTCGGCGGAGGAATGGGCCGACGCCGTCGCCGATGTCTCGCAGTATGGTCGGGAAATCCTGGTCGAGGAGCTGATCGAAGGTAAGGAGCTTACCGTGGGGGTGGTCGGTGACGAGGCCCTGCCGATCGTTCACATCCAGCCGCGTTCGGGTTTCTACGATATTCGCAACAAATATCCGTGGATGACCGGTGAAGGGGGCACCGACTACTTCTGTCCAGCGGAATTGGCACCGCAGGTGGCCGAGCGGGTTCGTCGTGAGGCCCTGCGGGCGCACCGGGCGCTCGGAGTCGAGATCTACTCCCGGGTCGATATCCTCCTTCGAGAGTCGGACATGACCCCGTTCGTGCTCGAAGTGAACACGATTCCGGGCATGACGGAGTCCAGTCTGCTTCCCAAGGCGGCGCATGCGGCGGGAATCGATTACTCAAATCTCTGTTTGAAAATTATTACGCTTTCGTTAAATTTCGCTTAATGCGAATTTTTCGACCGTTTGGTTCTCGCGGACGCGGAAAGGGCGTCTCGTCCGGGGAGCCTGCCCCACCCGACCTGGGTGAACTTCCTCCTCCCGATCGTGAAAAAGCGATTCGTCGGCGTCGCCGTCGGGGAAGATGGCGGTCGGCGAAGGTTTCGCTGACCCTAATTTTCTGCGGGTGTGCCCCGTTTGCGGGAAAGTGGAGCTACGAAAAATGGGTGCACACAAATCCGGATTTTCGTCTCATGCGCCTGGTTGTCCGGACCGACGGCGGATTGAGCGAGGCGCGCATTGCCGGTGCGGCAGGCATTGAGACGGGGATGGATTTGATGCAGATCGACCTGGATGCGGTGCGGGAACGTCTCGAAGACTTGCCGAATGTGCGGCGTGCCATCGTGACGAGAACGCTACCCGATCAATTGCTTGTCGCGGTCGAAGAGCACATCCCCGTGGCGTGGTTGTCCTGCCCACCCCAGGGGATCCGCGCGAGAAGCCGCGATCGGGGACTCCTCATCGACGAGTTGGGAACGGTCTTTCGTTGCCTGGGAGGAACGAGCGAGGCGGACGCTCTCCCCGTGATCGATGCCTACCGGATCGCTCGCCCGGTCGAGGGGGGGATCGTCGAGTCGCGGGAGGTTCATGCCGCGCTTGCCCTGATCGACCGGAGCGACCGGCTCTTCGACGGGCGCGGCCTCGACATCGAGGAGGTGCGTGTGAAGAACGAGTGGTCTCTCGAGTGCCTCTACCGCGATGGGATGACGGTGACCTTCGACCGCCACCAGGTCGAGCGAGGGCTCGACGATTTGTCGCTGATCGTGGACAAGATCAGGACCACGCCCCTCCAGATCGCAACGGTCAATGTGGCAGTCAGGAAAAATATTCCGGTGACCTTCCAGGGGGAGGTCGATTGGGAGCGTTTGAGCGAAGCGGAAGCGGCGCTGCCGGGTGCGGATCCCGGGGAAGAGACCGGTGAGGCGATCCTTGACAGGAGGGAAAAACACTTGCGGTCCATTCTAAGTGGAGGCTAACTGTTAACTTTTCTTAACTAAATGGCGGTGTCCAACATTTACGTCGGCCTCGAGATCGGCACGTCCAAGGTGTGCATGGTCGTGGGCGAGGTGCGCGGGGATGGGGCCATCAAGATACTGGGCGTGGGGCAGCATCCCAGTGCGGGGGTGCGCAAGGGAGAGATCGTCGACAGTGACACCGTGCAGACCTGTCTCCACGATGCCCTGATTCGCGCGGAAGAACGAAGCGACGTCGAGGTGAATACCGTGTTTCTCGCCGTCACGGGGTCCCACATACGCAGTGTGAACAATCGAGGGACGATTCGCGTCGCAGACGAACAGGGCGAGATCACGATCGAAGATCTCGAGGAGGTGAAGAAAATCGCACGAGACGTGGCGCTTCCGCCCGAGAGTGGCTACATCCATTCCATCATCCAGCACTACTTCGTGGACGGAGGAGAGAAAGTGCTCAATCCGGTCGGTATGGTCGGTCAGAAACTGGAGGCCGACTATCACATCATCCACGGAGTGAAGACACGGATTCAGAATGCGATCAAGTGTGTCCGCGAGGTGCCGCTCGAGGTGCAGGACATCGTCTTCTCACCCGTCGCGGCGGCCCAGGTCGTGCTGAACCGGGAATGCAAGAACGAGGGGGCCCTCGTGATCGATATCGGCGGAGGGACGACCGACTACATCTGTTTCGTGGATGGAGCGGTGGAGGCGAGCGGTTGCGTGGGCGTCGGTGGAGACCACATCACGAACGACATCGCCCTCGTGTTGAAAATTCCTCTCGCCCGTGCCGAAAAGCTCAAGGTCGCCCATGGCGGGGCGATCGTGTCCGGTGTCGGAGACGAGATCGTGTCCGTGGAGGGAGAGTCGGGAAAGAAGGTCGAGCGCCGGGTACTCTGTGAGATCATCAACGCGAGGGTGTCGGAGATGCTCGCAGTCGTCGCGGCCGATCTCGAGTCGAAAGGCTTGCTGGAGAGGCTGGGTAAGGGTATCTTCCTCACCGGGGGAACCAGTCTCATGAGGGGACTGGCAGAATTGACGGAAGAGATATTTGGTGTTCCGGTGCAGAGAGGTAGTTCCGATACGATGACGGGCCCGGCGGCCCTTTTCGAGAATCCCCAGTATGCGACGCCCGTCGGCCTGATTCGCTACGCCCAGTTGCTCGAGGAGCAGCGTCCGCGGGGCGGAGGTATCTCTTCCATCGGAAAGAAGTTCGGAAAACTCTTCGGAAGTGGCCGCTGAACCGTGAGGACGACTCGCACCACCCACCTTTACCCTGACATACTCCCCAACCAGAACGTAACCGCATCACCATGATCGAATACAACGAGGAAGACCAAATCGAAACGCCTCCCGATGAACTCGGGGTGAAGGTGATCGGAGTCGGGGGTGCCGGCGCGAATGTCCTTGACCGCATGGCTCTCGAGGGAAGCGACGAGGCGGAGTTGCTCACCCTGAATACCGATATGAGAGTGCTCTCCACCTCGGTGGCGAGCGAAAAGATCCAGTTGGGCGCCACCCTGTTGAAGGGGATGGGTGCCGGTGGAGACCCGGAGCTGGGACGCCAGGCCGCCCTCGAGGCGATCGACGAAATTCGTGATGCCGTTCGCGGCAGCAAGATGGTCTTCGTCTGCGTCGGACTCGGTGGAGGGACGGGATCGGGCGCTGCCCCCGAAGTCTGCCGGATTGCCAAGGAGGAGGGCGTTTTCCTCGTCGTCTTCGCCGCGCTGCCCTTCTCCTTCGAAGGCGAGCGCCGGATGGTCCAGGCCACGGACGCCCTGGACAAGATCGGCCGCTATGCCGATGCCGTGGTGACCTTCGACAACGACCGGATGGGCGAGTTGATCGTGCCCAAGGAAGGTGTGACCCAGGC
>Ga0180436_10001854_pt1 | contig 20385 bp, 21 predicted proteins | sample SS_ome_2_FD_132434 | JGI IMG/M metagenome (GOLD analysis project Ga0180436, IMG submission 132434) | Hypersaline lake sediment archaeal communities from the Salton Sea, California, USA - SS_3_S_2 metaG | ecosystem: Environmental > Aquatic > Non-marine Saline and Alkaline > Hypersaline >...
AGGTCGGCGAGGTCGAGCTGATGCGCTCCAGCGAGCGCGAAAAAGACCAGCAGGTGGCGAACGTGGAAGCCTACCGCGCCGCCCACCGGGCGCGCGGGCAGGAATTCCTGGCGCGATTGCAGCAGGTCGCCCGTGAGCGCAAGAACACCTTCGAGGCGATGATGGACGCCGCCCGTTACTGTTCGCTGGGCCAGATGTCGCACGCGCTGTACGACGTGGGTGGAGAATACCGGCGGAACATGTAGGGCCGCGCGCCGGCGCGCGCCGCCGTGATGGTCCGCTTCAGCCGGCGGCCGCTTCCTGCTGCGCCTGCTGTTCGGCTACCTGCTTTTTCACTTCCGCCATGTCCAGCTCGGACGCCTTGCCGATGACCTCGCGCAGGGCGCCTTCGGGCAGGGCGCCGGGCTGGGAGAAGATGATGATGTTTTCGCGGAAAACCATCAGGGTCGGAATCGAGCGGATCTGGAACCAGCCGGCGAGTTCCTGCTCCAGCTCGGTATTGACCTTGGCGAACACCACGTCCGGGTGGTCCTCGGAAACCTTTTCGAATACCGGGCCGAACATCTTGCAGGGGCCGCACCACTCGGCCCAGAAGTCGATGATCACCATGTCGTTGTTGTTGATGACGTCTTCGAAATTGTCTTTGGTCAGTTCGATGTAGGCCACGGCCCTTCTCCGTTCAAGTTCAAACCAACTATGATACCATACTAATTTAGAAAAAACTAATATTATGAACCGCTGTGCTTTCCTGACCCTCGACGAACAGGGCGATTATGTCATCGACGATGAACTCGCCGTCCTTCCGCTGGCCGACCTTGGCTGGGAAGTGTTCACGGTTTCCTGGCGCCAGGCGGAGACGCCCTGGTCGGCCTTCGACGCGGTCGTGATCCGTTCTACCTGGGACTACTGGCACGACGTGCCGGCGTTTCTCGACACCCTGGCGGCGGTCGACCGGCAGACACGCCTGGCCAATTCGCTTGAGCTGGTGCGCTGGAACCTGCGCAAGACTTATCTGCGCGAGCTGGAGGCGCGCGGCGTCGCCACCGTGCCCACCATTTGGCTGGAGACGGGCTTCGCGGTCGCCAACCTGCCACGTTGCGTCGAAGAGCTGGCCGCGCGGCAGCTGGTCGTAAAGCCTATCGTCGGAGCGAACGGCGAAGACGCGTTCCGGGTCGACACCGCTGCGACGGACACCGAACTGCAGCGGCTGGAGGAGACCTTCCATGGCCGCGGCTGCATGGTGCAGCCGTTCCGGGCGCGAGTGCTGGGGGAGGGTGAATACTCGTTGTTCTATTTCGCGGGCGATCTCAGCCACGCGATCCTGAAGACGCCGCGGGCCGGCGAGTTCCGTTCGCAGGAGGAACGGGGCGCACGGATCACGCCGATCGTGCCGGATGCGCGGCTGGCCGACGCCGGTCGGCGGGCCGTGGACGCCTTGCCGGAGCGGGCACTCTACGCCCGCGTCGACCTGGTGCGCAACGACGCTGAAGAATTCGAAGTTATGGAGTTGGAACTGATCGAGCCGTCCCTGTACCTGCGCACGCAAGTCGACGCGCCCGACCGCTTAGCTCGCGCGATCGACCGGTGGTTTTCAGGCGCCGGCGCCCCCAGGTGATCACTCCCGGTCGAGGACCCGGGATTCGAAGCGCTGGGCGACCGGCGAGAGTTGCTTGTCGCGGCGCCGCACCAGGTACCAGTAGCGGCGCAGCGGGAAGTGGCGCACGTCCAGTTCGACCAGGCGGCCGGTTTCCAGTTCCAGTTCGACCGTGTAGCGAGAGACGATGCCGAGGCCCAGGCCGGCCTGCACCGTCTGCTTGATGGCCTCGTTGCTGGTCATCTCCATCGTGATCGGTATGGACATGCCTTTCTCTTCCAGCACGCGCAGGATCGCCGCCCGCGTGCCGGAGCCCGGCTCGCGAAACACGAAACCCTGGTCGCCCAGCGCCTCGACGGGAATCCGGCGCCGGTTGGCCAGAGGGTGGTCCGGCGATGCGATCAGCACCAGCGGGTTTTCCATGATCGCCGTGGATTCCAGGTCCAGCCCCTCCGGCGGTTCGCCCATGATGGCCAGGTCGCACTGGTTCGAGTCCAGTTGCTTCAGCAGGTTCTCGCGATTCGTGACGTCCAGGCTGATCGCGATATCGGGATACTTGCGGGCGAAATCGGCGAGGATCCGGGATGTGAAATAGCTGGCCGTCGTCGTGACGGTCACGTCGAGTCTTCCCCGCTGGATGCCCATCAGTTCATCGATCTGCTCGCCGGCGTCTTCCAGTTCGTTGCGGATGGTCTTGCTCAGGCGATGGATGATCGAACCCGCCTCGGTCAGCGAGATCTTCTTGCGGGTGTGCTCGAACAGCGGCAGGCCGACGCCTTCCTCCAGCTGTTTCACCTGGATCGAGACGGCGGGCTGGCTCAGATGAAGCTTCTCCGAGGCGCGGGTGAAACTGAGCTCGTCGGCGACCGATTCGAACACCTGCAACTGGCGCAGCGTGGGTTTGATTTTGCGCATGATCTAATATAAATAAAAACTTATGGATATGATTATTTACTTAAATTAGCCATTAAGTCAATCGGTCCCTATACTTTTACCCGAAATCTGAAGGCCGGAGCCTGTTTCCGGTCGCGACGGACCCCGCCTCCGGGGTTCCCGAGCCTCTGACCAACCTGGAGAAGAATCCATGGCCAAGAAATACGATGCGGGCGTAAAAGAGTACCGCGAAACTTACTGGATGCCGGACTACACGCCGAAGGACACGGACATACTGGCGTGCTTCAAGATCACGCCGCAGCCGGGCGTGCCGCGCGAGGAAGCGGCCGCCGCGGTGGCCGCGGAGTCCTCGACCGGCACCTGGACCACCGTCTGGACCGATCTGCTGACCGACCTGGACTACTACAAGGGCCGCGCTTACGCGATCGAGGACGTGCCGGGTGACGACAGTTGCTTCTTCGCGTTCATCGCCTACCCGATCGATCTGTTCGAGGAAGGCTCGGTTGTGAACGTGTTCACCTCGCTGGTCGGCAACGTGTTCGGCTTCAAGGCCATCCGCGCGCTGCGGCTCGAGGACGTGCGTTTCCCGGTCGCCTACGTGATGACCTGCAACGGGCCGCCGCACGGCATCCAGGTCGAGCGCGACATCTTCAACAAGTACGGCCGCGCGCTGCTCGGCTGCACGATCAAGCCGAAGCTCGGCCTGTCGGCCAAGAACTACGGCCGCGCCGTGTACGAGTGCCTGCGCGGCGGCCTGGACCTGACCAAGGACGACGAGAACGTCAACTCGCAGCCGTTCATGCGCTGGCGCCAGCGTTTCGACTTCGTGATGGAAGCCGTGCACAAGGCCGAAGCCGAGACCGGCGAGCGCAAGGGTCACTACCTGAACGTGACGGCCCCGACGCCGGAAGAGATGTACAAGCGCGCCGAGTACGCGAAGGAACTGGGTTCGCGCATCATCATGCACGACTACATCACCGGCGGCTGGTGCGCCAACACCGGCCTGGCGCAATGGTGCCGCGACAACGGCCTGCTGCTGCATATCCACCGGGCGATGCACGCGGTGATCGACCGCAACCCGCACCACGGCATCCACTTCCGTGTGCTGACCAAGCTGCTGCGCCTGTCGGGGGGCGACCACCTGCATTCCGGCACGGTGGTCGGCAAGCTCGAGGGTGACCGCGACGCGACCCTGGGCTGGATCGACCTGATGCGCGAGCGCTACGTGAAGGAAGACCGTTCGCGCGGCATCTTCTTCGACCAGGACTGGGGCTCGATGCCCGGCCTGTTCCCGGTTGCATCCGGCGGCATCCACGTGTGGCACATGCCGGCGCTGGTGACGATCTTCGGCGACGACGCCTGCCTGCAGTTCGGCGGCGGCACGCTGGGCCATCCCTGGGGCAACGCGGCCGGCGCCGCGGCCAACCGCACCGCGCTGGAGGCCTGCGTCGAGGACCGCAACCGCAATGGCGTCGAGGGCCTCGAGAAACGCGGTGGCGACGTGCTGCGCGAAGCGGCCAGGCACAGCCCCGAGTTGGCGGCAGCGATGGAAACCTGGAAGGAAATCAAGTTCGAGTTCGACACCGTCGACAAGCTGGACGTCGCTCACAAGTAAGCGGCCCGAACGGAAAACATTACACGAGAGGAATACACCATGAGCGAAGTTCAGGACTACAACTCGCGCCTGTCGGATCCGAACAGCCGCAAGTTCGAAACCCTTTCCTACCTGCCGCCGCTGACCGACGAGCAGGTGCGGGCCGAGGTCGAGTACATCGTCGCCAAGGGCTGGAACCCGGCGATCGAGCATACCGAGCCGGAAAACGCGACCTCCTCCTACTGGTACATGTGGAAGCTGCCGATGTTCGGCGAGACCGACGTCGATACCATCCTCGGCGAGGCGGAGGCCTGCAAGGCGGCCAACCCCGGTAACCACGTGCGGCTGGTCGGTTACGACAACTACGCGCAGTCGCAGGGTACCGCGCTGGTCATCTTCCGCGGCCAGGCCGTCTGAGCCAGCCCGAGGTAGCCGGATGAAGCCCCTGCGCCGCACGACGGGGCAGGGGCTTTTTCAAACGTGCCGGGCGCCCGCCCGCTGACCCGGCGCAACCGACCGCAACGAATCGAGGTGAGCACATGAGCGATATCGACCGCGAACAGTACGTCGTTCGTGAAGAACCCTACTACCGCGCCGTCGGCGACGAGGTCGAGATGTACGAGGCGGCCTACGCGGCCCGCATGCCCGTCATGCTCAAGGGGCCGACCGGTTGCGGCAAGTCCCGCTTCGTCGAGTACATGGCCTGGAAGCTGGAGAAACCGCTGATCACGGTGGCCTGCAACGAGGACATGACGGCCTCCGACCTGGTCGGGCGCTTCCTGCTGGACATCAACGGCACCCGCTGGCAGGACGGCCCCCTCACCGTGGCCGCGCGCATCGGCGCCATCTGCTATCTCGACGAGGTGGTCGAGGCGCGGCAGGACACGACGGTCGTGATCCACCCGCTGACCGACCACCGCCGCGTGCTGCCGCTGGAGAAAAAGGGCGAACTGGTGCAGGCGCACCCGGATTTCCAGATCGTGATCTCCTACAACCCCGGCTACCAGTCGCTGATGAAGGACCTGAAACAATCCACCAAGCAGCGCTTCGGCGGCCTGGATTTCAGCTACCCCGACGCCGAGGTGGAGACCGAGATCGTCGCGCACGAAGCCGGCGTCGACGCCGAACTCGCGGGCAAGCTGGTGCGCATCGCCGAGCGCTCGCGCAACCTGAAGGGCCACGGCCTGGACGAGGGCATGTCCACGCGCCTGCTGGTGTACGCGGCCCAGCTGGTCGGGAAGGGCATCGATCCGCTGTCCGCCTGCCGGATGGCGCTGGTCACCCCGCTCACCGACGATCCGGACATGCGCGACACGCTCGGCGCGGCCGTCAACACCTATTTCTGAGCAAGCGGGGGTCACGGGGCGGGAATCGGCATCACGATGAGCATCGATTTCTCAGACTACGTCCAGTGCCTGGACGAAAACGACCACGAACACGCCGAGGCGCTGCACTCGTCCTACCACGAGGCGCAGCGGGTGATGTCGCCGCGCGGCCTGGACAATTACCTGCAGGGCATGCGCGCCATGTGCTCTCTGAACCGGGGGCAGGACCTGGTGCTGACTTACGTGCAGGAAATCCCGGGCGTGGCCAAAGAGGTCGGCGAAGACGTCGTCCCAGACATCGTCGAGTCGATGATGAAGCTCGCCTCGCACACGTCCGGCAGCGTCGTCACCCTGATCCTGTCGACGCTGCCGCTGGCGGCCCAGCGCCTGGGCGACGCCGACGTGCTGCGCGGCTACCTGGCGCTGCTCCACCAGCTGGCCGGCAAGGCGCCCCGCGGCCTGCGGCCGATGATGGAGAACATGGACGAGCTGCTGTCCAAGCTCACCCTGGGCGGCCTGCGCCGCTGGACCATGTGGGGAGCGCAGGCGCACCAGCGGGACCTCGACGGCCAGATGGGCTACTTCGGGCTGCAGACGGAATCGTCCCGCAGCGTGCTGCAGAAGGAACGGCGCGGCACCCTGTTCATCGACAACCAGCGCAAGCTGAACTTCTACCTGCGGGCACTGTGGGGGCGGGCCTTCTTCATGCGGCCGACCGCGGGGGACTACGAGTCGCGGCGCGGGCTCAAACCCTTCATCGAGGATTTTCAGGTCCACGTGCCGGACGCCTACGACCCGTTCCGCGGCATCGACGGCATGGAAATCTACCGCGCCGCCGTGGCCCACGCCGCGGCGCACATGGTGTACACGCGCGAACCCGTCTCCGCCGAGCAGTTGTCACAGGCGCAGATGCGTTTCATCGAGCTGTTCGAGGACGCGCGCGTGGAGTATCTCGCCTACCGCGAGTTTCCCGGCCTGCGCAAGCTGTGGCTGTCGTTCTTCACCGCCGAGCCGGGAGAGAACGACGAATTCGGCGCGGCGCACGAGACCATGGACCTGATGCTGCGCACCACCCGCGCCATCATGGACCCGGGTTACGAGGACACCGCCGCCTTCGTCAACGAGGCCGCCGAACGTTTCCGCGCCGGGCTGGAAAGGGATCCGCACGACCCGCGCATCGCCTGGATGGCCGGCGTGGATTTCTACAACCGGGTGGTCGAGCACGCGACCATTCCCTCGGTGCGGGTGCTGTCCGACTGGCCGGTCCCATACCGCGACGACAACCGCTACTTCTGGGCCTTCGCCGAGAACCTGTTCGAATCCCGCGGCGTGGACTACCTGCCGGAAAGCCGGCAGACCGTGCGCAAGTACGTCTCGGTGATGGAGATGGTCAACGAGATCAATTCCGAGCTCGTACTCGACAACCACCAGGAGATCTGGGTGCTGGGGACGGAGTTGTTCCCCTACGAGGACGACTGCGAAACCACGAAGAGCTACAACGAGCTGGAAGGCGTCGAGCCGGTCTCGGATCCCTTCCACTACGCCGAGTGGGATTACCACGTGCAGCTCGCACGGCCCGACTGGGCCACGGTAATCGAGCGCCGGCAGGGCAGGGGCGACCCGGAGGTGATGGACGGGATTCTCGAGAAGCACCGCCCGATCGCCTCGCGCATCCGCCACCTGATCGACGCGTTGCAGCCGCAGGGCATCGTGCGGCGCCGGGGTTACGAGGAAGGCGAGGAACTGGACCTGAACGCGGCCGTGCGCGCGATGATCGACATCCGCCGCGGCGTGATGCCCGACCCGCGCATCAACATCCGCATCGACCGGCACGTGCGCGACCTCGCGATCGTGCTGCTGCTCGACCTCTCGGAATCGACCAACGAGAAGATCGGCGACCTGAAAGAAGGCGAGGAGGGCTACGAGGAGCAGCCCAGCATCCTCGACCTCACCCGCGAGTCGGCCGGGCTGCTGGCCTGGGCGATCGACTCGATCGGTGACCGCTTCGCGGTGCACGGCTTCGCCTCGGACGGCCGCCACGACGTGCAGTACTACCGTTTCAAGGATTTCGACCAGGGCTACGACGAGGACGCCCGGGCGCGCATGGCCGGCATGAAGGGCGGCCTGTCGACGCGGATGGGCGCCGCGCTGCGCCACGCCGGCGAGCACCTCGCGCGGGAGCGCGCGCAGAAACGCCTGGTGCTGCTGGTCACCGACGGCGCGCCGGCGGATATCGATGAGCGCGACCCGCAGTACCTGCGCCACGACACCAGGAAGGCCGTGGAGGACCTGGCCATGCAGGGCGTGCACACCTACTGCCTGACCCTGGACCCGGACGCGGACCGCTACGTGGCCAGGATCTTCGGCGAAAACGCTTACTCGATCGTGGACAACGTCGAGCGCCTGCCCGAGCGTCTGCCGAACGTGTTCGCCGCGCTGACCGGCTGAGCGATCAGGCCCGCAGCGGCACGACGCGACTGCTGCGCGGCGGACAGTCTTCCTGTTGCAGCCGTTCCAGCAACTGCGCGAGTTCCTGCCCGAATTCTCCCACCAGGCGGCCGTGCTGTTCCCGCGCGTCGTCGCGGTAATAGCGCAGCTGGACCGGGGCCGGCGCCGACAGGTCGTCGCGCCCGGCCGCCGGCAGCAGGGACCAGGCCAGGAAGATCAGCTTGCCGCCGGCGCCGTCCTGCACCGCGTAGGCCATGCTGTCCACGAAGATCACCTCGTCCTTGTCGATCACGGCCATCACCTGCATGCTGCGGACCGGCACGAAGACGTGCTCGTTGCGGCAGCGCGCCAGGGCCAGGCGGCACTGGTTGTAGAGGGTGGAAGGTATGGTCAGCCGCTCGCAGGCGAGTTCTTCGGGGCGGAAGAAAATCTCGGGGTGGGATCCCGTCATCGGGCCCTCAGTCGTCGTCCCCGAGCGCGCCGTCCGGGTCCCAGCCGAGTTCCCGCGCACGCGCCATCGCCGCCTCGTAGATGTCCCGGTGGCGTTCCCGCAATTCCGGCGGCAGCCGCGAGGGCAGGTGGGCGTAGGGCGCCCAGGCCTGTGTGACCTGCTCGTACAGGTTCTGGATGGCGCCGAGCGGCCAGCCCGCGCAGGTCTCGGTTTCGGGAATCAGGCCGAACACCCAGGCGTCCCGGATGATGTTGCCGGTAGGGTTCATCGCGCCCTGCGGGTCCTTGTCGATGCCTGCGTAGGTCTTGTCGCTCATGTTTTCTGCCTTGGTTGTGCCCGTGATGTGCTCAGTTGGCGGCCCCGGCCTTGGGCTTCCTCTTGAGCCGTCCGAGAATGACAGCGACCAGGCCCAGTATGATCTCGTCGAGGAAGGGGACGGCGTCGGGGACGAACAGGTTCACGACGAAGGCCAGCGCCGCGATCAGCATCAGCCAGGGGAAGCGGAGGTTTTCGAAGTAGCGCGACAGGCGGGACATCAGCGGGTTCATGGCGGGCCTCCTTGTGCTGGGTCAAACATAGCACGATCTCCGCTTAACCGCGGACGGTCCGCGTGCGATAGTGTGCCGCGAACCGACTGCCAGGAAGCTTCCATGCCCGATATCCGATACGAAACCAATTGCGTCGAGCGCTTTCTCGATTACGTCAAGTACGATACCCAGTCCAGCGAGGACTCGAACAGCTACCCGAGCACGCCGGGCCAACTCGTGTTGCTGGAACGCCTGCGCGACGAATGCCTGGCCCTTGGCCTCGAGGACGTCGAGATGGACGAGCACGGTTACGTATTCGCCACGATACCGGCCACCAGCTCCAAAAAAGACGTGCCGGTGATCGGCTTCCTGGCGCACGTCGATACCTCGCCGGAGATGAGCGGCAAGGACGTGAAAGCCATCGTCCACGAAAACTACGACGGTAGCGACATCACCTTGCCGGACGATCCCTCGGCGGTGATCACCGCCGCGGACAACCCGGCGCTGGCGGCCCAGGTAGGCAACGACGTCATCACGGCGTCGGGCACGACCTTGCTGGGCGCCGACAACAAGGCGGGCGTCGCGGAGATCATGGCCGCGGCGGAATACCTGCTGGCGCATCCCGAGATTCCGCACGGCCCGGTCCGGATCGGCTTCACGCCCGACGAGGAAGTCGGCGCGGGCACGAAGCATTTCGACGTCGAGCGTTTCGGCGCCGAGTGCGCTTACACCATGGACGGCGAGACGCTGGGCGAACTCCAGGTGGAGACGTTCTCGGCCGATTCGATGAACGTCACGTTCCACGGCTTCAATACCCACCCGGGTTTCGCCAAGGGACGCATGGTCAACGCCATCAAGGTCGCCGCCCGTTTCATCGACAGCCTGCCGCGGGACCGGCAATCGCCCGAGACGACCGAGGGCTACGAGGGCTTCGTGCACCCGGTGGACATCGACGCCGGCGTGGAAAAAACCACGGTCAAGTTCATCGTGCGCGACTTCGACGAGGCCGGCCTGGTGCAGAAGGAGCAGCTGCTCGAAAAACTGGCCTGTAACGCCGTGCTGGAATTCCCGGGCGCCAGCGTCAACTCCATCGTCGAGGAATCCTACCGCAACATGAAGGACGTGCTGGACCGCTACCCGGAGGTGCGCGACAGCGCCATCGAGGCCATCCGCCGCGCCGGCCTCGAGCCCCGCGTCGAGCCGATCCGCGGCGGTACCGACGGATCGAAGCTGTCCTTCATGGGGTTGCCGACGCCGAACATCTTCGCCGGTGAGCACAATTTCCACTCGCGCTACGAGTGGATCTCGACCTACGACATGCACAAGGCGGTCGAGGTGATTATCGAGCTGTGCCAGGTGTGGGAGGAGAAAACCGGCTGAGCAGGGGCGGCATCCAGCCGCTTTCCCTGTCGGCGATGCCGATCGGTTGATCCGGGCAACGCGGCTTCCGGCGCGGTCAGTCTTCTTCTGCCTCCAGCGTCACTGGTGTTCGGAATCCGCGGGGTTTGATCGCCAGGACCGAGCTTTCGATCTGTGCGAGGATCATCTCCGCCGTGTTGCCGGTGATGAAGCCGGGAACGCCGGTGCGCGCAACCGTGCCCATGACCACCATGTCTGCCCGGACCGTCCTCGAGACCGAGGGAATGATTTTGCGCGGCGAACCCTTGACCAGGTGCACCGTGTATTCGATGCAGTCGAGCACGCCGTTACCCGGCTGGTCGTTCAGTTCCTCCAGCAACCGGGCCATCGCCGATTCCCGCCGCCGCTTGACCAGGTGCACGTAGGCATCCACCTTGGCCTCGGGCAGCCGGATGAAACCGTCGCGCATGGAGGTCTCTCCGACCACCTCCCAGGCGTGAACCACGTGCAATTCGCAGAAATTGGCCAGCGCCAGCGAACTGGCCATTTCCAGGATGTCCATGTTCAACCGGTGACGCGTTTGGAGTTCGCTTTCCTCGTGCGCATCGTCGAGATCGACGGCGGCGACGATACTGCGGTGTTTGCGGGCGGCGCCGGGCTTGACCAACCACACCGGGCACGGACACTTGCGCAGGAGGTGCATGTCCTCGCTGCCCAGTAACCGGTCCAGCCATTCCGGGTCTTCTGCCGACTTGATGACGAGGTCGTGCCCGTCGCGCAGGACTTCGCGAATCACTTCGAGGAACAAAGAGCCCTGTAGCACGCGGCTCTCCATTCTGATGCGCTTGCGAAACGGCGCGATGGTCTCCTCGAGACGCCGCTTCGCCGACGCCACCACGGCCGCCTGCAGGTCGCCCGAGATGGGGCCGCCTTCGGGCATGCCCATGCCGATGGAAATGCGCTCGGCCACGGTCGCCACCGTCAACCGCGCCTGGTTGACCTCGGCCAGACCCGTAGCCCGTTCCAGCAATGCCTGGCCGGTAGCCGGCGTGGTGAGGACACAGAGTATGTGCTTGAACCGCTTCATGCCGGTAGGCGATCCTCGTTATGGTGCGCGAGTTTCACGCTGTCGAATCCCATTCTGAACAGCGACGCGCCGTCCGTCCAGTCGTCGGGGCAGGATTATTGGCGGCTGCGAAACGCGTCGAGGTTTTTTCGCCACGTGGGCGGAGCAGGGTCCAGCAAGACCTCGCATTGTCGCTGGTACCTGGAGAGCACCTTCGTGGCGATCTCGTCTCGCACGCCGGCCACGGCGAGGGCCTTGCGCGAAAGTTCCAGGCTCACCGCCACCTGCGTGGAGACCACGTCGACGACAGCGGGCCCGCCGAACGATCGGCAGCTTTCCAGGTCCGGTCCCAGGGCGACCAGGGCCACGTCGGGATACTGTTCGTGCAGCGACAGCGCGAGTCGCCGGGTCTCCCCGGGATCTTCCAGCGTCACGACGACCACGGGCGTGTTCGGCGCGTCCAGCATTTCGAGCAAACCCTTTCCGGAGGGGGCCAGAAAATGTACCGGGTGCCCCCGGGCCCTTTCTGCGGACACCAGATCCGCATCGGGGTCCACGGCGACGAAGGGTGCGCCCGCCTGCGAGAGTATTTCACCGACGTGGTGGCCGACCGGGCCGAAGCCGATCAATACGACGGGATCCGGGCCTGGTTCGCCTGCCGGATCGCGCGAGTCACCGTCGTGGCGGCCTACCAATCGCTGCGCCCAGCGAGCCAGCACCGGTGTCACCATCATGCTGAGCAGCACAATGACCAGCAGCGACTGGAACCGCGGTCCGGTCAGCAGACCGGACTGAACGGCCAGCGCGAAGAGTACCAGGGCGAATTCCCCGCACTGGGCCAGCAGCAGGGCGACGGCCAGCGCAACCCGCGAATCGAGGCCGAACAGTCTTGCCAGCGGAAACAGGATGACCGTCTTGACGAACAGCAACAGCAGCAGCATCGAGAGTGCGGTCAGGGGGTTGGCCAGCAACTGGCCCAATTCGAACGACATGCCCATCGACATGAAAAACAGGCCGAGCAGCAGGCCGCGGAAGGGCTGAATCTCCGCGATCACTTGCTGTCGATACGCAGATTCCGAGATCAGCAAGCCGGCGAGGAATGCGCCCATTGCCATGGAAAGCCCGGCGTGCTCCGTCGCCATGGCGGTGCCGAGCACGATCAGAATGGCCGAAGCCGTGAAGACCTCGGGGCTGCCGGCACGGGCCACCCGATGGAGCAGCGGGTGCAACAGGAAGCGTCCGAGCACGACCACCATGAGGAGGATGAACAGGGATTCGAGCAGGGCCAGGCCGATATCGCCGCTGAAACCGGAGTCCGGCGAGGCCAGCAGCGGGATCAGGGCCAGCAGCGGCACGACGGCGAGGTCCTGGAGCAGCAGTACCGAGAGCACGGCGCGTCCGTACTTCGTGGTCAGTTGCTTCTGCTCGGCCAGGATCTGCAGGACGAATGCCGTCGAGGACAGCGCGAGTGCCGGGCCGACGAAAATTGCCGTGCGCAGGCTGAAATCGAAGAGATAGAAGCCCAGGGCGCCGAGGACCACACCGCTGACGATCACCTGCAGCGTGCCCAGGCCGAACACCAGTCGTCGCATCAGCCACAAGCGCGACGGCTTGAGCTCCATGCCGATGACGAACAACAGCAGAACAACGCCGATTTCCGACAGGTGCCGGATCTCGGTGACGTTGTCGATGATCGCCAGGCCGGATGGTCCGACGACGACACCGGCCACGAGAAATCCGGGCACGGTGCCCAGGCGGGCCAGCTGAAACAGCGGCACGATGATGACCGCGGCGATCAGCAGGAACAGCAGATCGAGCAGGTACACGGACACCATGGCGCACGACTCCTCGGAGAAGCCTGTTACCAGTTTACAAGAAGGGCCGCGGGTTTGGTGATCGACCACCGCGCCCTCGATGGCCTTCCGGTTCGCGGCAGGGAATGGTCAGGGCATACCGCGGGCGCCCGGACTGATTATCAAGTTGTGCCGGGTTCAGTCGGAGAAGGCAAACTGAGCCGGATGGGCATCGAGCCGATTTCCTTGTAGATGATTGAAATCGGTTTTTTCTTCGACAAAGTGACGATGCGGGCTTTCGTGCCGTACATGAAGTGCGAGGTGAGGTAGACGTGTAATTCGCGGTCGGACGCCAGCAGGCGACCGATCGTCTCGTGGATGGCGTCCTCGTAACGCGGCGTCAGGCTGAAACTGAATTCACCGACTTCGACCAGGTAGCGGCGAAAGGTGAGCGGCGGCGCCTGGTCGTGCAGGAGCACGGCCCGGTAGAGCTGCTTCAGATGCTTGGGCGGCAGTACGAAGCCGGCCTGGTCCTCGCTGAGCAGCCAGTAGATTTCGTTGTCGTGGTCGGCCAGGCTGTCGTGTTCGCCGAAGGTCTGGCACCAGCCCCTGAAGTAGGCCGCGTAGCGCTTGACGTCGCGCGCCAGCATTTCAGAAGCTGAACCTGATAAAGGCCATCGGTCCGGCGAAATCGATGTCGTAGACCTGGGTGTAGTTCTTTTTGTCGATATCGACATCGAGGCTGACGAAGTGCCAGGCGGCACCCAGTCCGATCCGCGCATTGAAGTCATAGGTCAGCATCAGGTGGGCGTTGGTCATGCTGCCGCCGTAGTCGTCGTAGTCGAGCCCGAACCAGCCCGCGCGGCCGATCAGGTTCCAGCGGGGTCGAAATCGCCAATACACGTACGCCAGCACGTTGGGCAGGGGCGCCAGCGTATCCAGGCTCGCCTGCACGGCCTCGAAGCCCTCCTCCCCGACGTCGACCCGGGCCTCGAGCGAGGTGTCCATGTCGACGGTGTGCAGGCCGAAGCCGATGCCCGCGTCGAATCGCTCGGTCTGCCAGAACGAATAGGTGGCCTCCAGGATGTACCAGGTCGTGTCGAAATCGCTGGTGACCGATGCGCTGGCGGGGATCGATGGCTGGCCGGGAATATCGAGGTCCTCTTCCCACAGGTACCCGCCCGTGACGTCGTAACGCCAGGAGGCGAACCAGGCGCCCCAGCGGCTTCGGCTGGAACGCCAGTTCATCGAGAACCAGTAGGAAGCGTCGGTTTCGTCGAGCCCGGCGCGGTCGAAGTCGATGACGGTCACGGGCGGTCGGTCGGGCAGGCGTGCGGCGAACACGCCGTCGGCGTCGAGATAGGTCACGCCGAGGGCGACGTGCACCGCCGGCCAGCCGCCCTCGTCCCGTTCGACGTCTCCGTCGAAGAAATCGACCGGTTCCGGTTGCGTGACCCCCGTGTCTGTGCCGTCCTGCGCCAGCCCCGGTATGGCCAGCAGCATACCGAGGACCAAAAGCACGGCCCGGCTCCGGCCGACATGGCTCCTAATGCGCAATTCGACGTCCCCCGTCGTTTGTGATCGCGGACGCCTCCTATTCTAAACAAATAGTCCTCTGATATGCTGCATCGTCATCCGCCATCGGGGACGCCCGCCAACCATGCAGCCGAGTGCACACACGCCGTATCTGAAGCCCGCCTACCGCTGGTACGTGCTCGGTTTGCTGACGCTGGTGTATACCTTCAATTTCATCGACCGCCAGGTGCTGGTGATCCTGCAGGAACCGATCCGGGAGGAACTGGGCCTGATGGACTGGCAACTGGGCATGCTGTCCGGTTTCGCTTTCGCGGTGTTCTACTCGGTGCTCGGCGTGCCGATCGCGCACCTGTCCGAGCGGGTGGGGCGCAAGCGCGTGGTCGCGGCGTCGCTGGCGTTCTGGAGCCTGATGACGGCGCTGATGGGCGCGGCGCAGAACTTCGTCCAGCTGGCCCTGTTGCGGGTCGGGGTCGGCGTGGGCGAGGCCGGCGGCAGCCCGCCCTCGCATTCCATCATCTCCGATATTTTCCCCCGCCGCAGGCGCGCGCTGGCGCTGTCGCTGTTCTCGATGGGGGTGTACTTCGGTTACCTGCTGGCCTACAGCACCGGCGGCTGGGCGGCCGAGGCGCTGGGGTGGCGCACGACCTTCGTGGTGGTGGGCCTGCCTGGCGTCCTCGTTGCCGCCCTCGTGGCCGCAACCATCAAGGAACCGCCGCGTGGCCTGGCCGAACACCGCTACGACCCGGCCGTGGCCGTGCGCGAGCACGCCGCGCAGGTCGCGCCGGGTTTCCTGGAAACCCTGGGGCAGCTGTGGTCGCGCCGCTCGTTCCGTTACCTGGCGCTGGCCGGCAGCCTGCAGTCGGTGGCCGGCTATGGCGTCGGCAACTTCATGCCGTCGTTCATCATCCGCGCCCACGACATGGCGATCGGCGACATCGGCTGGCGGCTGGCGCTGATCACCGGCCTGGGCGGCGCGATCGCCATCGTGGCCTCCGGTTTCATCACGGATCGGCTGTCGGCGCGCTCGCAGGCCTGGTACGCGCTGTTCCCGGCGATCGCGATCGCCGTGACCGTGCCGCTGGCGCTGCTGGTGTTTCTCGCGGACAGCAGCGGTGCGATGTTCCTCGCCTACATACCCTACGAACTGCTCGGCGCTACCTGGCTGGGCGCTTCGCTGGCCGTGACGCACTCGCTGGTCGGCTTGCGCCAGCGCGCGGTGGCCTCGGCGGTGCTGTTCTTCCTGGTCAACCTGATCGGACTCGGTTTCGGCCCGCTGCTGATCGGCACGATTTCCGACCTGTTGCGTCCCGGTTGGGGCGATGCCGACGGCTTGCGCTGGGCGATCCTGTCGACGGCGCTCGTCGCCAAAACGGCCGCGGTCGCGTATTTCCTGCTGGCGGCGCGGTCGCTGCGGCGCGACCTGGAGACTTGATTCGGCCAGGATTTGGACGAAAATGAAACGAACACCCTTTTCCGGCGCGGGCAGCGACCCAATGTGTTAAAGCTGTAGACTCGTTCACAACAACCCAGGAGCAAGACCATGACCCATGAATTGCCCGCACTGCCGTACGCGAAAGACGCGCTGGAGCCCGTGATTTCCGCGGAAACCATCGACTACCACTACGGCAAGCACCACCAGGCCTACGTCACCAACCTGAACAACCTGATTCCCGGCACCGAGTTCGAGAACGCCTCGCTGGAGGAGATCGTGCTGAAGTCCTCCGGCGGTATCTTCAACAATGCCGCGCAGGTCTGGAACCACACGTTTTACTGGAACGGTCTCAGCCCGAACGGCGGTGGCGAGCCGACCGGTGCGCTGGCCGACGCCATCGATGCCGCCTTCGGCTCCTTCGACGAGTTCAAGGACGCCTTCATCAAGTCGGGCATCGGGAACTTCGGTTCCGGCTGGACCTGGCTGGTCAAGAACGACGACGGTTCCGTCGAAATCGTCAATACCTCCAACGCGGCCACCCCGCTGACCGACGGCAAGACGCCCCTGCTGACCATCGACGTATGGGAGCACGCCTATTACGTCGATTACCGCAACGCGCGTCCCAAGTACCTGGAGGAGATCTGGAGCATCGTCAACTGGGACTTCGTTGCTTCGAATTACGGCTGATGGAAGCCAAGTTGAATGTGCTGGGCGAGCCGCTGCAGCCCTGTTCGGAAGAGCCCCTGACGGGCTTCTTCCGCGACGGTTGCTGCAACACCTCGCCCGAGGACCTCGGCCGCCACGTCGTCTGCGTGCGCGTGACGGCCGAGTTTCTCGAATTTTCCAGGGCCCGCGGCAACGACCTGATCACGCCGATGCCGCAATTCCAGTTTCCCGGGCTCAAGCCGGGTGACCAGTGGTGCCTGTGCGCGGCCCGCTGGCAGGAGGCGTTCGAGGCCGGCAAGGCGCCCCGCGTCGTGCTGCAGTCGACCCACGCCGCCGCGCTGAAAGTGGTCAAGCTGGCCGATCTGAAAAAACACGCCCTGGACCTGGTCTAGCTTAGCGGAGAACGCCCATGCGCCGATTCCTCCTGATACTCGCCCTGATCGTCGCCCTGCCGGCGCATGCCGACACCAAAACCGACATTCGCGCCGCGCTGGATTACTTCGCCCAGGTCTGGAACGAGGACGACCTCGAGGCCATGCAGGGTTACTTCCACGCCGACTTCGTGCACGTCAACCAGCAGGGCAGGACGGCCCGCGAGCAGCACCTGCAGAACATCCGCATGCTGATCGATGACGGCGGCGACCGGGGCCGGCTCGGTCATTCCGACGTCGTCGTCAAGGAACTGGGTGATCAGCACGCCATGGCGTCGGGCCACATGGTTCTGACCTTCGATGACGGCTCCGCGATCGACACCTGGTTCAGCACCGTTTACGTGAAGACGCCGTTCGGCTGGAAAGCGATCCTGACGCACAATTGATCGGGCGTGCTCGCCCCGCGTGACCCAGGTCAGCCGGCACTCGCCGTTGATCGGGGTCCGGCAAAACAGCTGCAGTAGATCAAGTACATGAACGTGTTCCGCGGCTAAGCTGGCGGCACTCCCAGCAGAAGGAAAACACGGGCATGAAAAAACAGTATGACTGCATCGTCATGGGCGCCGCCGGGCGCGACTTCCACGTCTTCCTGTCTTTCCTGAAAGGCAACCAGCACTTCCACGTGAAGGCGTTCACGGCCACCCAGATTCCGTTCATCACGGAGCGCAAGTTTCCCAAATCCCTGGCCGGGCCGGGCTACGACCAGGACATCCCGATCTTCGACGAATCCGAGTTGCCCCGTCTGATCAGGGAACTGGACATCGACTTCGTGTTTTTCGCCTACAGCGATATTTCGTACGCCGACCTGATGCACAAGTCGAGCATCGTGCAGGCGGCGGGCGCCAGTTTCATCATCGCCGGGCCGGAGCATACCCAGCTGTCGTCCGACAAGCCCGTGGTCAGTATCACCGCCACGCGCACGGGCGCCGGCAAAAGCCCGCTGACCCAGTACCTGGCGCGTCACCTGACCGACCAGGGCAAGAAAGTCGCGGTCATCCGCCACCCGATGCCGTACGGCAACCTGGAAATGCAGGCCGTGCAGCGGTTCGCCACGCCTGAGGACCTCGACATTCACGAGTGCACGATCGAGGAGCGCGAGGAGTACGCGCCCTACGTCGACATGGGTATCCCGATCTACGCCGGCGTCGATTACCGGGCGATCCTGGACGAATCCTCCAGGGAAGCCGATATCGTGATGTGGGACGGCGGCAACAACGACTTCTCCTTCATCAAGCCGGACCTAGACATCGTCGTGGTCGATTCGCTGCGTGCGGGCCACGAGATCGACTATTTCCCCGGCGAGGTCAACTTCCGCCGCGCCGACGTGCTGGTGATCGGTAAGGCCCGGTCGGCCGAGCCGGGCGCCGTAGAGGGCATCCGTGAGCGCGCCGCGGCGATGAACCCGGACGCCGCGATCGTCACCGCCGACCTCGAGATCGACATCGACAATCCCGAGCTCATCCGCGGCCAGAAAGTGCTGGTGATCGAGGACGGTCCGACCGTCACGCACGGCGGCATGGCCTTCGGCGCCGGCAGCGTCGCCGCCAAGCGCTACGGCGCAACGGCCGTGGCACCGCGGCCGTACGCGGTGGGCACCATCGCGGATACCTACGATGCCTATCCGCACATGCAATTCATCCTGCCGGCGATGGGTTACTCGGACGAACAGCGCAAGGACCTGGCCGAGACCATCAACGCCTGCGCGAAAGCCGAGGGCATCGCCTGCGTGGTGGACGCCAGCCCCGCGCGGCTGGACCGCATGCTCAAGCTCGACGTGCCGATGGCGCGCGTCACGTATCGCTTCAGGCAACTCGACGGAACGCCGCTTGAAGAGAAGGTCCAGGCGCTGCTCTGATACCCGGACATCCCCCGGCCGGGAACCGGCCGGGGGAGCCCGGAACCCATCGCCTGCGACCGTTCGCACCAGGATTGTGATTTTTCGGATGCACTGATACGCTGCCCGGAAATACTTTTTCGGGGCAGCGCATGGCCAAGTACGCAGACATCACCGGCTGGGGCAAGTGCCTGCCCCCGGCCGTCCTCACCAACGACGATTTCGCTTCCGTTATCGACACCTCCGACGAGTGGATCCGTTCGCGCAGCGGTATCGCCGAGCGACGGGTTTCCCACGTGCCGAACAGTGACCTGGCGGCCGTGGCGGCCAAGCGCGCGATGGGCTGCGCGGGCGTTGAGCCCGGTGCAATCGACCTGCTGATCCTGGCCTCCACGTCCGGCGACAACATCGTGCCTTCCACCGGGTCTTACGTGCAGGCCAAGACGGACACGCTGAACGCGGCCGTGTTCGACCTGAACGCGGGCTGCAGCGGTTTCATCTACGGCCTGGAAGTGGCCACGGCGATGATCCGCTCGGCGGGTTATCGCAAGGCTCTGGTGATCGGTTCCGAACGGCTGACCTGGCTGATCAATTTCTCCGACCGCAGTTCCGGCGTGCTGTTCGGCGACGGCGCGGGCGCCGCGGTGCTGGAAGCCAGTGACGAAGAATGTGGCCTGCTGTCGGCCCACCTGGGCTGCGACGGGCGCCAGGCGCATATCCTGGAAGTGCCGAACTCGGGCACCGCCGGCTATCGGTTCCGCGAAAACTACAATATCTTCGACATCAACTTCGACGGCCAGGAAATTTTCAAGCGCGCCGTAAAGGGCATGGCCGGCGAGGTCAATAAGGTTCTGAAAGACACCGGCCTGGGCCGGGACGAAATCGACCTGGTCGTGCCGCACCAGGCCAACCTGAGGATCATCGAGATGCTGGCGCATTTCCTGCGCATGCCGATGGAGAAGGTGGCCGTGAACATCCAGAACTACGGCAACACTTCGGCCGCCACGATCCCGATCGCGCTGTGCGAGATGCTCGAGCAGGGCCGCATCGCGCCGGGCGACAACATCATGATGGCCGCCTTCGGCGCCGGCCTGACCCGCGGCGCCGGCCTGTTGCGCTGGGGAAAACGCGTCACGCCCCTGGGCGAGAGCGACGCCGAACTGCCGCCCTGCGACCAGACCGCGCTGGAAATCCTCGGCGACGCGATCAAGCACACGTTGTAGCAGCGGCTTGTAGGAGCGGCTTCAGCCGCGATGGTTTTGCTCATCTTGCTCGACCCGGCCGCGTATGCGGATACCTCTTCTCCGGGCACGCTCAAGACGTCCCTGTGCGCTACTCGGGTGTTCCCGACACCCGAGTACCCTGAGAAGAGGTATCCGCACACACGGCCTGGATACTGCCCAAGACCAGGCTGCCGGGCCGTATACCCCCTGCC
>Ga0180436_10001855_pt1 | contig 20385 bp, 21 predicted proteins | sample SS_ome_2_FD_132434 | JGI IMG/M metagenome (GOLD analysis project Ga0180436, IMG submission 132434) | Hypersaline lake sediment archaeal communities from the Salton Sea, California, USA - SS_3_S_2 metaG | ecosystem: Environmental > Aquatic > Non-marine Saline and Alkaline > Hypersaline >...
AATGACTGTCGGACAGTTGTTGCAATTGCCTTTCTACCATCCGGTGATTGAAGAAGCGTTGCAGGCGGCATTGTATGACCTCTACAGCAAGGTTGATGCAAAGAATGAAACACCTATTACTGAACTTATTCCTTTGTGAAACTGAATTCGAACAGTTTCATTGACTGCTTTTCATGAACGCTGTGCCAATTTCAATACAGGCATCCATGTACGCTCTTCGAAAACATCCCTGTTTTCGAACGTCCTGAAAAGCATCAATCAAAACTCTTCGTCACCTGTGATCAGAATACTGTTTCTTTATTGGAGAACCTTTGAAGGCATGGATGCCTTCAAAGAGCGCACAGGGACGTTTTTAGCGTTTCGTAAATAAAGAAGCAGTTATTCTGATAAGCACTAGATATGCCTGACTTGCTTGAATCTTTTCCACCCATCGTAGGAGATATTCCCCGCATCCTGATTCTGGGATCCATGCCTGGTATAAAGTCTCTGCAGGCCAGCCAGTATTACGCTCATCCTCAAAATTTGTTCTGGCCCTTCATGTCCGAACTCCTGAAATTCGATCCCTTACTCGCTTATGAAGAGAGAACCACAAAACTGAAAGAAAACCATATAGCCTTATGGGATGTGCTGCAGCATTGTCATCGCGAAGGCAGTCTGGATTCAAAAATCTCTAAAGAAAATATTGTGCCTAATGACTTCGTCAGTTTTCTGGACCAATACGGTTCAATCAGGCATATTTTCTTTAATGGAAAAAAGTCAGAAGAAGTATTCCGACGCTACGTCATGAAAAAAATTCAGTCAGACTTTCCAGACATCCTTTACACAGGGTTACCTTCAACTAGTCCGGCCAATGCATCAATCAAACGTGAAGAAAAATTCAGACAGTGGAAACAGGTATTAGTATCATGAAAGAAGTCAATTTTGTCTTAATTATCTGGCTTGCCGCTTTAATTGCACTGCTGTATTTTGGGCGCAAATGTTATTCACTGGATAGACATTGCGGTTTATCATTTCTACTTGGTTTTTTGGTATTTATTCCAGGCATTCTCTACCTGGCGAGCGAGGTATGGATACTCGCCTTTGAATAGCGACTTCAGATCACCCGGTCATTACCACCATCCACCGGCACCTGTGACGCTGTAGTCCTGGCAAACAGCGGTCCGCACATGGCGGCAGCCAGTTCAGCCACATCATGAGAAGTAATTTCAGTGTTGAGAATGTTTTTGGTTTTGTACTGCTCAACCGTCAGGCCATAATGTTGAGCACGAGAATTGAGGACCTCATCGGTCCAGATAGCCGTATCAAATACAGCATCCGGATGCAGCGAGTTGATACGAATACCATCACCACCCCATTCCAGTGCAGCAACCCTGGCAAGTTGATTTAGGGCGGCCTTGGAGGCCGAGTAACTGGCGGCACCGGGACCCGGTGCCAGATAATTTTTAGAACCAATAACCACAACACGGCCATAACGGGGAGCAAGCTTCAGCAAAGGATGGCATTCACGCATTAAGCGCAAGTTAGCATCCAGGTTCACTGTCATAACCTGTTGCCACTGGGCATCATCCAGTTCGGCGATACGCGTTCCACCAGGAAACATACCGGCGTTTAACACCAACATATCAAGGCCGCCAAAATGTGCAACCGTCTTATCGAGACAGGCATCAACTTCATCAGCATCGGTGACATCGCAAACCAGACCAAGAAAGTTATCAGCCTGGTATAAGTCTGTGATGTCATGATTGATGTCCAGCCCGACAACAGCGGCACCCTGCTTCATGAATGAGTCAACACAGGCTTTGCCAATCCCCGAAGCTGCACCGGTAATTAATACCACTTCGCCTCTGAATTCCGGCGCAGCAACGCCTTTTTTCAGTTTAGCCTGTTCCAGTTCCCAGTATTCAACATCAAAAACTTCTTTAGCAGGTAACGCTTGCCAGCTATCTAGCATGTCAGCTCGCTGAATGATTTCCATGGTATGCGAGTAGATATCGTTATTGATGCGTAATTCCGCTGCCGACTTGCCGGCCGTAAGCAATCCCAGTTGATTATCAAGAATGATGCGTGGCGCCGGATCAAGCATTGTCACAGCTGAACGGGCATGGACAGAATGCTCGTTAAAATAGTCTTTATACGCTTGCACGTAACTGGCAACATCATGTCCGATCTGCGGTAAACGTTTTGTACGTATCACGTGATCCGGTGTTGCAGGGCCACTCTGGGATATGCTTTCAAGATCTTCTCTGCGAGCAAAGCTCACTGCAGAGTCAGAGGAATCTACTCGAACCATCATGCGATTGTTGGCCTCCTTGGATAACTCCGCACGTAGTTCAGCGATAGCAATGCGTGAAAACACAGGATCTGAAGCACGAGTAGTATCAGGAAGTTTCCATGCATTCTGCTGGGCAAGATAGTCTTCGGCGCGCTGTACAAAACCGATCATACGTTCGTACGATTCTTTTGCGGTATCAGCAAAAGAAAACATGCCATGATTCATTAGCACCATGCCTGTTGTGTGTGCTGTGGCATGCTGCTGAAACAGTTCATTGACCAGCCGCGCCAGGTCGAAACCAGGCATCACGTAAGGAACGACCACCACTTCATCACCAAACAACTCGCGAATACGCTGTTCACCGGCTGGGGTATTACAGATGGTCACGATCGCATCAGCATGAGTGTGATCGACAAACCTGAATGGTACAACCGCATGCAAAATGGCCTCAACCGAACCGGTTGGTGCACTGGCAAGAGTCTGGTGTGTCTTCATTTCATTGACCATGTCCAAATCACTTAATTCATCCAGCGTTGCCAGCTTTTTGAGATGGTCAATTCTTATCGGTGTAAAACCTTCAGCCTCAATGGTTGCCAGATCCCAGCCGGATCCTTTCACATAGAGTATTTCTTCATCTTCCCCAAAGATGTTTGTTTCGGTGATTTTGACCGAGGTATTACCGCCTCCATGCAACACCAGCGAGGCATCCTCTCCGAGCAGGCGTGATGTATAGACACGCAAATCCAGGTCTGATTGACATTTTGAAGCTTCAGCATCATTCCAGCGATTTTTCATAGGTCTAGCCGCGACGCCAGGTGGATCCGCCTGCTCCATCTTCTACAATAATGCCCTGCTCCTTGAGATCATCGCGAATTTTGTCAGCAGTCGCCCAGTCCTTGTTCTGCTTGGCCTGCACACGCTGCTCAACCAGTTCGTTGATTTTCTCATCGCTGAGACCATCACCAGCTGCTTGGCCTCGCAGATACTCCTCAGGATCACCCTGCAGGAAGCCCAACAGCCCGGCTAATTGCCTGAGCAAAGCAGCGGCGCCGGCAGCGGCGTTTATATCGGTTTTTCTGAGCGTATTGATATCACGTACCAGGTCAAACAAAACCGCGAGCGCCACCGGCGTGTTGAAATCATCATCCATGGCTTCTTCAAAGCGCGACTGATAATTGCCATTATCAATGGGCTCGGCATCGGGCATGTCGCGCAAGGCGGTATAGAAACGCGTCAGGGCCCCACGCGCGTTATCCAGATGCTCGTTATCGTAATTCAGCGGACTGCGATATTGGCTGGTAAGAATAAAATAGCGTACTTCTTCAGCACGGTAGTTATTGAGAATTTCCCGGACAGTGAAGAAATTACCCAGTGACTTGGACATTTTCTCATCATTGATGCGCACAAAACCGTTATGCATCCAGTATTTAACATATTGCTGTCCAGTTGCACCCTCTGACTGGGCGATTTCATTTTCATGATGTGGAAAAGTCAGGTCAGCGCCACCACCATGAATATCAAAGGTGTTGCCTAACTGACTCGTGGACATGGCCGAACATTCAATATGCCAACCGGGGCGGCCGTTACCCCAAGGTGATTCCCAGGCAGGCTCACCTTCTTTGGCGGCTTTCCAGAGCGCAAAATCCAATGGATCACGCTTATCTTCGCCGGGATTGACTCGAGCTCCTGCCTGCAGATCTTCAATGGATTTACCCGAAAGCTTGCCATAACCGTCAAAACTGGCGACAGAATAATAAACATCACCGTTGTCAGCGACATAGGCATGCTCTTTTTCTATCAGGGCCTGGATCATTTTTAAAATATCATCGATATGATCAGTTGCCTTGGGTTCACCGTCCGGGGGTAAAATACCAAGAGCATCACTGTCTTCATGCATTGCCTTGATGAAACGTTCGGTTAACTCCGAAAAATGCTCTCCGTTTTCATTGGCGCGATTAATAATTTTGTCATCAATATCCGTAATATTTCTGATGTAGGTCACATCGTAACCACGATGCTTCAGATAACGATAAATCACGTCAAAAACCACCATCACCCTGGCATGACCCAGATGACAAAGGTCATATACGGTCATGCCGCACACGTACATATTGACCTTGTTCGGTTGCAGAGAAACAAATTCTTCTTTCTGGTTGGATAAGTCGTTGTAGACCTTGAGCATTGCTACTTTCCTATATTTTTTTGGCCTGTCATTTAGGCTTTACGCGATTTTATCCTGTATAGCGGGCGAATTGAACTTGAAATAGTTGCTGACTGCCAATAGCATCAACGGTTTTGAAAATATTGAAACAAAACGGGACTTTCATGTTATCTATGAACAGACTTTTTATACCGCTACTTATCCTTATCTCTGCATTTACTGTCCCGGCTGTCGCTGCCGATGATGTAAAGCCTACCAAGGTTTTGCTGGAAACCAACAAGGGCAATATTGAGCTCGAACTCTACCCTGATAAGGCCCCTGTCACTGTGGCCAATTTTCTGCGTTACGTGGATGAAGGCTTTTACAAAGGCACCATATTCCACCGGGTCATTAACAGTTTCATGATTCAGGGTGGCGGCTTTGACGCTGCGATGAAGAAAAAGAAAGTCCATGCCAGCATTCAGAATGAGGCAGATAACGGCCTCAAAAATGAACGTGGCACCATTGCCATGGCCAGAACCAGCGATCCACACTCGGCCACTGCCCAGTTTTTTATCAACCACGTCGATAATGATTCCCTCAATCACACTGATCGTAGCACGCGTGGCTGGGGATATTGTGTATTCGGACGGGTGACTAATGGCATGAAAACCGTCGATGCCATCGCCGATGTGTTTACCACCCGTGTAAATGGCATGCAAAACGTTCCTGAAGAAACTGTTATCATTACTAACGCTAAAAGAATTTAACCTCAACAGGATACAAATATGATTACTCTGAAAACCAATATTGGCGACATTTTTATTGAACTGGATGAAGAAAATGCGCCTAACACCTGTGCAAACTTCAAACAGTATGTCGAAGAAGGTCATTTTGACGGCACCATTTTTCACCGCGTGATTGACAATTTCATGATCCAGGGTGGTGGCTTTCAGGTGGGCATGATGGAAAAAGACACGCGTGCGCCGATTGAAAACGAAGCCAAGAACGGGCTGAGCAATGAAACCGGCACTATCGCGATGGCCCGCACCATGGACCCTCACTCGGCTACAGCGCAATTCTTCATCAACGTGGCTGACAACAAGTTTCTCGATTACCCTGGTCAGGATGGATGGGGTTACTGTGTTTTCGGTAAGATCACTGAAGGCATGGATGTAGTCAACAAGATCAAAGGTGTAGAAACTGGCAACAGGGCTGGTCATGCTGATGTTCCCGTTGAAGACATTATTATCGAGAAAGCAGAGATTTCAGCCTGCAGACGTTCCCATCAGAAAGACGCCGTAAATACTTCCCTATAGGCTTCGCCGCAGCATCCCTGCTGCGGAGACTTTTTGATGGGAACACCTGCTAGCTGCCCGGAATAATCCGTAACGTGCACTCTTCATTATTTATTTCCGATCTTCATCTTTCTGACGAAAGACCTGCCACCGTCAATCTTTTTCTGCAATTTCTGGTCGAGTATGCGCCGGCTTCCGACCGACTCTACATTCTTGGCGACCTGTTCGATGCCTGGGTTGGCGATGACGATGACAGTGAAACAGCTGCGAGAGTGACAAGGGCATTGTCTGCTGCCTCTGGAGATACCGATATCTATGTCATGCACGGTAACCGCGACTTTTTACTGGGTGAAGATTTCAGCATCAACAGCAGAGTCACCCTGTTACCCGATCCCTGCGTAATACAGATAGGTGATCAGAAAGTCCTACTGACACACGGTGACCAGCTCTGCACACAGGATATCGACTACCAGAAAGCACGTCAGATGCGAAGCCAGCCTGAGTGGCTTGAGAACTTCAGGAGCAAACCACTGCAAGAACGTAAAGCCATTGCAAAAATGTACCGTGAACAATCCGGTGAAGCGAAGTCTTTGCTGGCTGAAGACATCATGGATGTGACCGAATCAGCTGTGGAGCAATGGTTCGATTACTACAACGTCGATCTAATGATTCATGGCCATACGCATCGGCCAGATACACATATTCATCATGTACACGGCAAGGAATGTAAACGGATTGTATTGCCGGAATGGCATGAGGATTCGGCCGCAGTACTGGCAATCAATGAAAACAGGGATATTTTGCAGATACCGGTAAAGGCGGTTTAAAGACTAGGCTTATTCGTCTTTGAGTAGATCATCCAGCGAAACCTTCTCCAGACTGGAAATGTCGTCATCGCTTAACACCACCTCCCCGGCTTCGATATCTTCCTGCTTTGTGAACACCGTAAATATTGGAGCAATCTCCTCAAAATGCTCTTCACCAAGATAGATTTTCAGATGAGACAGCACTGACAATTGTCCAGCGTGCACTTTCAATGCATTCTTTAAAGCCTTACCAAAATACATGGCGGGGACACCAAAAATACCAGTACTGATGCCAGGCATAGCCATACTCTGCCAGCCGTGCTGTTCGCAAATCTCCATACAGCGGGCAATCGCCTGCTGCAATTTTTGCATCTCATCACCGCTGCCCATCATCGGGCCAACCGCATGGATTACCGCCTTGTAATGAAGATTTCCAGCTGTGGTAGCTATCGCGTCACCTGTGGCCAGTTGTCCGTGTTCAGCGATATATTGATCGCCTTCCTTATCCAACGCAGGTCCTGCCGCACGGGAAATTGCTGCAGCCAGTCCTCCACCATGACTTAATCCACCGTTGGCGGGGTTCACAATGACGTCAGTTGACGCTGAAAATATATCGCCTACACGAATTTCTACCGATAAATCCTGAAATTTGAACTTGATTACATTGCTCATCATCTGGCGATTATAACAAGCGCAAGGTAAGGCACCAGATTGAGCATGATAAAAGCCAGTTTAAAGGCTCCCAGAAAACCATACATCATGGTGTTAAAGGTTTCGCGGTTCATTGGAAAAAATGTGGTTTGAACGCGGTAAACAAGATCAGGCACCAGCAGCAACCAAAAGGTCCAGAACACCAGCAAGCCGCCGTTAATGATGCTGCACCACATAAAAAATTCTGTGAGTTGCTGAATTTCCAAAAGAGACTCCCCTTGTTTCTAAAGACTTAGCGTCCGCATAATAACGTCAACTGTTCCAGTTCAGACTCACTGAAACCGGCATCGAGGCGAGCCTGAAAATGCATCGGACAATGAACATCGCCTTTCATGTAGCTTTTCACCAATTCAAGATAGATTTGTTCGGGATCGTTAAGCCCGCGCTGCTGACACAGATAGAGAAACCAGCGTGAACCAGCCTGCACATGGGTAATCTCATCTCTGAGAATAATATCCAGAATATCTACTGTTTTCTGATCACCAACATTGCGGAATTTTTTCTGGATCATGGGCGTAACATCCAGACCTCGCGCTTCCATGACCCGGGGAATCAGTGCCATGCGGTCGAGTACATCCCCAGCAGTTTTCTGTGCCAGTTCCCACAGGCCATTGTGAGCGGGAAAATCACCGTATTCATAGCCCAGTTCCTGCAATCGATCCCGTAGCAGTGAAAAATGATAGGCTTCTTCGGCAGCGACCTTGCACCAGTCTTTGTAGTATTGCTCCGGCAGTTCCTGGAAACGGTAAACGGCATCACAAGCCAGGTTGATGGCGTTGAATTCAATATGGCAAAAAGAGTGAATCGCGGCGGCTTTGCCCTTGTCAGTACCGAGCTTTCTCTTGGGAACCTCGCGCGGATGAACCAGATCAGGCCTATCAGGTCGCCCCGCCTGTTCGACAGCAGGCAGTTCAACAGCTGAAATTTGCAGGTTACCTGCAAGCAAATCATCATTAAGCTTTTTTGCAAGAAGCAGTTTCTGGTCAACGTCCTGTTCTGTCAGGCATTCGTAGGCGGTAGTGTGCAGGTTTTTCATCGAAAGCTATAAAAGCAGAAAATTTTATCCGTTCCCAAGTAAATCAGGCATTTTTTTTACTGACATAATATGACAGAATTCGCCGATATTCTAAATCCTGTTTCAATCATCCCGGTCAAGTAGCTCATGGATACAATTTACTTCCAGCGCCATCAGGGCAGAAATTCACTCTTCAGAATGATTTTGTTAGCAATTGCTGTTGCAGCACTCATCATCTGGAAAATAGATTACATCAACAGCGTCTATTTTCGTGATCAACTCACAGCCACTGGCTGGGTAGTCAACGGCGTCATTGTGGCATTGTTCGCACTGGGCATTCTGAAAATCATTCTCACCTTCCTCAGCTATTCCCGGGAAGAGGCCGCACTGAATCGTTTTATCAAAAATATAGACAGCAATGCCGACGACAAGCTCAAGGGTGTGGCCAAAAAAAGTATTATTGCACGCCGCTACCTGACGCTGGAAAAGCTGCATGATAGCCACACACCGGTCAATCAGAGCGCCCTTGCCTCGACGTTGGTCGCCAGTGAAAGCACACGAAACAGCTTCCCAAGGTTTATCAACAACACTCTCATTCTGACCGGTGTGTTCGGCACCATTGTTTCCCTGTCCCTGGCCCTGATCGGCGCCTCAGATATGCTGGAAAATGCTATTAATGTCAATGGTATGGGAATGATAGTTCATGGAATGTCTACAGCTCTGTCAACGACCATCACGGCCATTGCCTGTTACATGTTTTTTGGCTATTTTTTCGTCAAACTGACTGACGTGCAGACCAATCTGATCAGTGCCATCGAACAGGTCACCACCACGCATCTGATGCCACGTTTCCAGATGCAGACTGATAACGTGCTGTATGAATTCACCGGTCTCATCCGTTCATTGCAGGACCTGGTCAACCAGATGGTTCAATCACAGTCCAGCTTCCAAAATGCCGAAAAAGAGCTGACCACCAGCGCTGAAGTTTTCCGTGAGCATGTGGAAGGCATGAACCAGGAACTGGCTGACATCAAGGGTATTTTGAGAATCGGCTTCCGTCTTGGTGAAAAATGAGCACTGAAAACGGCTTTATCAATCTTCGCCTGAATCAGGAAGGCGACAGCTCGGGGCACGAGAGCTTCTGGCCGTCTTTTACCGATATCATGACCGTCATTGTCATGATATTCCTGATCGCTCTGGTCGTCCTGCTGATGCGTAACATCGACCTGGTACAGCAACTGCGTAACACCATGGAAGCGGAGCGCATGGCTGCAGAATTAGCCCGAACCACCGGTGAAGAAAAAGAAAACCTTTCCCTGCGTCTGATCCACACCGAAAATGAACTTTCTGACTTGCGTCTCGAATTGATGAAGATGCAGGAAATACGTGAAAAACAACTGGCTGTGATCAAGGACAACATGCGCCAGATTTCCGACCTGTCTGGCCAGCGTGATCGACTTGACCTCGAAAAAAATCAGCTGCAGCAGGACAAATCTGAGCTGGTACAAAGATCAGAAGCTCTGGAACTGGCAAAAGCTCAACTGGATAATCGCCTGTTAAGAAACCAGGAAAAACTACAACTGAGTCAGGAACAGCTTGAGCTGTTACAACAATCCCTCACCGCCTTGCAGAACAAACAAAACCTGACCCAGTCTCAATTAACCGAGATACAGACTGCCTACACGGAAAAAACACAGGAGCTGGAACAGGCCCTGAGTCGCATTACGATATCTGATGATGCCCTGGCATTGTTACGGGGCGATTATGACGACCTCAAAGTTAAATATGACAAGCTGGTCCGTCCAGCCCGTACGGCTGCAGGCAAACAGGTGGTCGAAGTTCGCTATACAAAACTCGATGGCAAGGACCTGGTTTCCCTCAAAGTACCCGGTCAGGATAAGTTCTCGCCGGTCAGTAAAAAGCAACTTATGGCGCGTCTGGACAAACTGAACAAGCAATACCCTAAAAAGCTCTATATCAAGGTCATATTCCCTGAAAACAGCGGGCTTTCATACAATGAGGCCTGGGAATTCACTTCCAGTCTGCACAAAAAGTACGACTACTACTTCAAGGACCAATAACGATACAACAGTAGAAAATAATCAGGGATTGTTGTGCATTCCTAGAATGGAACGCTCCGCTTCCTGGGATTCCTTGGCTGCATCATTTCGTAGCAGTTCAAGCTGCTCAAGATATTTCTCATTCACATCACCAGTGACATAGGTACCATCAAATACAGAGGTATCAAACTGCGAAATATTGACCTTACCCTTGCGATTGACCGCGTCAATCAGGTCAGGCAAATCCTGGTAAATCAGTTTGTCACAGGAAATTACCTTGCGGATTTCATCTTCGGTTCTGCCGTGAGCAACCAGTTCATGAGCTGATGGCATATCGATGCCGTAAACATTGGGGTACCTGACAGGAGGCGCAGCAGAAGCAAAATAAACTTTTTTTGCACCGGCATCACGAGCCATCTGCACAATCTGCTTGGAGGTGGTACCACGAACAATGGAATCATCCACCAGCATCACATTCTTGTTCCTGAACTCAAGATCAATGGCATTGAGTTTCTGACGCACTGATTTTTTACGAACCGTCTGTCCCGGCATAATAAAAGTACGCCCGATGTAACGGTTCTTGATAAACCCTTCTGTGTAATGAATCCCAAGGGTGTTCGCCAGGGCCAATGCCGATGTGCGACTGGTGTCAGGAATCGGAATCACCACATCAATGTCATGATCTGGCCATTCGCGCTGGATTTTTTCCGCGAGTTTCTGGCCCATACGTGAACGCGCCTTGTGTACGAAAATATTGTCGATGATTGAATCAGGGCGTGCAAAGTACACATATTCGAAAATACAGGGGCAATGTACCGGGTTAGCCGCACACTGATAACTGTAAAATTCGCCACCCTCGGTAATGTAAATAGCCTCACCGGGTTCAATATCCCTTATGAGCTCAAAACCCAGCGCACCCAGCGCGACGCTTTCCGAGGCGATCATGTATTCCACCCCCTTATCTGTATTGCGTTTTCCGAACACGACAGGACGAATACCATGGGGGTCACGAAATGCCAGGATGCCATATGTCGGGATCATGGCAATTGCTGCATACCCTCCACGACAGCGTCGATGAACACCGGCAACAGCCTTGAAGATGTCGTTCTCGTCGATACGCATCTTGCCCTGAACCTGAAGCTCATGGGCCAGCACATTTAACAGAATTTCAGAATCCGAAGTTGTATTGACATGGCGCAGGTCTTCCCGGAAAACATCTTTTTTCAGTTCATCGGAATTAGTGAGATTGCCATTATGCGCCAGGCTAATACCATAGGGAGAATTCACATAAAATGGTTGTGCCTCGGCAGAAGATGATGACCCTGCGGTAGGATAACGCACATGAGCAATACCCATATTGCCTTTAAGCTTGATCATGTGATTGGTATCAAAAACATCACTGGCAAGGCCATTATCCTTGCGCAGGTGCAGGCGATTACCTTCACAGGTCATCATACCTGCAGCATCCTGGCCACGATGCTGAAGAACCATTAAGGCATCATAAAGAGACTGGTTAACTGGGTTTTGCCCTACGATGCCAACAATTCCACACATAGTATTTCTCGCTCAAAAGACTGCTAATAAGTGAAGTATTTTGCAATATCCTCCGGCAGAAAACTCTTCAGCCAGAGTGACAAATCCTGAAAATAGACAATCAATAACGATTGATTCCACCAGGGATCCTGTGGCAACGCTGTCAGCCCGGCCAGCAGGATTATTATCGCAACAATGATAGCACCACGCCCTATTCCAAAAAAGATGCCCAGTAACCTATCGGTACCACTTAAACCGGTATGTTCTACCAGTTGTGACAAAAGATAATTAACAACCCCGCCTACAATCAACACTGCAATCATGATTATGGCAAAGGATATACCAAGACGCGCCGAAGGTAATGAAATCCACTGTATGAGATATTGGGAGAATTCACGGAAAAATACCCAGGCAAGCCAGAAAGCAGCTACCCATACCACCAATGAAAAAGCCTCGCGGACAAAGCCTCGGAATACACTGATCAACGCCGAAACCACAATGATACCGATAATGAAATAATCAACCCAGATCACGGATATCTCAAAACCTTGGCATTAACAAAAAACTTTTTAGATATTTCTTTGGCAATTCGATCGGCATTATTACGATCGATTTCAGGACCAACACGAACCCGGAATAACTTGCGATTTTTTACCTGTACTGGTTCGAGGTGAGTATCATAACCAGCCTTGCGCAGTTGCTCGATAATCTTGTTGGCATTGTCCTGACTGGAAAAACTGCCAACCTGGACCATCCAGCTGGTCAAACCGGTGCGGGTTGCAACCGGCTGGCGGCTTTCCGGGGTCGTTGTATCAACGGTATCCGTTGAAGAATCTACGATATCTTTTACTTCGGCGTCCTTGCTGGGTTGAATCGATGTACCGTAATCATGTTGATCACGAATGTGATCAAGTTTTTCTGTCTGGATAACAGGTGCCGGCTCAGAAGGTTTGATTCTTTTCGGAATATTGGTCGAGTAAATATTGCTGTCAATGACGGTCTCTTCTTCCAGCAGCATGGGAATAAATATAACTGCCAGCGAGGCCAGAACCGCCGCACCAATCAAACGTTTTTTCAGATCTTCTCTCATCATCAGTTTCAGTCTAATTCGGCTTCTCTGGCCAAAAAATCACCTGCGATATGGAACGAGCCCGTTACCAGAATTGAATCATCTTCACAGGCGTTTTGTAAAACTGAATTGTAAGCTTCGCTGACGGTATTGAATAGTAAACATTCAGCATCTGCATCGATTAAATGAATATTTTCTGCCAACTGACTGGCTTGTAAACCCCGTTCTCCATGAGTAGATACCAGATACCACTGGTCAACCTGGGGGGCAAGGTTTTTTAGACTTTCCAGTGAGTCCTTGTCTTTCAGCATACCCACGATGGCGAGTAATTTACCCCTGATGACAAATTTTGTCAGATTTTCAGCCAGTGACTGCGTCGACTGTGGATTATGGGCAACATCCACGATGACAGGATATGCCTTTTGTAATATTTGAAAACGCCCCATCACCTGAGCTTGAAGAAGTCCTGCCTTCATCGCTTCAGCTTTTACGGGTAACTGCTCGCGACTCGCCAGTAACAGCGCAATGACCCCTGCAGCATTCTCCAACTGATGTTTACCACGCATAGCGGGTATAGGTAAGGCGTGACGGCTTCCTAGCTCTGCTATCAGGCTCCATTGCTGGCCATCCGACTTCAACTGGAAATCTTCACCGTTAACCAGCAAATGGGTTCCTCGCCTTTCAGATTCTGATCTAATGGATTCAGGCATGTCGTTACCTGAAAAAACAGCCAGTCGGTCTTTTCGAAATATGCCGGCTTTTTCCCGACCAATGGCCTCGCGGTCATTTCCAAGCCACTCCTGATGATCAATACCGATGGCTGTAATCAGCGCCGCGTTGGCATCGATAATATTTACTGCATCCAACCTGCCACCCAGGCCCACTTCAAGGATCATGACTTCAACCCAGGCTTGTTCAAACAGATATAACGCTGCTAACGTACCAAATTCGAAATAGGTCAGGCTGATATTGCCACGACAGTTGTCAATGGCTTCAAAGGCTTCACAAATGGCTTCATCTGAAGCTTCTTTTCCATCGATTTTGATGCGTTCGTTATAACGTACGAGATGAGGTGATGTGAAACAGCCAACGCGGTAACCGGCATTGATTAAGATGGCCTCCAGCATAGCCACACTGGACCCCTTGCCGTTAGTACCTGCAACGCTAATGACATAGGACTCATGTTGACAAGAAAGTCGTGACCAGACATGAGACACCCTCTCAAGACCAAGATCTACAGACTTGGGATGCAGGCTGACTTGCCAGTCGAGCCATTGATCGAGACTTGAAAAACGCACGAAAAAAATCTCTTTAGGAACTCTGGATAGTCATTTTTCAGATCGCTGAGATTCGCTCATGTGAGTGCAAGACAAGGCAAAATTTATCGAAAAAGCGCAGTTTACATTCTAGTAAATGAGCATTTAGAGATGAATTTTAACGCAGGATTGTGCCGCATGAGTAGAATATCAGGAAGCCTTTTTCTGCAGAATGCTAAGCACTGAATACAACTCATCGCGAATTTCACGGCGATCAAGGATCATATCAATCGCCCCGTGCTCAAGCAAAAATTCTGATTTCTGAAAGCCTTCCGGCAGTTTTTCACGCACAGTCTGTTCAATAACCCGTGGTCCTGCAAAACCAATCAGAGCATTGGGCTCGGCAACATTAAGATCGCCTAGCATGGCCAGGCTCGCTGATACACCACCCATGGTAGGGTCAGTCATGACCGAGATAAAAGGAATACCTCGATCGGCCATTTTGCCGAGTACGGCACTGGTCTTTGCCATTTGCATGAGTGAAAACAGTGATTCCTGCATACGCGCGCCGCCAGAGGCAGAAAAGCACACGTAAGGAATATTGTTTTCCAGACATTGGTTGGCCCCACGCACAAAGCGCTCTCCAACAACAGAACCCATGGAACCACCCATGTAACTGAACTCAAAAGCAGCGGCAACCAGATCCATACCTTTGAGCTGGCCTTTAACGACAACCAGAGCTTCTTTTTCACCGGTGTTTTTCTGGGCTGCGGAAATGCGGTCCCTGTACTTTTTACTGTCCTTGAACTTCAATGGATCGAGAGACTCAAGGTCTTCAGCAATTTCCTGCTGGTTATCAGGATCAAGGAACAGCTCTATTCTGCGACGGGCATCAATACGGTTATGATGTGAGCATTTGGGGCAAACGTTAAAACTTCTATCCAGTTCCGCCTTGTAGAGGATGGCACCACATCCCGGACATTTGGCCCAAAGACCTTCAGGAACGGCTTTTTTTGAACCACCCTCGGTTTTGATGCGGCTGGGCATCAGCTTTTCAAACCAGCTCATTATTTGATCCTTTCTAACCTGCTATGTTTTTATGCATCCATTGCCTGACGCATACCGCCGATCAATTCCCTGGCAGCCGTAAAAATTGCATCATGATCACTACTGTTGGCTTCGATCTGTTTTACCAGTGCACTACCAACAATAACAGCATCACTGATTTTCGACATCTGTTGCGCCTTGTCAGCATCAGAAATTCCAAATCCGACACCGATAGGCAAATCTGTGTGTTTTCTGATCTGTGCCAGTTTATCTTCTACTTCCTGTATATCCAGAGTTGCTGCACCTGTGACACCTTTTAAAGAAACATAGTACACAAAGCCACTGGCTGCAGAAGTTATCAGTTCAATTCGTTCATCAGTTGTAGTTGGCGACATCAGGAAAATGGGATCTACCTGTTGCACTTTCATTTCACTAAGCAACTCACTTGCTTCCTGCGGAGGAAGGTCGACAATAATCGCACCATCGACTCCTGCATTCGCAGCGGCTGCGGCGAACTCGGCATAACCCATGACTTCAACCGGATTGAGATACCCCATGAGGATAATGGGCGTGTCAGCATTACTTTCACGAAATGTTTTGACCATTGCCAGGACGTCCGTCAAGGAAACATTGTGCTCCAGCGCCCTTTCACTGGCTCTCTGAATCACAGGACCATCCGCCATAGGGTCGGAGAAAGGAACGCCCAGTTCGAGCATGGAGGCCCCTGCTTCAACCAGCGTATGCATGAGTTTTACGGTGATGGATGGATCAGGGTCACCGGCCGTAATGAAAGGCACTAGTGCCTTGTGTCCGCTTTGTTTAAGGCTATCAAATGTGGCTGCAATTCGGCTCATATTTCTATCCCGTCCCTTTGGGCCACTGTATGCATATCCTTGTCTCCCCTGCCAGACAGATTGATAAGAATGGTATGATCTTTCGGTAACTCAGGTGCGATCTTGATGGCCTGCGCGATGGCATGACTGGATTCCAATGCCGGAATGATCCCTTCAGTACGTGTCAAACGATAGAAAGCATCCAGCGCCTCTTCATCATTAACAGCCACATATTCAGCGCGCCCGCTATCTTTCAACCAGGCATGTTCCGGTCCCACACCAGGATAATCCAGTCCAGCTGAAATCGAGTGGGTCTCAACAATCTGACCGTCGTCGGATTCCATCAAATAGGTACGGTTACCATGCAGCACACCGGGACGCCCCGCGCATAATGGTGCAGCATGATGGCCTGTGGTCAGTCCATCTCCAGCCGCTTCAACACCGATAATACGCACATCCTTGTCGTTGATAAAAGGATAGAAAAGACCAATAGCGTTTGACCCGCCACCTACACAGGCCAGCAGCGTATCAGGCAATCGTCCTGTCATTTCCAGCATCTGCTGTTTTGCTTCCCGACCTATAACAGTCTGAAAATCCCTGACCATGGCTGGATAGGGATGCGGCCCGGCAACGGTACCTATGATGTAGAAAGTGTCATCAACGTTGGTTACCCAGTCGCGCATGGCTTCGTTCAAGGCATCTTTGAGCGTTTTGGAACCGGAAGAAACGGCTTTGACTTCAGCACCAAGTAGTTTCATGCGATAAACATTGGCTTCCTGGCGGGCAACATCGACAGCTCCCATGTAAACCACACACTCCAAACCCAGACGGGCGGCAACAGTTGCAGTAGCTACGCCATGCTGCCCGGCTCCGGTTTCAGCAATAATACGTTTCTTGCCCATGCGCTTGGCAACGAGAGCCTGACCGATGGTGTTATTGACCTTGTGGGCACCGGTATGATTGAGGTCTTCGCGTTTAAAATAGATTTGTGCGCCGCCTAATTCATTTGTCAGTCGTTCAGCGAAGTAAACCGGTGAAGGCCTGCCAACATAATGTGCCAGATCTGCATCCAGCTCAGCCAGAAAGGCTTCGTCATTCAGACAATCCTGGTAAGCCTGTGCCAGATCTTCAAGCGGCTTCATCAGGGTTTCGGCCACAAACACTCCACCGTAAGGGCCAAAGTGTCCCTTCTCGTCAGGCAAGCCTGTTAATTGGGTATCATTGATCTGCAATCTTTACTCCTTGCATAAACTGCCTGATTTTATCAGGGCTTTTCACACCTTTTGAGGATTCTACACCACCACTGACATCAACGGCATAGGGCTTGACCATCTGGATAGCACGGGTAATGTTATCAGCTTCCAGACCTCCGGCCAGTATAATCTCTCCAGCCAGTTCCCCGGGAATACGATCCCAGTCGAAAGCCTCACCGGTTCCGCCTGGAATACCGGCCCGATAGGTATCCAGCAAAAGCGACTGCGCCCTGGAGTAATCGAGCCTTTTTTGAAACAGGTCGATATCATCACTCATTCTGAGTGCCTTGATATAGGGAAAATCGAAACTGGCGCAATAGTCAGGACATTCATTACCGTGAAACTGCAACAGGTTGATCCTGGTTTCGCTGATTATATTGCGAATTTCATCCGCCTGTTCATTCACAAAAAGCCCCACGGCAGTCACGAATGCTGGCAGCGAGGCGACAATTTCAACGGCCTGTTGAATCGAGACGCAACGTGGACTCGGTGGATAAAATACCAGCCCGATAGCATCAGCTCCCTGCTTTACAGCCTCCTGAGCCATATCTACAGTGGTTATGCCACAAATCTTAACACGGGTTCGTTTTGTCATGAGATTTTCAATCTACATCAATGCAGGAAAAACGGTGTCCGGAATTTCAAAATGTTGCGGATATTCTACCGCTTCAAAATAAAGACCGTCGGGAGCTGCTGTAACACCGCCAAGCGTTCTGTCTTTTAATTCGAGAACCTCTTGAGACCAGCTCACATCCTGTTCACCCTTGCCTATTGTCATCAACACACCGGCAATATTTCTGACCATATGATGCAGGAAGGCATTGGCTTTCAGTTTTAGGACAATCATATCACCATGACGTTCAACATTCAGGTAATGCAGCGTTTTTATCGGTGATTTCGCCTGGCATTGTAATGCTCTGTAAGATGAAAAATCATGGGTACCGACCAGCAACTGCGCAGCGCTATGCATTAAATCATGATCAAGTGAATGATGTGTCCAGTTAACCTTGCCAGTTAACAACGAAGAACGAGTAGGCCGGTTCCAGATATGGTATCGATAACTGCGACTTACCGCTGAAAACCTTGCATGAAACTCACCATCAACCACCCTGACCCAGTTGACACTGACATCATTCGGCAAATTGACGTTGATCCCCAGCAACCATTGGCGTTCACTGCGTATGGCTTCTGTTTCGAAGTGTGCTACCTGACCTACGGCATGTACACCGGTATCAGTGCGACCAGCACAAAATAGACGCACCGCATGGTTAGCCACTTTGGATACTGCCTGTTCCAGACAGAGTTGCACGGTGCGAACACCTTCCTGCTGCAATTGCCAGCCATGAAAGTTAGCGCCGTTATATTCAACACCTAATGCAATTTTCATTTACGTAAAACGATAAGAGGCGCCTTAAGCGCCTCATTAGTAATATTTTCATCCCCATATGAGCGGGGATGACAGGTGATTATGAGATTTCGGCAATAAGCGTCTGCGCTTCCTGCTTCTGTGCCTCACTACCCTCTTCAAGCACTTCCTCAAGAATGCCCTTAGCACCTTCCTTATCACCCATTTCAACATAGGCACGCGCCAGGTCAATCTTGGTGGAAACATCATCAATCTCGTCCAAACCGCCGAGATCATCAAGGTCGTCATTCAACAGCAGATCATCATCAGAACCAAAGCTGTCACCTACAGGCTGGCTAGTTTCCACAGTGCCTGCCGCCTCTTCTGATTCAGATAACGCATCGATATCAAAAGCTTCCAGTTCAGCTGCAAGTTCTTCAATAGCGGCATCTTCTTCAGAGACTGTTTCTGAAACAGCTTCTTCAGGAGCTTGTTCAACAGGAGCTTCTGCTGCTGTTCCCAGTTCAGGAATTCCCTCTTCAGTGGCTTTACCCGCGATTTCATCCAGATCCAGTTCTTCCAGATCTTCTGATGGTACATTCAAGTCAGCAACCGCGCCGTCAGCATCATCGGTCAGTTGCGACTCAAGCTCACTCAGCGCCATATCCAGGTCTTCGGTGATGTCCTGGCTGACCGCATCCATGGCATCGGCAAACAGTGGATTTTCAGGATCAAGATCACCACCCATTAACTTGGCACGATTCCATGCATCCGGATCTTCTGCTTCGGCACCTGCTTCAGCCATGCTTTGCGCCAGTGCAGTGAACTTACCTTCGTCCTTGTTGGCATAGTAAATTTCAAGCAGTTTGTGCTGATAAGAAACTTTGCCAGGCTCCTGTTCAAGCGCAGACAGAACGAGTTCCTCTGCCTGATCAAAACGGCCGTAAGCAATATAAACATCAGCTTCTGAGATTGGATCAACTTCTCCGGTTTCCTGAGCATTCAATTCATCGAGATCAGCTGGCGTGAACTCACTCAGGAAGGAAGTGTCGTCATCAGTGTCTTCTACAGCGGGCTGGGTATCTTCAACTGCTGCTGCCACAGCATCTGGCTGAGCCTCAGCAGTTGCAGGAGCTGCCTTCTGGGGAGGAGGCATTGGTTTACCGGCCTTGTTACGACGACTGAATGCTGCCCAGATAAGGGCAAGCAATACAACCAGAACAGCCACGGCAATGCCCATCATCGTCGCACTGCCAGTGATCATTTCCAGCAATGTCTGTTCCTTTGGAGGGGCAGCTTTTTCTTCAGGCTGCTCGACGGGTGCAGCAACTGGAGCTGGTGGTGCCGTTTCTTCAGCGACGGGTTCTACTGCAGCTTCTTCTACAGCCTCTTCTACAGCTTCGACCGTCTCTTCAACCATACTTTCGGTGACTTCGGCAGCCTCTTCGACTGTTTCTTCAATGGCCTCTTCGACTGCTTCCTCGGCAACAGCCTCTTCAACCATGGTTTCTGTGACTTCGGCTGCTTCTTCAGTGGCAGCCATGGACTCATCGTTGGCAGCTTGAAGCTGTGCCAGTTGCTTGTCTTTCAATTCCAGAAGACGTTTAAGATCAAGCAGTTCTGCCTGCATATCTTCCATCTGCCCACGGATTTCATCACTTTCAGACTGAGCCGTAATGACTTTTTCCTGCGCCGCAAGCAGTTCCTGCTTAATGGCTTCCGCATCTTCGCCAGCGCCAGATTGACC
>Ga0180436_10001856_pt1 | contig 20380 bp, 15 predicted proteins | sample SS_ome_2_FD_132434 | JGI IMG/M metagenome (GOLD analysis project Ga0180436, IMG submission 132434) | Hypersaline lake sediment archaeal communities from the Salton Sea, California, USA - SS_3_S_2 metaG | ecosystem: Environmental > Aquatic > Non-marine Saline and Alkaline > Hypersaline >...
GCCGTGCGAGATCATCTGCGCGTGCTGCACGGGATCGGGATGAGCCGCGACGCCGAGGAGCTGAAGATCCGCCGCTTCGGCCCGCAGCGCAAGCGCAGGGTCCAGGGCGCGCCGCGGCTGGGCGTCTCTGGCTACGATCTCGTGATCGGCAGTGGGGGCATCCTCTCCCATGCGCCGCGGGCGGCGGCGGCGATGATGATGATCGCGGCGCTCCGTCCGCAAGAACCGACCGAGCTGGCGGTCGATCGCGCCTTCATGTTCCCGCACCTCGGGCTGCTGACCGAGGTCGATCGATCCCTGGCGCTCGAGTTGTTCCGGGAGTTGGGGCTGGTGCGCCTGGCGACCTACCTGCCTGCCCAGTATGCGGGCAAGGACGGTGCGCTCAAGGTGCACTTTCCCGCGTCGCCGGTGGTCCGGGGAGGCGCGGCGGGTGATGACCTCGAGATCGCCGCCGGCAACGTGCGCGCACTCGCACCGTCGCAGCAGAGCGGGGCGCCAGTCGAGGTCAGGCTGGCCCGGAGCCGTGGTCAGGCGCAGACCGTTCATGCCCATGGCGGATTGCTCGGACTGATCGCCGATGCGCGTGAACCGGGACGGCCGACTTCGCTCGATCTGTTGCTGCAGGAGGAACCCGAAGCGCCGGGCCGGTCGGAGCCGCCGCGCCAACCGGCCGTCGAGCGCGGCGCTTGGCGTCTGCGCCGGGAACTCGCCGTTGCGGGAGACGTCTACGTCGAGGCGGGGCAAGCGGTCGCTAGCGACACGCTGATCGCGCGCAGCCAGCGTCAGTTCTTGCGCCCCTTCTTCATCGAGATCGCCTCGCGTCTCGACTTGCCGCCAGGAGACGTCGAGCCCTACCTGCTCAAGGGCGTGGGCGATGAGATCGAGCATGGCGAACTTGTGGCGCAGCGCAGGGTCAATCCGTTACGCACGAAGCGCGTGCGTTCGACGGTCGAGGGGCGCGTCGAACGCCAGCTGCCGAACGGGACGCTGATCGTCCGCGAGCGTCCCGAGCGGGCCCAACCGCTAACGCCCGTCCGCGCTGCGCGCGATCTGCACTTGCGGCCGGATGAGATCAAACCCCACGTGCGCGTGGCGGAGGGAGATCGCATCGAACGGGGCCAGTGGCTGGCTGCCCGCTGGCATGCCGGCACGGGCTGGATCCTGAGCACATCGCCGGTGCGCGGCCGGGTGCAGTCGATCAACTACGACTACGGCGTCATTTCGATCGAGCCGCTGCTCGAGACACTTGACGTACGCGCTTGGCTGCCCGGAGAGGTGATCGAAGTCAACGAGCGAGGCGCGATCGTAGCGGGCGCAGGTGTGCGCATTACCGGCGCGTGGGGCAACGGGGGAGAGACGGCCGGTACGCTGCGCCACGGGGAGCCGGAACAGGGCTGCCTGCTCGTTCGCCCCGTGGCTGCGCGCAAGGACCTCGAGCGTGCGGCCGAGACCGGCGTCGCGGCGGTTATCGCGGGCAGTGTGCACTTGGCCGACGTGCTGGCGGTCGCGCCGGGCTACACGCTTGTCGTCACCGAGAGATTCGGCGGGGCACCGCTGGCGCCAGACGTGGCCGAGGTGCTCGCTGCGCACGAGGGCGGCTTCGCGCTCGCCGACGGTCGCACCGAGCTGCGCGTGGGAGTGCGCCGTCCGGTCGTGATGCTGCCGCGGGAAACGTCGGGCAGTGCGCCGGCGCCGGCCGAGGACAGGGTCGCTTCGCCGTGACGCAGCGAGTGATGCAAGAAGAGCAGCCCGCGCCGATCGACGCGAGCTGCTCTGATACTTGATGCGAGGGTGGTTGCCGACGGAGTCGCGCCGACTCAGTCGCCGGGGCTGATCGCCTCGACGGGGCACTCCTCTGCGCAGGCCCCACAATCCGTGCAGAGATCGGGGTCGATCACGTACTTCGGATCGCCCTCGCTGATTGCCTCGACTGGGCAGACTGGCTTGCAGCTGCCACACATGGTGCAATCATCCGAGATCACATAGGCCATTTCCCTTGCACCTCCCTTTCGGCGGAAGATCCGCACCCCAGCGGCCGGTGCCACCGGCCCCGCCCGGTTTGGGCAGGCGCACAGTATGCGACTCGCGACCGCCGCATCCAAGCAGAATTTACTCCCACCGCAAGGAGAGGGTTCCGAGTAACTCAATGCCGAGACAAGAGTTAGAAGAGTCTAATCCCGGTTGTCGCGGGGGTCGTCGGACTCCGGATTGCGCGCCCGTCGCGCCCGAAAATCGGATAGGCTGGCAGCGGCCGCGATCGCCTGGTGAGACGATGCAGGCGCGAGGCGGTTGCCGGCGAGGAGATCCGAGCTTCCGTGTCGGGCGAAAGGAGCCACTTCCTTGCGTGGTTTTGGACAGATGCTGGTTCCTTCAATCGTGATGGGCGTGCTCGCAATCGCGCTGCTTCTCGTTGGCCGCTCGCGCGGTGCCGGCGAGGAGCTGCAGGGCCTGCAGATCGCCGCGCGCATGACGCTACAGGTTCTGCCGCTGCTCCTGTTCGCCTTCATCGTCGCCGGCATGGTGCAAGTGCTTGTTCCGCGCGAACCGCTCGCGCGCTGGATCGGGGAGGAATCGGGGCTGCGCGGGATTCTCATCGGCAGCCTGGCGGGCGCACTGGCGCCCGGTGGCCCGTACGTCAGTCTCCCGATCGCGGCCGGCCTCGTGCGCGCCGGAGCGGGCATCGGCACGATGGTCGCGTTCCTGACCGGCTGGTCACTCTGGGCGATCGGACGGCTGCCGATGGAGTTCGGCATTCTCGGTTGGAAGCTAACGCTGGCGCGATTCGTGAGCACGTTGATCTTCCCGCCGCTCGCGGGGCTCCTGGCGAGCCTCCTCTTCTCTCACTGGAAGTGAGCGTTTTCGCGCTGATCCTTGCAGCGCCAGGTGTGTCCCTGCGCTGTCATGCGCGTTTCAGGAGGGCTCAAACCGCCCACTGCCCCACGAAGCAGATCGATCGAGTTCAGGGATTCGACTTGGCGATCTGCTGCGGGAAGGGGATCCGCGCACGCGCCCGCGGAACCGGTTCCCCGGCGTCAGGCATCATCCGAGCTGCGATCCGCATTCTCACGCGCGACACGATCAGATCCAGATGGACCCGCCTCTCTCGCCTCGGCCGCGTTCCCTTCTTTCTTGCGGCGAGCCCGTCCGGCCTGTTCGGGCGGCAGCAATCCGCGGCGGCGGGCACGCGCCTCCCAGTACCGGCGCGCCAGCTCCTGCATGTCGGTAACGCGATCCACCTCGTCCACGATCTCCATGCCGATCAGAGTCTCGAGCACGTCCTCCATCGTCACCACGCCCGCCGTTCCGCCATACCGATCGACAGCGAGCGCGATATGCACGCGCTCCTCGAGCATCTGCTCGAACAGCTCGGGCAAACGCATCGTCTGCGGTACGACCTTGATCTTGCGTCGCAGCGCGGAGAGGGGGACGTCGTGCTCATCTTGTGCGGCGCGGAGCAGGATCTCGTCGCGTAGTGCGTAGCCGGTCACGTTGTCCAACGAGTCGTGGTAGAGCGGGATCCGCGAGAAGGGGCTTCCCTGGTGACGCTGCGTCACGTCGCCGACCGTCTCACTATCGGGTAACGCAAAGACGACCGTGCGGGGCGTCATGATGTGTTCGACCGCCAGGGACTCGAAGCGGAACACGTTGCGCAGAATGCGGCTCTCCCCAGAGGCAATCACGCCCTGTTCCGCGCCGAGCTCAGCCATCGCGCTGACTTCGTCGCGGCTAACCGGAATCGATCCTCCGTGCCCGATCAGGCGCGAGATGCCTCGGGAGAGCAGTACCAGCGGCCACATCAGGACGATCAGGGGAACCAGGATGCGCCCGACCGATGGCGCGAGCTGCCGCCAGTACAACGCGCCGAGGGTCTTGGGGACGATCTCGGACAGCACCAGAATGAGCAGTGTCATCACCGCCGAGACGATCCCGACCGCAGGGTCCCCGAACAGGCGGGCCGCCTGTGCGCCGACGCCCGCGGCGCCCACCGTGTGGGCGACCGTGTTGAGACTCAGAATCGCGGCGAGCGGGCGGTCGATGTCCGTCTTGAGCCTTCGTAGCCGCCTTCCCGCCCGTTTCTGCTCGCGCTCCAAGGCGGCGATATACGGCGGGTTCACGCTGAGCAGCACCGCCTCGAGGATGGAGCAGAGAAACGAAAGACCTAGTGCCAGCACCAGGTATAGGATGAGAGGCGTCATCCCGACCCCGTCACGGAATCACCCAATAGGATTCGCATCGCTCGGAATATAGCAGATCGCGCGATGGATGGTAGACCCCACGCCTCCAACGACTCGTGCCTTGGGCGGCAATCCGCGACCAGCGTCCAGCGGGCGCTTGGAGCCGCGGAGCGGATAAGCGGCCATACCCACCGGCGTGCGGGTCTGCGGACGACGCCGACCCCGGACTGCGGCGCGAGAGTGCTGGTCAGGGGGGACAGCTGGACGTAAGGTACGCGCGTGCGACGCGTCGCGCCTGGCCGAGCTCTCCGCGCCAGCGCCGGTGACTCTCCCGCGGGCTGGCAAGCCGGGCGCGAGCGCGATGAAGGGGTTGGGATGCCAACGACACCGGGGATCATCGTCCGTGCCCGCCGAGCGGCTGACGAAGCCTGGGCGGCCCGGTTGCTCGCGACCGCGTGGGGGTCGACCCGGGTCGTGACCCGCGGCCAGCTTCACACCACCATGGAATTGCCCGCCCTCGTGGCCGAGCTCGATGGCGTGTCGCTGGGGCTCCTGACCTATCACATCGAGGGAGAGGGCTGCGAGATTGTCACGCTGAATGCCGAGCGCGAAGGATCGGGCTTGGGAACCGCGCTGTTGGAGCGAGCGCTCGAGCTGGCGCGCGCCGCCGATTGCGAGCGGCTGTGGTTGATCACGAGCAACGACAACCTGCCCGCGCTGCGCTTCTACCAGAAACGTGGCTTCAAGCTGGTCGCCGTGCATCGGGGGGCGATCGACGCCGCGCGCGAGCTCAAGCCGGAGATCCCTCAGACCGGCCTCTACGGCATTCCCCTGCGCGACGAGATCGAGTTGGAGCGACACATCTCGGCTGCGCCCGAGACCTGACCTGCTGCTGCAGCGCAGCGCGGTGCTCGCCGCCGCGGCTCGTGCACTGAGGAACGGCGGTTGGGGTCGGCTCCGGGGCGTCCGCGCAGCCGGTCGCGTCTAGTCGCCGGGCTCCAGGGCCGCCACGCGCGCCGCGAGCGCCGCGAGGGTACGCTCGAGCTCATCGTTCGCCGCTACCAACGCCTCGACTTGCCCCTGCTGCTCCTTGATCGCCTCGAGCAGCAGGGGGATGAGTGCATCGTAGTTGACGAAGAGGTGACCGTCGGAGGAGCTGACCGCCTCCGGCAAGACTGCCTGCAGCTCCTGCGCCAGGAGCCCCGCGCTTCTACGGGGCTCGTCGCCCTTGGCGACTTCATCTGCGTTCAACCGGTATTCGAAGCTGTAGCCCGTTAGTGTCTGCAGCTTCTCCAGGGCGCCGGTCATCGGAACGATATTCCGCTTGAGCGTGGCGTCAGAGACCGTGTGGAAGCCCCCGCTGCCGTCGATGCGAGCCCTAACGCCGAGCTCGCCGCCTTCCATCGCATCCTCGTCGCAGAACTTGATGATGTCATTGTCGCCGGCCGACCAAAGCGCCGCGTAATCGCCATCGAAGTAGACGCCGGCACCTTCTCCGCTGGTGTTCTCGAGAATCGTCCCTCCCGAGCCGAACGTCACTTCGGCTGCTTCACCGCCGTGCGGGGTGCCGGCCCAGGAGTAGTAGGCCTTCGTGCCTTCGAGCCGGATGTCGCCGGAAGCATCGATGTCGCCGTCCACCTCCAGCCGGGCATCGATGCCGGTCGTGCCGACGCCAATGTTGCCGCCCGACTCATAGAGCGAGGAGGTGGTGAGCGAACTGGTGCCGTTGAAGCGCGCGACGTAGTTGCTCGAGCCGGAGCCGGACAAGCCGCTTCCCCCCGCCGGTCGCCAGGTGCTGCCGCTCCAGGTGAGGACTTCGTTGGTCTCGGGGGTCTCCGTGGAGACCGGGCGCCCCTGCAGGCCGTCGATCGTGAGGTTGGAGAAGGTGCCGCTCGCGTCGCCGCCCGCGGCCTGGCTCTCGTTGACGAAACGGCCGTCATAGCTGCTGCCGCTGCTGTAGCCGGAGGTGAGGCGGACCGCGTCTTCGCTGATTTCGAGCCCCGTGCCCGCATTGACGGCCAAGCTGACTTCTGGCCCTTCGGGACTCGTGGCGGTCAGACCGGCGCCGCCGGCGACACTGGTGACATCGCCCAGGGCGCTGATCGTGATCGTGTCCTCCTCGTCATCGGGGACGATCGTGACATTGGTGCCGGCGACCAGGTCGATGTTGCCGCAGTCGTTGCCGACGCCCGAGACGCTGCCAATCACGTCGGGTTGTATCATCGCTTCCGTCACCGAGTCGACTTGCTCTTCATTGACGAACCGGGCGTCGTAGGTGCTGCCGTCGATGTAGTCGGGTTCCAGGGCGATCTCACCATCCCCATCGATTTCCAGCCCGGTCCCGGGGTCGACGGCGAGGTTGTTCTCACCATCGCGGCGCAGGCCACCGCCGGCGATCGCCGCGGGATCGACGATGATGCCGTCTTCGATCAGCTCGAGCCCGTCGCCGACGACGACGCTGACCGTGGGCGCGGGACCGGAAGGGTCGGCCACGGCGATTCCGGGGCCGGCGCTGATATCGGTCACGACGTCGGTCGCCGCGATCGTGACCGCATGCATGCCGTCGCTGGGACTGACGAGAATGTTGGCGCCGCCGATGAGATCGATGTCTCCCCCATCGTGCGTGACGCCGGCGATGCTGCTCACGATCGCAGGCGCAATCATCTCGGTCGTGACCCAATCGGCGGCGTCGCTGGCAAGGAAACGATCATCGAATGCGCTGCCGTCCAGGTATTCCGGCAAGAGGGCCAATCCGGCGCCGCCAACGGTGAGCCCGGCCCCGGGATCGACGGCGACAGTGTTGGAGGAGACGGCGATGCCCGGTCCGGCGCCGATGCTGAGGGTCACCTCGGGACCTTCCGGATCCGTGGCGATAAGGCCGGCGCCCCCGGAAACACGGGCGATGCCGCCGCTGCTACCGGCGGCCGAGATCGTGATTGTATTGGCGGCATCATCCGGGGCGATCGTGATGTTCTCGCCGGCAATCAGGTTGATCTGCCCGCCATCGTGGCGGACACCGTTCAGACCTGAGACCACGTCCGGTAGGAGCATCCCCGTCGTGATCGCATCGGCTTCCCCCGCGTTGACGAAGCGCGAGTCATAGGCTGCTCCGCTGAGGAAGTCCGCGGCGAGCTGGACATCCTCCTCCGTCGTCTCCAGGCCCGCGCCGGTGGCGACCGCCAGCGTGACCTGCGGGCCGGCGGGGTTCTCGGCGACGAGCCCGGGGCCGGCGAAGACGTCGGTCACATCCCCACCGGTCGAGGTCGCCGCAATCGTAATCGAGTGGGCGGCGTCGTTGGGCGTGATCGCGATGTTCGCTCCCGCGATGAGGGCGACGTCACCGCCGTCGTGGCTGACACCCGCAATGCTGCTCACCACGGAGGGCACCAAGTGGTTGATCGTCAGACACTCCGCGGCCACGGCCTCCGCCCCGACGCTGCCCGGGGCGACGGCGGTCGCCAGCGCGGCGCGCTCGGCGTGCAGCGCATACGGCGCGCTGTGCAGCCGATAGCGGGGAGCGAGTGCGGTGCCGTTCAGGCTCACTTCGAGCCAGTAGAGGCGGTCGAAGGCGAGGTCGTCGAACGGACCGAGAAAGGCCGTGTAGAGCCCGCGCGTTACCGTGACGTTCCCCTCTAGCTGGCTCCAGAGCGGGCTGCCGCCAAGGGAGTCCGCGTAGAGCGCGAAGTGCAAGACCGCACTTCCCGTGTAGGGCGCGTCTCCTTCCTGCAGGAAACCTTGAAAGGCGATCGTCTCGGGCGTGTCGGCTGCGGCCCCGGCGGGCAGGACCAGCGTCAGCGACAAGAGCAGCGCTGCCCGTCGCCAGCGGCAGGGCCGCGCGCGGCGCGTGCCGGATGCGAGTCCAGGGGTCAAACCGAGAGTCACAACGTGGGTCGATGGCATTGCGTCGGCTCCTTCTCGCTTCTGGGCACGATGGGATGACGACAGCAACCGGCTTTGTGGAAGCGAGATGCAGATGTGGCGCGGTTGTGCTGCTTCAAGCATCGGCCGCTCCGCGCGCTACATTGAGGCGTTGGTTGTGGGTCGGCGTCCTGCGCGCGGGGCAGCTATCGCCTTGCAGGAGAATAGGTTTGCAGGATCCTGGTGCTCAGGCGATACGCACTGCGGGGGCCGCGGGGAGTGTGTCGCAGCGCGAACGCCTCATGAGAAGCGGCCGACAGGGGTTTCCAGGTGGCGAACTCGCTGTGGCCCATGCGATTGCCCGTCACCCCCGCAGAACAGCGACCCACAACCCTGTTGCAACATGTGGCATTCCCCTGTAGTGTGACACTGTTGCGCTCCGGCCCGAGGGCCGGAGCGGTCGCTGCTTGAAGGGGGGGATCATGAGAGGAACGTGTGTGCGTCTGCTGTGCGCAGGAGCCGTCCTGGCACTCAGCCTCGGGATGGGCGTCGCTGTGGCCGAGGATGCTTGCTTCTCCAAGAGCCTGCATGCCACCGGCGAGGGAATGCGCTACTGGTACGAGGAAGAGGGCGGCCTGATGTCGCTGACCGGGATTCCCTATGCCGAGCTCGACTGCTCGAACTGCCACGTCAAGAGCTGTGACCAGTGTCACCTCGAAGAAGACGCGGACAGCGGGACCTGTGCCCTGACGAACGCCAAGGCGAGCAGTGCGGGGACCTGTCTCGTCTGCCACGGGCGCGAGGCGCTGACGTACCGGATGTGCGAGAAGTCGGGAACGCAGGATGTGCACGGCCGCGCCTGCTCCGATTGCCATAGCGCGGTCGAGGTCCATGGCGATGGCAACTCCTATCGTTCAATGCGCGATCCGCGTGCCCCGCGGGTCGCCTGCGTCGACTGCCATGGCGAGACGATGAGCACCTCCCGGGCGCATACCGTGCATGGCGACAAGCTCGATTGCGCCGCCTGTCACGTCTCCGCCACGACCGCCTGCATGAACTGCCACATGGACACCTTCCTCGAGACGGGCAGCCGCAAGGGCAACTTCTTCCCGCTGCAGGACTGGCTGCTCCTGATCAACTACGAAGGTCAGATCACGTCGGCGACGGCGATGACGATCGTCTACGACGATCAGCGCTTCGTCTGCTATGGGCCGTACTTCACGCACGCCGCGCAACGCGAGGGGAAACCGTGCGAAGCCTGCCACGCCAACGAAGCGGTCAAGAAGATGCAGGCGGGCGAGCGGGTTCCGATGTTGCGCTACGAGGATGGGCAGGTCGTCAGCTGGAAGGGAGTCGTGCCGGTCGTCGCCGACCGGCTCGAGTGGGCCTACCTCAACAAGCAGGGCGAGGGATGGGTCCCGCTGCCGGCGGGGGGCGCGGAGACGGTCCAGTACGTCGAGTATGGCACGCCCTTGACAGCGGACCAGCTCCGCAAGATGGCGCTGCCGATGAAATAACGCGCGATGGGGTGCCCGGCACCCAATTCCTTATCCTGCTAGGAGCTACGTGTGCGGGCGCATCTCGCGAGAGGGCGCCCGCCCCTGTTGACCCCTCGGGCGCGATGGCCTGCGGCAAGTGCTTGACGATGGAACCGCAGACCGGCTAAGATTGTCTACCTTTTTGGTGGACTTGAGACAGCGAGGGGGATGCGATGCGGATTTCCACGCGCGGACGATACGGCCTGCGGGCCATGGTTGAACTCGCCCGCCATTACGGCGAGCGACCGATCCTGATGCGCGCAATTTCTGATTCGCAGGGTATCCCGCGCAAGTACCTGCACGCGCTGCTGACCGAACTGCGCAAGCAAGGACTGGTGCACAGCTTGCGCGGCAGCCGCGGCGGCTACAGCTTGGCGCGCCGACCCAACGAAATCACCGCGCTCGATGTCGTGCGCGCGCTGGAGGGCGATCCCGTCCTGGTTGACTGCTGCGAGACGGGCGTACCCTGCGCGCGCTACGAGATCTGCGCAACGCGCGGCCTGTGGGAGCGCCTCAACCGTGCGGTCGAGGAGCAGCTTGCCGCGGTCGATCTCGAGCAGCTCGCCCAATCGCCCGAGCTGCTGCCGGCGGCGGGCGAGCGCAATGCGCAGGCCGGAGGCGCCTGAGGGGAGAGCGATGGAACGGATCTATCTCGATCACAACGCGACGACCGCCCTCGACCCGGAGGTCTTGGAGGCGATGCTGCCCTTTCTCCGCTCGGGCTTCGGCAACGCCTCGAGCGCGCATGCCGACGGCCGCCAGGCACGGGCTGCGGTCGACGAGGCCCGCAGTCAGGTGGCCGAGCTGATTGGCGCTCAGCCGCGCGAAATCGTCTTCACCAGCGGGGGGACCGAAGCCGACAACCATGCGCTGCGCGGCGTGCTGGAGCTGGCGCGCGTACCGGAGGGGGGGACGCCGCACCTGATTGTGTCGGCCGTCGAGCACCCCGCGGTTCTGGCCGTGGCCCAGCATCTGGAGAAGCAGGGCGTACGTGTTACCTACGTCGCGGTCGACCCGCAGGCGCGCGTCGATCCGGACGCGGTGCGCGCGGCACTGACGGATGAGACGGTGCTCGTCTCGGTGATGCTCGCCAACAACGAAGTCGGCACGATTCAGCCAGTCCAAGAGATCGCGGCGATCGCGCGCGCGCGCGGGATTCTCGTGCACACCGACGCAGTGCAAGCGGCGGGTCGGTTGCCGGTCGATGTTCAGGAGCTGGGAGTCGATCTGCTTTCCATCTCGGGCCACAAGATCTACGGCCCAAAGGGCATCGGTGCGCTCTACATCCGGCGCGGCACGCGCATTGCGCCTCTGCTGCACGGCGGACATCAGGAGCGCCGCCGCCGGGGGGGCACGGAGAATGTCCCCGGGATCGTCGGGATGGGGGTCGCCTGCCGCCTGGCGCGCGAGCGGCTGGCAACGATTCCCGATCGCGAACGTGAGCTGCGCGATCGGCTCGAGGCAGGCATCCGCCAGCAGGTGCCGCACGTCCGCTTCAACGGACACCCGACCGAGCGCTTGCCGAACACGCTCAATCTCGGGTTCAACTTCGTTGAGGGCGAGGCGCTGCTGATGAACCTCGACTTCGAGGGGATTGCGATCTCGACCGGTTCCGCCTGCTCATCCGGAGACCTCGAGCCGTCGCACGTCCTGATGGCGATGCAGATCCCGGTCGAGGAGGCGCATGGCTCGCTGCGCTTCTCGCTCGGCAAGGAGACGACATCCGAACAGATCGATCGCACGATCGCGGCGGTCGTGCGCGTCGTGGAGCGCGTGCGCGCACTCTCGCCGATGTATGCTGATTTCAAGCGCCAGCAGGCGGCACAGGAGACGCAAGCGCACGCCCGGTAAGGCGCAGCGGAGGAATGCAATGCAACCCTATTCGGAAAAGGTGATGGACCACATTCGCAACCCGCGCAACGTGGGGGAGCTCGAGGATTACGACGGCGTGGGCGAAGTCGGGAATCCGGTCTGCGGCGATATGATGCGCCTTTACATCAAGGTCAAGGATGATCATATCACCGACGCCAAGTTCCAGACCTTCGGTTGCGGCGCGGCGATCGCCGTCAGCAGCATGCTGACCGAGATCGTCACCGGCAAGTCGATTGCCGAGGCGTTGCGGCTCTCCAACCGCGCCGTCGCCGAGGCGCTCGACGGGCTGCCTCCGGTCAAGATGCATTGTTCGGCCCTCGGAGAGGATGCGCTGCGCGCGGCGATCCGTGACTATCTGTCGAAGCAGGGTTTCCAGCCGTGCGTCTGCGGCGAGGTCGATTGCCCCCATCGCGGTGATTGCGAGCAGCGCGCCGCCGCGCGCGAAGCGGCCCGCGAAGCCGAGGCGGCCAAGGAAGCGGCGCAGGCTGCGGCGCGCGCCGATGACTGAGACGCCGAGAGCCGGTGGCGGAAGGGCGGATCCGGGTGTAGCGAGGAGTGTCGAAGGCATGGAGCGCGAAGCAAGTCGTGAGCCGCTCGTCGAGCAGATCGGGCAGCTCAAGCGGGATCGCCAGGCCCTGATCCTGGCTCACAACTACCAGCTCGGGGAGGTCCAGGACGTCGCCGACATCGTCGGCGACTCGCTCGAGCTGAGCCGCAAAGCGGCCGCCGCCGAGGCCAAGATCATTGTCTTCTGCGGCGTGCACTTCATGGCCGAGACGGCGGCGATTCTCGCGCCCGAGAAGACGGTCCTGCTGCCGGTCCGCGAGGCGGACTGCCCGATGGCGCGCATGGCCGACGCCGAGGCGCTGCGTCGCAAGAAGCGCGAGCATCCTGACGCCGTGGTCGTTTGCTATGTCAACACGACGGCCGAGGTCAAGGCCGAGTGCGATATCTGCTGCACGTCGGCCAACGCGGAGCAAGTGCTGCAGACGATCCCGCCGGAGCGCGAGGTGCTCTTCGTGCCTGACCAGTACCTCGGCAGCTACGTGCGTGAGCGCACCGGGCGCCGCATCGTGCTCTGGCCGGGCTACTGCTCGACGCACGCGCGCATCCAGCCGCGCCACATCGAGGCGCAGCGTGCTCGCCATCCGGGCGCGCCGGTGCTGGTGCATCCGGAGTGCCGACCCGAGGTGATCGCGCTGGCGGATGCGGCGCTCAGCACGGGCGGCATGGTGCGGTTTGCACGCGAGACGGAGGCGCCGGTCGTGCTCATCGGCACCGAGCTCGGCATGGTGCATCGGCTGAGGCGCGAGAACCCGGACGTCGAGTTCGTGCCGGTGACGGAACAGGCGATTTGCCCCAACATGAAGCTGACGGAACTGCAGGATGTGCTCTGGTCGCTGGAGCGGATGCAGCACCGCATCACCGTGCCCGAGCAGATCCGCGTGCGGGCGGCGGCGGCAGTCCAGCACATGGTGAGCATTGCCGGCCAGGGTGACCGTCCGCCGACGACAGACACGGAATGGGGCGGGAGACCGACGGGCGCGACGGTCAACCCGGGGGATGATCCGGCGACCAGCGCGCCGGACAACGCCCCCGCTGACGCCGCCAGTGGCGCGGCACACGCAAAGGAACGGGCGTGAAGCCAACTGCGGATGCGCAACTCGATCCCGGCCGGGCGCGACAGAAGTACGATCATCTCGTCGCGCATTTGCGCACGGCGAAAAGGGTGGCCGTCGCCTTTTCTGGCGGCGTCGACAGCTCCCTACTGCTGCATGCCGCGCGCGAGGCGCACGCGGCCGATGCGGTGTGCGCGATCCATGCCCGTTCACCGCTCTACTGCTCGCGCGAGCGCGAAGCGGCGCGCGCAATCGCCGAGATGCTCGCTGTGCGGCTGCTGCAGGTCGACAGTGATGCGCTCGACGACACGCACGTGCGCCACAACCAGCCCGACCGCTGTTACCACTGCAAGCTGCACAGTTTCAGGCTGATCCGAGCCGTGGCGCGCGAGGAAGGTTGCACGCTGATCGTCGAGGGTTGCAACGTCGATGACGTCGATGACTACCGTCCCGGGATGCGCGCGATTCGCGAGCTCGGGATCGAATCGCCGCTGCGCGAGGCCGGCCTGACGAAGCAGGAGATTCGCTGGCTAGCCCGGGAGAAGGGATTGCCGAACTGGGACGAGCCGGCGATGGCGTGCCTCGCCTCGCGCATTCCCTACGGCCGCGAGATCACGGCGGACCGTTTGCGGCGCATCGATGCCGCCGAGGAGGCCGTGCGCGCGTTCGGCGTGCGTCTCGTGCGCGTGCGCGACCATGGGTCCGTCGCCCGGATCGAGGTTGCCCCGGATGCGATCGCGCGCTTGCTGGCCCCCGAAGCGGCGCGCGCGTTGGTGGCGCGGCTCCGCCAGCTCGGGTTCCAGCACGTGGCGCTCGACCTGGAGGGGTACCGCATGGGTGCGATGAACGCGAGCCTGCCGGTTTCCACTCGGGTGGCTGAAGCGATGGGACGCCAAGACCATGCGCGCTGAGCGCACGCGGGGGACGCGTTGCCGGCGCTGGCCGCCGCAGTCGGAGGCGCCGCCGGTACCGGACTCGCCGGACGCCCGGCCCGGGACAGAACGGCCGGAGACCGATCTCGTCGCACGCGAGGTCCCGCTGCAGATCGATGTGGGTGAGCAAACGGTCGCGCTCCGGCTGCGCTCTCCCGGTGCGGAAGATGCGCTGGCCGTCGGCTTCTTGCTCAGCACGGGCCTTGTGCGCCGCCGCGAAGATCTCCGCCAGGTGGCCGCGTGTGGCGGGGCGCTGCCGCGCGTGCGCGTCGACCTCCAGCCCGAGCTCGAGGAGCGCGTCGCCGTTTGGCGCGCGCGCCAGGGGGCAGCCGGCATCGGCCCCGCGACCGGGGATCCGCTGCGGGCGGTGCTCGGTGATCTGCCGCGCCCCCCGGAGCCGGCCACGCCCGACCCGGAGGCGCTGGCGGCGATGCTCGATCGCCTGCGCGCCGCGCAGGAGCTTCACCGCCAGACCGGGTGCGCGCATGGGATGGCGCTCTTCGACGGACGGTGCCAACTTCTCACCGTGGCTGAGGATGTCAGTCGCCACAACGCGCTCGACAAGGCCCTCGGTCGCCTGCTGCTCGATGGACGGCTGCCGCAGGCCCGCATCTGCGTTGCCTCCAGCCGATCGAGCTATGAGATCGTGATGCGTGTCTTGCGCGCCGGGCTGGGCACGTTGGCCAGCGCCGGGGCGCCGACGCGCCTGGCGGTCGATCTCGCCCGGGAGGCCGGACTCGAGCTGATCGCCTATCTCTCCCGCGCGCGCCACACGCGCTTCTCGCCGGTCGACGCCATTGAGTGACCGCGGGCCGACGCTGAGCAGTGAACGAGAGCCGTAGCTACTCCCCAATGTATCCGAGCGAGCGCAGCTTTTCGTAAATCTCGTCTTCGGCCCGCGAGCGGCGCACCTCAGCCGTCGTCGGGTCGAACTCGTAGGTTGGAGTCGTGCGCAGGGGGTGGCGGGCGAGGAAGTCGGGGCGGATCATCGCGGTGAGCGCGTCACCATCCATGTCCTCCGCAATGGGCAGGCCGCACAGCGCGAGCACGGTCGGCGCGATATCGTTGACGTGCGCCCCTTCGAGCTCGAAGCCGGAACGGATCGGGGGGCCGTAGGCGATCAAGATGCCGTCGGGGCCGTGGTAGTGGCCGGCCTGATGCACGCCGCCACGATAGGCTGGGCTGAAGCCATGATCGGAGATCACGATGACGGTCGTCGTGTCCCCCGCCGTGGCGAGCAGTTGCCCGAGCACGCTGTCGGCGTGCGTGTATTCACGCTCGATCGCATCCGCGTAGCGTTCCATGCCGGCGGCGGTGACCTTGGCGTAGTATTGCGGCTCCATCCACTTCCAGCGTTTGTGTTGCGTCCCGTCGGGCTCTCCGAAGTAGACGGTGAAGAAATCGGGCCGGTAGCGGCGGTAGAGGTAGGGCGCCACGCGGCTGCGCCACCGTTCGTCGGCGAGAATCTGCTGGCGTACCCAGGGATCGAGATCGGGTGGGTAGAAGAGGTCTTCGGCGGCGAAGGCCTCGGGATCGAGGCGTCCGCGGCGAATCTTGCGCGCGACGTCCCCGGCGACGCTGCTGATCAGGAAGGGTTCGACTGCTTCCGCCGGCCAGGTGACGAGCGGGCCGACGATGCCGGCGCTACGCCCCATCGCATTCATGATGTTCCAGAGCGGCGTTGCGCGCCGCAGCGTGCAGTTGGAGATGACGACATCGATCCACTGGTGCCGCATGGCGAACATCATCAGGCGCGTCACGCCGAGGCCGCGCCATGGCGGGGCGAGCGGGCGCGAGATGCCGGGGATGATGTAGTAGTCGAAGCCGTAGATGCCGTGCTTGCGGCCTTCCTTGCCGGTGAAGATCGTGGTCCAGATCTCAGGCGAGACGACATGCGCGGGACTGCCAAGGTTCCCGCGTGTGCCGCCGGCGATCAGGCGTTGTGTGTGCGGCAGCTTGCCCTCGGCGATCAGACGATCGATGACGTGCCAGGTGGCACCGTCCCAGCCGACCATCAGCAGCGGAGGAAGCTCGCCCCGCGCGAACGCGGGCGGGCGGTGGGCGGCCGGTTCTTGATCGGGCTGGATGCTACGCGCATGGCCAATGAGCGCGATCACGAATGCGATCAGGAACAGGGCCGCGGCCGTGGCGCGCGGCGCGCGGCGGCTGAAACGCCATGCGAGATAGCCGGCCGCTGCCGAAACGAGCGCGATCAGAGCTGTGCGGGCAGCGAAGAAGAGCTGCATCTCGCGCAGGGAGTTGATGAAAGCGTATTCGAAGTAGTAGAGGTCCTCGTTGTAGGAGCGCATGCCGGACAGGAACAGGTAGCCGGCGAGGAGGAGGCCGAACGCCAGGGCATAGGCGCCGCGCCCGGAGAGCCGGCGGACGAACGCCGCGTAGGCGGCGAGGGGAACCCCGAGCAGGGCGCCGGCGAGGCCAGAGACAAGGCCGTAGATCCCGGCCAGGTAGAGCCCCAGGATGAGGCTGTCAACGGTGAAGCCGATGACATTGTGCTCCGTCGTGCGCACCGCCATCAGCCCGCCGGCGAGCAGTCCGATCAAGAGACCGGCCGCAACGGAGCCGAGGAACGCGTGCACCGGCACTCGCCCGCCGGCGGCGGGCGGTAAACCCTGGGCGCGACTCATGACGAAACCCCTGCGAGCAGCGAGCCTTCCGCAATCCCGTATGAGCATACCATGAGGAAGGGGTTGGATGCGAATGAGCGCGGCGCGCGCGACGCGGTCTAGAAGCGCGACGTGAACTCGATTCGGACCCCGGAGAACGGCGGCTCGTAGTGGCAGATACCGCCAGAGCAGACGATGCCGCCCCGTTCCTCACCGAGCTTGACCTTCAAGTCATGGTCGTACCCGAAGCTCCAGGCGAGCTGCAGCGAGATCCAGGTGTCGTCGCCCTCGTACTCGTCGATCGCCTCGGTGGCATGGATGATCGCGAGCACGGCCGAGCGATAGGGATCGAGCGCGAACGTGAGATCGGATGTGATCTCGGTGTACTCGTCGCGCGTCCCGCCTCGGATCTCGTTGATCCAGCTCTGGACCTTGCCGTGCAGACTGAGCGACGAAGAGCTCGAGACGTAGTAGGAGGCTTCGATCTCGGGCCCATAGAAGCGGCGGTAGGCGTGGCTTTCGAGCTCGACCTCCTCGGTCCACTCGCCGCCCAGCTCCAGCGCCCCGCGGCCCCACCAGTCGCGGCGCACGCTGCCCTGGACCGCTGAGCGTTCACCGGGATCGTCCGCCTCGGGGGCCTCGGCGTACGAGCCGGTCGCCTCGATCGTCACTTCCGCGCGCGGGCTGGCGGTCAAGGTGGCGCCGAAGCCGCGCTCGTCGACGCCGTTGTTGATCGGCTGGCCCGCCTCGTTGACCGGCGGGAGTGTGGAATAGGGGGCATCGAACTTCTCGTAGTCCTTGGCCTCGATCAGCAGCGTGTACCCGGGCACGCCCAGCGAGAGCGAGCCGTAGATGGCACGTCCGTCGAGCCCGCTGACGCCGATCCACCCCGAGCGGGGATCGCGCTCGCCGTGCACGTAGCGCTTGGCGCCCTCGACCACGGCTTCCATGATCCCATGCGAGAACTGCACGCTGCCCCCGAACAGCTCCTCGGCCGGGCTGCCGAGTTCGAGCGCGCCCTCCTCGCCCTCGCTCGTCTCGCCTTCCTCGAGGGCGGCGTCCATGCGCACGTAGCCGGCGCCGATGCGCAGCTGCGGGCGCAGGCGCACGCCGAACTCAGCGCCCGCGAGCAGGTCGTCGCGTTCGTGCGTGTCATCGTTGCGCGGTCGGCCGAGAAACGCCTGGCCGTCGAGATTCCGCCAGCGCAGCGCGCCATGGGCGCCATCGATGTTGCGATCGATGCGCACCGCTTCATCTTCCTCGGCCCGCAGGAGCAGGCCGCGACCGAAGGTGGCGTAGAAGGTGCCCGCTCGCAGCGTGGCATCTTCGCCGCGGTACTCGATCCAGCGACGCGCGATGCCCTGGAAGTGCTCAGCGTCGGTGCGCGCTTCCTCGTCGAACTCAAGCCGCGCGGCGACGAGCCAGGGGCCTTTGGCGTACTGCAGGTCGAAGAGGTTGAGGTACGAGGCGGCCTCGCTCGAGTCGGCGACCCACACCTGTGCCTGGTTGGCGCCGCTGATGCTTCCCTCATCAAAGCCGATCTGCGCCCGGGCCGGCCGGGCCGCTCCAACTGCGAGAAGTCCGACCGCCAGGCAGGCGGCCGTCAACCCGGCGAATCCGCGCTGGGCCCGTCGTCCGGAGGTGGCGTGGCTCGTCATCATCGCTCCAACTCGTGCTGCGAGGTCGCGCCGCTGCCGGGAACCGCCCCGAGCGGCAGCAGGCCCTCTGTCGTAAACGTGAAGACGATCGCATCCGTCGTCGACGGATCACTGATCGAGCTGGCGGTTAGCCGCACGGTACCGGTGCCGCCCTCGGCCGGCACGAAGAGGTCGACGTAGTAGATGTTGACCGTCTGACCCGGTTGCAGGGCGTAGGGGATCGTGTAGACCGGCGCCCAGCAGATGCCCGGCTCGCAGATGACCGGCGGCTGCGTCCACGCCGGCGGCGTGACGAGGGCTTCGGCGCGCAACATGATCTGATCCGGCACGGCGCCCGTATTGGTCACCTCGAAGTGGCCTTCGCCGTACTCGCCGGGCTCCACCTGAACCGTTAGCTCCGGTGCGGCCAGTGCGACGCCGTAGTCACTGCTCTGGGCAGTCAGCGTGATTGCAATCGTGTCGGTCAAGGCGGGCGCCCCGGCCGAGGTGACGACGAGCGAAACCGAACCGCTCCCGGCTGTCGGCGCCAGGGCATAGAGGCGCACAGTCGCATCGGCTTCCCCTGCCTCCAAGTTGACGTACCAGGGCAGCAGCAGTGGTTCACCGGCGGGATTCGTCAGGGTGACGGTCCAGCCGGCCGGGAGGCTCTGCAGCGCGGCCGGCATCGTCAGCAGCAGCGTGTCATCGAGCGAGCCGGTGTTGGTCAGCGTGAGGGTTTTCGAGGTCTCGACGTCGGGTTCGAGGCTGACGTCGAATCCGTCTTCGAGCACCACCGTATAACCATAGCTGTTGGCGGTGATGGTGAAGGCGAGCGTGTCGGCCGCGGTCGGGTCGCCGGCCGAGGTGGCCACCAATTGCGCCCTGCCCAAGCCGATACGGGCGGCGTTGACCTCGAGCGCGAAGCCGGTGGCGCTCTGCCCCGAGCCCAGTGCCAGCAGGTACGGCGTCTCGAGCTCGAGACCGTCGTAGGCGAGCGCCAGCTCCCAGCCGGCCGGCACGTTTTGCAGGGCAGCAGGCATCGTCAGTCGAACCAGATCGTCGCGCGCGCCACGGTTGGCGACCGTGAAGGCGACCGTCGCGGACTGGTCGACGACGACGCGCGGGTTTGTCTCGGTGCTCGACAGCGTGACGTCGTACGCGCGGGCGCGCAGCGCGTAGACCACCGTGTCGGCCGCGGTGGAATCGAAGAGCGAGGTGACGACGAGTCCCAGGTCGCCCGCGCCCTCGCTGCTGGCGGTGACGGCGAGGTGCCAGCCGGAGCGCGTCTCGCCCGCGGCGAGGCCGAGCGCGTGGGGCTGGATGTAGGTGGCATCGTTCTGATCGGTGAGCACGACCGACCAGTCGGTGGGAATGCTGGTCAGACCGTCGTCCACGGCGATCAGGACCGAATCGCGAATCGTCCCCGCGTTCGTCAGTGTAAACGAGAGCTCCGTTGCTTCGCCGACGACCAGGCCCTGGTTCGTCGCGGCCGCAGCCAGATCGACGTCGAGCGTGCCCGCCTCGAGCGAGAAGCGCAGCGTGTCACTGAGCGATGGATCGCCGTGCGATGAGACGACGACCGCGAGCTGGGCCGCGCCCGCGTCACCGGCCGTCACCGCGAGGCGCAAGCCGAAGAGCGAGGTCGCAGCGTCCAGCCCCACGTCGAACGGCGGCTCCGGGTCGCCGAGGAGATCGCTGCGGAAGGCGACATCCCAATCGCCGTAGTCCTGCAATTCGCTCGGCAAGTCCACGGTAAGCGTGTCGTCGAGCGTGCCGGTGTTGGCGATCCGCACCGGCAGCTCAACGGTTGCGGCCAGCGGGAGGCCGCGCTCGGTCGCGTCGGAATCGAGCCGGAAGGCGTAGAAGTCTTCGCCCGCGGCGACCAGGGGAATCATTTCCGCCTGCAGAACCTCGCGGAAGTCGCGATCGCCGCTCGGCTCCCGTTCCTGGACGAAGGCGACCAGATGGCCGCGCGCGAGGTCGAAGCCTTCCAGGCCGTCGGCCGCGACGTCAAAGAGCAGCGTCTCGCTGACCATGCCGGTGCCGGAGACGGTGATCTCGCGCCGCTTGCCGGCGCGGGCGGTAGCTCAGCTCCTCCGGACCGCTCTCGCCCGGATTGGTGGCC
>Ga0180436_10001857_pt1 | contig 20379 bp, 16 predicted proteins | sample SS_ome_2_FD_132434 | JGI IMG/M metagenome (GOLD analysis project Ga0180436, IMG submission 132434) | Hypersaline lake sediment archaeal communities from the Salton Sea, California, USA - SS_3_S_2 metaG | ecosystem: Environmental > Aquatic > Non-marine Saline and Alkaline > Hypersaline >...
CGGCGCGCTCGAAGGCATTGATCCCCACCGCGCCGTCCACTTCGGCGCGGTTGCAGCCCGTTTCGCAGGGGTGGGGGCAGACACGGCCGCAGACGGCGGGGAACGGCGAGGTCTCGGTGAAGGTGTACCAGGCCGCCTCGAGCGACTGGTCATAACTGCGGCCCTGCTTTTCCGCCGAGGCGACGATGCGCAGCGCTTCACGGATGTTGTTGTTGTTCGGGCACTTGTCGGTGCAGGGAGGTGTCTTTTCGACAAACTTCGGCCTGAGGTCGGACTTGCCGCCCCCCGAACCGCCGGCACCGCCGCCGCCGAACCTGGAAGCACCATACTTTTTCTTTTTCTTCTTCTTGACCATCTTTGCCATTGCAGGTCCCCTCAGCAAATTGTGGTTCGTTTGAGCGTCGGCAACGGAAACCCTCTGCCCCGCTGCACGCTCTACCGGTATGAGATCAGTCCTCTGGCTGTTCGTTACCCTTGTCTTCCCGGCGGCACTGCCGGCGAAACCGTTGTGCCGCCCGCACCAGGCCTTCGGCCCAGGCCGTGCCCCCCCGTGCGTGCAGGTGCAAATAGGTGGCCAGCACGTTGCCGCTGGTCAGCCCGTCCCGCCCGTCGATGGCGCCCGTGCCCCGCTGCACCGCAAAGGCGCTGCGCACATCGCCGTCGTGGCGCACCACGCGGGAGTAATGAAATTCGTGCCCGGTGAGCTCGGTGCCCACCTCGAAAAACGGGTTCCCGGCGTCCACCGTGACCACCTGGTAGCCATGGCCCGCCGGCCGATCCCCGAGTTCCACGTCCACGGCCAGGATGCCGGCCATGTCATGCTCCCGGCCCTGCCAGCGCAACCGGCGGGAGAGGTAGATCAACCCGCCGCACTCGGCATAGACCGGCAGCCCCTGCCCCACCGCCGCGGCCAGCGAGGCGAACAGTTCACCATTGCCGGCGATCTTCGCGGCGTGGGTTTCGGGAAACCCGCCGCCGATGTAGAGGGCATCGATATCCGGCAGCACCCTCGTTTCCAGACTGGACAGCGGCACCAGCTCCGCCCCTCGTTGCTCGAGAGCCTCGAGGTTCTCGGGGTAGTAGAACGTAAACGCCGTGTCCCTGAAATAGCCGATGCGCACACCGTCCGCGCCGCTCTCCACGTTTGCCGCCGGATGGTCGGCAACCGTCATCGCCGGCGCCTGCCGGGCCGCCTCCAACACCGCGCCGCAATCCACCCTGGATTCCACCAGCGCGGCCAGTTCGTCTTCGATATTCCCGTCCCCGCGGTGTTCAGCGGGGGTGACCAGCCCGAGGTGCCGGTCGGCCAGCAGTTTGCCGTGGCCCGCCACGGGCAGCGCTCCGAGCACGGGCACACCACAGGCCCCTTCGATCGATTCCCGCACCACGCGCTCGTGGCGCTCACCGGCCACCCGGTTGAGCACCACGCCGGCGATGGCCAGCTGCGGCGCCATCGCCTGCACACCGGCGACCCAGGACGCCGCGGTGCGGGTCACCTTGCGCACCGGCAGTATCAACAGCACCGGCGCATCGATCAGTTCGGCCAGCTGCGCGGTACTGTGCAGCCCCCGCGCATCGAGACCGTCGAAGATCCCCCGGTTGCCTTCCACCAGGGCCGCGTCGAAGCCCCGGGCATGGACGGAAAACGCGGTGCGCACCGCCTCGGCGCCCATGAGAAACGTGTCCAGGTTGCGGCAGGTCTGTCCGGAAAACCGGCTGAGCCAGGCCGCATCGATATAGTCCGGGCCCTTTTTGAATGGAGCGACACGCAGTCCGTTGCGGCGCCAGGAGGAGAGAAGACCGAGGGAGAGAAGCGTCTTGCCCGAATCACCGCCCATTCCGGCGATCACGATACGCGGGCACTGTTCTCGCATCTCCGGCTCCGGCGCCGGGCCCGTGGCCCCGGGTTCTCCGCGGACCCGCGTGGGGAACGGCGTCCGATGGCGGGGCCCACACCCGGCAGGAGCGGAGGGAAAAAGAACCGGCGGGGCCGATTTCTCGACCCCGCCGACGGGTTTCGCTAGTCGTTCGCAGCGCCTTCCTTGTGCGGAAGCTGGACCGAGGTTCCGCCGAAGTATCCGTAGACACAGCGGCCGGAATCCATCAGCGTGCGCAGAGCAGTCTTGCAGGTCTTTTTGTCCGCGTCGAACTTGGCCATCATGGCCTTGACCAGGTCGCCCGGCTTGTAGTTGCGCTTGCCGGCCGCGTCCTCGACCATTTTGAACATCTCGTCCGCGATCTGCTCGATGCTGACATCAGCCATGGTCTTGCCCCCTAGTACCTCAGATGCGTGGACGTCTTGTAGGTCGTCCCGGCATGCTTGAAGTCGTCGATGTGATACTTGGTGAATTCGATGTCGGTGAGCTCGAAGAACTTCGGCCAGCCGATCCGCTCGATCATCTCGCCCAGGCGCTCGTACTTCTTGGCATGCGCGATGTAGACGTCGATGATCTTCCGCACCGCCTGGGTCACCTCGGGCCACCGCGGCGGGTTGTTGGGGATGAAGGGAATGGCGAGCTTGGAGAACTTGGGCTCGGTGCGGGCGTTGGACACCTTGCCGCCGACCCAGATCGAGATACCATCGTTCAGCGGGTCGTTGAGCGGCATGGAGGGACAGACGGTGTAGCAGTTCGCGCAGAACATGCAGGCGTCCTCGTCCACCTCCACCGATTCCTTGCCGTCCACGGTGGCGGGCCGAATGGCGCCGGTGGGACAGGAGGCCACGGTGGTGGGCACCTCGCACAGCTTGCTCAGGCTCGCGTCATCGATCCGCGGCGGGCGACGGTGCACACCGAGGATGGCGATGTCGGAGCAGTGCACCGCGCCGCACATGTTGAGGCAGCAGGCCAGGGCGATGCGGATCTTGCCCGGCAGCCGCTTTTCGCTGAAGTACTCGTGCACGTCGTCCATCACGCACTTGACGATGCCCGAGGCGTCGGTGGCCGAGGAGTGGCAGTGCACCCAGCCCTGGGTGTGGACGATGTTGGAGATGCCGTTGCCCATGCCGCCGATGACGAAGAAGGGGTCCTTGTTCAGGTCATCGATCAGGGGCTGCAGCTTCGACTCGTCGCTGACCAGGAACTCCACGTTGTTGCGGCTGGTGAAGCGCAGGTAGCCTTCGCAGTGCTTGTCGGCCAGGTCGCAGATGTCCCTGATCCGGTCCACGGAGAGGATCCGCGGGGAGGCCACGCGCACGGTGTGCAGCTTGGCGCCGGATTCTGAGACGTGATACATGATGCCCGGGGTGACGATCTCGTGATCGACCCACTTGCCCAGGTTCTCTTTGACGATCGGCGGCAGCATCTGCTCGTAATGCGGCGGTCCGATATCGGTAATTCTCTTGGCGGGTTCGTCAGCCATGGAAAACCTCCATTTGCACTATCTGAAACTGAACTCTTTCCTGTCGGTCAAGGTGGACGTGATTATTCGTCCTCGTCATCGTCTTCGTAGTACTCTTCGAAGAAGATGTAGGGGTTGGTCCGGGGATGGACGATCATCTCCGGAATCGGGTCCACCTCGATCTCCTCGAGGAAGTTCCCCAGGCCGATGCGCTGGATCATCTCACCGATCCGCTCACGGTTCTTGCCGTTCTCACCCCAGAAGTCCCACATCCGCTCGACGAGATCCATCAGTTCGGGATAGGCGTCCTCGCCTTCCTTGGGGGTTTCGAGCTTGATGAAGGGCACGATCACCGAGGAGAGCAGCGCACCCTCGACGATGGGAGCCTTGGAACCGACCAGGATGCAGGCGCCGCGGTCGTCGCCGGGACGAAGCGCGTGGTGCAGCACGTTGATGCAGTGCATGCACTTGGTGCAGTTGCTGTTGTCGATGTCCAGGGTCTCACCGTCAAACTTCATGCAGCCGGTGGGGCACATGTCGCAGACGTCGGACTGGATGTCCACGCCCTTGTCGATGTACTCGCTCTTCAGCTTGGCCGCGTCGATCTTGATCTCGTCGCGCCAGGTGCCGATGATCGACATGTCCGCGCGGGCGATGGAGGCCACGCAGTCGTTGGGGCAGCCGGCCATCTTGAACTTGAACTTGTAGGGGAACGGCGGACGGTGCATCTCGTCCTGGAAGTCCATGGTCAGCTGGTAGGTCAGGGCCAGGGTGTCGTAGAGCGCCCACTCACAGCGGCCGGGGCCCACGCAGCAGGACGGCGTCCGCATGCAGGAACCGGAACCGCCGAGGTCGAAGCCGTTCTCGGTCAGCTCGGAGAAGACCGGCTCGAGCTCTTCGGTGCGCGTGCCGAGGAAAACGATGTCGCCGGTGGAGCCGTGCATGTTGGTCAGGCCGGAACCGTGGCGGTCCCAGATGTCGCAGAGCAGACGCAGCTTCTCGGTGCTGTAGAACCAGCCGGAAGGCTGGTTGACCCGGATGGTGTGGAAGTGCGACACCTCGGGATATTCTTCGTTCTTGGCGGAATACCGGCCGATCACACCGCCGCCGTAGCCCATCACGCCCACGAGGCCGCCGTGCTTCCAGTAGCCGATCTTGTCGCGGTACGAATTCTCCAGCTGGCCCAGCAGGTCGGCGGCCATCGGCTTACGATCGGCCATCCGCTTGATCTCGGTCACGAAGCTGGGGAACGCACCCTTCTCGAGCTCATCCAGCAAGGGGGTGTCGTATTTCTTCGGTTCAGCCATCACAACTCCCTTCTCAGTATCACCTGTCCATCAACGGGTATATGTCAGTGAGACCCGTGATGTCCGTTACACACAACCGGTGGGCTTGGGCAGACCGGCCACCTTGCAGGCGCCCTTGGCGGGGCCGCTGGGGAACAGCTCGTAAACCTGCTTCAGCGAAAAACCGGTGGCCTTGCAGAGCTTGCGGATCATGGGCGCGATACCGAACTGCAGGTAGTAGTCGCGAAGGTAGCGGACCAGCTTCCAGTGCTCTTCGCTCAATTCGTCAACACCTTCGGTCTTGGCCAGGGCCAGCGCGACGTCGTCGTCCCACTCGTCGGGATTCTGGATGAACCCGTCCTCATCGACCTCGAGAGATCTCCCTTCGAATTCAAAACTGGGCATCGAATGACTCCTTTTTTTTTCGCGCCGTCGGCGCAGATCAAAAATTGATGTAATGCCGTAATGCAAAACGGTACATGAGAATCCGACTCTACGGAGTCCGTTTATACTCCAAGCGGAAGAGTGTGTCAAGGGCTTGAGGCGGTTTGGTGAAAAGCCTGTTGCAAAAAATGTTGGATGGAATGGACGATCAATTCAATCTATGATGCTCATCTATTTTGTTATCATTATTTTACGATCATCGATCCGTTGCGATCCGTCGGGAACGGAAAATGCAACATCGCGTTGCTTGAGGGCCCGCGGTTCCGTGGGGTCGAAACCACGGGTCAACGGTCAGCAGAGACCGAAGGATTTCATCTTGCGCCAGAGCGTGGACCGGTCCATTCCCAGGGCCTGGGCCGCCTCGGAACGCCGCCAGTGGGTCTCCTCCAGGGCACGCAGGATTCGGGTCCGCTCGTCGTCCTCCCCGGAGTCGTCCTTGGGCACCAGGGAGCTGATGATTTCCGGCGGCAGGTCGTTGAGGTTGATCGTCGCCCCCGAGCAGACCGACACGGCGTAGTCGAGCACGTTGCGCAGCTCCCGGACGTTTTCCGGCCAGGGGTAGCGCACCAGGGCCCGCAGGGCCCCGGCGGAAATCTTCTTCGTCTGGCCCTCGGCCAGCCCGGAAACCTCCTGGCTCTTGAGGAAGTGGGCCACCAGCAGCTCGATGTCCAGCCGACGGTCGCGCAGTGGCGGAATATTGATCACCACCCCGCTGATCGCGTCGTAGAGTTCCTTGTTGAAGTGCCCCTCGTCGACCAGCGACTGGAAATCCTCGTTGAAGGCGCAGATCAGCCGCACGTCGCTCTTGATCGTGGTCTTGCCGCCGATCTTGCTGAATTCGCCGGAAGCGAGGAACCCCACCAGTTTTTCCTGCAGGGTCTCGGGAAGTTTCTCCACCTGGGCCACGTAGAGCGTGCCACGGTGGGCCAGCTCCAGCTGCCCCACCTTGTCCCGCACGGCCCCGGGCAGGGCGCCCTGGAGGTGGCCGAAGAACTCGCTTTCCAGGAGGTGCTCGGGCAGAAGCCCGCAGTCGATACTGCGCAGCTGCCCCTCGGCACGGACACTCTTGCGGTGCAGGGTGCGGGCGACGATGTCACGCCCGGTACCGGTCTCCCCCACCAGGCAGACCGGCGTGTCCATCTCGGAGAGCCGGTCGATGAGGTAGAAAATGTCCTGCATCGACGCGGAGCGGCCGATCATCTCGTCCAGCTGGCCGCTGCGCATCTGCTCCAGGGCCAGTTTCTCCTCGGCCCGCATGTCGCGAAGGATGATGATCCCGCCGTTGAGCTTGCCCTCCATGTAGATCGGCACTACGGTCTCCGTGATCGGGATCGAATCGCCCCCGGCACCGCTGATTCGCGTGGGCAGCCCCGGCTGCCGCTTGCGCGATTCGGCGAGGTGCTGCATCGGGCACTGCTCCTCGCAGAGGGGGTTCTTGAGCACGTCGCAGCACCGGGAGCCGATGGCATCCTCCATCGCCACCCCGCTGATCTCCGAGGCCTGGCGGGAAAAGCTGATGATGTTCAGATCGCTGTCGATGGCCACCGCGCCCTCGGCCACCGCACCGATCACCGACTCCATAAGTCGTTTTTGCGACTCGAAACGCACCTGCTCCCGGGCCAGGTCCTGGCTCGTCTTCTCCTCCTCGGAGATGTCGCGGATCGTTTCCACCGCACCGAGCACCCGCCCCCGCCGGTTGCGAAAAAGCAGGCCGTTCTTCAGCACCGGGAGCACCCGCCCGTCCTTGGTGGCGAAGATCCCTTCCCGGTTGTTCATCGCCCCTTCCTGGAACAGGGGGCAGCCTTTGGGGCAATTGTTGCACCGCTCGTCGGCACAGCAGTTCCGGCCCAGCACGTCGTCCGGCTCGAAACCGGTCAACTCCTTGGCCCGGCGGCTCCAGTAGATGATCCGGCGGTCCTCGTCCATGACGAACATGGCGTCGGGAATCACCTCGGCCAGACCGGCCCAGAGCGAACGCGAAGGGTAGGCGTCACGGAGTTTCTTCTCCAGGGTCCGCAGCTGTTCAACCTGGGTGCTGTCGTTCATCGCTCCACTCCCCTGTTCAGGCCTCCTCGCGGCCGTTGACCCGGGCATGGACCAGCGCGGTGAGCCGGTAGGCCAGGTGGGCCATCTTGGAGTACGGTGCGTAGACGAAGAGTGACCAGATGATCACCAGGTGCACGTAGTAGACGGGATAGGCGAAGGCCGCAACGCCGATAAGCCGGGCCACCTCGGTGAGCACGCCGGTGAGCACCACCAGCATGAGCAGCACGAGAAACGACCAGTCGAAGTAATTCGAGCCGCGGGCCGTTTCCCGCTTTTCGAAACGCTTGGCGATCAGCACCAGCAGGCCGACGAACATGGCGATGGCGCTGAGGTTGCCCAGGATCTTGAACGGGTTGGTCTGGGCCATGGGATAGGGCAGGTGGGCCAGGATATAGACGATGGCCACCCCGGTGACGAGCAGCAGGCCGGCGAACCCGGCCACCACCCCGAGATGAGCCAGCTTGCGGTAGTGGTCGTCGGTGCACTTGCCGAACCGCCGGTGCACCGCGAAATCGAGCAGCACCGCGATTGTCGCGCCCACGAATCCCTGTTTCGCCCCCCCACCGGCGGGTGCCAGTCGGTCCATGTCTTTCCAGAAACGGCGCAGGCCGACGAACAGCGTCCCGCCGGCGATGAGTACGAAGAGGGTGAAGATGGTGTTCAGCCAGGCGTGGGGGAACATTTTCGCGTATTCCACTTCGTGGCCGTCCAGTTCGATGATGCCGCCGGCGTAGAGGGCGCCGAGGATCACGGCGATGATCACCGCCGGAATGACCAACAGCACGGGCCACATACCGGGTTTGGCCACCATGCGGCCCAGCGCCCGGGGAACCGAATAGTGCTCGATGGTCAGCTGCCGCACCGCGGCCAGGGTGTCCGCGGGCTTGGCCCCGCGCGGGCAGTGCACCGTGCAGTCGTTGCACTGGTGGCAGAGCCAGACGTCGGGGTCGCCCATCAGCCGCTCGCGCAGGCCCCACTGGGCCCAGATCATCTCCTTGCGCGGAAAGGGCTTGTCCTCTGGCGCCAGCTCGCAGACCGCCGAGCAGGTGGCACACTGGTAGCACTTCATCACGTCAGACCCGCCGGCGCGGATCACGTCGTTGGCGAACTGGAGGTCCGGTGTGATACTCATCGATCACCTGCCGCCCCGCCCGAAGGGCCCTCTCCGTGGCCCGGCGGGATGAAAAGGCGGGCGCCGCCATCAGCGACGCCCGCGAAACCTTTCGCGCTACATCCCCTTGAAGGGGTTCATGCCGATCTCCTCGATCATCTCCATGAACTCGTCGATGATCGTCACCACCTTCTGGTAGTCGGTGATCTCCACCTGGTGCAGCTGCACCCGCTCGTTCTCCATCGACATCTGCTGCAGGGTTTCCTTGATGTTGTCCCCGCGGGTGTTCATCAGCTCGCTGCCCTTGATGTAGTGGCACTGGTAGTCGTCGCCCCACTTGCAGCCGAGCAGGATCACCCCGTCGAAGCCCACCGAAATCGACTCCTTGATCCAGACCACGTTGCAACTGCCGAGACAGCGCACCGGGATAACCCGGACAAAGGGGCTGAAGGAGAGACCGTGCTGCGCCGCCCGTTCCAGGGCAGGGACCGCATCGTTTTCGCAGGCCAGCACGAGCACCCGGGGCTTCTCGTCGTACTCGTCGGGCACTTCCACCGCCTTGATCATCTCGGCCACCGGCACCACGCCGTAGTCGGGGAAGTTGATGATCCTCTCCGGGCAGGCCCCGAGGCAGATGCCGCAGCGGCGGCATCGCGTGATGTTGTATTCCGGCGTGCCCTTGGCATCCTCGTTGATGCTGCCGAAGGGGCACTCCTCGGTGCAGCGCTTGCACTGCGTGCAGCGCTCGAGGGAGAAGTGCGGGTAGGAAACGTCACCGGACCGGGGGTGCACCGTCTCGCCGCGGGAGAGCATCTCCACCGCCTGGATCGCCTTCAGCGCGGCGCCCATGCCGTCCTCGGCGGCGGCGTTGCCGTTCATCGGCGAGCGCACCGCACCGGCGGCGTAGATCCCGGTGCGCCGGGTCTCGTAGGGGAAGCAGATGAAGTGCGAATCGGGGTATCCGTGCTTCAGCGCCGGCATGTCCGGGCCCTGGCGGTAGTTGAGCTTGAGGATCTCGGTGCCCTCGTGCGCGCTCAGTTCCTCGATGCGCTTGACCGAGTCGTCGTACTTCGGGTCTTCCGGCCCCTTGGCCACGATGGCCTTGGAGTCGACGAGCTTGCGGATCGCCTCACCATCGGCGGCCACCGGAACCATGCCGGAGTTGAGCACCAGCAGGTCCACGTTCACCGCGATCTCTTCGCCGATCATCGTGTCCTTGACCGTAAGGGTCAGCCCCCCGCCGTTCTCGGAGACCGCGTCCACCGAACCGCGGGTGAGGAAAACACCCGGGTCTTCCTGGACCCGGCGGTAGAAGTCCTCGTGCTGCCCCGGCGTGCGCAGGTGCTCGAAGAAAACGTAGGCCTTGCTGTCCTCGCCCTGCTCGCGCACGTAGAGCGCCTGCTTCAGCGCGTTGAGCGACATGATCGCCGAGGCGTAGGAGAAGGTCTCGGGGTTGCGCGAGTCGCCGCACTGGACAAAGGCCACGCTGCGCGCCGGCGCCCCGTCCGAGGGCCGCTTGATCCCGCCGTTGGCCGCCATCTCCTCCAGGTGGTGATTGGTGATCACGTCGGGCAGCTTGCCGTAGCCCAGGTGATCGAAATTCTCCGGTTCCGCCGGTCGGAAGCCAGTGGCCTGGACGAAGCTGCCCACGGTGACCTCGCCGGCGCCGTCGCCGTCGAGGGTGACCTTGAACTTCCCGGGGGCACCGTCGGTGCCGGCAATGGTCGTGCCGGTGTGCACCGTGATCCGCTCGTGGTTGCTGACCGCGCCGATCAGCTCCTCGATACCGCTGTCCTCCAGTTCGCGGTAGGGCGGCCGGGTGGGGATCGAGCGGTAGAGTTTCTTCATGTAGCCGCCGAGCTGCTTCTCCTTTTCCACGAGCACCACGTCGTACCCGGTGTCCGCCGCTTCCTTCGCCGCGGTGAGCCCGGCGATGCCGCCGCCCACGACCATGATCGTCTTGCACAGCGCATCATGCTCTTCGAACAGTTCGGGGACACTGGTCTTCTGGGCCCGGACGATCCCCATGCGGAGGTAGTCCTCCGCCATCATCTGGGTGTCCTCGTCGCCGGCCGGGTGGGTCTGGACGACCCATTCCAGCAGGTTGACCTTTTCCACGATCACGCCGGCCGGCAGGTCATCCGATTCATAGAACCGCGACGAGGGCCCGGCGATGACCAGGCGGCTCACCTGCTGTTCCTCGACGGCGGCGCGCAGGGCCTTGAGGTCTTCGGCGGCGCAGGAGGCGATGGTTTCACAGACCGCGGCCTTGTATTCACCGGTGGCCACCTTCTGCAGGGCCTCGATGTCCAGCGCTTCGCCGATGCCGTATCCGGTGCAAATATAGACTCCGAGTTTCTCTTCCACGGCTATCTCCTCACATCCTGGATGGCCTTCAACACGGCCGCTGTGGCATCCTTCACCGAACGGGAAACCTCGGTGGGCCTCCGGGCGCAACCCACGGCGTAGATACCGTTGCGCTCGGTGCCGGGAACGATGAACCCGTAATCGTCTGTCTCCACCTCGGCCCCGGGCACCGGGGCGTCGGCGTTGTTGGGCACCACGCCGGTGGCCAGCACCACGAGGTCGAAGGACTCCCTGAGCAGCTTGCCGCCCACCGTGTCCTCCACCTGGAGCTCCATGCCCGCGCCGTCCTTGTTCACCCGGGCGACCTTGCCCTTGACGAAATTGACCTTTTCGTCCTGCAGCAGCTCGTAGTAGAACTCCTCGTGGCGCCCAATGGTGCGGATGTCGATGTAGAAGATCGTCACCTCGGCCTCGGGCAGCTTCTCGCGAACGTAGCGTGCCTGTTTCAGCGAGCCCATGCAGCAGACCGCCGAACAGTAGGGCAGGTGGTTCACGTCCCGGGACCCGGCGCACTGGACAAAGGCCACGCGCTTCGGCTCGGCGCCGTCGGACGGCCGCTGGATCTTGCCCCCGGTGGGCCCCGTGAGCGAGGCCAGCCGCTCCATCTGGACGTTGGCGATCACGTCCTCGTTCTCGTTGTAGCCCAGGGTGTCCAGCTTCGTGGCATCGTAGGGGCGCCAGCCGGTGGCGAGAATCACCGCACCCACCTTGCAGGTCCGGGTCTGCGGCTGCTGGTCGAGATCGATGGCCCCCTGCGGTTCCACCGCGGCCAGCGCGGACAGCTCGTCGCCCCCCAGCGCGTCCTTGTCCAGCACGTGCAGCGGCGGGTAGGCCATGTCGTGGGGCATGCGCAGCGCCTTGGCCGTGTTCAACCCCAGGTTGAACCCATCGGGCACTTCCGTGGTCACCGCGTCGAGGTGCGCCGTGGTCACCGGCTGCTCACCGGTCACGTAGCGCGGGTTGAGCTGCACCGTGACCTCGTAGTCCCCGCGGCGGCCGGAAATCCCGCTCACCTCGGCCTGGGTCAGCACCTCGATGCGCGGGTTGGACCGGATGCGCCGGAAGTTGATTTCCATCCCGCAGGTAGGCGGGCAGAGTTTCGGGAAATACTGATGGAGCCGCATCACCCGGCCGCCGAGGTATGCTTCCCGCTCCACCAGGATGACCTTGTGCCCCACCTCCGCCGCCTCCACCGCCGCGGTGATGCCGGCGATGCCGCCCCCGATGACCAGGATGGCGTCATGGCCGCTGCTGTCCGTCTGATTGTTCACCTTGCAATTCCTCCCGTTGGGGGTTGCCTCTTATCTCGCTCGGGGTTCGCTCTCCCCGCAGGCGTCGCCAATGCCGGCCGCTCAGTCCTTCTCCTCGAAGAACTCCTTCTCCCGCTTCTTCACCTCTTCAAATTCCGGTTTGAGCTTCATCGTCGGTTCGTAGAACAGGGCGTAGCGCAGGAATTTGAAGCTGAACTTCATCAGCTCAAAATCGTCGGTCCGGATGCGGTCCACCGTCTCCTGGTCCACGTCGAACTTTTCGAGGAAGGACGACCCGAAGACGAAGCGGCGAAAGCGGTCGAGATCGTAGGACGCGTTGAAGAACATGTCCATCTTGGCCGGGGAGAGGTCTCCCTTCTCGAAGTAGGGGTGCAGCGAGATGTCCTTGAACATCTCCCCCGCCTCGTCGTATTCCCGGACCCCCTGGTCTTCGATCCAGCCGGCCACCGAGTATTCGTTGTCCTCTTCGAATCCCTTGCAGTGCGACTCCTCGAGCAGGAAGTAGAACCGCTTGCCCTGCTCGGCCTCGTTGCGCGGCGCGGCCAGGCCCAGGGGGTACATGCGACAGGCCCAGGGACGGTCTTCGTAAACGGTGCAGCCCTCTTCACCCACGAACTGGCAGCGCTTGTCCTCGTGGTCCGACATCTTGAGCACCGGCACCGGCTGCTTCACTTCCTTGTTGAAGGGCACCACGGCATACTTCTCGAGGAACTCCTGGGAGCTTATGCCCAGGCGGTTCTTCAGCCGCAGGATGTAGTACGGCGTAAGCACGATGTTGATGTCGGCGCAGCAGGCATTGAAACAGGGCACGCCGGGGTTGCAGGCAAAGCGAAAGCGGTCGCTTTCGGTCAGCCGCGGCGCCTCCTCCATGATCTTCTTCTTGAAATCGCTGGCGTCGTTCATGCGATTACTCCTCGGCCTCGGCCAGTTCCTCGTCCGTGACGATGCGGTCGCGCAGCGCCTCGGAAGACCAGACCGGCAGGGGCCCGGTGGTCCCGTTCACGGGATCGACCATGAAGCGGTACGACGCGTGGGCCTCGTATTTCTCGGCCATCCATTTCCAGCCGCGCTTGAAATAGGGGCAGTCGTCGTTGAAGCAGGCGTAGTGGATATTGCCGCCCCACGACGTGTTGGGGGGCGTGCGGAAAGGAACCAGCACCGAATCGCAGTGCGGGCAGTTCCGGGGGGCGTCCTTGGTCATGTCTCACCCGAAGGCTGTCTGGCGCCGCTGGTGACGCCGGAAAACCGAACCGGCGCCGCTCGGGCCAGTTGTGTACACACATCGTTGCCCCGGAGAGCGCCGCGGGCAACCATGTCTATCCGCAACCGGCCGCCCCTGAGGGCGGTCAAAGAGAACCCCCCGGGCACGAAACCGTGCCCGGGGGGCTGAACAGCAGCAGAAGGTGACTAGTCGACGATCTGGTAGATGGGCCGCTTGATCATCTCCCACTCACCGGTGGCAGGGTCCATCTTGCAGTTGACGAAGACCTTCCAGTTCTCCTCGTCCATGGTCGGCTTATCGGCGCGGAAGTAGTATCCGGGCCAGCGGGTCTCTTCGCGATACATCAAGGTGCGCACGTGAGACTCGGCCTGCATGGCGCGGTGGAGGTTCTCCCAGCAACGTTCGAGCTCGTAGTTGTTCTCGGCGGCGAGCTTCTCGGAGTCTTCCTTGAGGAAGGTCAGGAGCTCCATCGCCCGGTCGAGCATCTTGTTGTTGGTGGAGAAGGCCGCGGAAACACCGCCGGCGTACTCGTCCATGATCTTCTGCAGGCGATACATGAACTGGCGCGGACGGATATAGTTGGGGTTGACGTCGGGATCGGTGGTCGCACCCTTGTGCTCTTCGAAGGTCACCATGGGCTTGAACACCTTCTCCCGCATGGACTCGACGATCGCGTCGTCGACCACCGGAGCGGTGTTGTTGGCCAGGATGTAGCGGATGGCGGCCTTGCCGGCGATACGACCTTCGGCGTGGGAGCCGGAGGAGAACTTGTGGCTCGAGGCGCCGGAAGCGTCACCGATGGCGAAGAGGCCGGGGGTGGTGGTCAGGCCGTAGCCGCCCCAGAAGTACTCGCCCTTGGTCTCTTCGGTCTGCAGGTCTTCGGAACCGCTGACCCAGGCACCGGAAGCGCCGGAGTGGGAACCGATGAAGTACGGCTCGCAGGCGGCGATTTCGGAGGGCTTTTCTTCGGGCTTGACGTTGGTCGCCGCCCAGAGCATGGCCTGGGAGATGGTCATGTCGAGGAAGTCTTCCCAGGCTTCGCTCTCCAGTTCCTTCGACTTCTTCTTGTAGGCCTTGGGATCGTCCTTGTACTCGTCGGCGATCCGCTGCATGGCCTCTTCGGTCCTCATGTAGATGGGACCCTTGCCTTCGAAGATGTCCAGCATGCCGAGCCAGTTCCGCAGGTTGGCGGGGATGGGCTTGACCTTGCCGTAGGGGAGCCACTTTTCCAGCTCGGGGCGCCGCTCCACCATGTACTCGCCGTCGAAGGCGTTGGTGGCGCGGGATTTGAAGAGCAGGAACCAGGCGCCCACCGGACCATAGGCATCCTTGAAGCGGATGGGGATGAAGCGCACTTCCTGGCACGTCATCTCGGCGCCGGCAGCCAGTGTGAAGTAGGCGCTGGAGCCGGTGTTGAACGGGGGATACCAGGAACGACCGAAACCTTCACCGGTGGACCGGGGCTTGAACACGTGCACCGCGCCGCCCATGGCACAGATCGTGGTTTTGGCCTTGAAGACGTAGAACTTCTCTTCACGGGTGGAGAAGCCCACGGCGCCGACACACTTGCCGTCCTGGAGCAGGGGGCCGGTGATGAACACGCGCTCGAAAATCTCGCCCTGGTCGCCCAGGTCGGCCATGGCGTTCTTCGCCGCCTCGGCCACGATGATCTTGTAGGACTCGCCGTTGATCATCAGCTGCCAGCGACCCTCGTGAACGTAGTTGCCTTCGTCGTCCTTCCAGATCGGCAGGCCCCACTTCTCGAAGAGGTGCACCGAGGAGTCGACGTGACGGGCGATGTCGAAGACCAGGTCTTCGCGGCAGACACCCATGAGGTCCTGGCGGACGTAGTGGATGTAGTCGGCGGCGGTGTTGTCACCGGCAGCGATGCCGACGTACTGGTTGATGGCGGAGAGACCCATGGCCACGGCGCCGGAGCGATCCATGGCAGCCTTGTCCACCAGGGTGATCTTCAGGCCGTTCTGCTTGGCCCAGTAGGCCGCCTCGGTGGCCGCGCCACAGGCGGACATGCCGCCGCCGGCGATGAGCAGGTCGGTTTCGACAACAACAGTTTCCCAGTTATTCATTGGTAGGTGACCTCCTCAGCTACAGCTTGGCGATCGGGCCGCCGCTGGAGGCGGGCTCGGTGTAGAGTTCGGGGCTGTTGATGTCGCCGTGCGTCTCAAAGCCGCCGTCGGGAACCGCCTTGCCTTCTTCAGTGGTCCGGATGGGGAACTTGAACCGCTTCAGCATCCCGTCACGGAACTTGATCGTCCACATGATGGAATCGGTGGAACGCATGGGAACCACGCTGGCGCCCAGCGGCATGAAGTCGGCGTAGCCGCGCACGTCGATGGCCTGGGTGGGACAGATCTTGACACAGCACTGGCACTCCCAGCACATGTCCGGATCCTGGTTGTAGGCCTTCTCGATCTGCGTGTTCAGCTTCATCAGGTCGTTCGGGCAGATGTACTGGCAGGCCGTTTTGTCCAGGGCCTTGCAGCCATCGCATTTGTCGGGAATGACATAACTCGGCATTAGTAGCGTCTCCTTATGTAACGGGCCTCACGAAACGTTGGACTGAAAAAACCCTTCTCTGTTTGGCTCCACCCCCTTCCCAAGGGCCGTCTTTTCAGCCTGAAAGTGTGGAATTTCTGGGAAAAAGCCCTTGCGCTTTTTGAGCTCTCGTCCCGATGGGTTTACCTTATCTCGAAATCGCCGGTGTGCCGCGAACCGCGGAACCGCCGACTGTTGGTACAGGTACAGCTATCATCCAACACATAAATAGGGGCCAACTCTACCAATACCGGTGGGGGTTGTCAAGCCCTCCCCTGCAGGTGTTGCATTTTTTGTTGCATGGACCATGCAACAGGCCATGAGATGGAATTCTTGTCTTTGTTTTTCATAGACTTACGTGCCACCCCCCTGAAGGCCCCGGGCAGCGCAACGTATCGTTGTCCGCCGCGCGCTGAACAGCCGTACAGCACGATGCCGGAGTGACGGCCCGGGGCCGCTCCCTCCGGCATCGAATTGACGCGCCGCCCAGACCCGGCTAGTGTTGCTCCCACTCGATGAAGCCTTCCTTGGCGTCCACCATGCAGTTTACGATCAGCTCCACCAGCCCGTCGTACATGATCGAGTACTTCTCCCACAGGTCGTAGTAGGCGAAGATGTCGCGCAGCTGGCCCTGGCAGTTCGAGCAGGGGGCACAGACATACTTCTTGATCTCCGGGTCCAGCTCGCCCTCGAAGGCGTTGAGCACCTGCTCCAGCTTCTTGCGGCCGGAGACCTGGATGCGCCAGTCGGCGAAGTTATTGCCGCTCATGATGGCGAAGCCGCTGCCGCCGCCGCAGCAGTAGTTGTTCACCCCGTGGGGCGTCATCTCGCGGAAGCGCGGGGCGATCTTGCGCAGGATGCGGCGCTGGGGTTCGACGATGCCCATCAGCCGCACCACGTTGCAGGGGTCGTGCAGCGTGACCGGGAAGTCGTTGCGGTCCGGGTCGACCTCGAGTTTCCCGTTCATGATGATGTCCTCGAGGGTCACCAGGCAGCTCTCCCGGGGAATGTTCAGGTCGCCGGTGAGCACCCGGTCGGCGATGACGGTCAGCGCCTTGTGCGCGTGGCCGCACTCGCCGAGGACGATCTTCTTCACCCCCAGCTTCTTCGCCGCCTCGGCGTGCTTGATCGCCACCCGGGCGAACTGCGCATCGTCATACCACAAACCGTAGTTGATGCTGTCGAAGCCGGCGATCTCGCTGGACATGGTCCAGCTCAGCCCGGCCGACTCGAAGATCACGCCGAAGGCCCCGGGGTTCAAAGGCCAGGCCATGATCTCGCCGGCGTTGTGGATGAGCAGGATGTCGGCCCCCTCCTTGTCGAAGGGGGTCTCCACCGTGATCCCGGTCTTTTCGGTGACGTCCTCGTCGATGAACTCCATGTTGTCCTTGACCACCAGGTCGTTCATCCCGGTGGAGGACCCCACCTTGAGCTGCAGCACCGAGCCCGACTCGTGGATCTCCTTGGCCGCGATGCCCATTTCCATGGAGAAGAGCTTGCGGATCTCGTGGCCGATCAGGCCGTTGTCCACGCCGATGGGACAGGTCTGGGCACAGCGGCGGCAGAGGTTGCAGCGGTAGGACAGCTCGGCCAGCCGGGCCACCGTGGGCCAGTTCAGCTCCACGTCGCCCTTGCGCCAGGCCGCCAGCAGCCCGCCCTTGACGTGGGCCTTGTAAAGCCGTCGGAAGACCTCGGAGCGGTAGGCCGGCCGGTAGACCGGGTTGTTGCCGCTGCCCTCGTAGATGTGACAGGCGTCGGAGCAGGTGTGGCAGGACGCGCAGTGGTCCATGGAGAGCAGGAGCGGCTGGAGGAAGGTCCAGTTGTTCTCCCGGGTAAAGAGCTTCTGCATCCCGGAGAGGAACTTCTCCACCAGGGCGTCCTCTTCCTCCCTGGTCTGCGGCTTGGGCAGGCTCAGCGCCACCGTGTCGTCAAGGCCGCACTCGTACTTCTCTTCCACCTCTTCCTTGAGCAGCGGGAAGTCGGGCTGCTCCTCGACCTTGTCCAACGGCGCAGGCAGGGTCTTGAAGTCCTCCTTGCGCAGTTCGGTGAGCTTCCCGTCGGCTTTCGATATGTCTGAGATTTTCACTCGTTTTCTGGCCATTGGTTACTTCTCCTCCTTCCCCGAGTCCTCCCGCCCCGAGGCCGTGACCACGTCGATCCAGTTCTTCTTGCCGTCGCCGCCGATGTGCGGCGCGGACCAGCTCACCTTGGACTGGAGATTTTTGGCGATCTTCTCGTCGAAGCCGCTGCCCTCGAGGTTGGGGTCGTCGCTCCAGCGCACGCTGTGGTAGGTGAACCACTTGGTGAAGAAGTGCGACATGTGGGTCAGCGGGATGTAGGCCACCAGCAGAACCGCCAGCACGATTTCCAGGCCCTGCAGCACGGTGAACTCGGGGATCACCGACCCGTTGAAGGTCAGCACGCCCCGGAAAAAGCCCTGCAGGCCTTCGAAGACCGGGTCGACGGTGAAGCGCACGGCCAGCGAAATGGCCAGGGTGGCGATGAAAAAAACAAGATTGAAGAAGTCGGACGGCTTGGTGTATTCGCGGTAGTCGGCGTTGAAGGCCCGCCGGGCCAGGAGGGCCAGGGAGCCGACCAGGGCCAGGGCCAGCCCGGCGTAGCCCACGGCCACGGTCACCTGGGAGAGCAGCGGAATCTCCACCCCTGCCGCCCCGGCCACGCCGCCCACCACGAGCAGGCCCACCAGCCCCATGAGCAGGTAGAGGCCGAAGTGGAAGGGGAAGGTGCGCAGCCAGTGGCTCTTGTTGTGCTCCCAGACGCCGGCGAGCAGCAGGATTTCGGGCACCATCACCGCCAGCTCGGAAAGCTTCGACGTCTCCCGTGGCTTGGTCCACCACTCGTGTTCCTCGAGGTAGGAACCGCCGTAACTGCCCTTGCCCTTTTCGTGGGGCACGGGGTAGAGCTCCCAGCGCAGATGCACCGGCATCCGCTGAATCTTGATGAACCGGGCCAACACGGCGACGACGAAGATGCCGGCCGCCAGGTAGGTGATGATCGGAACGATGCCCATGGTGTCCTGACCTCCAGTACAGCCTGTCCGCTGTCGACTAGTTTACCGTTCTCATAATATAGATAACATATCTAGGGAATCCCTGCATGTTTTCAGGTGAACCCGGGACGAAAAACGAGGGGAGAGGCCCCTGGGCCCCTCCCCTCCGCAAAATTCAGTGTTTCAGCTGCCCCCGCACCGAAAGCGCGATCTTGTAGAGCACGGTGATGATCAGCAGGCCGAAGGCATAAATCGAAAGCGAGATCATCAGCTCGGGCAGCGTGGGCGCGTACTCGATGACCTTGCCCAGCGGGTTGGGCACGAAGCCGCCGACCACCATCCCCATCCCCTTGTCGATCCAGATGGAGAGGAAGACGCCGACGCAGGCCCAGACGAGCACCGTCTCGCTCTTGCGCAGCCTGGGCACGAGCAGCAGCACCAGCGCGACCAGCGCCAGCGCCGTGGAAATCCACATGAAGGGCACGAGACTGGTCCCCTCTCCCACCCCGAAGTAGAGGTAGCGCAGGTGGATCGTGTGCTCGGGATTGGCGCTGTAGAACGCGGTGAAGAACTCCAGCGCGATGAAGAAGACGTTGAGCGACATGGCGTAGGCCGCGATGATCGCCAGTTTCTGGATCGGCTCGCGGCCGGCATCGAATTTCGTGATTTTCTTCAGGATCAGGCAGACGATGATGAGCAGCGCCGGGCCGGAAGCGAAGGCCGAAGCCAGGAAGCGCGGCGCGAGGATCGCGGTAAACCAGAAGGTGCGGCCGCTGAGGCCGGAATAGAGGAAGGCGGTGACGGTGTGGATACTCACCGCCCAGGGAATGGAGAGGATGATGATCGGCTTGATCCAGTTCGGCGGGGCCACCGATTTCCGCTCGGCGCGCAGGGTGACATAGGAGATGAGCACGTTGAGCAGCAGGTAGCCGTTGAGCGCCACCGTATCCCAGAGCATCATCGACTTGGGGCTGGGGTGCAGGAACATGTTCACGATGCGGAACGGCTGCCCCATGTCGACGAAGATGAACATCACGCACATCGTCACCGACGAGATGGCGAGGAACTCACCGAGGATGGTGATCTTGGCGAAGGCCTTGTAGTTGTGCAGGTAGTACGGCAGCACCACCATCACCGCCGAGGCGGCCACGCCGACAAGGAAGGTGAACTGGGCGATGTAGAAGCCCCAGGACACGTCCCGGCTCAGGCCGGTGATGGTCAGGCCCATGTTGTACTGCCAGATGTAACAGACGGCCCCCACGGCCATGACCGAGAGGAGGCCGAAGATCCATATCCAGTATTTCCGGCTTCCATAGAGCGCGTTTTCTAACATGAGCTGCCCCTACACGATATAGTAGATTTCGGGTTGCGTTCCCAGGCCGGTCTTGCGCCTGATGGTGAAATGCTCGGCCAGCAGGTTCCGCACCTCGGAGTTCGGGTCCTCGAGGTCACCGAACACGATCTCGCCGCCTTCGCAGGCCTCGACACAGGCCGGCTGCTCGCCGCGGGCCAGCCGCTCGTTGCAGAAGGTGCACTTCTCCACCACGCCCCTGACCCGGGTGGGGAATGTCTTGTCGATCTCTTCGATGGCCGGCCGCGGGTCACGCCAGTTGAAGCTCCGCGACCCGTAGGGGCACGCCGTGATGCAGTAGCGGCAACCGATGCAGCGGTGCCAGTCCATCATCACGATGCCGTCCTCGCGGCGCCAGGTGGCCTGGGTCGGGCAG
>Ga0180436_10001858_pt1 | contig 20374 bp, 14 predicted proteins | sample SS_ome_2_FD_132434 | JGI IMG/M metagenome (GOLD analysis project Ga0180436, IMG submission 132434) | Hypersaline lake sediment archaeal communities from the Salton Sea, California, USA - SS_3_S_2 metaG | ecosystem: Environmental > Aquatic > Non-marine Saline and Alkaline > Hypersaline >...
CCAAAATCCACATTCTTATAAAGTTCAGTAACGCAGTAGGTGCCATCTGCTTTCTTTTCCACCTGGATCATGGCCGCGCCGGCTTCATAGCCACCTATAATAAGCGCTTTCCCATCTCCGGCGTCATAGGCGCTTGGGGCCGGAATAATGCATTGCCAATTGGTATATTCCCAGAGAATCTTCCCGCTATGAGGATCAATTCCAATAACTTTACCGCCATGTTGGTCTTCTCCGCGGCCGCTGGAAGCCCCGATCATTACCACCTGATCCTCACCGCTAACTTTTACTATGGCCGGGCTGGCATATCCCTCGCGACCAAGCGAAGGAGTGGTCCATTTCAGATCACCGGTAAGCTTATCATAAGCTACCACACCAGCGTCGGGTGCCTGTGAGGCCAGGATCACCAGATTATCATACACCAGCGGACACTGCACAATGGCCCAGCGCGGGAGTTCCCCTCCACCAAAATCAGTCCAGATGTTCTTGTTCCAGATAGGTTTATGTGTGTTTATATCTATGCAATAGAGGTCGCCGTTGTGACCGCAGGAATAAACTAAATTGCCATCAATGGCCGGAACGCTTCGCGTACCGGGGAAGCGAACTGTTCCGGGAGCATCATAAGCGTAGTTCCAAAGTTTTTCACCGCTTGAAAGATCAAAACAACGCATGTTATCACCCACAGCATCATCCCGGTCCAGGAAATAGACTTTTCCGTCTTTAACGATCGGCCCGCCATTTCCGAGACCGGCTTCTACGGTCCACAAAACTTCAGGACCACTTTCTGGCCAGGAGCGAAGGACATTTTTTTGGGGTGATGTACTGTTTCTATCCGGGCCAAGGTACTGGGGCCAGTCCTGTGCATAGCTTGTGGTAATACACGCTAACAGGGCTACGAATAAGGTGTTCAATCGTTTTTGATTCGATATCTTCATCTTGGGTGTGGGTTTAGTTTGTAACGGTACCTATGTAATCAGGGCATTATTATAACAGCTTGTATTATAGTTTGATGTCTGAGTCATCATATGGTTTAAAAATTGAATATTGTCGCACTCAATTATTCTGCTTATTAAATACTCAGCCAGTAGCTTACTTTCAGGTTGATGGACCGGAACCTGGGACCAAAATCGCTTGTGATGTAATTATCGTTGTACACCAGGTAGAGGTCGGATAGGGGTGCAAAGCGCCACTGCAGGCGGGAGTTAATACCGAGATTGTCCCGCTGGTTGCTGTACTGGACCAGGGTGGACCAGAACAGGGATCTGCTGAAGGTAATATCCATCCTCGGGGTTAGCAGCCAGTAATCAGCATCGGAATAGGGATCAGGCAGGCGAATACCATCGTAGTTTAAAGCCAGGCTGAAGGAAGCCCAGGGCTGCCAGCGGTAGGCAATCTGCCCGCCGGCAGAATAAATATTACCATTGAAGAACTGCCCCAGGGTGGTCTCTACATTGTACGTGAACAGATTCCCAAGATCCGATATATAGCTAGCTTCAAATTGATTAAATGTATAGCTGGTATTCGCGGGCAGGGGAACTCCGTCGGGTTTGCGTGCAGGATCGAAATCCCTCAAAAGGTATATATAGTTATTTGATAAACCGGCTTCAAGTATGGCGGTGTTTTTAAATGCAGCCGTCCAGATGAAACTGTATCTATAATCTGTTTGTTGCAAGTCCAGGCTAGGTCGCAACCAGTTGACAGATTCTAAACTAAAACTATTTGTATTGATAATTCCGCCGGATGGGTAAAAGGTGCGGGAAACAGAATTCTGTAACTTGAAAATATCTTTTCTTGGAATAAAACCCAGGTCGGATGTGAAATCCTGATCCACAAATGCAAAATCGGTACTTACCTGCCATTTGCGGGTGTTGTAAGTGAGGGTTGCCTGGGAAGAGAGATTGCCTTTGCTGTCATTCGGTTGAAAAGATTTGTGCAGGTAAAATTTACCGATCCATGTATTATTGACTGAAGCTAGATTGTAATCAAGTCCCATCACACGATTATATTCTTCGCTTTCCTCCAGAAAATCATATTCCTGAAAAGCCTGCCGGTTGACCATAAAGATCCCCACATTGGAGCGGGCGAATACCTTTCTCTGCAGGGCGAACATCATGTTGTTGTTGGACGGTATTCCGTTTTCTATGTCGTCGTCAGTTTGCATGTTCAGGATTCCAAGTCTCCAGTTATCATTTAGATTCCCGCTGAGCCTCCCCCCGGCTATAATTCTGTTTTCAATTAAATTGCCACTTGTATCCCTTGCCAGTCCAATCCTCCGGGAAAAAAACGGATTGGCAGCCGTGCTGCTTCCAAAGCTGCTGAACAAATCGCTGTTATCCATGAAAAACTGCCGTTTTTCGGGGAGAAAAACTTCAAAGCGTGTGAGGTTGGTAAAAATATCATCCACCTCCACATTTGAAAAATCCGGATTTACAGTGAGATCCAGGTTCATGCTGTTGCCAATGGCAATTTTTGCATCGCCCCCGAATTTCAGTTTGTTATCAGAGGACTCCTTAGAATAGTCTCTTGCATGAAGGGCATTTATGTAAGGAATGATGGCAAATGGTGTTCGGGATTTTCCCAGGGGTTTTTCGAAAACCATATCTCCCATAAAAGCGAGGTGGGAAAGAAGTTGGTTTTGTGGAACGTGCGCCCAGGCACTTTGTTCGTTGGCCCCGATGTCCCAGCGGTAACATTGAACCCTCCATTGCGTATCTCCCTCCCTGAATTTCATGGATGTCAATGGTATGGCTGCTTCCATAATAAAATGACCCTCATATCTTTTGCTTTCCAGCTGCCATTTCTGGTCCCAGTTGGGATTGAATCCGGCCCGTTCTCCACCCTGGGAGATCAAGGCTTCACGTTGCACTCCATAGGGTGTCATTCCAAACAGGAAAGCGGTTCTGCCATCACTGTATGTATCAAACATGAGGGATACATTGTCGCTCGTAGTACCCCTGAAATCGCGTCGGAGCGAGGAAACCACATACTTATCGGAGGCCGCCTGCCCGCGGATACCTACATAGAGGTTCTGATCGTCGTACACCAGCCTGAATTCGGTAGGGTATTTTGAGACGGCTGAATCGGTAGGGAAATATTGCCAGAAATCACCGCCAATATCCGCGGATTGCCATGCAGCTTCATCCAGGACACCATCCAGTTTGATGGGATCGCTACTGTAATTTACCTGGATGCTTCTCTCGGTTACCTGTGCGGGAAGAGAGGTTGACAATACGAATAATCCTGTTAGTAATAGGGTATATATGGAGCTTGATTTCATCTTATTTATCTGAATCTATTTGTTCGATACAAATATCCCTGCTTTAAAGCAGTCAGCACTTACACCAATTACTCTATTGCATACCCGGATTACTGATTCGCCTCATTTTAATAGTTTTATAAACTTTTGAAGGGTACATTTGTTGAAAGAATAAGCAATGAGCACTATGGAAGAGGTCCTAAGATTTGAAACCATAAAGCAGTATAATGCATTTAACAATCAGGATACTTTGCATCCGCTGGTCAGCATGATTGATTTATCCCGGGCAGATCCCAGGCAGTACCGTCGAATGAGCTATGACTTTTATACCATCTTCTTAAAGGAGATAAATTGTGGAGACCTCAGGTACGGATGTAATTACTATGATTATGATGAAGGCACACTTATTTTTCTGGCACCCGGCCAGGTGATCGGGGAAAATAAGAACGGATCCTATCAGCCCATGGGTCAGGCGCTGGTTTTCCACCCCGATTTTATTCTGGGCACATCACTGGGAAGGACCATGCACGACTATGCCTTTTTCTCCTACGAAGCAAACGAGGCCCTTCACCTCTCTACCCAGGAAAGGGAAGTCATTAAGGATATATTTGCGAAGATTGAATTGGAGTTAAAACAGAACATTGATAAGCATACCAAGAACCTGGTCATTTCCAACATTGAATTGTTCCTGAATTACTGTGTCAGGTTTTATGATCGCCAGTTTATAACTCGAAGCAAGGCCAACCAAGGGCTTTTAACTCGTTTTGAAAATACGCTTAACGAATACTTTAATTCGGATAAAGCCACAAAAATGGGTCTTCCTTCTGTGGGCTACTTTGCCGAACAGCTATACCTGTCGCCTAATTACTTCGGAGATATGATAAAGAAGGAGACGGGGAAATCCCCCCAGGAACATATTCAACTGAAATTGATCAGAACGGCAAAGGAACGGATTTTTGATCCTGCAAAAAGTCTCGCCGAAATAGCCTACGAACTGGGATTTAAGCATCCGCAACATTTCAGCCGGATGTTCAAAGAGACAACCGGAGTCTCACCAAGTGAATACCGGAATATGAATTAAGGGAGCTAAGAAAGGGGTTGCCCTTTAAGTATGCATAATTTGTCCCACAGCGTTAGAAAACGCCTGTTTCTGATTCCCGGACTCTTCCTGATGGCTTTTACATCACTGCATCCCTGACCCTGGCCCGATCTGCTTACTATCACAGCTAAGAGGATGCAAGCCATGGAAATTGTTGCAGTGCTTGAAGAGTGGAAGATGAAAAAGAACTTTTGTGGGATGACCGGGATTGGGAAGATCTGGACCGAAGAAATAGAAGAGGACAGCCTTATATGAAATAAACTCACTGAACGAAGCGATTCAGGTCTTTCCTGTAGTCAGAAGCACTTTTTCCGGCATGCTCCTTAAATAGTTTATTGAAATGGGAGAAGTTATTGAATCCGCAGTCAATACTGATATCCCCGATGCTGTTGTTGGTTTCCGAAAGCATTCTTCTCGCCTGGATAATTCTGAATTCATTCACAAAACGGGTAAAGGTCCGTCCGGTGGATTTCTTGAAATACCTGCAAAAGGCAGGCACTGTCATATTTGCCAGGTTGGAGATTTCCTCAAGTGGAATGGATCTGGCAAAGTTATGATTGATATGTTTATATACCTCCTCGATCCTGTCACTGTCCTGGATGGTTGTTTCGAATGCAAACCCATCCACATTGAGCAATGTATAATCCTTTGACAGAGATAGATCATGCAGGATGTCAAGCAGGTTGAGGATCCGGTGAAATCCTTCAAAGTTAACCAGATCGATGATCTTAGGCCCTACTTTTGCTTTTGCATCACGCTGGAACAGCACTCCTTTTTTGGCTCGTTCGAACATTTCTGCAATGGAATGCATCTCGGGTGACAGGAAAAAGTTTTCTCCAAGAAAATCCTCCCGGAATTGAATATAGGTTTCAGAACCTGTTCTTGTGAACCTGTCACTGAACCCACTGTGCGGCAGATTGGCGCCGATTAACAGAAGTTGACTGTTATGAAAATAGGACAGGTGGTTTCCGATGTGTCTTCTGCCTTCGCCCTTATCCACATAGATCAGCTCCAATTCCGGATGAAAATGCCAGAAAGGCGGACTGGATCGTCGCTCTGAAGTCTTATGGACGAAGACCGAGCTATCCGGGCCGGGATTAATTCTTTCAAGTGTGGGTCTTTTCTGTGGCATAACAAGAATACTCTATACAAATGTACGCGTCTAAAATCATATGCAATTATACATACTTAACCTGAATGTGTGCTAAATTAACTGTTAAGAAATTATTAAGTTGTATTAATGTTAATTGTGTATATAAATTGGTCAATCCTGTCATAATACGGGACCTGAATCTCCTTTATGTTTGTACTGTGTTTAATTCTTAAAAACCTAGATGATGAAAAAAACAATTGCAGTATTAATGGTAGTGGGAGCAGTGATTTCCGGCAATAACATATACGCAACTGGAAACAATAGCAACCCTTCAGGAAAACCGGCCAAAACCAAGCAGGTATCCTTTGACAATGTAAACACCGATTCGAAACTGTACATCAAAGACAGCAAGGACCGGATTCTCTATTCAGAAAACATTGAATCCGGAGGCAATTACTCCCGGAGATTTGATTTTTCTTCCCTTCCCTCAAACGATTACTATTTTGAGGTAGAAAAGGAAGCCTTTATTTCAATCCGCCCATTCACTGTGCAGGATGACCAGGTCGTTTTTCATGAAGATCTGAAAACCGAGATCCTAAAACCCAGGTTGATGCTTGTGAACAACAGGGTGGTCTTGTTGCGGAACCTTGACGAGGAACAATCTTTAAACGTAAAGATCTACTATCAGGGCGAGAAACTTGTCTTCAGTGAAATAATTAAGAATGACAGCGAGATCGGTCGCATATATAATATGTCAGACAGTAACAGTGGTGACTACCTGTTCTCCATCGAATATGATGGATATAACCATCGTGAATTCCTGAGCATAAATACCCTGGATTAAAGCTCAGTTCTATATAGTTGTAGTTTAAGTTGGTTGTTCAGGCCCCTCACCCCGGTGGGGGGTTTTTGCGTTTAGGCCGGATACAAACTTTCAATGCCCTATCAGCTAAGTACTGCCATTGAATAATAATTGGAATGCTAGAAAACACAGTTTTAGGTAGTTATTTTGATATCTATTACAGCTACATTGGCAGAAACAGTTTTTATATATGAATCAGGCCTTTGATCCGAAGAGGAATTACGAAGAAACCAGAAAGGCAATTGGGTATGTTGACCGAAAAGAGGCAACTCAGGCTGACTATGATAGGATAGGTTTTATGTCAGGGCTGGAAGTGCACCAGCAATTAAAGACAGCCAAAAAGCTATTCTGCAATTGTCCCTCAGGCATCTACCAGGACAGTGATGATTATGATGCTGAGATTATTCGTCATATGCGACCCACCTTGAGTGAGTTAGGCGAATATGATGGAACCGCTTTAATGGAGTTCAAAACTAAAAAGAACATCATTTACAGAATCAATAATGACACAGCCTGCACCTATGAAATAGACGATACGCCTCCATTCCCGATTAACCGGGAAGCATTGGAATATGCACTTCAGATTTCCATGCTCAGCAAATTGAGTATTGTTGGCGAAGTTCATATTACACGCAAGCAATATCTGGATGGGAGTATTCCTACGGGCTTCCAGCGTACAGCAATATTAGGTGTCGAAGGTGAAATCCGGCTTAAAAAGAAAAAAGTCAGGCTCATTCAATTAAGTATTGAAGAAGATTCCTGCAGAGAAATATCTGATATTGGCCATTGGAGGACTTATAAGACGGACAGGCTTGGCATGCCTCTGATCGAAACTGTAACCTACCCTGATTTTGTAAATCCTGATGAAGTAAAAGAGGGAGCGGATTATATCAGGTTTCTCAACCGTAGTACCGGAAAAGTTGAAACAGGCAAGGGTTCCACCCGGGCCGATACAAATGTGAGCTGCAGAGGCGGAAGCCGTGTGGAAATTAAGGGTGTTCCCAGCACCAAATGGATGCCTGAGCTCACACATGTGGAAGCTTTCAGACAGTATGCCCTGCTAAACATCAAATCTCTTCTTGAAGCAAGAATTCCTGATAAGGACAGTTGGAAAATCAGTTCTCAGGAAATAGACTTGAATGAAATTAAGCTTTCTTACAAAGCAATAAAGGAAGCAAAAAAGCAGGGTAATAAATGCATAGCCGTTAACCTCAGCTCCTTTGAAGGGATACTTTCCCATTTCACACAACCAGGTCAAATGTTTGCAGATGAAATCACGAACAGGCTGAAGGTGATTGCATGTCTGGAGAAACCAAACCTCATTCATTCTGAGCAATTTGAAAGTGTTGTTCCTGAGAAGAAGTTTGAAAAAATTCAAAGCAAGCTTGGTTCCAAAGAGGGCGATGCTCAAATCATCATCTGGGGACCCGAAGAAGATATGCCAACAGCACTGGAAACCATTGAAGAAAGATGTATTATGGCCATGGAGGGTGTTCCGGAGGAAACCCGGAAATCTTTCAAGGATGGAACCACCATTTTCGAAAGAGTGTTGCCAGGTGCCGACAGGATGTACCCTGATACCGATGCGGCTCCCATTCCCTTAACGGAAGAGTACATCACAAGCATAAGTGAAACACTCCCGGTTGATATTTGTGATCGTTTCGAGCAGTTGGCCAGCTGGGGAATTCCGGAAGATGCCAAAGAGTATATTCTAAAGAAGAACCTGGTCCCGCTGATTGAGAAGATTGAACGGGAACTTGGCATTTCTCCCAAATGGACAGGTGCTTTTCTGGCTCACAGGCTTTGTAATGTGGAGAACAAGTCCAGGTACTCAAAAGAATTTGAGTACCCCATGGTGTTTGCCATGCTCCGCTATTTAAAAAAGCATCATCTGGATATTGAATTAGCTAAAAAGATGCTCTGGGAAGTTTACAAGCACCCAAAAATGGATTTTGATTCCGTATTGACAACACTCAATTTCAAAAAGATTCCCAAAGAAGATATTAAGAGCAGAATTCCATTTCTGAGAGAGAAATATAAGGAAATAGCTACCTCAAGCGATCCGCGTGCAGAAGGCAGGTGGATGATGGGTGAATTGCGTAAAACAGCTGCCGGGAATATCAATTTAGCTGAATTAAATACTGAATGCTGCAATTAAGAACAGGACTATGTCAGACGATATTTTTCAAGGGTATAAGGGCAAAGCACTGGAAGTGCTTAAGAAATATAAAGTGCGTGTCTGGGGTAAATGTGAAGTTGAAACCACGCGGGGAAAATTTGAGGGAACGGTTCTTCCAAGATCGGAAAACGATGATGATCTTCATATTGTACTGAAAATCATTACGGGTTATAACATCGGTGTGGATGTGGACACTATTTCAAGTATGAAAGAAGTGGACTACAAAAAAGCCAACTATAAAATTCCTGAAAAAGAATTCCCATATACGGATGGATTACCCAAGGTTAAACTTTTTGGAACAGGAGGTACCATTGCATCCCGTCTTGATTACAGAACCGGAGCTGTAATTCCTGCTTTCTCACCGGGTGAACTGTATGGAGCTGTTCCTGAACTGGCCGACATTTGTAACCTGGAGACTGAGAAAGTTTTTGCTGTTTTTAGCGAGAACATGGGACCTAAGCAATACATTGCTCTGGCTAAAGCCATTGAAAAAGAAATAAAAAATGGAGTGGACGGAATCGTAATTGGCCATGGTACCGATACGCTCCAGCATACAGCTGCCGCCCTATCATTCATGGTTCAGAACTCACCGGTACCCATTGTACTGGTTGGTTCACAACGTTCATCCGACCGCCCCAGTTCCGATGCAGCATTGAACTTAATGCATGCCATGTACACAGCAGGGCATTCCGATATTGCCGAAGTGATGGTTTGTATGTTTGGCCCCACATCTGACGAATATGGTTTTTTACACCAGGGAACTCGTGTACGAAAAATGCACTCCTCCTACCGCTCCACATTCAGAACCATTGGGGATACACCCATAGCCAGTGTAACCCGCGACGCATTTACCCCCATTAAAAAGGGATATAATCATCGCAGAAAAGATAAAGAGGTAGACATCAAACCCTATTTCAGCGATACCGTTACCATGCTTTATTATTATACAGGTATGAAGCCCGATTTAATGATGTCGATGGTTGATCTGGGGTATAAAGGAATTATTATTGTTGGAACCGGTTTGGGGCATGTTAACAAAGAGCTTTATCCTGCCCTTGAATATGCCAAAGAAAAGGGCGTATCTGTATTTATGACTCTTCAGACCATCTGGGGTTACGTACATATGTTTGTCTACGATACGGGACGTGATATGATGGCAAAGGGCGTGATTCCATTGAAAAATATGCTGCCCGAAACAGCTTATGTAAAACTAGGATGGGTGCTGGGTCAGACGCAGGATCCTGAAAAGGTTAAAGCTTTGATGCTAACTCCAATTTCCTCCGATATGACCGAACGGGAGCCTTATAACGGATACCTCGTTTACCAGGGTGGTTCACCTGAGATTGAGGCTTTCGTGAAGAAGGTTCATAAATAGGCTACAGGTTCATTAATATGAGCTTTTTCTTCTTTAAGGATCTTAATTATTCGTTCATACAATAAGGCCGCTATTGACCAAGTGATTCCGCCACTGGTGTTTACAAATTGAATCACTACCGTATCAATATCCTTATGATAGCGTGCGATACTCTGGTACCCCGGCAATAATCCTGTATGTTCATATTCATAAACGCCGGAGTATATAGCCTGCTCCTCCTCACTTAGCAGTGATTCATTATTCAATGCTCTCAGGAATATTCCAACCTCCTCTGCCGTTGAGACCATGGATCCCCCCGGACTTATGTAATTCAGTTCCTTCAGATCACCGTCATAACTAATGTCGTATCCACTGATCAACTCTCCCGGATCAACCTCGCTTTGTAAACTGAATGTTTGTGTCAGTCCCAGTGGAGCCAGAATCTCATCCTGAATATATTGGTGGTGGCTATATCCCAGCGTCTTGTCAAGGATATTCCCAATTAAAAGGTAGTTGGTATTGGAATAACTGTAACTGGTACCAGGGTTAAAATCAGCGGGTTTGTCCAGTGCAAATTCTAAATAATCATGAAGCTTCGATGGGGGGTCAAACCATGGGAATTGAGGATCGTCGGTGAAGTTAGGGATGCCACTTCGATGCTGCAGCATCATTCTCAGGGTGATCTGATCAGCATTAGCAATGCGCCCATTCAGTTCTGGCAGGTAATCCGCGAGTGTCTTATCCAGAGATAAAGTCTGGTCATTGACCATCTTTACGGATGCAACAGCAATATACAACTTGCTAATACTGGCAATCTTGTATAAGGCGTGCGGATCGGCTGGTACCTGGTTTTCTCTGTTGTTCCAGCCAGCACTGTAAAATGCCGGTTCCTTGCCTGCCTGGTCCACATATACAATGATACCGTCCAGTCCATATCCGGATGCTTCGTTGACCTGTTTCTGAATCGTATCAGGCACTGGTGTAATCCCTGCTCCCAGGAGTACCCGTGAAGTAATTAATATGGTACAGGCCAGAGCCATTAGCGGCAGAACTATCTTAGGTATTCGCTTTGTATGTTTCATCATGTTGTTATTCTTGTATTAATTCATCTTTTCAGACACACTTCGGAGCACGTCCGGGTTATAATGTTCCAGTGAATTTCCACAGTGAACAATAATGAGTTCCTCTTTGGGCAGGATATAGATATCCTGACCCAGGTTCCCCGATGCAAAGAAGCGGTAGCTGGAATCACAGTCCGTATGTCCCCACCATTGATATTTATAGTAAGTTCTCTGGCAACCGCTACCCATCCATTCTGGGTAGAATTCCCTGGATACAGTGGTGTCTTCGGTGGTTGATTCCCTGACCCAGTTGCCGGAAACAATCTGCCTTCCATTCCAATTCCCTTCATGCAGAAAGAGCCGGCCAAATCTGGCATAATCTATGGCCCTGGCCATCAGGCGGCTGGGCATGTATTCAAATCCGGATCTTCTGCTGTCGATGGAGAAGAGTGCATCATATTCCATGATCCGGGACCATAGCTTTTCCTCCAGGTAAGCAGAGACGGTCTTGCCTGTGGCTCTTTCAATTATCAGCCCTAAGAAGCTGGTATTGTAATTGTTATATTGAAAGTACCTGCCGGGCTCTCCATCAAGCTCCATCCTTTTAAGTAAAAGCTTTCGCACATTGCCATGGTAGTATCCCACGGCCTCATCGTGCCAGGGTGCGTGTATGCCGATTCCCGGAAGAAAAGCTTCATTATATTTCAGGCCGCTGCGCATCATCAGCAGGTCTCTGATAGTGATCCGGCTAAATAGCGTATCCCGCTCCAGCAACTCGGGTACATAGTTGGTCATAGGGTCCTCTATGCTCTGGATGAATCCATCTTCCACTGCAAAGCCGATGAGCAGGGAAATGAAAGATTTCGCGACACTCTGTGAGTGAAAATAGGAATCCCGGGAGAAGCCGTTAAAGTATTTTTCATAGCGGATGGTATCCCTGCGGATCACAATGAGTGCGGTGGTCTGGGACTTTGTTGCCCATTCATTAAAGCTGCTGAATCCCGAAGCCACCACCTGGTCCTGAAACAGGGATTCCACGTCGTCCTCATCCAGGCTGACCGGGAAGCTGAATGCCCCGGCCGATGCTTTGATCTCCCGGTTCTCGAAGTGGGTGTAATCATAGACATCCGCCACATGATAACGTGCGAGCCTGTAAACGTAGCGGGGAGAGTACTTGATAGACAGGATGGTCAGTATCAGGAGGATCAGTGCCAGAAAGGAAAGGAGCACTATCGAAATAAATCTGATCGGCTTTTTCATGATTCGGAACATATCTAAAGTTAAGCTTTTCTGGTATTAGAATTGAACAGCAATGACCACATTCCCTTTCTTATGCCCCATGTCAACATAGCTGTGGGCCTCGGCCAGATCTTCCAGGGAATAGGTCTTATCTATCACCGCTTTCAATTTCCCTTCCTCTATTTCCTGCCTGAAGAATTTCATGTCTTCGGTGGTTTCCTTGATCACTCCGGATACGATCTTCTTACTCATGAAAAGAGATGCAAGAGATCCTCCCAGCATGGTGCCTAATCCGGCGCTGGCCAGCAGGAGTTGTCCTTTCTTATTCAGGGACCTGATGGCTTTCCATACGGAGATCTTGTCCACTGTATCAAAAATGACATCATAGCGCTTGCCGTTCTTGCTGAAATCTTCCCGGGTATAGTCGATAACATGATCGGCACCAAGCGACTTTACAAGTTCAGCATTGGAGCTGCTGCAAACAGCAGTCACCTCGGCACCAAAATTCCTGGCCAGCTGAACGGCCATGGTACCCAGAGCGCCGGAAGCTCCATTGATCAGAACTTTCTGTCCATTCTGGATGTTGGCCAGCCGGAGGAAATGCATGGATGCTGTTGCTCCGAATGGAATGGCAGCTGCTTCCTCATAGCTCATGTTGCCTGGTTTCAAAGCCAGTACAGCATCTTCTGCCACGCAAACGTATTCGGCATGGGCCCCGAAATTCATCCCCGTGGATCCGAATACCTGGTCCCCGGTTTTAAAGGTGGATACGGTGTTTCCAATGGCCTCAATTTCGCCTGCGACAACCACTCCAAGAACGGGCTTTCTCGGCCTTTTAAATCCGAATATAAGCCTGATGACAAAGGGATCGGCCCTTCTCATCCGGGCATCCCCGGAAGTAACCGTTGTGGCATGAATCTTAATCAGTACTTCATTGTCTTTTGGAGTCGGCTTCTCAAACTCTTTCATCTGAAGATTTTCAGGTGCTCCGTACTTGCTTAGTTCAATTGCTTTCATGATATCTGTTTTTTTGTTTGATTTTCTAAGACAAAGGTGGAGCATTACTACCGTTCAGCCGTTCCGAATTCCATGAAGGAAGTGCGGAATTATAATTTCGAACAAAGCTGTACATGATAAGGCTATGAAATATTATTCCTGCTGACTCAGAAACTGCCTGGGAGTCAGTCCAGTTGCCCGCTTAAAATAAGTATTGAACACGGTTTTAGAGTTAAAGCCACTTTCATAGGCCAGGCCCTCAATGGTTAAATTCCTGTTTTCCCGGGTACCGGCAATGGACTTGAAGGCTTCGATCCGGTAATGATTAATAAACTCATTGAAGTTTTTGCCAATGCTGTTGTTAAGGATCCAGGAGAGATGGTTGGGGTGCATGTCAATCTGAGCTGCCAGTTCACGCAGGGACAACTCCGGATTCAGGTAGGCTTTGTGCTCTGAAATAAAAGCAAGCAGACGGCTTGAATATTCAGCCACGGTCTCCGCATCAAGCAGGGCTGTTTTCTGTGAGACTGGTTCTTCCGGGGATTCGGTCCGGTAGATCTCACCCATATATCTTTCGTACCTGGGATCCTGTTTTATGGGATCCGCCAGCGGATCTGTATATCTCAGAAGCAACAGGGAAGACTTGTTTTCAAGTGCTCCATCCACCCAGTCAAAGGCTTTATCCTTATCCCCGTTCACCGCATGCATCATAAACAGGAAGGAATCTGCCGTAAACCCGTTTAGCTCTTTAGCCTGCCTGGTGAGTTTGTCATAATAGATGGAAGCATTTTCCTTGTCCTGCTTCAATGAGTAGGCCATCCCAATGGCCCCTGTTTTCTCTCCTTCGATAACCACTTCGGGAGGAATATGGTCAAAATAGGAGATCACTTCATCGTATCTGCCAAGCTTGAGCAGACATAAAGGTTTTATGGATTGTGCGGGGATGTTCTTGTCATTGTGGGATAAGCACAGGTCGAGCAGTTCCAGGGCCCTGGGAAAGTCTTCGATCATGTAATGATAATAGGCTCTGAAAAAATGGGTCTCATCAGAAAGGGGATTTAAACAATGCGCAATTTCAATATGATCCAGGGCCTTATCCCTTTTCCCGGCAATAATGTAGAGGAAGGACAGGAATTGATGTGCTTCCGCATTGTTTGGATTGAGTTTGACCGCCTTTTTCATTTCCCGGAGCGATTTTCCATAATCACATTCAACAAAAAAAGCCTGGTTGGATAACTGGTAATGAGCTCCGGAGGACTGCCGGTTCTGATTGAGTGCCTGCCGGGTATATTTAATGGTCAGTCCCCATGCCTCTTCAAAGGGCATGAAGCCGGTTGTCCCCAGAAAGCCGTAACAATCGGCAAGCCCCACATAAGACTCGTGGTGCATCGGATCCAGCGCCAGTGCTTTCTTGTACAGGGAGAGGGCGGTTTGCACATCTTCAGAATTCCATTTATTCCTCAGAAATTTAGCTTTCAGGGAATACTCATAGGCGGTCATATTATCTGTCTGCTTCTCTACCAGGTGATCCTGGATATCAAAGTGACCAAAATGCTCCCTGAGCTTATCCGCGATAATCAGGCTTATCTCATCCTGGACCTCAAAAATATTTTGCAGCTCCCGGTCCCAGGTTTCCGACCAGAAATGAAAGTCATCTGCCGCATCCACCAGCTGAGCGGTGATCCGCATCTCGCTTTTAGCCAGTCGAACGCTGCCTTCCAGTATGGTCGAAACATTGAGTTCTTTCCCAATATCCGGTATGGGTATGTTCCTGCCCTTGAAGAAGAAAGAAGAGGTGCGGGAGGTTACTTTTAAATGATCGATCTTAGCCAGGGCATTGATGATCTCCTCCGTGATGCCATCGCTGAAATATTCATTTTCTTCACTGGCACTCATATTTACAAAAGGGAGTACCGCTATACTGAAGTCCTGTTGCCCTGTTTCCACTTTTTGACTTTTACCCGGGAATTAAAGACATACAACAACAATTCCAGGCTAAATGTTTAAGGATCTAGCATTTGTCATTGACATCCTTAATATAATCGTAGCCTCAGGATATTCCAATTTGGAAAACTTCCCGGGCTGATTCCCCATTCATCGCGGCATCTTAGGCGGTAGTTTCAGTTTAAACATTATATTTGGGGTTTTTCATCAATTTCTAAGCAGACACGACTAATATTATTCGATTTATAAGCTAACCCAAAAACTGAAAGAATGGCAAATATCAAATTTCATTTAGGTGAAGAACTTCCATTGGAGATGCATAAGGTAAGGATGGTTCAACGCCTTGATTTGGTTCCGATTGAAAGAAGGCTCAAGGCCATCGAAGAAGCTGGAAACAATACTTTTCTCCTTTATAACAAGGATATCTACCTGGATATGCTTACCGATAGTGGTGTGAATGCAATGAGCGACCAACAAACAGCATCCATGCTTGTTGTTGATGACAGCTATGCAGGATCTGCCACATTTACCCGGCTCGAGGACAAGTTGAAGGAGATTTTCGGAAAGGAGTACTTCTTGCCTGTACACCAGGGACGGGGTTGCGAAAACTTGCTTTCAATGGCTTATGTGAAGGAAGGCACCTATGTTCCCATGAATTACCACTTTACTACCACCAAGGCACATATTATGGTTAATGGAGGTGAAGTTTTGGAATTTCATAAGCCTGAAGCATTGGATTCGGTTAGTTCAGAACCATTTAAGGGAGATATGGATCTGGATGAATTGAAGAAGCTGATAGAAAGGGAAGGTGCCGGGAAGATTGCATTTATTCGGATTGAGGCAGGAACAAATCTCATAGGAGGGCAACCCGTTTCCCTGAAAAATTATATTGAAACTGGTGAGATCGCGAAGAAATACAAGATTCCCTTTATTATTGATGCCAGTTTACTGGCAGATAACCTGTATTTCATAAAGACCCGGGAGGATGAATATAAGAATCATTCAATCCGTGAGATCACAAAAATTCTATCGGATACTGCTGACATCATATATTTCTCTGCTCGCAAACTAGGGCATGTCAGGGGTGGGGGCATTATTACCAATGATGAATCCACTTACAAACAACTTCTGGAAATGCTGCCACTTTATGAAGGTTTCTCTACTTATGGGGGTATGTCTACCCGCGAAATGGAGGCAATGACAGTTGGATTGGAAGAAACCATGGATGAGGAAATGATTAACCAGGGCCCCATATTTATAAAGTATATGGTAGAAGAACTGGTTAAACTTGGAATTCCGGTTATAACACCTCCGGGAGGCCTGGGAGCTCATATCGATGCAATGGCATTCCTTTCCCATGTACCAGTAGAACAATACAGGGCAGGTTCACTGGCAGCAGCATTTTATATTGCCAGTGGAGTCAGGGGAATGGAAAGAGGAACAGTATCAGAAGAAAGGGAAGCTGATGGAAGTGATCATTTTGCTGCCGTAGAGTTGTTAAGGCTGGCCCTCCCACGCAGGGTATTCACTTTGTCACAGGTTAAATATACAATTGACAGGTTGGCCTGGTTGTATGAAAACCGGGAGCTCATTGGCGGACTGGAGTTTTATGAGGAACCCAAAGTACTTCGATTCTTCTTTGGAAAATTAAGGCCTACCTCAAACTGGCAGGAAAAGCTGGTGGAAAAGTTTAAAGCAGATTTTGGAGATAGCCTGTAACCAGAAGATTTTTTTCTAATGAAAAAAGCCCGATGCACTTTTTGCTCCGGGCTTTTTTTTGGACTAGTCAAGTCCAATCAATAAGAAATCATTTAGTTCACTGACGGTGTAATCTCAAATTTACGGAAATCAATTGGTCCATGATCTCCCTGGATGATGATGGGGCCGGGCTCACCTTCGTTGCTGTCAAGCGATCCGCCTGTTATGCCCGGGATGGGACGGTTCGAAACCACTTCAATTCCATTATGTACCACCGTGACATGGCGTCCAACCAGTGTGATTTCGTAAGTCTGCCATTCTCCAGGACCTGTAGCCGCATTCACCGCAGGTGCGATAAATCCGTAAATGCCACCTATACTTACCTGATCGGCTCTTCCTTTCGAATCTTCAATCTGGAGTTCATAACGGCCACGAAGATAAATTCCGCTATTACTTCCTTCCGGATACCTGAATTCTATGCTGAGCTTAAAGTCATCAAATTTTTGATTGGTTTTCAGGTTGCCGCCTTTTTCAGGATTCACCAGGACACCATCGACCATTTTAAACTTATTGTTCTCCGGGATAATCCAGCGATCCATATTGTCGGTAAGCAGATTAATGGGACTCCCCCAAACCGGTGGAACTTCCCTTGTTAAACTCGGAGCACGAACGCCGGTAAATTTCAGCTTATTTCCATCGAGAACTTTATAGCCCGAAAGCTTGTCATCCTTCAAGGTGAATTCAAAATAGATATCATCAATATCCATCCACTGGGGAGGAATTGTAAAGTGGTACTTATCCTTTTTGGCGTCATAATGAACTTCGGCGATGGGTCTTGCACTACCCTCGTAGCCCACATAATATCCAACCAGCGTTGAAAAACCGGATAATTTAACCTGTAACCATCCCGGGAAACCATCAGATGCCATTAATCCATGCCTGAACATTCCGAGATTTTCCAGTTGATCCTCCTCCATGGTTATGGTCAGGTCCCATTTGCCAATCAGTGGTGAGTCACTTTCAACGCGTTGTGCCTGTGCAGTAGAAATGCCAACCAGGGTGAAAACAATCAGAAACAAGATATTTTTTAAATTCTTCATAATAATATGTCTTAGTTAATCAATATTTATGTCGTGGTGATGTACAAATCTACCAAAAAACAGAATTCGGAAAAACCACATACCTGGAATTCTTTTTTCTTTTTCGTACTGGGGATTACATTAAGCTCTGTCACCCAATCCAAACTTCTTCAGCAGATCATTCCTCTTCATCCTTATCAACTCTGCTTTAATCTGCCCCCTGTACTCCTTTTTCCACCAGAAGAAAAACATGACTTGTTTCGATTTTTCGGCGACCGATTTGGCTGTGATAACCCTGCGCATTGTGTAGGGATCGTAACCGCTGTAATACATTACCGTGGCCAGGGTCATGGGAGTCGGAGTGAAATCCTGAACCTGCTCCAGGTTAAAGCCCTGGTTTTTTGTAGCCAGCGCCAGTTCAGCCATATTTTCAGCAGAGCAGTCAGGATGTGATGAAATGAAATAGGGGATCAGCTGTTGGTTTAGCCCTTCCTGTTTATTTATGCGTTTAAAGTCTTTGTAGAGGCGGTCAAACAGGCTGTAATCGGGTTTACGCATAATGTTCAGAACCTCTGCGTCCGTGTGCTCAGGGGCCACTTTCAAACGACCGGAAACATGGTTCTTTACAAGGTTAATAAAATACTCTCTGAAATGATTCTTACCATTATCCTGGTCAAGGAAGTCGTAGCGAATACCGCTTCCAATGGTCACCTTTTTCACTCCCTTGACCCTTGCCGCTTTTTCATACAGAGTCGTTAAAGGAGTATGATCGGTATCCAGATTTCGACATATGGAAGGGTGAAGGCAGGAAGGACGCTTACATGCTTTACACACCTTCTCATTCATTCCCTTCATGCGGTACATATTCGCTGAAGGCCCTCCCAGGTCACTTATATATCCTTTAAAGTCAGGCATTTCAGTAAGCTTCTTTACTTCCTTAATTACAGATTCCTCACTTCTGCTAGCAACGAATTTTCCCTGATGGGCTGAAATTGTACAGAAGCTGCATCCCCCAAAGCATCCCCGGTGCGTATTTACCGAATGCCTTATCATCTCATAGGCCGGGATGGGCTTTTTTTTGAAATATTTTGGATGAGGTAAACGGGTATAAGGCAGATCATAAATAGCATCGATTCTCTTCTCACTTGCCAATGGATAGGGAGGATTAACAATGATTACCTGATTTTTATACGCCTGGGTAATGATATCAGGATGCATCATATTCGAGGCCGTCTCAATGGTGGCGAAATTCTCTGCGAATTTCTTTTTATCCTTCAGACACCTTTCATGTGAACTGAGAACAAGCTTAGTATCCTTTGCAAGAATCTGATCTGCTTCAGTCCTGCTTCTGAGAATAACGCTTTGTTTTAAATCATTTATCTGACTGATAGGGATGCCTTTTTCAAGCAGGGCAGCCACATCCAGCACTGCTTCTTCGCCCATCCCGTATAGGATCATATCAGCACCTGATTCAACAAGTATACTGGGTTTGAGCCTGTTTTTCCAGTAATCGTAATGTGTTAAACGACGTAAGGATGCTTCTACACCGCCCAAAATAACCGGGGTGTCGGGGAAATGCTGTTTTAAAGCCCTGGTATATACTATGGAAGGATAATCAGGCCTGAATCCTGCCACATTGCCCGGGGTATATGCATCATTGGATCTAAGTCTTTTGTGTGCGGTATAATGATTTACCATAGAATCCATGGCCCCGGCCGAAACGCCAAAGAATAGTTTCGGTTTCCCCAGCTTCTTGAAATCCCGCAAATCATCCTGCCAGTTAGGCTGGGGGACGATGGCAACCCGGTATCCTGCATTTTCAAGTAACCTGCCAATAACCGGGACCCCAAAGGCCGGGTGGTCAACATAAGCATCTCCTGAGAATAGGATGACATCCAGTACATCCCATCCCCTGGCTTTGACCTCCTTGGCTGTGGTAGGGAGGTGACTATGGTTTGTGGTTTTTGGCAAATGCTTCGTCATCTTCGATACAAATATCGATATTATATACTTCTTCACAAGGATCTGATAGATCCCGGTTGAATCGACATAGTGAACAGATGGCTGATTTGGAAGCCATTATTTCTAAAGCCATTATATAGTTTTGTACATATTGATATTTAGTCCGGTAGTTGTATTTTCGCATCCTTAAATATGAGGCTATGGCAAAACGAGAAAAAAGAAATAGAAGCCGGGGATCGGCGGGAAACAACCGCAAAATGGGAGAGGACTTTCTGGAAAAGAACCGCAGAAAGGAGGGGGTAAAAGAAACTGAATCGGGCTTACAGTACCTGGTTCTTGAAGAAGGCGAAGGCGATTGCCCCGATGCCAATGCCCAAATAACAATACACCAGCGCTGTCAGCTTATCAATGGAACTATAATTATAGATACCTACCGCGAAAACGAAACTTCGGAAGTGAAAGTGAAAGAATTAATTGAAGGGTATCAGGAAGGAATTCTCTTAATGAAAAAGGGCGCGCGTTACAGGTTCTTTATTCCCTGGGAGCTGGCCTGGG
>Ga0180436_10001859_pt1 | contig 20372 bp, 16 predicted proteins | sample SS_ome_2_FD_132434 | JGI IMG/M metagenome (GOLD analysis project Ga0180436, IMG submission 132434) | Hypersaline lake sediment archaeal communities from the Salton Sea, California, USA - SS_3_S_2 metaG | ecosystem: Environmental > Aquatic > Non-marine Saline and Alkaline > Hypersaline >...
CGCCATCCACTCAGTATGCCGTCGACGGAGCGAAGTTACTACCTGAGGAACCGGATGCGGTAATCCTGCACGTCCGGATCTGTGGGAGCCCCGGGTGAGCAATCACCCGGGGCCACCCGGCCGCGCTACCAGGGCGGCTGCATGCCCAAGTGGCCGAGCTTCTCTTCCAGTTCGGCCCGTTCGCGGTTGCGTTTGAGGCTGCCCCGCTCGTCGCGCGTCAGCAGACCGGCTTGTTCGGCGGCTGCGATGGCGGCGTCGGGCCCGGCGGTCGAGAGGGCGCGAATCACCTCGACGTCGATCCGCGTGAGCGACATCGCTCGCAGCCGGTAATCGACGAACGCCTCCCAGACGGTCGGTACCCAGCGGCTGACGATCTCCCGCCCGATCACTTCGGCATAAGCGACGATCTCGCGCTGCGCGCCCGGGTCCATGCGGAGTGCGAGGAAGTGCAGCAGGTTGTGCAGATCGATCTTCCAGTAGGCTTCCGTGTAGGTCGACAGGGGCAAATCTTTCCGCGCCTGCTCGCGGGCCACGCCGCGCTCCAATCGCTGCTGGTACACGCGCCGGGCCTCGCGTTGCAGCTCCTCTTCCTGTTGCGATAACTGGCGGCCGGTTTCCAGGTCGAGCGCGTCGCCGCTGCCCTGGCGGTTCGTGCTGGACTGCGCCCGCCACGCCTCGGGCGGGGTACCTTGCATGGCGTCGATCGCCTCGCTGTAGCGCGTGGAGTATTCGTTGACGTTGGCCGTGCGATGCCGGATCCACTGCCGCCAGCAGTCCATCGGCACGCGCACGTGGAGCTTCGCTTCGCACATCTCGAAGGGCGTGGTGTGCCGGTGGCGGAGCAGGTAACGGATCAGCCCCCGGTCTTCGCTGACGCGTTTGGTGCCTTTGCCGTAGGAGACGCGGGCCGCCTGCACCACGGCCTCGTCGGACCCCATGTAGTCGACCAACCGCACGAACCCCTGGTCGAGGACCGGGAAGCGGTGGCCGAGGATCTCCTCGCAAGCGTCGATCCGAGGTCGGGTGGACGTTTCGGCTTCAGTTGAATCGGGTCGGCGATCGCTCATGCTGTTTCCGGGGCGGTGGGACTTGGACAGACAGGCATATTTAACCCAACGACCGCCGCATGCAAAGGGCCCCTGGCAAGGTCGACGTGGTGAAAGGTCGACGCGGCGGCCGTCGGGCTACTCGCCACGCGTGTCGCCGCCTCTGGCGCCACCCGTGTCGCCGCCGGTGGCGGTGTCCTGTCCTCCGCCTCGCCAGCCACGACCGCCGCCGGCCCCGCGTCCAGCGCCCTGTCCGGGGCCTTGCCCGCCGAATCCAAACCCTCGCCCGTGGCCTTTCTTCTCCGTGATTTCCGGATAGTGCTTGGCCAGATCGGCGAAGACCTGGGCGGCCGACATGCCCTTCTGCTCGGCCAGCTCGCCGAGCGTGATCGAAGCGTCATCAATGTCATGGCCTTCCTCGCGCAGCGCCGCGACGATCTCCTCCGGCGATGGCCCGACGTAGCGCGATAGCTGCCCGACGGTCATCCGCTCGGCGTGTGGTACCGGCGGCCGGGTGCTCACTTGGGCCCAATAGCGTTTCATCGCGTCGTTGGCGTCCAGCAGATAGCTCGCCGGCGGCAGGTCGGCAATCGCCAATACCGCCAAGCCCACGGTCAACAGCGTGGCCACCAGGGCCTCGGGCCAGAGGCTGGCCAACCGCCCGGCCCGGCCACGCAAGTAGCACCACAGCGGCGTGATGTTCAAATAGATGTGCACCGCCGCGCCCAGGAAGAACAGCAGGCTCATCGCCATGTGCACCGCCGACCACTGCTCCTTGGTGAGCCCTAGCAGGGTCCAGTCGGTCCAGTGGGCGATCATCCCTTGCGGGGTGAAATAGAGCACGACACCCGACAGCAGCATCACGAGAAACGACACCGTTACCACCAACGAGGCGAAACCGCGCAGACGGTAGCGGCCCGAGGGTTTAGGACATTCACTCATGCGATTGGTTCCTTGGGCTGGTTGAGGGAACTTCCTTGGGGCCGCGGTCGCAACACGGTTTGAGAATACCACGAACGGGCCGTGGCGAACAGCCACCCCGGCGTCGCCCTAACCCTTTGGCGGGTCGTCGGTTGCAGTCGTATGCTAAGTTTCTATATAGGGACCGCGGGCGGCTGGCCGGAAGGAGCAGCGTGCCGGTTCAACTCATCACGGCTCGCTTTTCGCAACTCGTCATTTCCGCGACCGACTTCTCGGATTCGCCATCACTGGAGCCTTGCACTATGCGTATCGGCAGCAGCGCGATGGGCGCCGACCTCAGCGCCCAATTCAGTCTGAATCGATCGTTCGACAAGTTCACCCGCGCGGCCGTGCAACTGTCGACCATGAAGCGGATCAACACCGGGTCGGACGACCCGGCCGGACTGATGGCCGCCCAGGCCATCCACGCCGAGTTGGAATCGCTCGATCGGGCGGCGCGCAACGCAACCCGCGCGCGGGAGATGGTTTCCGTGGCCGACACGGGCATGGAGCAAACCTCCGAATTGCTCACCACCATCCGCGGCGCGTTGATGGAGGTCGGCGGTGGGATGCTCGGCGACTCGGAAGTGAAGGCCAAGCAACTCGAGATCGACGCGGCCATCGACGCGGTCAATCGCATCGGGGCGACGACCAACTATAACGGTCGCGACTTGCTCGACGGCGAAACGTTGAATTTCGCGCTGACCAGCGATCCGGGTGTCCGCTCCGAACTGACCCTGCCGGAAATCAACGCGGCGGCCCTGGGGGGCGACTCGGGCACACTGAACGACTTGGCCTCCGGCGGCAGCGCGGCGGCCGAGGGTGGCGATCTGGCCCAGGCGATGGCCATTATCGACGAGGCGAGCAGCCAGGTGATGGAAGCCCGAGCCGAAGCCGGGGCGTTCGAGAAGTATGCGGTCGACTCGGCCCAGCGAACCACCGAGAGCATGCAGGTGGAGTTGTCGTCCGCGCTGAGCGAGATTGCCGACACCAACGTGGCCCAAGCCGCTTCGGAGATGGTGCGTGCGCAGGTGCTGATCGATGCCGGCGTTGCCGCCTTGTCGTTCACCTTGGAGCAGCGCGAAAACGCCAGTTCGATGATCGCGATGGCGGGCGTCGGCGGCTTCAAGGGCTTCGGGCCGTTCGGCCGCTCGCCGTATTTCTAGTGGTGGAAACGGCAGTTCAAACCGCATGCATGAAGATGCTGGCCGATCAACGGGCGATTGTCGTCATTGTGACGGCGCTTTTCCCGGGTGGCACTGGCATCTTGCCATTGCTGACTCACCGGCAGTCCTCTTGCAGCTTCGCTGCCCGGGTTCGAGGACCCGGGCCACCCGGCCGGTGCGTCAACCGCGGGTGGCCTTACGGCGACGCAAACTGAACTGCCCGGACCGCGAGGAGGCCGGGCCTGTAATCGACCCTTCGCACCCGAGGGCGACGGAGAACACAACACTAAGTACCCCACGCATTGCAGCTTACCCAGATTTGGTGCCTGTCACCTTTTTCTCCGCATTGCAGCTTACCCAGATTTGGTGCCTGTCACCTTTTTCTCTCCTGTCACCTTTTTCTCTCTGTCACCTTTTTCTCTCCTGTCACCTTTTTCTCTCTGGATCGATCGATCGTCCGCGAGCACGGTTCCAGAACGCTCGGGTAGTTCGATGGAACAATCGCTTCTCGACACGGACATCCTTTCGGAGGTGCTTAAGCAACGTGATCCGACCGTGGTCGCCAATGCCGCTCGGTATCTGAGCGTGCATAATGCTTTTGCATTCTCGGCATTCAGTCGGTTTGAGGTTCAGCGCCGGGCAACACGGACACTTCCCCCGCAAGGCTCGCCGACGATGGCCGGCCGGACTGCGGAGAAGTGTCCGTGCCACCCGCGATGCTGGGAAGATGCCAATGGCACTCCGCTTCTTAAGCGTGACAAGGCACTAGTACAATACCGCTAGCATTGCATGCGCTGCGCGCGGAACTGTCGTGGCGGAGGTGGCTTCCCCGGCCCGGGGCCGAGTCGGCGGGGCCCTTGAATCCGGGCGGGCGGGGCCATTCCGCGTTCGTCAAAAAATTCATTAAAGATTCTCCGAACCCGTGGTTGACCCTCGTTGGCCGAAGGGATATACTCACGGCAATGCACTGAGGGAGAGGCGATGCGGGGGGCTATGGAAGGCCGCCGCCGGGAGGCATCCGCCGAGTGGATGCAGCGGGCCGGATGGACGCATCGTCGCAATCTTCGCCTTATTGACGCTCGATCAGCTTGTCCCCGCGTTGCCGATGGTGATCGTTTCCCACGACGATGATTGTCGCGGCGTCGGGTCCGAACGAGCGGCAAAGCACAGAACGATCGGGTAAATGGATTTGCCCTGCTGTGTTCTCGATGGCCGAACCAACCACGGCGCCTTTTCCGCGCGGGAGCCTGGGGTGAACGTCTCGCCGCTCGACGCCAAAGAACGAGTCCGCCAGGCGACCGACATCGTCGAGCTGGCCTCGCAGTATTTGCAGTTGAAGCGGCAAGGCCGAAACTTCGTGGCCCTCTGCCCCTGGCACGACGACACCCACCCCAGCCTGCAAATCAACCCCGAGCGGCAGTCGTTCAAGTGCTGGGTCTGCGACATCGGCGGCGACGTGTTCAGCTTCATGATGCAGATCGAGGGCGTCGAGTTCCGCGAAGCCTTGGAGATGTTGGCCGAGCGGGCCGGCGTCGAAGTGAAACAGGCGCCCCGACCCAAACTGGCCGGGTCCGGTCAGTCGATTGACAAGCAGGCCCTCTATCGGGCAACGGCCTGGGTCGAACAGCAATACCACGAGTGCCTGCTGCACGACGAGGCAGCCCAATCGGCCCGCGATTATCTCGAAAGTCGCGGGATCACGGCCGACTCCATCGCTCGCTTCCAGCTTGGCTTGGCCCCGCTCCAGCGCGACTGGCTCCAGCGGCGGCTGGCCCAACGTGGCGGCGATCGGGCGATGGGGCTCCGCATGCTGGAGACGATCGGCGCGATTGCCCGCGGCGAAAGCGGTTCACTTTACGAACGATTCCGCGGCCGGTTGCTCTTTTCGATCCGCGACGCCCAGGGCCGACCGGTGGGCATCGGCGGCCGTCTTATCCCGGGTATCGACCTGGAAAGTCCGGCCAAGTATGTCAACTCGCCCGAGTCGCCGTTGTTCAGCAAGCATCGGCTGCTTTACGGTTTGGATTTGGCCCGCGAGCCGATTCGTCGTCAGGGGACGGCGATCGTGGTCGAGGGATACACCGATGTGATCGTCGCCCATCAAGAGGGCTTCCAGAACACGGTGGCCGTATTGGGTACGGCGTTGGGTGAGAACCACGTCCGGCTGCTGAAGCGTTACGCCGATCGGATCGTGCTGCTACTCGATGGCGACGAAGCCGGGCAGCGTCGCGCGGCCGAGGTGCTCGAGTTGTTCATCGCCGCGCAAGCCGATCTGCGGATCGTCACCCTGCCGAGCGGCATGGACCCCTGCGATTTCCTGCAAGAGCATGGGGCCGACGCACTCGCGGAACGCATGGAGCGGGAAGCGGTCGACGCCTTGGATCACGCCTTTCAGGTACACACGCGAGGGGTCGACCTGGATCGCGACGTCCACGCCGCCAGCGAGGCCCTGGAGCGGATCCTGGCGCTGTTCTCCCGGGCACCCCGTTTGACCGCCGGCACGCCCGGCGAGTTGCGCCTTCGGGAGCAAAAAGCCCTGCAGCGCGTGGCCGCCGCGTTCCGGCTGCCGGAGGAGGAGATTCGCCGCCGGTTGAGCGAGCTGCGGCGTCGAGGCAACCGCTCGGGCTTCTCCGGTGGGGGATCGCAAGCAAGTCAACAGCGCCCGCCGCACGCGGTCGACGCCGAGGCCCTGGCCGCCGGCATCGTCGGGGATCGCCTGGCCGACGGCGGCGGCGACGAGACGTCCGAGGAGCCCACCGCCGAGCAGATGGCCGAGATTTCGGCCACCGTTGGCGAAGGCACGGGCGGCGCGCGCATGGATCAACCGGGAGCCGTGTCCACGCAGGGCCCAACGGTTCGACCGCCGGCGGCGTGGGAGCGCGAACTGATGGAACTGCTTGTGGTGCATCCGCACCTGGTGGCGGAGACCGCCGGGGCGGTCCGCTCGGAGCAGTTTGGGCATGCCGCCCTGCGGCTACTGTTTGAAACAGCGTGCCGGTTGGCCGCGACGGCGGAAGGCGTCACGTTCGACCGCTTGACCTTGGAGTTCGACCAGCCGGCCATGCAGTCGCTGTTGGTTGATCTGGATGAGAAAGGCCGAGTCAAAGGGTCCGTCGTCGAAGACCCCGAGGCGTTACTGAAGGAGTTGATTCAAACGATTCAGCGTGAGGAAGTCCACCGCCAGGATCCGGCCCGATTGGCCCGACTCCGCGACGGCGGTCTGGACGAGCAACAAGAGCAAGCGCTGCTGGCGGAGATTCTCCAGCAAGCGCGCCAACGCCACGGCATTTCAGAACCCACGGACGGGTGATGATGCCGCTTGGCGTGGATCGCCACGATCCAACCCGCTAATTCCTCGGCCGGCCGACGGTCGACCGAGGAATGGAAAGACGACATCGATGGAACGGAAGCCGGATGTCCTTCCCGCACCGTGCGGACGCCGCCTAGCCGGCCGCGCCGCCTCGCCCTACCTGGGCCCTATCGGACCAGGCTCCCCGTCCGTCGCTTCGTCGTCCCTCTCCGCGCGCCGAGTCACCCCGCGGCCATCCACCCGGCCGTGTTCGTCGCGTGGGAGTTGCCATTTTCAATCGGCATCGTGGCGAGCCGCATCCTTTGCACCCAGCACGCCGAGCCGCTCTCGGCGCGAAAGGAGCCCCCGATGGACCTGTTCAATAAGGAAATGCACGAGCTGGTCGCCCGCGGCAAAGCCCAGGGATACCTGACTTACGACGAGGTGAACGCCTACTTGCCGGACGAGGAGTTGAATGCCTACCGGCTGGATAACCTTCTGATCGCCCTGGAGGAGCAGGGGATCGATCTAGTTGCGGATGCCCCCGACGACGAGTTCTTCGACGTCGAGAAACAGGCCTCGCAGTTGGCCGAGCAGCCGGCCGACGACGCGGCGTTTCAGCCCAACGACGACCTGGCCGGGCCGCCCGATCCCAACGCGGCCGGCGCACTGCCGCTTCCGCCCGAGGTGGCCAAGTGGTCCAGCGATCCGATCCGCCTCTACTTGGGTCAGATGGCGGAAATCCCGCTGTTGACCCGCGAGCAGGAAATCTCGCTGGCCAAGAAGATCGAGATCACCCGCAAACGCTATCGCCGCACCGTGCTCGGTTGCGCGTTGGCCATGCGGGCCACGATCGGCGTCCTGGAGAAGGTCCACAAGGGGCAGTTGCCTTTCGATCGCACGATCAAGGTCTCGCTAACCGAGCGGCTCACGAAGCAGCAGATTCTCGCCCGCATGCCGCACAACTTGCCCACGCTGCACTTCCTCTCGGAGGAGAACCGCGAGGACTTCGCCCGGCTGATCAGCCGGCGGACCGACTCCGAGCAGCGGACGGAAATCCGCCAGCGCTTCCTTCGCCGCCGGAGGAAGATGCTCACGCTGGCCGAGGAATTGAGCGTGCGCACCCGTCGGGTGAACGCCCTGATGAAGCAGATCGAGGAGACGGCCCAGCGGATGGAGCAAATCCGCATGCGGCTGGATCGCCTGGTCGACACGCCGGCCACGGCCGAGAAGCGGGCACAACTCCGCCGCGACCTGCACGCCCTGATGGCCATGACGCAGGAGACGCCGACCAGCCTGCGTCAGCGGATCGAGCGGATGCGGAAGCAGTATCGCGACTACGAGACTGTCAAGCGGCAACTCTCCAGCGGCAACCTGCGGCTGGTCGTCTCGATCGCCAAAAAGTACCGCAATCGGGGGCTCAGCTTCCTCGACCTGATCCAGGAAGGCAACACCGGGCTGATGCGGGCCGTCGATAAGTACGAATTCCGCCGCGGCTACAAGTTCTCCACCTACGCCACCTGGTGGATTCGTCAGGCCATCACCCGGGCAATTGCCGACCAGGCCCGCACGATCCGCATCCCCGTGCACATGATCGACGTGCTCGGCAAGCTCCGCCAGGCGGCCAAGCGGCTCCAGCAAGAAATGGGCTACGAGCCGACGATCGAGGAAAGCGCTCAGGCCGCCGGGCTCACCAGCGAGGAGACCCAGCGGGTGCTGACCATGGGCCGCCACCCGGTGAGCCTTGACCGACCGGTCGGAGAGAGCGAAGATAGTAGCTTTGGCGAGTTCATCGAGGACGGGGGCCTCCCCCGCCCGGACCGGAGTGCCGGCAATGGCCTGCTGCGAGACAAGATCGACGGGCTGCTCAAGACGCTCACCTATCGGGAGCGGGAGATCATCCGTCTGCGCTACGGCCTGGACGACGGCTTCACCTACACCCTGGAAGAGGTGGGCCGCATCTTCAAGGTCACCCGCGAACGGGTCCGGCAGATCGAGGCCAAGGCCCTCTCCAAGCTCAAGCATCCGGTCCGCAGCGCGCAATTGGAGAGCTACGTCCAAGATTGGCCCGTTTGTGAAGAGCCGGAAGAGGCTCAACGCATGGCCGGCTGACCAACGACTGGCCGACCAGCAGTGGGAGTGCCACGGGCAGGCCGACCACTGGCGGGTCGACCATGCCCAACCACGGACCACCGCGCCGCCGGTTGCAACCCAACCGGCGGCTTTTTTGTGCGCGGAGCGTACGCGTGTTCCCGGTGTCTCTGCAGAAGGATTGCAACGTCGATTTCTTCCGTCATTCCCGAGAAATCGGGAATCCAGTGATCCGGGCCCAATTCCCTGGATTCCCGCGTGCGCGGGAATGACGTGTGGAGGCTCACCGCCAGTTGCACTCGGCTTCCAATCGTCGACCACCATTTATCATTCACCACTGAACAACGACTGAACCAATCATGTCTCCGTCATCATCGAAAACCGAGAGTATCAGCGCCGAGGTGCTGAGGAAGCTGCACCGCATCCACCGCCAGTTGGCCGACCTCCGCGAGCGTCGCGCGCGGGGGCCACGCAAAGCCCGCAATGCCGAGGCCCACGTGGCCCATTGCGAGCAAGAGTTGGCCTCGGTACACGACCAGGACAGGACCTTCCGCATGGCTGCCGACAAGAAGCAGCTCGAACTGAAGGCAGCCGAGGAGAAGGTCCGCGACCTGAAGACCAAGCTGAACACGGCCGCCAGTAACAAGGAGTATCAGACGCTGAAGGAGCAGATCGCCGCGGTCGAGGCGGCCAACAGCGTGCTGGCCGACGAAATCCTCGAGCAATTGGATCGGGTCGATCAGTTCCAAGCGAAAATCGCCGCGGCCGAGGAACGCTTGAAGGCCGGCAAGGAGAAGTCCGAGAAGACGATCGGCGAAGTCAACCAGCAGATGCCGCTGATCGAAGGCGACATCGCCCGGCTGGAGGCCGATCTAACGCAAACCGAGTCGGCCCTCGGCGGCGAAACGGCCGAGTTGTATCGACGCGCGGTCGCCCACCGCGGCGAAGACGCCCTGGCCGCGCTGGAAGGCCAAACGTGCAGCGGGTGCTATACCATGATCCCGCTGAACGAGTGCAACAACCTGATGCTCGGCCACCCGATCTTCTGCCGCCAATGCGGCCGGATGCTCTACGTTCCCGAGGAAGCCGGGTAGTAAAGGGCGGAACGCGGAGTGCAGAATGCGGAGTGCAGAATGATGAATGCAGAATGATGAATTGGGAGCTTCCCGTCATTCCCGCCCGCGCGGGAATCCAGTGGCGCCATGCTACCGAGGCAACCCCGTATTCCCGTCATTCCCGCCCGCGCGGGAATCCAGTGTGATGCCGACGCCTTAGCCGGCCGTCTCGACCGGCGTCTGTTGCCGCGGAGAGGCCGTTGGCGGTTCTTCCGTGGCGCCGCCGATGTCGGCGTCCTGGCGAAGCGAATCGATATCCAGTTCCTGGATCCAGTCGGGCAGGTTGGTCCAAATCTCGTTGAAGCTGAAGCCGCCCTCCTTCATCTCTCGGATTGCCTCCTCCTTCGTCCAACCCTCGACGGCAACCCGGTAGATGGCCGTCATCGCGCCGGTGCGATCCGAACCCTCCTGGCAATGCAGCAACACGGGCGTGCGCTTGGGATCGGTGACGATTTGCAGGAAGCGAACCGCCTCCTTCCGCTCCGCATGCCAGGGCTTCATGTAGATGTGCTCGTAGGCCAGGCCGGTGTCGCCGATTTCGTCGCGATCGGAGTGGAAGGAGCGGAGATTGACGATCGTGACGATGCCCCGCTTCTTCAGATTCCGCATGCCTTCCGCCGTCGGCTGCGCGGAGCGGTAGAGCGCGTCGTCCACCTTGAAGAGATTGGGCACCCCCTCCAGGGCGACGGGTTGCGCCCATTGCTCCGGACGGTCGTTCGATGGCTCATCGCAAATGCCCGCTCGCCCCAGAGCGAGCATGAGAATGACGGCCGTTACGGTGGTGCGCGTCATGTGTGTTGAAAAACGAGAACCTGCCACCGGGCGCCTCTGATGGCCACGACACTCGTTCGGTGCCCATTCAGAGTCGCGACGGAACCGGATGATCGAACTCGTAGTTCGCGAATGATTTCTCCAATTCATCGGGCGTCAGCAACAACAGAACGCTGATCTCCGCCTGTTGATCTTCGGGAAGCTGCTGCAAGAACGCCCAAACCGCATCGTGACGATCGGCCTTGCTGACATCGGCAAAGCCGGCGTCCACGATCCGCACGCGAACCGACGCGGAGTTCTGGCGATAGACCTCGACCTGCGCGTTAGGATGTTGCTCTTCGTATGGTTGGAGGGCGTGGGCAATTGCATCGAGACGATCGTCGGTATTGTTGTCGCGTATGGTGACCATCATTCACAATCTCCCATCAGCCCATATGATAATCCGTTCCGCGGCCTGAAGGAAGGCTTCCGCCTCCCGCGGCGGAGCCGTACCCGGGTGGTATCGCCACTCCGTATCCCATGTGTTGACCAGCGCAAAGGCCTTCGAGATCTCCGATGGAAACGAGGGTCCGCCATGCCGGGAGTATTGCGCCTTGAGCCAATCAAAATCGTGTGCGCGGGCACCCCGAAAGTCGGCAACCATCCGGTTTCGTTGATCCGGCGGAATCACGGACAACACCAGCGCCTTCAACAGGCACTCAACACCGTATCCGGCGAGGTAAATCGCGCCGGTGGTGCGCTCGGCGCGGTCCAGTAGCAGCCGCGCATCCTCAAATCGCTGCTTTCCCGCACGATAAAATGGTCGTGCTTCTTGTGCGGTTGGCAGACCCATAAGAAGATAACCGCGATTCTGTTTTCGCCGCCGAAAGGTAGCGGCTTACCCAACCACGTTGGCTCGGCGGACGCCTCGTCCGCGCCAAGCGCCGGGCAAGCCTGGCCGCCAAGGGCCTCGCGCTCTCGCCTGCCGTTCCTGCATTACCCTAGAACTCGCTCTCGTCGATGATCTCCTCATCGCCGGTGCCGTTGGGCGTCATTAGCGCCTTGAGCACCTTGCGATCGACGTCTTCGCGGAGGAAGGCCTGGTGGCCGTCGGCGTAGCTGGCCATCACGCCCCCGCTATGCCGCGACGCCGGACGCGGGCGCGACTGCCCTTCGACCTGATAGTTCACGCCCATGTCGGCCGGATAGTTATCCTTCCAGACGAAACCGACGGCGCCCTCGCTGCTGCTGTTCCAACTCAGCCCGTTGCGGTTGTTGGGGATGACGTTTTCCGAGAGCAGCAGGGTGGTCGTTGGGCCGTCGTTGGCGTTGATGTGCGCCAAGCCCACGCGGGCGGGCGAACTGACCGAATCGCGCGTGTCGTTGAACACGCCGTCGTTGATGTTGTTCGTGCCCTCTTTGCCCGCGTTGACAATGTAGGCCTGATGCGGCATGTTCGCCCGCACCACGTCGGGCGGATCGCTCGGACAAGTGAAGATCTGCAGGTACGGCGTGGGCTTCTGGCCGTTGGTCCACTTCTCGTAGACGTTGTTGTTGCCCATGTACGGGAACAACCCCACGGCCCAACTCGTGTCGCTCCCGCCCACGGTGATGGCGTAGCCGGGGAAATAGCCGCGGAGCGATTCGTACTGCACCATCGCCAGGGTGATGTTGTGTTGGTTACTCTGGCAGGTTGCCCGCCGGGCCGATTCCCGCGCGCTTTGCACGGCGGGCAGCAGCAGGGCCATGAGCATGCCGATGATGGTGATCACCACCAACAACTCGACCAGGGTAAAACCAGTTCTCGTGGCGCGTTTCATGAGAGTCCTCCATCTCTGTTCCGGAGAAAAGCCCCGTGGGTCCCACGGAGTCGATCACAGGCCAAGCCGGACGCCGACGGCCCGACCGATAAACGATCGCGGGTTGCCGACGATTCGGATCGCCCTTTCGAGGCTTGCCCTTGCCCAAGGGTCATTCTCGCCCAAGACGGCAAAAAAATCCAGGGGAGACCACGGGAAATCTGGCGATCGGCGGCAGGGCGACCCCCCGGCGGGCGGGTGCGTGTCGCGGCTCGCCTAGGCCACCAGTCCCAAGGCCCAGCAGAACCAGGCCACCGGAGCCGCCAGCAGGATGGAATCGACGATGTCCAGCACCCCGCCGAATCCCGGCAGCCACGTGCTGGAGTCCTTGCGTCCCGCTTCGCGTTTCATCAGCGATTCGGCCAAATCGCCGACCATTCCCGCGGTGGCCACTAGCAGCCCAAAGAGCAGCCACCCCCACCAGGCGGTCTGCTGAGCCGTTCCCTCCATGGGGGGCATAACCCAAACGAACGTGATCCAGGCGGCGAGGACCCCGAAGGTGAGCGCGCCGATGGCCCCCTCGGTCGTCTTGCCGGGGCTGAGCCGGGGGGCCATTTTGTGTCGGCCCACGAGGCGGCCGACCGTGTACGCCCCAATGTCGCCCGCCTTGACCACGACGATCAGCGAGATCAACCCGGGCAACCCCCAGCGAACGCGCAATTGGGCCAGCAGACCGAACATCAGGCCCACGTAGACGATCGCCAGCACGGCCATGGCCACGTTCAGCGCGGCCCCACCCGGCTTCTGGAAGCGGTACATTTCGCCGCCGAAGACCAGCAACACCGTCAGCGCCAGGGCCAGCATGGGCCAGGTGCCGGCGGTGGCCCCGGGCACGGCTTCCGCCGCCCGTTCCCAAACCACGGGGACCCAACTGCTGATCATCAGCAGCACGTTGCCCACGTAGACCGTCCAGGGCAGGGGGTTGCCGCCGACTTGCCGGCCGAGGTCCAGGATCTCGTCGGTGGCCATCAGCATGCAGATCAGACCGAGGGGAAACAGCCACAAGCCGGGCAGCGGCGCGTGATAGTCCAGCCAACACAGCCCGACCAGGCCGGCCACGATCGTCACGCCCATTAGGATTCGCCAGCGGAGCATCGATTCCTCGGTTGCGAAAGCCGCGGGTTGCCGCCGCCGGGGCGGTTCGAAATTGGGGTGGACGGGTCGCTGCCCAGGACGATTTGCTTGCCAGCCGGTTTGCTTCTCACTCGGAGCCTGTCCCCCTTTCGGACAGGCTCTCACTCGGCAACGAAGCGACGCCAAGGGCTCGATGCCGGCGACGCCAAGGCAACGATATGATAGCACGTCGCCGGCCAGCGGCCTATCGGGATGGCGAGGTGCGACAATTTGCGTGACTGGTCGGCCAGCCCTCCATGGGAGGGGGGGCGCCGGTTTTTTCACCCGAATCGCAGGTCGTGGCGGCGACAAGGCCGGCAGAGCCCCCTCTTGCAATGCATACATGGAGGTTGGTTTAATGGCTGCGATGGAGGATCGATCCATTTCTCGGCAAGCACGCGTCGATCCGGGGAGAAAGGCGGACGAAGCCTGGGAGCTCTCTCCGTGCCGGGCTTTGTGCCGAACTCGCCCCACGCGAAAGGAACCTGCCATGCGTTCTAGCAAGAAGGCCCGCGTCGGATCGTTTGCGGTCGTCATGCTCGCCCTGCTCGTTGCTGGTGGCCACGCCGTTGCCCAACCGGGTTCTGCGCCCAGCGGACCGAAGAACCCGCCCCCGCTGGACCACGTGCAATGGGCCGGCGCTCCGGTTTCCTATAAGCAACTCCGCGGCAAGGCCGTCTTCGTGTTTGTTTACGCCACTTGGTGCCCGAAGTGCAACGCGTGGTCGGGCAAGCTGTTCCAGCAGATCCGCGAATCGTTGAAAGGCAAGCCGGGCGTGGTGTTGGCCATCAATGCCGATACCAGCCCTGCTGGGGCGAAGAGCTATCTTCAGCAGCGGGGATTCTTCGCTCCGAATATCCTGCACGGCTACGATCCGCAAATGCACAAGCGGATGGGGCAGGAGAGCAATCTCTTCCGTTACGCGATCGTCGGACCGGATGGCGACGTGCTTGGATTTGGCTATGGCGGGGAGCGCGTGGTCATGCCCGATGGCCGCCAGCTGCATAAGATTGCGTACCAGATCGAGGAACTGACCAAGAATGCCCGGTTTCATCTGATCGACCCGGCGATGCCGGCCGAGGTGAAGACGGCCCTCTGGCCTTGCGAGTTGGGTGGTCTTTCGGAAGCCGCGCTCCGCGCGGCCACGCGTTCCTTGACGCCGGAGCATCGGGAGATCGTGGAGAAGACCGTCGATGAGCTGTTGGAGCAGCGGATCGCGACCATCCGCGAGAATTACAAGGGGTCGCTGGAAGAGCGATTCACGGCCTACGATCTGGCGGCCGAATTGGCCCAGGGGTTCCCCAGCGCCAGTCAGGGCAAGAAGGCCGAACAGGTGATCGAATTCATGGAGTCGGATGGCGACTTCAAACGCGAGGTGACCGCCCGACGCCTGTTCAACAAGGCGATGAACAGCTCGGCCGATGCCCGCCGCTTGCGGATCCAGTTCCGCAGCTTGGGCGAGCGCTTCGAGGGCACGCTGTTCGGCGACAAGGCAATGGAACAGGCCGTGGCTTTGCAGCAGCCCCGGTAGTTGGAGGGCGACGGGGAGTAAGTCCAACCATTGACGCGCCGGCTGGCCAGGGGTAGTCGCACGTCTCGCCACCAACGGCCCGCATCGTCCGGCAGGGTCGGCACTGGTCCAAAGACCGCCAGCGGATGCCAATGGCTCCGCCAACGCGTGTGGGGTAGGCTCGGATTCTTGACGATCGGAAAAGGGCCGCTCATGGGCCCATCGCAAGTAAATCGGGCAAGATCAACATACGCACCCGACGAAGCACTGGCCCCGATCGTGCCGCCCGGCCCGCTAAGGACATAAGAGCCGATGATCACCTACGAGACATCCGTACCGTTCACTGGCGATCCCGGGCCCGCGATCGCCGCGGCCCGTTTGTTCCTTGGAGCCAACGGATTCAAAGTTGATCAGCCAAACAACGCGGAACTCCTGGCTACCGGGCCGGGCATGCGTAGCACCCGACAGAATCCCATCCTGGGCGTCACCTCGGGACGACTGAAGTTCACCGGAAGGTCGATCGACTTCACCGGCGAACTCGGTGGAGTTGAGTTCATGCGCAAGTTCCTCTGCTATTTTCCCCCGGGGCTCGCACTTGGGCTAATGATCTCTTTCTGCATTGCCGGTGTTTTTGTTCCGGACTTCCCGTGGGTCGCCGTCGCCATTGCCCCGCTAGCAGTTTTGCCGTGGATATTCATCTCGCCGCTGATGCTCCGAAGCATCACCAAAAAGACCCATGCGGCAGTCGATACACTGCTTGAGAACATTGCCACGGTTACTCCGGGGACACGAACCGATCACGGAAGGCTGGGTAATATGTAATTCACTCCAAGACGCCAAAGGGGTCAGAGCTGAATCTCATGAACATTTCCGCGGGTGGCACGGGGGCTTGAAGCCGTTGCAAACACCGGTGTCGCGTTAGCGACAGGAGTTTTTTGCCGCGCGGCTTTCGAGTACTCGGCGCAATTCTCGATAACCCTTTTGCAGCTTTGCTGCCCGGGTTCGAGAGCCCGAGCCACCCGCCAAGATAGCCATCGGGCCGCAAAAGTGGTGCCGAACAGGATTGGTTCTGATCCCTTTTCCGCCCGTAATCAGCCTCAGAGCTTCGCCATCTCCAGCGACTTTGCTCTCCGATAGCCGGTGACGGTCAGGCTGCCGTCGTCATGCACGTCGACAATGGCGTAGGAGTTATTTTCCTGGCCCGAGCCTTCGACCATGGCCTTCAACGTATAGTAGTGAATGCCGTTGATCTGGCTGTATTTCCCGCCGTGGTTATGGCCGGTGAACACCGCAAGGACGTTCTTGTCGTCTTCCAGGACCTGACGTACCTGGGCGGCATTATTGACGTAGTGGCCGCCCCCGCCGCAAAGCAGTTGATGACAGAAGACAATCACCGGCTTGTCCGTCGCTGCGAGATCCTTCTTCAGCCACGCTAGCTCTTCAGGCGGGATGTTGGCGTCTTTCCAGCCAAACCTGACTTCACCATAAGGCTTGCCTTCGCTGGTGAAACACGCGTCGAGCACCACGAAATGGACGCCGTGGCGATCGTACGAGTAATACGTGGCATCCTCGTCGATCCCCGCGTTCTCAATACCGGCCATGAACTCCGTCTTCGAAAGCATGTCCATGTCGTGGTTGCCCAGGACATGGTAGCGAGGCCCATCGAACTTCTTGTAGATGCCCTCGATGGCATCCAGATGCTCCAGGGCAGACTCTTTTCCATCGGCGCCCTTGTCGATGAAATCGCCCAGCTCGATTAGGAAGGCGACGTCTTTCTCGTCCATCAGCTCCACGCACTCGGTCATCTTGGCCAGGGACTCTCGGTAGACACGCCTCCCGCCCGGTCGATCGGCGTAATGCGAGTCCGTCACGATCCCAAAGGAGATCTTCGATGGACCCTCGCCAGCGGCAGCGCTCGGGGGCGACATCCCGGTGGACAACCCGGCAACCGCCAGCCCGGAGACCGTCAGGAAATGACGGCGGGTAATTTCCCACCCCGCGCGGGGCGACGTGGTCGAGTTGTTGCTTGTGTTTTTCACGATAGGCTTCCCCGAGTCGGGTTGTCAGAACTTCACAATCCATTCGACCGTTTCGGATTTGTCCGGCGTCATCGAAATCCGCACGCCGCCGTTTGCGACGGGGCCGATCTTCATCTTTTTCCCGCCCAGCGTTGCGGACGCGGGTTTGAAATGTTTTCCGGCCGGCAGGGCGATCCGCAGTTCATAAAAGTCGCCGGCCACCACCTTGCTTTTACCGCTGAGCGTCTTGGACTGGGCGTCCCATTTTTCCGCCAACACATCCACCAGGCCTTGGGTGATATGGCGTGAGGTCGAAACCAGAACCGGGTGCTCATCAATCGGGTTCACGGCAATGACGCGGCAGGTGGCGGCCGGGAGGGTCTGCTTTAACGTCCCGGAGAACGGGGAGACGAACTTGTCCGCCCAAAAATCGAACCCGGCATACGTCTTGGATTTATCCAAACCCAGCTTGCCCAACTCGTACTCAATGACCGTCTGGCGACGTTTATCCCAATTAAATAAACCGATGACGTGCATGCGATCGTCTTCGGCGAGCCAGATTTTCGGTTGATCCGTTTCCAGGTAGTCGACCGGACGGGCCGTGGCATCATGGCTCGGCAGACAACGCTTCAGCAGGTCCAGACGTTCGGGTTCGAGCGTGTTGTACTGCTCGCTGGAAGTGTGCATAGCTCCGGACACCGCCAGCCACGAACACATCCATCGGGCCTTGTCGATCGGGTTGGAGCTGCGGACATAGACCGGGTCGGGATCGTTGTGCCACACGCGACCGTCGAGGAAGTAAAGATTCGAGCCGTGCCAGGCGCCAAGACGCACATGACCCCACTGGCCCCCGCCCGCCCCGGGATTATCCGGGCCGATGCGCATCGCGGGAATCATGCCGAACGCCGGGCCCATCGAGCGCATGTTCTGGGAGATATTACAGCCCAGAACGATCGCCTCCGGGGCCTCCTCCTGAAGAATCTTCAGGCACTTGCGATAGGCCTGGACCTGAGTCATGCCCGGGTCGTGCAGTTTGACCTTGCCGAACTCCTTGTAATCCCCCTCTTTATAGTGGGTGTTGATATAGATGTTGTAGGTGGCCAAGCCCGTGTGCATTCCGTCGATCTTGAAATAGCGGTAGCCCCAATCGTAGATCCGCCTGACCCGCTCGCGGATGAACGCTTCGCCCTCCGGGCTGGTCGAGTCCAGACAAGTACCGGACCAGCGGCCGTCGTGGAACGGCGTGCCGTCGGGGTTCTGGGCGTAGATCGCCTTGTCGAAGTAGGAGTTGGTGTAATTCCCCGCCCAGGGCATGAACCAGATTCCCGGTATCATTCCATGGGATGCGATGTTCTTCGCTGTGTGCGCCATGCCCTTCGGATAGCTGCGCCCCGAGTCGACGAAACACTTCCACGGGCCGGTCTTCTTGAGCCCCGGCTCGGGTTCGAAACCTTTCGGAACCGGCGTCTGCCATCGATCGTCAATCTGCATGACATTCAAGCCAAAAGGCTTGAGATGCTCGGCCGCGAAAGCCGTATTTTCCGCGAGCCTCTTTTCATCTGAAGCGCCGGAGTGGTACCAGGTGCAGTAGACGTTGGGTGCCGGCGGCAGATTGATCTCGTACTTATCGGCCACCGCGTCGGCGTAGGCCTCCAGGCCGAGGCGACCATCGCCGAACAGTCCGATCAGAAGCGTCTCCGTGCCGCGTGTCTTTCCAGGCTCCACTCTCAAGCTGCCAAAGTCGATCTTGGCATTGACCAAGGCTTTTCCCTTGTTGACCTCGGGGAACAGTATGCCAACGCCCCGCTCGTGGGTAAGGTACGCGCAGACCACGCCATGGCGGGTTTCCGGGTCGGCAATGACGCTGAACGTGTAGCTTCCTTTCGCCTCGCCCACGGAAGTCAGGCCGCCCGTTCCCAGCGCACGCGCGCTGTTCAGCGTTGTGCCGCAATCGGCTTCGAGCGTAAGCAGATCGAAATGGTTATAGACCGCCGCCTTCTTCGTGTTATTCGCGATTTCCAAATACACCGCCAGAAAGGGAGAGCCCTTGCCGAGTGCGAGCGTCGTGGTCCAGCCGTCTTCCAGCGACAGGATGAGCTTTCCCGGTTCGGGTTCTACCGAGACGATCCTCTTCGCAAGGTTGAGTTTGGGAACAGATACGTTCTGCAAGGTCTTCGAGGTGATCAAGATATCCTGATCCTTGACCTCTACCTCAAGCAGGTCGTTCTCCAGCGTCTGAGCATGAACGGCCGCTGACAACATAAGCGTAAGACAAACAGTGACCAATGGTTTTGGCATTCCTAGGTGCCCCTTCATTTAAGGTCGCCGTTTCAGCCGCAGCGCGCGCTGCACAGATTGCCTAAACGGCGCAGCTTCAATCCTACCAGAGATCAAGACCACGTCAACGGTTTCCCCCACTTTGCACACATCTCGGTTGACTCTTCTCCGAATTTCCAGGCGGGGCCGATCAGCGGGACCGATCAGTGGCCATACTGTTTCGGCGGCAGGTTGAGCAGTTTGAGCGGGCGGCGTTGGACGGGGACAGGTCGGCCACCATCACCTCCGCGGGGCCTCGACCTTGCTGAAGCAGGATGAAAAAGGTGTCAGAACGATTTGATCTCTTCTCGCTCGCTTGCTGCCGTCTTTCTGGCGCGGCCGCGGGGGCGGATGGTTAGGTCGACGCGGCATGGCCCAATCCTAGCCAATCGCCGCCCCATTGTTAGTTGATTAGTTCCGCCCCGTTTCTTGCCACGGGAGACGGCCAGCAGGTTCTAGTTGCCCAGTTCTTTCAGCCATTTCAGGTTGTGATGAATCAATAGTCCCTTTTCGCCACGAGTCATTCCCCCATCCACTGAAGCCTTCTCGACGTATTTGTGAATCGTCTGCTTCCGTAACTCCGGATCCTTGGACTTGTGGGTCAGATGGAATGACTTGATCCACTCTTCTTGGCCCTTGAAGAATTGCCACCGTCTCAAGGCGGCTTCCGACAATTGTCCGGTATCCACCCGCTCCAGAATCGCGATGCGGCGGTCGCAGCCTTGCGCCCGGCGGTCGAAGTCCTCGACCGCGCCACCTACGCCAGAGGCTGCGAGGCGACCACCGGTTTCCCGTCCGAAGATGGGAGCGGTGGTCATCCATTCATGCAGGTATTCCGCCATGACCGCCGACTGCGAGGCGCCGACAAAATCCAGAGCCATTTTTTCGCAAGTGGTCTTGAGGGGCTCGTTGGCCGTGTTGCTCCAAACCTGGTTGGAGATACTCTTGAAATAGAGGTCCAGCGGTCGTGTGGTCCAATGGATCACCCCGCAGCCCGAAGCGCCGGTTTCCTTGAGCTTAGGGCCTGCAAGACAATTAAGTACTGAATTAGTTGGTGTTGCTGGGTAGGATTGTGTAATTCCACTCTCCGTGAAAATCACTTCGCTTGATGATGACTTCCTCAAGCTGTGCGTCACTGA
>Ga0180436_10001860_pt1 | contig 20370 bp, 13 predicted proteins | sample SS_ome_2_FD_132434 | JGI IMG/M metagenome (GOLD analysis project Ga0180436, IMG submission 132434) | Hypersaline lake sediment archaeal communities from the Salton Sea, California, USA - SS_3_S_2 metaG | ecosystem: Environmental > Aquatic > Non-marine Saline and Alkaline > Hypersaline >...
CCGTGGTCAACGTGACCGATCGTTCCTACGTTCACATGCGGCTTGGTGCGCTCAAACACCTGCTTTGCCATGCCCGAACCTCCTTGCAGCGCCCCAGCGCTTTCGATGACGAGGGCTATGCCCAAACTGAAACAATGGAGCCCACGATGGGACTTGAACCCATGACCACGTCCTTACCAAGAACGTGCTCTACCGACTGAGCTACGTGGGCACTGGAAAGAAAAAGGTGGGCAGGGAAGGATTCGAACCTCCGAAGGCTGAGCCAACTGATTTACAGTCAGTCCCCTTTGGCCGCTTGGGTACCTGCCCACGTGTCAAACCGTCCGGCCGATCGCACACCTCGTTGGTAGCGCTCCGCAGAGCCGACGGAGGGAATTGAACCCACAACCGGCGGTTTACAAAACCGCTGCTCTGCCGATTGAGCTACGTCGGCACGCTCTCGTGACCGCTCCTTATTATAGCCCATACGGCTTGGCGGTCAAGTCAGACAGAAGAAGAGTATAAGAATCACAGCCCCCTCCGTCAAATGGAGAGGGCTGCGGGTCTGCTGCACGCGCTCAGAGGGGGATCGCGTCCGGTCGCATCTACCAGAGCCCGTTCCAAGGGCCAGCGCCGATCACGGCACTGTCGCGCGCTCACGCATCCAAACCCGACTGACGACGTACCCAGCCGCCAGCAGAACCGCGCCGCTCACAAAGGGGAAGCGGGCATCATGGTCATATCCCACGCCGCCCCAGAGGGGGCCCGCGATGCGCCCCAGGCTGACGAACGCGTTGCTCAGCCCCATCACCACGCCCTGCGACGCGTCGCAGCGCTGAGACGTTAGCGAAAGGAGCGCCGGCCCCTGCAGCGAGGCGGTCAGGGCGAACAGCCCGGTGATCGCGGCCACCCAGCCCAGGCTCCGCGGCAGCAAAAGCAACGAGAGGCAGATCGCCGACCCCACGAACGACCACTGGATGACGCGACGTTCGCCCCAACGCTTGGTCAACGGTCCCACCAGCAAGCCCTGTGACAGCGCCGACACCAAGCCTAGCGCCATGGTGATGATGCCGATCTCTTCCGGCCCAAAACCAAGCCGCTCCATCCAATAGAGTCCAAAGACACTGGCAAAGATCATCAGGCCAGCGGTGGCAATGAGCGTCAGCACATAGAGCGGCAGCGCCGGTCCCACCAGTGCCTGTCGCCAGACTCGCCAGTCAGAGGAGCGTCTCCCCCTCCCACTCTCCGGCGCGTGCGACTCGGGGAGAAACAGGGCAGCCAGCAGTAGCGACAACAGGGCCAGGCCGGCCGCCAGGAAAAAGGGGAGCGACAGTGAGCACGTCGCCAGCAGGCCGCCAAACAGCGGCCCCAGGATGGTCCCTACACCCCCTGCCGCGCCCAGGGCGCCCATTCCGCCGCCTCGGTCGTCCTGCATGGTGCTGTCCCCGACGTAGGCCATGGTGGTCGGTGCGGTGGCCGATGACAGAATCCCGGCCAGAATTCGCGCCGCAAAGAGCATCCACAGCTGCGTAGCCAACCCAAACCAGACCATCGAGAGCACATATCCCAGGATTCCGACCAAGAGCACCGGCTTGCGCCCGATCCGGTCCGACAGACCGCCCCACAGCGGGCCAAAGATCAGCCGCGTGGCCGCGTAGGATGCCGTCAGAAGTCCCAGCTCTGTGCCACCGGCCCCCATGCTCTCGATGTAAAAGGGCAGGATGGGCACCACGATCCCGTGGCCCAGCATGACCACGAACAACACCAGGATCAGAATCCAAATGTTTCGTCGACCATCCATGAGGGCTACCCCACCACCACGGTGCCCTTGGCACCATCCACGGTGATCAGCTGGCCGCTCTCGATCAGCCGCGTCGCGTCACGAGCAGCCATGACCGCCGGGATGCCATATTCGCGCGCCACAATGCTGCTGTGGCTCAGCGGCCCACCGATATCGGTTACCACCGCCGAGGCCATCGTGAAGAGCGGCGTCCAAGCGGGGGTAGTCGTCGTCGCCACCAGCACGTCGCCAGCGCGCATCCTATCAAAGTCCTGAGGGCCATAGAGCACGCAGGCTGGCGCCGTGACCTGGCCGCTGCTGGTGCCGATCCCCTTGAGGATCAGCTTGCCGTCCTTGCCCTCGGCCTGCTTACCGCCGATCAGCTTGTTGATCCAGGCCTTTTTGGGCAGCGCCACTGGGGGCGTCACCTGAAGGGCGATCTTCCATGCGGCCAAACCGCGGTCGACCTCCTCTCGGCAATCGGGCAGCGGCCTCCCCTGCTCCAGCGCGGCCGTCAGTGCGTCGAGCCGCTTCTCTGGCAACCAATAGATCCCCTCGGCCGAGTCAAACGCGCCGGCCTGCGACAGGCGTTGCCCAAGCTCGCCTAGCAGGCGGCGAATGGTGGGATGCCCCATCCCCATATGGGCGATCGACGCCTCGCGGATGGATCCGGTCTCTTGCGCCCACGTGAGCAGCTTGGCGAACCAACCCTTTCTGGGCCAGCCCAGCCGCGCCACGGTGGCACCCTCGGCCCGCTCTCTCTCTACAGCGGCCGTACGCAGCCGCTCATAGGGGCTCTCTGCCTTGCCCTCGACGAACAGCCGGATCGCCAACAGTTGCGGCGTCGGCTCCTCAGCTGGGGTGGGATTGCTGAAATCAAACTCGTAGGCCGTGCCGCCGAACGCGCCAAAATGCGCCGCTATTCGCGCGCGCCACGCGCCCCAATCTTCTCCCGGGATGCCCGACGGCGGCTCGTCCGCCTCTAGGTCGCTGGCCAGGTCGTCGATGCGCCCCACGGTCACATACGCGCGCAGCGCCGGCTGCTCTTGGAGCCACTGCGCAATGTCATAGAGCGACATCTCGGCGCGAACCGTGAGTGTCTCGAACCCAAAGAGGAACTCGGTGTACTCGGGGTCTCGCTTGCGTTTGACCAGCGCGTTGTAGAATCTCTGAAAGGCCATCTCGGCCATCGATGCGGCCGGCAGTGTGGTCTGGATCACGGTATAGTAGCGCATCGCCGCGCGAAACAGTGTCCGCGCGCCCTCGAGCAGGTCCAAGGGTGCCAAGGCTGCGACTTTGACCGACTGCCAGGGCAAGACAGCCTCCTCGAGCGCCTGCAAACCTTGCCGCCAACGCTCTGGACTGCCCCGCATCAACTGCCCGGTCAGTGAGAGCGACATCTTGGTGATCTGCCAGGTCTCTTTGAGCCCCAGTCGAAACGCTCCGTACACATAGCCGTTGATCGGCATGTACATGCCGTCGCCCACAAACATGCTGCCGGGATCGAGTCCAGTGATCTCTTCCCACAGCCGATAGGTCTCTTCGTTGGCGATGCGCAGTCCCATGGTGGCAAAGAGCGGAGAAACCGGACTGGGCGTGTGCTCGGCCAGGCTCCCACGGGCATAGGTCGCCTTGGGATCGGGCACCTGCCAGTCCACCAGCGCATCGGCGACTTTTTCGGCCATCGCCGTGATCGGCCGCGCCTGCACGATGGCCAGCGCGCCGTCGCTATGCACCCATTCGATATCCATCGGAGCCCCATAGAGCCGTTCAATTCGCTCGCCCAAGGCCATCAGGTCCAGCGCTGCTCTGTCGCTCAGGGCACAGACGCCTCGCCGGTGGGCCGGTACCGGGCGGGACTTGGTTCCGCCCTCCACCCGCACCGTCATGGTCTGCTTGTCGGCGATCTCTCGCGACAGCACCCGCCTCTGCTTGCGGTCCATCACCAGCGTGTCAGGCGTGACCACGCCGCCGACAATCGCCTCTCCTAGCCCCCAAGCGGCGCTGATCACCATCTGCTCCCGCGAGCCGGTCATTGGGTTGGCCGTAAACAAGACCCCCGCCGCGTCGGCGGCGACCAGCACTTGCACCACGACCGCCAGGTGAACGCTCTCTTGTGGCACGCTCTGCCGCAGGCGATAGCCGATGGCCCGCGCCGTCCACAGCGAGGACCAGCAGCGCGTGACCGCGACGATGACGTCATCGATCCCCTGCAGGTTCAGATAACTGTCCTGCTGACCGGCGAACGAGGCCTCGGGCAGGTCCTCGGCTGTCGCCGATGAGCGCACCGCCACTGCTGGCTCGTTCCCCGGCAGCGAGACATAGGCGTGGGCCACCGCCGCGGCCACATCGGCCGGAATCTCGGCGCGCGAAAAGGCCACCCCGATGCGGTTGGAGGCGGTTTGCAGCGTCTCGGGATCGTCTGCCACCGCACCTTGCAGTGCCTCCGCGATGCTGGCCGACAGACCATTCTGGGTGACAAAGAGGTCGTACGCCTCCGTGGTCACACAAAAGGCCTCGGGCACCGGCAGGCCGGCTGCCATCAGTCGGCTCAGCGAGGCGCCCTTGCCGCCCACGCTCTCCAATGTGGCGGTCCCATCCTCTAGCCAGCGAACATAGCTACCGTTCGTCATCGTCTTGACCTCCATGCGCTTGGTCAGCATCCTCCTCGATGCGTTCCAGCGAAAGGATCACCAGACCCATGTCCCAAAGCTGGACCAGCAGTCCCCGTAGCGCCGCCTGATCGGCGACCATGCCCGAGAACCGGGTTCCTGGAGCGCCTTTTCCCGAGTGCTGGGGCTCAATGTCCATGCCGTCGAACCAACTGCGCCAGCGTTCCGCCAGAACACCTGACACTGTGATGGTGTAGCGGGCTGGCCGGTCGGTGGGGTGATCCATCTGCGTCCTCCCTTGCTGAACCTAGTCTACGGCGAGCAGAGGCAGGAGGCATCAGCCAAAGGTTTAGGCGAGGGTTTATTCCAACGAGGGGACCGAACTAGAGCAGGTGATGTTGGTTGGCCACGGCGACGGCCTGGACGCGGTTCGAGACACCCAACTTGCCATAGATGCTGGCGCTGTGCGCTTTGACCGTGCCCACGGCGACGATCAGCTCATCTGCGATCTGGCGGTTGCTGTATCCCTTGGCGATCAAGCGCAGCACCTCCAGTTCGCGCTCGCTGAGAGGTTCGACCAGCCCCTGCGGAGCGCTCTGCGGGAATGCGGCCAATAGCTTGGCGACGTATGCTTGCGACACGCCGGGGAACTGGGCGCGCTTGAGCAGCCGCCGCATATGGGGACCCTCGTCGATGAACGAACGGACATAGCCCCCCGGCTCTGCCTGGCGCAAGGCCAGCCCCAGCGCCACCTGCGCCGCACGAGTTTGGCCCAGCGCGTCCAGCGCCATGGCACGCAGCATCTGCACCTCCATCTCGCGTCGACTGGGCCGCCAGCCATGCCGCTCGATGCCCTCCAGCAATTGGTCCAACAGTGCGAGCGCCCCTTGCGGGTCGCGCTCGGCCATGAGGATGCGCGCCAGCGTCAGCAGTTGATGATGACGGACATGATAGTCCATACTCGGCATCTCGCCGCGCACCGAAGGTGGATTCTCTTGAGAATCCAGCCCGGCAGCGCCTAGATGTTCTCTGGCGCTCGCCGGATTTCCGAGCGCGACCTGGATACGCGCCGTGAACAGATCGGCAATCCAGTCGTCCCAGTCGGTGATGCTGGTTTGCCGAGCGGTCTCGCGCGCCTGCCTCATCGCCTCCTGCGCGCCCTCCTGATCACCGCGCTCCAGCCGAATGCGAGCCTGCGTCATCAAACCGTCCGTCGCGCCGGTCGCTGTCCACCCCAGCAAGAGCTGCTGTCCGCGAGCCAAGAGCGCCTCTGCCCGATCAAGCTCGTTCCACTCGCGAAACACGTCGGCCAACCCGAGCAGCGCCATTCCGGCAATGGGCAAGGGATGCCCATAGGCGTCAACAGCCACCGACTCGGCTCGGCGATAGATGCGGGCCGCCTCAGGCAGGCATCCTTGCCGGGCACGGATCTCTGCCAGATTGCATAGCGAAATGGCCAACAACAGCGGGCTGGCTCGCAGTCGGGCGTCTTGGATCAGCTCTGCAAACGCCGACTCGCTGCTCTGGAGATCGCCCTCCATGATGCCGGCGGCCTCGAGCACCCACCCAGCCACGCTCTTGGAAAAGCTCTCCTCTGGAGGCAGCGTGTCCAGCGCCCGCCTCGCCTGTTCTCTGGCCCGCACCACGCGCCCGGCGAGCAGACTGACATAGGCCTTGAGGGCCAGGCAGCGGCTCGGTTCTGATTCCGCCAGAGCGGCCAGGTCATCCTGTATCCCGACGACCTCAAAGCGGCTCAGAAAACCAGCCCAAGCCCGTGCCAGCCTCAGGGCCGGTCGCCCCTCAATCACTCCTTGCGGCAATCGCTGCAACCATCCGAATAGCGTCGTGGTCTCGCTGCGCATGAGCAGGTCATCGGCAATCTGCTGTATGGCGTCGGCGGCGCCGACCATGTCTTTGGCCTGGAAAAGATGGGGGATAGCGTCCCGCGGATCGCCCTCTGAGAGATGCCAGTGCGCGGCCCTGGCGTGCAGCGCCGCCAGCCGCTGAGGACACTCTAGCATCAACCGCTGACGCAACAGGTCGGCAAACAGGCGATGGTAGGCAAACCAACGACGCGCTTGATCCAGCGGCGAGAGGAACAGATTGGCCGCTTGCAGATGCTCCAGGGTCCCCTGCCCGCCAGCGCTCTCAGTGACGGCCTCACAGAGCGGGGCGCACAGACGACGAAGAATACTGGTCTCGAGCATAAAAGAGCGCATCTCTTGCGAAAGCCCTTGGAGCACCTGTTCGACCAAAAAGTCTGCCACATAGGCGTCGCTTCCGGCGAACGTCTCGATAAAGCGCTCACGATCGGCAGCATGTCGCATCGACAACGCGGCGAGCTGCAACCCGGTCACCCATCCCTCTGTGCGCAAGTTCATCTCCGATACGCCGCCCGGCGACAGATCGAGTCCCATGACGCCATTCAGGAACGCACCGGCTTCCAGGGGGTCGAATCGCAGATCGGGGACGCGCACCTCCACCATCTCGTCCTGGGCGCGGAGCCGCGCCAAAGGAAAGGCCGGATCGGCACGCGTGGCCACATAGATATGCATGCTATCGGGCTGATGCTCGAGCAGCCAGGTCATGGCCGCATGAATCTCGCGCGCTTGGATCAGATGATAGTCGTCCAGAATCAACACCAGCTCGCCTTGCTGAGACGCGATCTGATTGACCCACTGCGCCAGGCACAGTCGCAGACCGGTTCCGCCCATACCAGGAGCCTGTGAGCCATCGGCCTGGTGATCGAGCGCCTCCGACAGAGCCGCGCCCAGGTAGGCGCCAAATCGCGCGGGGTCATCGTCGCCCTCGTCCAGCGAAAGCCAGGCGACCGGGAGCTCGCAGCCCTGGACCCACTCGGCCAGCAGCGTGGTCTTGCCGCAACCGGCTGACGCCGAGACCAGCGTCAGCTTACGGCTCAGCCCGGCATCGAGCATCTCGAACAGGCGTGGACGCGCCACGGTCTCCCGGCGCACCAAGGGTACCTTGAGTTTGGTCGCGATCAGCTCAGCCGGCACGACATCTCCTGCTCATCACCCAGAACCGACCCTACAGCCCCATGTCGAGCTGCCCCGGTTGCGGAGCATCCGCAGGCGGCCCATCGACTGTCTCGCCCCCGATCAGCGCCATCAGCCCGGCCTCGTCGATCACGCGTACGCCCAGCTTGGCCGCCTTGGAGGTCTTGCCGGCTCCCGGCTTGTCGCCCGCCAGCAAATAGCTGGTTTTCTTGCTGACGCCACCGGTCACCTTGCCGCCATGGGACAGGATCAGGGCCGTGGCCGCCTCCCGGCTCTGCGAAGGCAATGTCCCCGTGATCACAAAGGTCAGACCATCCAGCGCCGCGGGGCCGCTCTCGGCCACCGGCTCGTCCTCCATACGCAGCCCCGCCTGGCGCAGACGCTCGATCAGCTCCCGATTGCGCGGCCGCTGGAAAAAGGCCACCAAATCGTGGGCGATCTCTTCGCCGATGCCCGGCAGGGCTTCCAAGTCCTCCTGGTCAGCCGCCATGATCGCGTCCAGCGACAAATAGTGCTGCGCCAGGCCGTAGCTCACTTTGCCGCCCACGCCACGAATCCCCAGACCAACCAATAGCCGCCCCAGGGGTTGCGCCTTGCTGCCCGCAATGGCCGCGATCAGGTTGCTGGCCCGTTTCTCGCCAAACCCCTCCAGGGCCTCGAGCTGCATCTGGGTCAGGCCATACAGGTCGGCGACGTCGTTCAGCAGCCCGACCTCCACCAACTGCGCTGCCAACCGCGAGCCCATCCCTTCAATGTCCAGCGCCCCGCGGCCGACCCAATGCTCGATGCGCCGCACCACCTGCGCCGGACAGGCGGCATTGAGACAATAGATCGCCACGGCCCCCTCCTCGCGCTCGACCGGCTCGCCGCACGCCGGGCAAACCGACGGGAGAGGAAACGGGGTCTCGGCGCCCGTGCGCAGATCGACCACCGGCCGCACCACCTGGGGGATCACATCGCCGGCGCGTTGGATGACCACCATATCCCCGGCGCGAATGTCCTTGCGCTCCAGATCCTCGAAATTGTGCAGACTGGCCTGACGAATGGTCACACCGCCCAGCCTGACCGGTTCGAGAACAGCGTAGGGCGTGAGTACGCCGGTACGTCCGACATTGACGCGAATCTCGTTCAGGCGGGTGGTGGCCTCGCGCGAGGGAAACTTGTATGCTATGGCCCAGCGCGGTGCGTTGCCCACGATCCCCAGGCGCGCCTGCAGACCCAGATCGTTCACCTTGATCACAACGCCGTCGGCCTCATAGTTCAGCCGATCGCGCCGATCCATCCACTGGCTGCAATGGGCCAGCACATCCTCAAAAGCATCGAACAGCCGCACATCGGGGTTCACCGCAAAGCCCAGGTTGCGCATTAAATCGAGCGCGCTCCACTGGGTGTCGATGGACACGCCCTCCATGTGGCCGATCGCATAGGCGAACATCCGCAGCGGGCGCGTGGCCGTCTCGCGCGGGTCGAGCTGTCGCACCGAGCCGGCCGCCGCATTGCGCGGATTGGCAAAGGCGCTCTTGCCCTCAGCCTCGCGTTGCACGTTCATGGCGTCGAACAGGTCGCGCGGCATATAGATCTCGCCGCGCACCTCGATCAGTGGCGGCGCCTCGACCTGGCCGTTGACCGGGATGCGCAGCGGGATGTTGCGGATGGTGCGCACGTTGGCGGTAATGTCCTCGCCCACCACACCGTTGCCTCGCGTCGCGCCGCGTACCAGTCCTCCGTTCTCATAGGTCAGCGCGATGGCCAACCCGTCGATCTTGGGTTCGGCCACATAGGCCAGCCGCATATCATCGGGCAAGAGCCGCAACGCCCGATCGCGCCAGGCGCGCACCTCCCCCTCCGAAAAAGCATCGGCCAGGCTGGTCATCGGATAGGGATGCTGTACCTTGCCAAAGGCATCCAGCGGCTCTGCGCCCACGCGTTGGGTCGGCGAATCGGACGTGACCCACTCGGGACGGTCCGCCTCGAGCCGCCGCAGTTCGTGATAGAGGGCGTCATACTCGGCGTCGCTGATCTGGGGATCGTCGAGCGTATAGTAGCGATAGGCATGGTAGCGCAATTGCGCGCGCAGTCGTTCCATTCGGCCTCGGATATCCTCGCTCACGGTTCCCCCTTTCGCAGAGACGACAACATCCCGAGACCGAGGCGCGCTCGATCCCGGGATGGGTTGATCAACCAGATGCGTCGTCGGCGCCTACTTTTTCTCCAGGAACTTGTCCGCGCCCCAGCCGGTCGTACCGGTCTCGTCGCGCAACTGCCACCAGGTATAGCCGTTGGCGTCCTCTGGCCCACCGATCAGCTCGACGGTCGAGCCTTCCTTGAGCGTCTTGATGCGCGGATGACCCGTACCCGCGCCGGCGCGCATGTTGAGGCCGGCGCCACCCGTCCCGACGACCGTGGCATTGTCGCCCACGACCATCGCATCGGGCGGATCCTCCGGCTCGGGAGGCACCGGCGTATCCGTCGCCTCGGGGGCCGGCGTCGCCGTCGGAGGCACTGGCGTGGCCATGACCTCAAGGGTCGGCGTGGCGGCCTCTTCATCGGGGTCGGGCACCGGCGTCGCTGTTGACTGCGTGCGCATAATCTTTACCGTCGGTGTAGGCGTCACCTTGGACTTGTCCTGGCCGGTATCGGCGAACAGGGCCCACCAAAAGGCAACCACCACCACAACCACCAACACCGGAATGGCAATCCACATCCACGTCGGCCACATGTCATTCTTGGACTGCCGACGGCTGGGCCTCTTGCCAGAATCAAGCGTCATCCGGATGCCTCCTTGTGCGCACCTGTCAGAGTATTGCCAGTCTCATTATAGCGACCCTGCCAACACGTGTCAATGGAAATTGTACGCTGACCGAACCATACCAGTACGACACGCGCTAGTCAAGCGCAAAAGGCGGCCAGTGGCGTGGGCCAGAATCGTCAAGGCGTGGCAAAATCCGTAAACAAAACGTTGACATCCTTGGCGCCATGACTATACTTGTCAACCAGTGACCTGTGGCATCTGCAGCAGCCGAATACATAGTCTGCTCAAAAGCTCTCCAAGGAGTTCCTATGACGCGCCGCCTGGCCTCGCTCTTGCTCGTCCTCGCGCTTCTCCTCCCGCTGACCGTTGTTCCCGCCCAAGCAGCCACCCAGTCCGAGATCGATCTGGCCATCCAAAAGGGCCTCGCCTGGCTGGCCACCACCCAGAATATGACCAGTGGGGCCTTTGGCAGCGGCTACACCCTGGCCAACACGGCCTCGTCGGTGATGGCCATGCAGAACGAGGGCCACTTTCCCGGCGGCGGCACACTCTATTCAGCGAACGTGGAAAAGGGATACGAGCATATCTTTCAGTACGCACGATACTATGGGATTAGCGCCCAAGCCCACGGCAACCCCGACAGCAACGGCAACGGCACGGGTGTCTACTTTCGACAGTCCTCGTTGATGTACGAGTCCGGCATGATCCTGGCCACCCTCATCGGCAGCAACACGCCCAATCGCCTAGTCACCACCGGTCCCTGCACGGGGCTGACCTATGCCCAGGTGGCCCAAGAGATGGTGGACTATTTCGCTTTTGCCCAGGTAGACTCGGGACCGGGTCGCGGGGGTTGGTACTATACCCCCTACTCTGGCTATGGCCCCGCCGACAACTCGGTCGCGCAGTGGCCGGTACTGGGCATGGCAATGGCCGAATCCTGGGGCATCTATGCCCCCGGTTTTGTCAAGCCTGAGCTCAGCATACTGATCGATTGGGTTCAGAACGACGTCAGCGGCGGCTCGGGCTATAGCGGCCCGAATGACTATGTCAACGTCGCCAAGACGGGTGGCCTCTTGACCGAAATGTTCTATGTGGGCGACGAGCAGACCAGCGCCCGCGCCCAGCAGGCCGTCGGCTTTCTCAACACCCATTGGAACCGGCTGCCCTCGGGTTGGTATGGCAACAAGGGCCATCCCTATGCCATGTTTGCCACCTTCAAGGGGCTAGAGCTGATGGACGTCGCGACCATCCCCAATGCGCCAGCCAACGACGAGACCTCCGCCGGCGATTGGTGGGGAGACTATTGCGAGAACCTGGTCAACACGCAGAACGCCAATGGCTCCTGGAATGGCTATCACGCCTGGGGTCCATACTTGGCAACCCCCTGGTACATCGTCATCCTGCAGGCCTCCGTCTTTCCCGTCTCGGTGGATGTGGTCGTTCCCGACAATGCCTGCGACGATACCGGCTATGACGTGCAGGTGCATTATGCCGTGGAGCGTTTCCCGGCCTCTGGCGTGCTGACGGTCTACAAGAACGACGTGCTCTACGATAGCGTCAACCTGGTTGACTTTCAGGGCTCTGAAACGCTCAACTATACCATTCCGACCGACGATGTCGGCTCGTCCACCTGGCGCGCCGTGCTCATGGTCACCGGCGGCGGCATCAACGCGGTCGCCGAGGACAGCGACACCAGCGAAGTCTTTGACACACCCCAAGTGAGCGGTATACCGGACCAGGCCAGCCCCTTTGTGTCCTTCGATCTCGACGACTATCAGACCTGCGCTTGTGGCGATGTGGACTGGTCGGTCACCGGTGCCCCGGTCACCTGGACCGTCACCATCGACGCCAACTCGGTCGTCACCGTCACCGCACCCGCGGAAGAGACAGTGGCCAGAGAGCTAACCTTTGTCGGCACCTTCCACTGGCCGGGCATCGATTGCGTCGACAGCGACTCGGCCGTCTTTTCCTTCAACCGTCCGCCGCATGCCCATCCGGGCAAGCTCTACCCGGACGAAAAGTATCACGTGGTCGAGGGTGGGACCGTCCAGCTTGACGGCACCCAATCCTCGGACCCCGATGGCGATCCCCTGACCTATGCCTGGGACTTTGACAACGACACCGTCTTTGGCGAGACGGGACTGGGCGCCACCAACGGCGACGAGGACGGCGCTACGCCCTTTTTCTCGGCTGCCTATCTGGACAACCCGCAGACCGACGAGGTGCACATCTATTTGCGGGTCTGCGATCCCTCGGGCGAGTGCAACGACGCGCACGCCGAGGTCGAGATCGAGGATGCCGCGCCTACGGCAGCCTTTTCCTGGAGTCCGGATCCGCAAGACGAGTACCTTCCCCTACAGTTCACCGATACCTCGACCAGCCCGGTCGATGATATCGTCGGCTGGGAGTGGGACTTTGGCGACGGCGTGACCAGCACCCTACAGCACCCCGACCACACCTACTGGGCCGACGGCGTCTATGATGTCTGTCTGACCGTCGAGGATGACGACGGCAGCGTCGATACCGTCTGCCAGAGGGTCGCCATCAACAACGTCGTGCCTGATCTTGAGGTGACCCTTTTGGCCGGACCCGAGCCATTCTGCCCGACCTGGAACCTGCATTACCAGTTCCAGATCGAGAATATCGGCGACATCCCGTTGGAGCGCCTCTACATCACCGATGTGTTGCCCTCCGGCGTCTGCTGCCCGCTCGATAGAGCCGATACCGAGATCCCCCTCAGCTATGACGAGCCGTCGCGCCAGTTGACCTGGTTCGAGGAGTCACTCGAGCCCGGAGAGACAACCCTCATCGGGTTCACCGTACACAGCTTTTCCTCGATTCCTCCGGGGCAACGCATCAGCAACACCATGACCTATCGCGGTGGCAAGATGCTCGAGGAAAAGGCGGAAACTGCGGGTCTGACCGCCAGAAGCGAGGCCTGTGGCTCTGGCGCCGGGGGCTTGCCGACCGTTACGCCGACGGCCACGGTCCAGCCCTCCCCCACCCCGACGGCCACACCCGAGGGGCGCGCCGTGATCTGTATCCCGATGATCATCCAACCCTAACGCAATCACTTTGCGCTATCTGCTCGCACGATCAACGCCCCCGAGGGGTATCCTCGGGGGCGTCTCTGTACGCAATAGATTGCCGCAGCGACGGGCCTACTCATCCTCGCGGTTCAGCAGATGCCCAGCCTCCAGCTCCAGAATCGGATCCGTGCGATCGTCGAGCATCATCTGTCCCAACAGCTCTCCGTATCGCTCGAGCTCAGCCTGGTGCCCGATGTCGTCCAGGGGAATCTCCTCCTCCAAATCGACCTGAAACCGCCTAAAGTCCAGATCCCGGAAAAAGGTGTTGACCAGATGGACCTGCTGGTCGTCCGCCGACTGCAAGAACGCCCCCACCACCGGCGCGATCCAGTCCCAGGCGTGGTAGCGCTTGACCTGCCCCGGAGTGATCCCGTGCGGCGCGCGACCGGTTCCCAGGCTTATCAGGGTCGTATCGCCCGGCGCCCAGTTGGTGCAAAAGGCGATTTCGTAGGCCGCCAGGTAGCAGGGATTGGTGTACGACCCCACGCCGCCGTCCACATAGCGATCGTAAAGCGCCGGAAAGTAGGTAGGCACCGCGCAGGAAGCCGCCACCGCCTCGGCCAGCGGCCAGTCGAGATACTGCGTCTTCCACGGTTTGATAAAGCGGGTGTGATTGCTCACCAGGTCAAAGGCCGTGATCACCAGATCGTGCCGGCTGTCGCTCTGCCACAGTTCGCCCATGGTCAGATCGCCCAAAGCGCCGCGCAGCGCCTCCAACAGTGGCTCCAGCGGATAGCGATAGCGGGTCAGAGGCCAAAGGCGCGCGCGCATCGACCGCCGAAAGATACCCTCTCCCAGGCGGCAGTACAGCTCGTGCATCGCATCGGCGTCTAGACCCGCCGCGATCCCCGCCGAGATGATCGAACCCGTCGACGTGCCGGCCGCGAGACGAAAGATCTCGGGCGCCGGACGCCCCAGATGCGCCTCGAGCAACTGCAGCGCGCGCGTCACCACGATCCCGCGTAGCCCGCCGCCATCGATGGCAATCGCCACATGTCGCCGTAAAGGCTTCATCTCGCCCCCTCCCGCTCCTCGCGCCACCCGTTACGTCAATATGACCCCGTTGGTGACCGCTGTCAAGGCACTTGGCCATCCTGGCCAGAGCCGTTTACAGAAACGGCTCTACAGGACTCCGGCGACATACTGGCTCCCTTTCATCAACCTCCTGTACAGACGCGCCAAGGTGCGTCTCGCGCCAGGACCATCGCGCCGGAGGCTCAGCAGTATCGTAGCCTGGGCCGCCGGGACAGCGAGTCCTGTCCCCTCCACGTCCGCTACGCGTCCGTCAGCATTATGGCCTATGCACCCCTACGCCAGATGGCATAGTTTTTTGCCTTTTTGCACCCTATCTCGCGGCGGCTACTATAGGGAGCAGCGGCAAGATAACCCATCACTCAATCCAACGGAAGATATTATGGACAAACCCGCTGGCACCATCCTCTTTATCTGCACAGGCAACTTTTACCGCAGTCGCTTTGCCGAAGCGGTTTTCAACTATTACGCCGATCTGATGGGTCTCGAGTGGCGCGCCTTTTCGCGCGGGCTGGCCCCCGACATGGTCCTCGGCGAGCTCTCGCCCCGCACGCGAGATGCCCTTTTGGCCCGCGGCATTTCGCTCGGCTACACCAGTGCCACCAAGGCCCTACTGACTGAGAACGACCTCGAGGCCGCCGACCGCATCATTGCCCTCAAAGAGTCGGAACACCGCCTGCTCATGCGCCGTCAGTTCCCCGAGTGGGTCGACCGCATCGAATACTGGCAGTTCAGCGACTTTGACTATTTCGGGCCCATGGACATGCTCTCGCGCATCGAGTTGGCCGTCACCGACCTGCTCGATGGCATCTGCCGCCGGCAGTTGCAGCGACAGGCCTGTTGAGGCGAGCGCTCTCTCGGATAGGCGTTCGAGTCGGCCGAGACAGGGAAACTCCAAAGTCAGCCGACTTTGGAGTTTCAGATCGCGCCTCCCTTTTGCTGTGTGGAAGGGTTCCTGCCTTCGATCCTCGGCAGCAGCTACTCAGCGTCCCCGTGCCGCCGGAATACTTTGACATGAAGGCCGTGCTGCCCCATACTTCTTTCGCACTCTCTCATTGACACGATGCGCTGGATAGATAGGGGTCTGCTGCGATGAGCCTGCGACTCGACAGAACACGCGTCAAGATATCGGCACAACTTGACGAGACGAAACGGTCCGAACTCGGGCAGTACCTGACACCGGACGTCATCGCCCGGTTCATGGCCTCGCTCTTTTCCTCAGAAACCAGTGCCCAGGCATCATTGCTCGACGCGGGCGCCGGCATCGGTACCTTGAGCGCCGCGTTCCTTGATTGTTGGGTTTCCAAATCCCTACCGTTTGAGGAGCTGGCGATTACCGCCTATGAACTGGATTCGACTCTTGCAGACGAGCTCTCGCGAACACTGGCCAGCTACTCGGAGCGGAGCAAGCATCTGGCCGTAGAGGTGAAACAGACCGACTTTATTGAGGACGGCTTGGACCAACTACAGTTTCGGGATGGCCCATCCTACACGCATGCTATCCTCAACCCACCGTATGGCAAGATACGGACTCGATCGCGCGAGCGCAAGCTTCTGCGCTGCGCGGGAATCGAAACGGTGAACCTCTATTCGGGCTTTGTGGCGATGGCACTAGCGCTTCTGAAACCAGGAGGTCAGCTAGTTGCCATCACACCCAGGAGTTTCTGCAACGGCCCCTATTTTCGCCCTTTCCGAGAGTTCGTGCTGCAGAGGGCCGCCCTAACCCGGCTACACTTGTTTGACTCCCGCAGAAGCGCCTTCCGAGACGACTCGGTGCTCCAAGAGAACATCATTTTTATGCTACGCCGGGATGTGCCGCAAGGCCAAGTCACAGTCTCCCACTCGACCGATGAGACAATGGGGGATTTCGTGTGCGAGACCTATCCCTTCTCCCGGATCGTGCAGCCCTGGGACAACGATCTCTTCATCCATGTGCCGGGCTCCTTGGACCCGCATCCGCTTATTGCCTCGAGGGCCATTGCAACATCACTCGCCGACCTCGACATTCAAGTTTCCACAGGGCCGGTCGTCCACTATCGTGCGGCAAAACACCTCTGTCAGAGCCTGGGAGAGAACTGTATGCCGTTGCTCTACCCCATGCACTTTGAGCGTGAACACATCCAATGGCCCCGGTCGAGGGGTAAAAAGCCAAACGCGATTCGCAAAACACGCGAAACCTACAAGCACGCCTTCCCGTCAGGCCACTATGTGCTGGTTCGACGCTTCTCCTCCAAGGAGGAGAAGCGTCGAATCGTGGCCGCTGTCGCCACACCAGCCATGGTGCCAGGGGCCGAACTATCTTTTGAGAACCACCTCAATGTCTTTCACCACAATCGGCAAGGCCTGGACGAGACGCTAGCGTATGGCCTGATGACGTATCTCAACTCGTCTCCCATTGATGAGTTCTTTCGGTCATTCAGTGGTCATACGCAGGTGAACGTGGCTGATTTGCAGAAGCTACCCTATCCGAACGCAGGCGAACTAGAAAAACTGGGAAAATGGGCAATGACGCGCCTTCCCTTGAGCCAGGATGGCATCGACCTCCAGGTGAACGCCATAATATGACTCCTCATGATCGTATCTCAGAGGCGCTCGAGATACTCGCTCAGATCGGTATGACCGCAGGACAACTCAACGAACGATCGGCGCTGTGTTTGCTTGCTCTCGCCGACATCACTCCTGCCAAGGCATGGCATGTGGCTTCAGCTCCGCTCATCGGCATAACCCCGATTATCGCCTTTTGCGCGACACATTATGGGAAAGAATACGCCCCCAATACCCGTGAGACTATCAGAAGACAGTCGATTCACCAGTTCATGCAGGCTGGGCTCGTACAAAAGAATCCGGACGATCTTGCTCGGCCCATAAACAGCCCGGCTACTGTTTACCAGCTTACGCAGGAAGCTTTACTACTCCTGCAGAGCTTTGGCCAACCAAAATGGGAGCAGAGCCTAGCTACTTTTCTTACCCTCTCCCCTGCTCTTGCACAAAAGTATGCCCGACAGAGGGATCAAGAGATGATCCCTGTGGTGCTCGGTTGCGGCAACAGTGTATCACTCAGCCCCGGGCACCACAGTCTGCTCATCAAGAGGATCATTGAGGAGTTCTTGCCTAGGTTCGCGCCTGCCTCTCAGATCATCTACCTTGGCGACACAGGCCAGAAACTGGGCTACTATGACCGAGAATTCGCCCTTTGCCTGGCTCTGCAAACAGACGATCACGGCAAGTTCCCGGACGTAATCGCCTTTGATGGACAGCGCAATTGGCTATTCCTGATCGAGGCGGTGACGAGTCACGGGCCGGTAGATCCAAAGCGCCACATTGAGCTAACCGAACTCTTTCGGTCTGCCTCCTGTCCCCTCGTATTCGTCACGGCCTTCCTCGACCGGAGTGCCATGGCACGTTTCGTTCCGGCCATTGCGTGGGAGACCGAAGTGTGGGTTGCCGACAATGCTTCCCATCTCGTGCATTTTGATGGGGACCGGTTTCTCGGACCATTCGACGAGTAGCCACCTCTCGGGTGCAACTCGTATCCCGGCAGTCCATACGCGGTACCGGTGCCCACTTGCCGTGTCTTGTGCGCTCTCTCTGGCGCGCCTCGGCCAGGTGTGCTACCATCGCGCCATCAGGCACGCCAACGGAGGCAGCGCGATGAACCCAGTTCTCGAACCCTCGGATCGTTTCCAACTGACCACACCCGACGGCCTCACCCTCGAGGCATTGTCCTGGTCACCCCCCGAACCGCGCGCGGCGCTCTTGCTGGTACACGGCATCGGCGAGCACTGCCGACGCTACGGCCATTTGATCCGGACACTGCTGGACCGTGACGTGACCGTGCTGGCCTTTGACTTGCGGGGACACGGTCTCTCGCAAGGACCGCGCGTCGATGTGAACCGCTTTGACACCTATCTGAGCGACCTGGACCTGGCCATCGAAGCCGCTCTCTCGCGCACGGCGCCCTTGCCCCTCTTTTTGATGGGACACAGCATGGGCGGTACGATTGTGGCGCTGCACGCTATCGAGCGCGCTGCCACGGCGTCTCCTGTGCGGGGGCGCATCGTGTCCAGCGCCGCTATCCAGCTAGGCGACGACATCCCCGCCTGGCTTCAGAGCGTGTCACGACTCATCGGGCACCTCTTGCCACGGATACCGACCGTCAAGCTCGACAGCGCCGGTCTTTCGCGCATCGCCGATGTCGCCCAGGCCTATGACGCCGATCCCCTCGTCAGTCACAAGGGCACGCCAGCGCGCACCGGCGCTGAGCTGGTCAAGGCCATGAAACGCATCCAGGCCGGCATGGTACGCATCACCGACCCGATCCTCATCCGCCATGGCGCCGCCGACACCCTCTGCCTGCCGGCCGGCAGCCAGTTGCTCTATGATGGGGTCGCCTCGACCGACAGAACCCTGGCCATCTACCCCGATGCCTATCACGAACTGCACAACGACCTCGACTATCAGGCCAATCTCGCGGACCTCGCCGACTGGATCGAGGCCCGCATCTAGCACCGACACAAGGAGCCCCTACCATGCCCGACGCCAGACCCAACATCCTCTTTATCATGTCCGACGATCACGCCTCGCACGCCATGAGCTGCTACAACAGCCGCATCAACACCACGCCCAATCTGGACCGCATCGCCGACGAGGGCATGCGCTTTGACAACTGCTTTTGCACCAACTCGATCTGCACGCCCAGCCGCGCCGTGATCCTCTGTGGCACCTATAACCACATCAACGGCGTCACCACGCTCAGCACACATATCGACAACCGCCTGCAGACCTTCCCCAAGCTCCTCCAGGGGGAGGGCTATCAGACAGCCATGGTCGGCAAGTGGCACCTGGGCACCGGCCCCGCCCATCAGCCCACCGGCTTTGACTTTTGGTCGGTCGTCCCCGGACAGGGCGAATACCACAACCCGCTGTTCATCGAAATGGGCGAGGAAAAGCGCATCGAAGGCTATGCCACCGACATCATCACCGACTATTCGCTCGACTGGCTGCGCCAGCGCGATCCCGAGCGCCCATTCTGCCTGATGTGCCACCACAAGGCACCCCACCGCCCCTGGGAGCCGGATGACAAGCACGCTGACATGTACGAGGAGATCGACATCCCCGTCCCCGAGACCTTTGATGATGACTACGCCAATCGCGCCTCGCCGGCCGCCCGTGCCGAGATGCGCATCGCGCGCGACCTGAACGCCACCGACCTCAAGCAGCCCGTGCCCGAGGGGCTCACCCCCGCCGAGGAAAAGCACTGGAAATACCAGCGCTACATCAAGGACTACCTACGGTGCATCGCCTCGGTCGACGACAACGTCGGCCGCCTTCTGGACTATCTCGAGGAAGAGGGCCTGGCCGAGAACACCATCGTCATCTATACCTCGGACCAGGGGTTCTTTTTGGGCGACCACGGCTGGTACGACAAGCGATTCATGTACGAAGAGTCACTGCGCATGCCCTTTATCATCCGCTATCCGCGCGAGATCGCCCCGGGCAGCAGCAATCAGGATATCATCCTCAACGTCGATTTTCCGGCCACCTTCTTGGACTATGCCGGCATCGCCCTGCCTGAGACCTTCCAGGGCACCAGTTTCCGATCGCTGCTCAACGGCGAGACGCCCGAGGGCTGGCAGACATCGCTCTACTATCGCTACTGGATGCACCTGGCCCATCACAACGTCTGCGCCCACTATGGACTGCGCACCCTCCGCTACAAGCTCATCTATTACTATGGCGAGGCCCTGGGCACCGCCGGCTCGATCGATGAGAGCTGGGAGCCCGAGTGGGAGCTGTTCGACCTCGAGGCCGACCCCCACGAACTCAACAACGTCTATGCCGATCCCGCCTATGCCGAGGTCGTCGCCACCCTCAAGGACGAGATGCACCGCCTGCAGGCTGAGTTGGGCGACGAGCCCATGCCCGAGATCGACTAGCATCCACGGTCGCCGGGACGTCGCGAGTTGACAGCGCCGTCCCGGCGGCTATACTCACGTCACAATCATATAGCTGCCGAGGTGCAGACGTGCCCGGATGCACGCTGCGCAAGAGAGGAAGACCGGTACCAGTCCGGCGCTGTCCCGCAACGGTAGGGGCCACAGGCCCAAGC
>Ga0180436_10001862_pt1 | contig 20348 bp, 19 predicted proteins | sample SS_ome_2_FD_132434 | JGI IMG/M metagenome (GOLD analysis project Ga0180436, IMG submission 132434) | Hypersaline lake sediment archaeal communities from the Salton Sea, California, USA - SS_3_S_2 metaG | ecosystem: Environmental > Aquatic > Non-marine Saline and Alkaline > Hypersaline >...
TCGCTGTAGTTTGGTGATTATTGTTTGAAGGTCTGTTATAAGGGACTGGATATCTTGATATGAATATTTACGTTCTTTTCTAATAAAATTAAGTAACATGTAACTTGCTCTTTGGAATAATCTATATGAAATACTTGGATGTTTTGATTTTTTTTGTGGATGATTACCTAAAAACTTTGCACTAATGTGCGTTTTTTTGCGAGGTTCCTGCGCCGGTGCTTCTTGTGGAATCGGCTTCCAGTTCATATTTTTAGGATTTTACATTAACAGTAAATTTCATTTTATCTCCATCGAGCCATGCGACCCTTTCAACTACAGGAGTAAAATGTTCAATATATGTACCAGTTTTAACTGGTGCAGTTAGATTAAAAATAAAATGCGCATCTTCACCTGGGGCAACGTTAGATTCTTGCATATAACCCATTCTTGTAGATTTAGTAAAAGGGCTTATTCTATCTTGCGGCCCCGATGTTCCTAAAGAGATTCTGTTTTCTCCATAATTCTTCCAATTAACGTTTCCAGTGTTTTTGAGTACAACCTGAGCCATTAGCTTTTCTCCGGGTTTTACTAAAGCATTGCTAAGTTTTAAATATTTAAATTCATAAGCTAAATTAGGCTGTTCAACAATTGTTGGGATATGCACTTGCTCCTCTGTTTCAGTTTTTCCATTAAAAACTGGTTGAAGCGGAATATAATAGAATCCACCTTCCATTTTACTTGTGATAGGTATTTTGAATGTAGCAATTTGACCTGGTTTCACCATTGATTGAGCCATTTTTGCATCTCCAACTGAAAGCCCGTTTTCAACAATTCGATTTGTTTCAAACATGAGTCTAGTATTTGCTGTCCAGGTTTTTGTTCCAGTATTTTTAAGCTTCACTGTATAAGTCATTTTCTTTTCTGGTTTTATTTTGATCTCGTCTAGAGTTGGAAGATATTCAAATGCAAACTGAGCATTGGTCTTCTTTGGTTCATTATAATTTTGAGATCCATTCAATTTAGCTACATTGTTTCTAATTGAAGGCAATAATTTCACTAAGTTTTCTCCAGGGCATGATGTAGGCATTATGTCCCCATGACCAAAAATATTTGGTAATTTTTGTCCTCTAAAATATGAGTCTCCTTTTGGATCAATCGCATGGAGTTTCGTTTTTTCAGCAATTAATGATTCTAAGGATTTTTTTGCAGCAGTTGTAATTTGGCCTTCATTAAAGTTACCAAGAACTGCGATTCCAATAGATCCTCTGTTTCCAGGTCCGGCATGTGCACCAACTACGCCATCGCCACCAAAGCGGCCTTCGTAGACTTTTCCATCTTCATCAATTAAATAATTGTATCCAATATCACCCCATCCTTTAGCCATTGTATGGTAGTAGAAAATATCACGAATTGCTTTTTTTGGATCATCTAAATCTTTTGTAGTAGCTGTATGATGAACAATAATTTTTGAAACCTTTTCAGGGTATTGAAGTGGCCAGGTAAGAAGTTGACCTTTATCATTTTCTTCAACTACCTTCTTTAGCTTCATTTCTTTTGCATATCTAATATAAAAATCTGAAGGTAAACTCGCTAAAACAGGTTCTGGATTGTCATCTTTATAAACTCTCAAGTCTTCATTTGCCCCCCAGTCAGCTCTTGAAAGAACATCACCCTTTTTAACATTAACATTAATAGTTCTATAATTTGGTTTTTTACTGCTAGGTTTAAACTTTGGCAAAGCTTTTACCACTGGTTCATCATTTGCATTAATATATGTAAATTCAATGTTTCGAACTTCAGGACTAACCATGTTACTTTCAGATTCCAAAGTTACCCTATATTGAAAGGATTCAGCAGGATTCGTATTGATAATCCCGTATGCTTCTTCATCCTCAACTTCAACACTTACATCATTAAATCCAGTCCAATCCAAACCATCAAAAAAACGCACTTCCATATCAACGTGCGTTCCTTCAGGTGTTTTCTGATCCCATGTCATTCCAAGGCCTGTAAAAGGGAATTCTGCCACCTGAACATCAGATAAAAAAGTATATTCAGTATCTTTATAACGAACTGGAACATTTTCAATACTAGCTGAAAGGTGTTTTTCTAAGCTTAAATTCACATCTTCTGTAATTTTACCAAGCAGTTTGTATTCTTCTGGCATATTTAGAGCAGTAAGCCCTAGCACAATAGTTAGGCCAAAAAATATAATTGCAAGTCTAATTTTTGTATAAATCATTGCTTTGTTTTTGTTTTAATTTTCCTTATATTCTAGCAAAAAATCGCAATTTTATCAATCCTCATAATATAGATAATGTTGACACTTTAGCCTTTTATTCGTACACTACAATCTGTATTTCCAATAAGGCGTTTCCTTTAGGACAGATGATTTATAATTTAAAGTATAAAAAGCAGAATCAGCTTGGCAAAGTTCTTCTTGAAAAAGAAGGAGAAATTGTCATAAGTAACGATGAATTTCAGTTAAAAGGTAAGGGTGCAACTGATATTGGTGAGAAAATTCAGTTTAGTAACATTAAAGAATGGCGTGTTCGTGACCAATACGTTACTTTTACTACAATTCAAAAAGAAAAATACACTTTAAATAATCTTGGTAATCTATTTAATGACTTTTTGCATGACTTTGTTAAGGCCAGAAATGATTTTTTGATGAAAGCTCTATTTATGACAGATGGTGAGTTCATAGCTGAATTTGATGCAGACTATGAGATTTTTAGTAAATATGAAAAAAGCTTAAGTAGGGGAGCAGCAAAGCTAAAACTATATGAACGAAGCATTGTGATTGTTCCTTTTGAAAGAGATGCATTTAGTATTTCTCTTAATTTTTTGAAAAAATTAGATATTGATGAAGAGTTTTATGAATTTCATTTACTTTTAGATCAGGGATTTGTGATTCATTTTAAAAAACTTGGTACTGCATTCGAGCAATTTAATGCTCAGCTTGAGCAACTTCAACAAAAAATGTACCAGGATACTATTGATAAGTTAAAAGATATACTATTAGACTATGATTCATCGACACTTATTAAGCTTGGGTATGAGATGAAGCGTGGAAAAGCAGTTAATACAAAGAAAATAAGCAAAATTAACAAAGATCTTTTAGATTCAATGAAAGAAATTGTAATTCACGATGATCTTGCCAAAAAACACTACGAATATTTTGAAAAAATGGCAGATCCTGAACACATTTATTTCGGAATCTCCCCAGAACCACCAAAACATCAGCCAAAAGAGATGAATTGCCCTTATTCAACTTGGTATTTTATGGGAATTCCAGAAAAAAATGTAGTTGTCGCTGAAATTACAAACGGAGGATACAGAGGAGTTTACTTCTTTAAAATCATAATGGAAAAAGGCGAACCAAAAGAGAAAGTCGAAGAAAAATTACTCGAAGTTAATCAGGCATTATTGAAAATGAAGTTTGTTACAACGGCTTTTTATAAAGATAAACGGGAGCTACGGAGATCAATTTACAGGTTTGCATTAAGAAAATTGCCTTACCTGCGGTTATTACGACGTTCTTACGTTGGCCGACTGACCCCATTTAACGAGGTTGACTGGGATAAAAGGATTGGGGATATATTTAAAAAAGCGGAACTTAAATCTTAATCTATGAATGACTCAATTGTAACTGTAATGGAATTCAATGAACCTTCAGAAGCACACATCTGCAAAGGTAAACTTGAGGCCGAAGGGATTCAGTGCAATTTAGCTGATGAAAAGTTAGTTCAAAATACGCAACTTTGGAATACTCATGGGCCAATTAGACTGCAAGTAAAAGCCGAAGATGCAGAAAAGGCTAAAGAGATTTTGGGATAGTTTTACTTCCAAAACTATATGGTGTACAATTCCATACTGATTTAGTATTAACCTATAAAAGTATGGCAGAAGTAACTTTTACTGACGACAACTTTAAAGACGAAACTGGCAGCGGTGTTGTGTTGGTAGACTTTTTTGCTACATGGTGTGGACCATGTAAAATGATGGCTCCTGTTATTGATGAACTTGCAGGAGAATATGAAGGAAAAGCTAAGCTAGGGAAACTTGATGTTGATGAAAACAACAAGACTGCTTCAGAATTTGGTGTTCAATCAATTCCAACTTTGATCCTATTTAAGGATGGTGAAGAAGTTGAGAGAATGGTTGGGTTCCAATCAAAAGAAGCACTGAAAGAAGCATTAGATAAACACATGTAATATGGCAAATGTAACAGAATTGAAAGCTAAGTTTTTTGATGGTCCCAAAAAATTTGGGCTTATTGTTCCAATAATTATCGTAATTGTTGTGGCATTTATTATTATGGATGGACTTGTACGTGTACCAGCTGGTCACGTTGGTGTGATTTTTGATCTTGGCCGGGGTGTGCTTGAAAACGAGTATGAAGAAGGTCTTTCTTTAAAGATACCTTTTTGGCAACAAGCAACAATTATGGATGCCAGAACTCAGGAATATACAATGAGTATTGCTGAAGGAGAAGGGGATAAATTTACAGACGATAGTATTGAATCTCGTTCAAAAGATGGTCAGGTAATCTGGGTTGATGCAACGATTTTATTTCATATTGATAAGAAAGAAGCCGATAATATTAAACGAAATCTTGGTACAAAAACCGAATATTATTCAAAGATTATTAGACCAAGAGCAAGAGAGGTTTTACGTGAAGTTGTAGCCAGATTTAACGCATTGGATCTTGTATCTGAAAAGCGTGCAGAAATGGTTGCAGAAATGAATAATGACTTAATGGAAGCATATGCTGCTCACAATATAATTCTTGAGGAAGTTGTTTTAAGAAACGTAACTTTCTCAGTTGATTTTGCTAATGCAGTTGAAGAAAAAGAGGTAGCAAGGCAAAGAATTAAAACAGCAGAGTATCAAAAAGAACAAGCTTTAGAACTTAAAGCTAAACGCATTATTGAGGCTGAAGCGGAAGCTGAAGCAATCAAATTAAAAGGTGATGCACTGCGAAGCAATCCTGAAGTTATTCAGTTAGAATTCGTGAATAAACTTGGACCAAATGTTCAATGGGGGATTCTTCCTAGCAATTCAAATCCACTTTTTAATGTTCCCGGATTTTAAGAACTATATAAAATAGCGTTGAAAGCACAGTGAGAATAGCGCTGTAAGTAAACGCTATTTGTGGATTCCAGATTTCCCACAAAAATCCAACTACAATACTTGCAGGAAGGGCGCAAATTCCCATTATAAAGCTATAAATTCCAATTGCAGAACTTGAGTAGCTTTCAGGCACTATTTCAGTAATAAATGCTTTTGAAACACCAACATTAAATGCATAGAAAAGTCCGTATAAAATAAACACAATCCACACAAAAACCGAGGGGATATTGAATACAAAGAGCATACAAGCACCTAAGAAAAATATATTTCCAATAATAATCGTCGGGATTCTTCCGATTTTATCTGAAAGATTACCTGCTGGAATAGCAAAAGCAGCATAAGTAATTGTATAAAGCAGGTAAACAACTGGAATTAAAGCTAATGAAAGTCCAAGGTTTTCAGCTCTTAAGATAAAAAAGGCGTAACTCATATTTCCTATAGCAAAAAGAAAAGCTGGTATTAAAAAGAACTTAAACTTCCTGGGTAAATGCTTTAGATCACTGAATTTAATTTTATGGGTTCTCTTTTTCAGTTCTTTGTCTTCTTTAACCTTAAAAATCGCTATAAACATTGAGATTAAACCTGGTAAAAAGGCAATCAAAAAGAGTGGTTTTAAAGTTCCAGGTACAAAATAAAGAATTAAAGCTAACACGATAACACCAGTTACTGCTCCCAAGGTATCCATCATTCTTTGCCATCCAAAAGAACCACCTAAATGACCAGCTTTGCTAGATGCTGCCAATAAAGCGTCACGAGGAGGGTCTCTTAAACCTTTACCTGAACGTTCAATAAATCTAATAAATAAGACACTAACCCAACCAGTTGCGAATATATATATTGGCTTTAAAAAAGCAGGAATCGCATATCCAATTACTATAAAAATCTTACGTTTTTTAAGCTTGTCTGAAAGATATCCAGAAATAACCTTCATGAAACTCGAAAAGCTCTCAGCCACACCTTCAATAATACCAATAAATGCCTTGTTTATGCCTAAAGATTCATAAAAGACCGGTAATATTGGCATTAGCATTTCACTTGAAAGATCTGTGAAAAAGCTAACAAATCCAAACCAAAATACATTTTTTTGTTTTTTAACTTTCATGATATCTATTATACATAAACGATTTTTCCTTGCCAAATTCCTAATATTCTGGTAAATTTAATGCCGGTTTAAAAATGCCTGTCTTTTACCAGCCGAATAAGGCCTACGAAGGATAGGACAGTATTAATTAACGAACGCATTATGAAACGCGCTCAGAAAAAGAAGCTTATTACAAAACACGCAAAACACCCAAAAGATACTGGGTCTGCTCAAGTTCAGGTTGCAGTTCTCACTGAGAGAATTAATGAAGTGCAGACACATTTGAATGACCATCCAAAAGATAATCATTCAAGACGTGGCCTACTGGGAATGGTAGGTAAAAGAAGAAAGCTTCTTAATTACTTAAGGCTGAATAGTAAAGATGACTATGAAGGTCTTATCACTAAATTGAAATTAAGAAAATAATTAATTATAGCTCTTCTTTGGAGTTTAATTAAACTTAGGTGCAGGTTCCAGAACTGCAAAATTATTGCATTTTGAAACTTGTTCCTCAAGTTGTATTTGATTCCATAAAGGGCAATATCATATAACCCTTATTAATTATGGAATCATCAGATTTCTCGATTGATCTGGCTGGTCGAAAATTCAGTATTGAGACCGGTGAATTAGCTTTACAAGCTGGCGGATCAGCAATGGTATCTCTAGGAGATACTAAAATTTTGGCAGCAGCTACTATGGGAGGTGCACGGCCAGGAACTGACTTCTTTCCTTTGCAATGTGAATATGTTGAAAAATTCTATGCAGCAGGAAAAATCAGTGGATCTAGATTTATTAAAAGAGGAGGACGTCCAAGTGAAAACGCGGTGTTGAACTCTCGTTTAATTGATCGACCAATTCGTCCTTTATTTCCTAAAGGAACAACAAATGACACTCAGGTTATTTGTACAGTTATGTCAGCAGACATGGAAGTTAGCCCAGGACCGCTTGCAATTACTGCAGCATCTTGTGCGCTTATGATCAGTGGAATGCCTTTTGAAGGCCCAGTTGCTGGTGTAAGAGTTGGATTAATTGATGGAGAATTAATCCTAAATCCAACTTATGAACAAACTCAAGATGGAGATTTAGATTTAGTTGTTGCAGGTACTGAAGATGCAATAACAATGGTTGAAGCAGGAGCAAAAGAAGTAGATAACGAAAAAATGGTTGAAGCTTTAGATTTTGCACACAAAAACATTGTTGAATTATGCAAACTTCAAAATAAATTTGCAGAAGCTAATAAAAAAGAATCTTCAGTTGAAGTTGTTATGGCTGAACCAAACGAAGATGCTGTAAAAGCAGTTGAAGACTTCATTACTGAAGATATGCTCAACAGTGTAAAAGGAGTGACTAAAAAGGAAATTAAAGAATCAATCCACAAAATCGAACATGAATTAGCTGAAAAATATGCAGCTGATTTAGAAGAAGAAAAATTCACAGAGTACGAATTATTCGAAGTACTAAACAAGCATATTGAAAAAAATATGCGTAAAAACATTCTTGAAAAAGAACAAAGAATTGATGGACGTAAAATTGATGAAGTTCGAAAATTAAAATGTAAACTTGACTTACTTCCTCGTGCTCATGGATCAGCTTTATTCCAAAGAGGTGAAACTCAAGCCCTAACTGTTACTACACTTGGTGGGCCTGGAGATAAATTGATCGTGGACACAATGGAGCAAGACATGGAAAAACGTTACATGCATTTTTATAATTTTCCTTCGTTCTCAGTTGGAGAAGTTAGACCAATGCGTGGTCCAGGAAGACGTGAAATCGGACACGGTGCACTTGCTGAAAGAGCACTGGTTCCAGTTCTTCCAGATGAAAAAGACTTCCCATATACAATGATTTTAGAATCAGAAATCCTAACTTGTAATGGATCAAGTTCAATGGCTTCTGTATGTGGATCTTCACTTTCATTAATGGCTTGTGGAGTTCCGATTAAGTCACATGTTTCTGCGATTGCCATGGGACTTGTAACTGATGGAGAAGGTAAATACAAAATCTTATCAGACATTCAGGGAATGGAAGATTTTGCTGGAGATATGGACTTTAAAGTAGCTGGTACAACAAAAGGTATCACAGCTCTTCAAATGGATATTAAGATTAAAGGCCTTTCATTAGACCTTATGCGTGAAGCACTTAGTCGTGCAAACGAATCAAGAATGGAAGTTATGAATGCAATGAGCGAATGTATTGCTGCTCCAAGAAGCGAAAAATCTCAATATGCACCATTAATCATGAACTTAAAGATCGATCCGGATTTAATTAAAGTTGTTATTGGTAAAGGTGGAGAAACTATTCAGGGAATTACAAAAGAATGGGATGTTAACATTGATATCGATGACGACGGAAACGTTGTTGTTACTGCGCCTGATCAAGAGAAGGGTAAAGGAGCAATTGCTGAAATTGAAAAGATTACTTACGTTCCAAAAGTTGGTGATGAATTTGAAGGAGAAGTAGTAAGAATAATGGATTTTGGAGCATTCGTTGAAATCGCTCCAGGTAAAGACGGACTTGTTCACATTTCACAAATCGCACACGAAAGAGTAAACAGAGTTGAAGATAAATTAAAAATGGGAGACAAAGTAAAAGTTAAGTTAATGGAAATCGATGATCAAGGACGATACAATTTATCAATGAAGGCTTTATTGCCAAAGCCAGCAGGGCATGGAGATAAGCCAAAGCACGACAAACCGCACGACAAAAAATAATCAGATTAAGGCCTCCAGAAATGGGGGCCTTTTTTTATTCAATCAATCCAAGATTTTGTAGAGCACTTTGCATACCTGAAAGTCTAAACTCTCGAAAATCTTCCAGGTCATCACCTTTGGGTTGTATTTCAAAATAAGAAAGATCTATAGATTCACCAAGTGTTTTAAGTACTTGCCTTAAAGTGTCTTGTGATTCTTCATGAATTCTTTGTTCAGCATCAAATTCTTCTTTTCCAGTAGGGTCATCAAGTTCAAAATGCTCTTTATTAGGAGGTCCATGGTTTATTGAAGCCATTGCTAATTGAAAATAGATTTCAGCATCTAAACTTAAATCTCCAATATTAAAATCAGGATTTTCATCTAAAATTGCTTGCTTGATTTCTGTTGGATCTACTCTGCCTATTATGGCTCTTTCAATCTGTTCAAATACTTCTAAAGTATTTGAACGATCAGATGAGTCAGGTGAATTTTTCATAATTTTTAGTTAATTTTAAAAAGGTAAGTAACATAAACTAGTATTAGCTTAAAAACAATAGTCTAAATTAAGTATTGTTGTTTAATTTAAGGGCTTAGAATTTCCCTTCATACCACTCATAATTATCAACAATTATGTCGCCTACAAAGATTGTAAAGTGCAAGTGTGGGCCTGTTGCGATTCCTGTCATACCCATTGTTGCTATTTGATCGCCTTTTTCTACGCGATCGCCCTTTTGAACAGTATTTTCATGATTGTGAAGGTACATTGAGAAAATATTATGCCCATGGTCAATTAAAACAGTGTTTCCGTATGACATTGTTTCTTCAGCCAGAGTAACGATTCCATTATTTGTAGCATAAATTGGAGTTCCTTCGACATTTGCGTAGTCTAAGCCAAAATGAGAGCCAGAAAAAGCCCCGTTTATATAAAGAGTATCTCCAAATCCAAGTGTAAGAACTCCTTCTGCAGGGATTATAAATTCCCCTTCCCATAATTGCTCAGGATGCGGATCGGATTTTGCCCCATTTATTAATTCCCAGGTATTATCAATCTTATCAGATGCAAAAAGTTCGTTTTTTGAAGGTTCAAGATAAAAAGAATTTGTGGGATATGAACGATGGATTATCTCGAGAGGATAATCTTTGTCTAATTTTAATGTTTGCAAACCAGCATCTTCCAAACGATGGATCCCTAAATAACCCTTAAGATACTGACGATTCTCAATTGGTTTGAATTCTTGTGGAACAAGAGCTCGCTTTAAAACTGTTTCAGCTTCGCTAAAGTTTATGTTTCGATCAGGCTGCATGAATCCATCAGGATATCCTTGAAAATATCGAGCCTGAACAGCATGTTTTATATAATCATAATGCCAATCATCAATTTTTACATCAGGAAAATCTTCTGCATCAATCAATTTTGAAGGATTTAATGTATTAACAAGAATTTTTGCAATATGTGCCCGGGTAATTGGATCATATGGGCCAAAATTACCATCTTCATAGCCATCAATTATACCTAAGGCATGCGCTTTTTGAATGTATATTTTAAAAGGATTTTCGTCACTAACATCAGGGAAGTCTTTTGAGGTTTTCGCTGATGGATTTGAGAAATTTTGATTATCAAAAAGAAGTTTTAAAAATTCGCTTCGCGTAATTGCTTCATCCCAGTTTGGTTCATGTTCATCTTCATAAAGATATATTTTTTTGCCATTAAAACTTCCTTCAATTTCTTCATTTTCAAAAACAGGAATCTCAATTTTCATTGTTCTTCCGCGTTCAATTGAATCAGGAATATATGCAAAAGCAACTTTGGGAAGGAGGATGCATATGAGGCTTATTAGTGCGATTTTTTTCATGTTGTAATTTGTTGGCTGTGCGATATAATTTTATTATATTCTACCTCAAATTAGCGGGTATAGTATAGTGGCTATTACGGCTGGTTGCCAATCAGCAGAGACGAGTTCAATTCTCGTTACCCGCTCCAACTTTTTCACATTTACTTAAAAATGTCTATTTGATAGAATCCACTCGATGAACGAAGCACTCAAACAATTCATTGAAATTATCTCTCCAACTTTTGATGGTAAGAAGTTTGATATTCCATATTCTGAATTAAATGCAGATGAGCGCCTTAGGTTAAGAACATCTCATCGTAATGAAAGGTTTATTTATAAACGAAAATGTGATGCTACTGGTAAGCAGATTGTAAGTATTTATTCTCCTGATAAACCTTATAAAATTTACCAGCAGGATTATTGGCATGGTGATAAATGGGATTCTTTAAAGTATGGACGGGATTTTGATTTTAATCGAGGATTTTTTGAACAGTTTAAAGAACTTCAATTGGATGTGCCGCGGGCAAATATGATGACAATGCAAAATGAGAATTCCGAATATACAACAGGTACAGGTTTTTGCAGAAATTGTTATTTAATTAATTCATCTGAAAATTGCGAGGATTGTTATTATGGAAAGCTTTTTCAGAAGTGCAAAGATTGTGTTGATTGCTCATATATTTATGACAGTGAAATTTGCTATGGATGTTTTAATGCAAAAGGCTTATATAATTGTAAATTTGTATATAATTCAGCAAATTCAAATGATTGTTCTTACTGTGACAATGTTTCGCGCTGTAATAACTGCTTTTTATGTACGAATTTAAATGGAAAAGAGTACTATTTTAAAAATCAAAAGCTATCAAAAGAAGAATATGAAGCCAAAGTTAAGGAATATACAGAAGGATATGAAGCACAGAAAAAAGCTCTAGAAGAATTCAATCAGTTAAGAAAAGAACGAATTTATAAATATGCAGAAATATTAAATTGCGAAAATTCTACAGGTGATTTTATTAAAAATTCAAAGAATTGCCATAATGTTTATGATGTTGTTGATAGTGAAGATTGCCTGAACGTTCATGTGGGGGTTGGTTGTAAAAATGTTTGCGATTCATCAAATATGTATGAAAATCCTGAACTTTCATATATGACGTTAGGTGTTATAACAACTTACAATTGCCATTTCTGCCTTTATGTATTTAAATCTACAGATATGTGGTATTGCGATACCTGTTATAATTGTTCGAATTGTTTTGGATCTGTAGGATTGAAGAATAAAAAATATTGTATTTTCAATAAGCAATATTCAAAAGAAGAATACGAAAAAGAAGTAGCAAAAATAATCGAAAAAATGAAGGAAACAGGCGAATGGGGGAAGTTTTTTCCTAAAGAACTTTCACCTTTTGGATACAATGAATCATTAGCAAACGAATATTTACCTTTAAATAAAGAAGAAGCACAATCACAGGGATTTAAATGGAGTGATTACGAAAAACCTTTGGTTGAAGTATCTAAATCAATAGAAGCAAATGAAGTTCCTGACAAAATCGAAGATATTAATGATGAAATTTTACAAACAGCAATTAATTGTGAGATTACTGGAAAGCCTTTTGTTGTTACTTCAGCGGAATTAAGATTTTATAAAAAGCAGGGGATTCCTGTGCCAAGAAAACATCCTGATGTTAGATATGATGAAAGAATTGCCTTAAGAAAGCCACGAAAACTATGGGAAAGAGAATGTGATAAATGCGGGAAATCAATAATAAGTGTATTTAACAAAGAAATGCCAGAAACAATTTACTGTTCAAAATGTTATCTAGATGAGGTTTATTAGTCAGTTTTAAATCCGATCTTTTCATCTGATTCTCCATCATGTTTTGATAAGCCTTCAATTGCTCTCCAAACTTTTTTGAATTCTTTATCTGATTTATTTGATTGTTTCAACATAAAGTTACGAACTTCGTGAAGTTGTTTTAGAATATTTTGATGAGATGTTATAGCATTTTTTAATCGAACAAATGCTTTTACTACTTCAATACTTATTTTAATTGCTCGTTTGCTTCTAAGTACGCTGGCTAGCATAACTGCACCATGTTCAGTGAAGACAAATGGCATCTTTCTGCGGCCTCCCCAGCTTGAAGTCACAATTTGTGACATCAAGTTTCTATATTCATTGAGAGTTAATTGAAACATGAACTCATCTGGAAAACGATCTATATTTCTTTGAACAGCTTGGTTAAGAATCTTTGTTTCAACACCATAAATTCTAGCTAAATCTTCATCCAGCATTACTTTTTGTCCACGTATAAAATAAATCGAATTATGGATATTTTTATCATTCATGACTGTAATTTACCAAACGAATATAAAAATTCTCTAAAAAAATATTAAAATTTGTAAAAGATTTTTGCCTATTAATTAAACAAAAGTTATACTTTAAAATATTAATAACCATTTTTATATGAAAAATGTACTTGTATTAATGATTGCTTCGATATTGATTTTTTCTGCATGTCTACCAGCGCAGGAAACTCAAGAAATTGAACAGCCTGAGCCTACTTCAACTGGAATCAGCCAAGAAATGGCAGAAAAGCACGATTTAACAGATGACGAAGTTGAAATGCTTGAAGATATGGGCCAAACTGATGAAACTCTTACTATGTGGATTGAAGAAACAAAATCTATGGGGCCTGGTCCTTTTGATTTTAAAGCTGATTTAGTAGATGTAAGTGGAGGAAATGCAACTGGTGTTGCTAGTGCTGCTTTTGATGAAGAATATCTTCTTATTGCAGAGTTTGAGGGGCTTCCACACCCTGAAGAAGGTTATTTTTATGAAGGATGGGTGGTTCGCCAAAGTCCTTTAAGTGTTTTAAGTACAGGAAAAGCAGAAAGAAGTCTTGGTGATTATGAAAATGCATTTAAAAGCGATGAAGATTTAACTGATCATGACTTTTACGTCCTTACTTTAGAGCCAGATGATGGTGATCCTGCACCTGCTGAGCATATTTTAGAAGGTACAATGAAATAAATAAATATGAAGAAACTCTTACTGACAATTCTAATTTTTCTTTGTGCTGGATGTTCAAATCCTGATTCGACTTTCATTCTATTTTTAGGTGATACCAGTTTTGGTGAAAGCTATGGGAACCCATATTACGAACATTCTTTGAAGAGTTTTAAGCAGATTCTTGCTGATGCAGAGTTAGTTGTTACAAATCTTGAAACTCCATTGACTGATATTGAAGAATCATATTTAGAAGAAGAAAAAAGTATTATTCATTATTCTGATCCAATTAAATCTCTCGAAACATTTCTTGATAATAATATGACTGTTTTTTCTTTAGCAAATAATCATGCAATGGATTTTGGGACTCCTGGATTGCAGCAAACTTTTGATACAGGTTTAACTTTTTTTGGAGCTGGATTTAATGAAGAGGATGCAAAAAAACCTTATATTTATAAGGACATTTTAGTGTTAGGAGCTTTTGAGTATCGCAAAAAATATGATGAAGACTATTATTTTTATGCAGATGAATATAAAGATGGAGTTAATGCTATAAAACCTGAACAAGTTAAAGATCTTCGAAATAAGTATCCTGAAAAATTTATAATTGTTTTTCCGCATTGGGGAGATAATTATAAGAAAATTCATTCTTTGCAGGAGCAAGCAGCACATGACTATATTGATGCAGGTGCAGATCTTATTCTTGGCCATGGAGCTCATATGATGCAGGAAATAGAGCAATACAAAGGTAAATGGATTGTATATAGCTTAGGAAATTTTGTGTTTAATTCAAAAGGAAGATACAAATCAATGAAAGCTGATCCTTTTAGTTTGATTGCGAGTTTAGAGGGTAGAAATTTAAAGCTATACCCAATATTCACCGACAACACTATTACTGGATTTCAAAACAGATTTGTAACTGAAGAAGAGTTCAACAAAATAAAAGGGGATTTTGAAACAGGAAAAGATCAGTACGGTTACTTTATTAAGTTGGCAAATTAAGCAGAACCTTAAATCCTTCTTTTTCTAACATTTTTTTAATATCGTATACTTTTTTCAAAGAAGGCGGTTTTAGTCGCTTCAGTTTATAATCTAATTTAAGCTTTTTCCATTTATAAACTCCATAAGTATGGTACGGAAGCAAATCAATCAGTTTAAAATGCTTAATTTCATGTAAAAAGTCCACCAGTGCTTTCAGGTTTTCTTCTGTATCTGTATAACCTGGCAAAACCACATATCTAAGCCATAATTCAGGCTTCCTTTTTGCTTTTGATTTACCAATTTTTTTAGCTAAATGTCGCAAGTTTTCTAAAATTGGTTCGTTTGGTACGCTTGTTATACATTTATGCATTTCATTATCAAAATGTTTCAAACTAACCATAAATCTATCAGCATACGGGAACAAAGAATCAACAACTTTTTTGCTAGTAAAAAGAGATGTGTCTAAGGTCACATTAATTCCTTCTTTTCGACATAATTTAATAAAATTCAGTACAAATTTTGGTTGAAACATTGGATCTCCTCCACTAACAGTCACTCCACCTTCATCACCAAAGTATTCTTTATAATCTTTTACTCTTTCTAATAGTTCATGGGCTGTCATGGTCTGAAAGTCTTTTAAATCAAGCATATCCCTGTTGTGGCAATAAGCGCATCTTAAAGGACATCCTTCCAAGAAAACAACAAATCTAAGCCCTGGTCCATCAAGACATCCAAAAGTTTCAAATGAATGAATCATACCTTTTCCTTTTCCAACAACAGGTCTTGTTTTCTTTTTTTCTCGCTCAGCGAGCATTTTGCATTTTTTTGTAGGCATATTTATATAGATTAGTAGAATTTTTTATGGAAAGTACGTGAAATAACCTCTTCCTGCTGCTCTTTATTCAATTTGATGAAGTTAACAGCATATCCTGAAACACGTATAGTTAATTGTGGATATTTCCATGGCTTTTTCATTGCATCTCTTAAAATTGAACGATTCATTACATTCACATTTATATGATGTCCACCTTTTGCAAAATATCCATCAAGCATATGAACAAGATTCGAAATTCTCTTTTCTTCATCTTTACCTAAACTCTGAGGTGAAATTGAGAATGTATTAGAAATTCCATCACGACAATAATCATAAGGAAGCTTTGCTAAAGAATTTAATGAAGCAAGTGCACCTTTCTTGTCTCTTCCATGCATTGGATTTGCCCCAGGTGCAAAAGGTTTTCCTTTTTCTCTTCCATCAGGAGTTGCACCGGTTTTGTGCCCATAAACTACATTTGCAGTAATAGTTAAAAGCGAAAGTGAATGTTCAGCATTTTTGTAAGTAGGATATTTTCTTAGAGCACTTGTGAATTTTTTACAAATCTCAACTGCAATTTTATCTACTCTGTCATCATTATTGCCAAAATATGGGAATTTTCCATCAATTTTGAAATCAGTTGCAATACCTTTCTTGTTATATACAGGTTTTACCTTTGCATATTTAATTGCAGATAAACTGTCTGCAACAATACTCATACCTGCTACACCAAACGCCATAAAGCGCTCGATTTCCGCATCATGTAGAGCCATTTGGCTGTTCTCGTAATGATTATGATCATGTGAATAATGGATAATATTCATTGTTTCAACATACTTCTTAGCAAGCCAATCCATTAGCTTATAGAAACGTTTACTTACTTCATCATAATCAAGAACCTTCTTATGTTTTAAAGGTTTAAGCCCATCAACAATAAGATCGCCAGTTAGTTCATTTCGACCTTGATTGATTACCATTAATAATAGTTTTGGAAGGTTGCAACGAGCACCAAAGAACTGCATTTGTTTACCAACAGCCATCGCAGAAACACAGCATGCAATTGCATAATCATCGCCATGATAACCTCTCATTAATTTATCGTTTTCAAACTGCAAAGAACTCGAATGAATTGCAATTTTAGTAGCATAATCTTTGAAACCTTTAGGGTGTGCTTTGTCCCAAAGAACAGTTAAGTTAGGTTCAGGTGCAGGCCCTAGATTTTTTAAAGTATTTAAGAATCTGTATGAAGATTTAGTGACCATTGATTTTCCACGAGTTGTGCAGCCTCCAAGTACGCAAGTAACCCAGGTTGGATCACCAGCAAAAAGCTCGTTGTATGCAGGGTGGCGCAGATGCCTTACCATTCTTAATTTAATAACAAGATCATCAATAAACTGTTGAATTTGAGATTCCGTATACTTTTTGGCCTTCAAATCACGCTCAGCATAGATGTCAATAAACGCATCCATACGCCCAAAACTCATTGCTGCTCCATCTTGCTCTTTAACTGCAGCTAAATAGGCAAAATAAATCCATTGTATTGCTTCTTTTGTATCATTTGCTGGCCGCCCAATATCAAATCCATAATTTGCAGCCATTTCTTTCATATCCTTTAATGCCTGAATCTGTTTATGAAAAATCACTCTTTTTCTGATATTTTCTTCAGTCATATAATCTCCGCAAAGTCTTTGTTCATCTGCCTGGCGTTCTTTTATCAATTTATCTAGCCCATAGAGCGCAACTCTACGATAATCTCCAATAACACGACCTCGAGAATAATTATCTGGTAAGCCAGTTATTACACCTTCTGATCTGAAAAATTTACCTTCAGGAGTTTTAAAATCCTTCCAGCTTTTATAAATATCAAATACAAAATCATTATGAGTAGTAACGTATTTTGTATAAATCTCCATTAGTTTTGGATCAACTTTATACCCATATGTCTCAGCTGCTTTTTGAGCAAGTCTGATCCCTCCACCTGCTTTTAATGCTCTAATTAAAGGTTTGTCTGTTTGGAATCCAACTATTGATTCATTTTCTTTATCTAAATATCCAGGACCATGGCTTAAAATTGTAGAGGCTTTTTTTGTATCAACTCCGAGCATTCCATTTTTTTTGAATTCTCGATTGAGCAATGTTTTAGCTTTCTTCCAAACTTTTTCAGTTTTTTTAGATGGACCTTTTAAGAAAGATTCATCGCCTTTGAATTGAGTGAAGTTCGACAGAATAAAATCTCTGACATTTATTTCTTTCTGCCATTTATTTTTTTTGAATTTTCGATATGGATCAATTTTTGTAGGCATAATTAAGGAAAGTTATTTACAATAATGCTAAAGTCTAGTATAACATATTCTAATTTTTTACCAACTATAAAATGGGATTGGAAGGTCCAAAATCACAAGAAGAAATCCAGGAGGAGTATGTAGCTTTATGGCAAAGTGTATATGATGAAGTTGCAACAAAATTGAATGCACATAGTGAATTTGGAATTTATAATGAAGAGCATGCAATGCTTGCAGGAATTGAGAAAATAGAAATGAAAGATGAATCAGGTGAAGTTATTGGATATATTGATTTCAAAGTTTTAAAAAAGGATTCTTTATATATAAATTATTCAGAAACCAAAGAAGGATATTTAAATCAGGGGGTATATAAAGCAATTTTAGCAAGAATCCTTATAGAACATCCAAATATTAAAGTAGTTTTTGGTGAATTAATGGATTTTAATCAAATAAAATATATAGAGGGGCTTAATCAAGGTATGAATATTGAAGAAGCCATGAGAAATACACCTGCATATAAAGCTGCCTCTACTCTTGGGTTTTCAACTATCAAAATAAGAGGCGACAGATTAATTTGTTTCAGAGATCTTTTTGAAGTATAATAATTGTTAGCAAATATTTGTTAACCCTATTTCTATGAAAGCAGTAGGAATGATTGCAATTGTTCTGACAGTAGTAGGAGCTCTAAACTGGGGGCTTGTAGGTCTTGGTGGATTCATCGGATCAAACCTAAACCTTGTGAATCTACTATTTGGAACTTGGCCAACAGTAGAATGGATTGTTTATCTTTTAGTTGGTGTGTCTGGTCTTTTAACTTTATGGGCACATGCAACAAAAAAATGTGTGATGAAGTAATGTGATTTTTGTGAATTGAAATTAATAGGGGAGCATATTATTAAAATATGCTTCCTTTTTGACATATGAAAAAGCGCCGGCAGCGAGGGATCGCTGCCAGCTAATGGTGGATTTGAAGGAGGTAGGCTAGATGGAGGTGGGTGTCGGGTCTGTCTTCGTTTCGTCGGTGGGCTCCACAGCGGTGATCGGGTCGAACTGCCAGGTGCCGGTTTCGGCATCCCAGTTGCCTGAGTGCTCGAGCTTCTGGTTGTCGAGGGCGATCACAGCGTTGGTGCCGTGACCTTCGATCAGCTTGATGCCGGCCAGCCACTTGGCGCCGTTCGGAACAGGTGTGGTCTCGATCTTGCCATCGCAGTAGGTGTAGCCGCCCTTGGTCAGACTCGGCACGTTGTGAGTGAAGTTGATCAGCGGTACGTTCTTCAGATCATCGGTTGTGATGCTGATGAGCTCCTCGATGGCGAAGGTGATAACCTGGTCAGCAACTTTGTTGGTGTCCACGGTGTTGACCTTCACGTCCGTGTTGGTGACAGTCCCCATGAACCAGGCCGTGATCCAGGTGAAGTCCATGTCCAGCGCTTCCGGATTGAACTTCGCCCAGGTGCGAATCACGATGCGGCCATCGTTGGTTATGCCGATCACCGGGGTCGTGCTGAACAGGTTGTTCACTCGCACGAGCAGATCAGTCGTTCCAGTGATCTTCCTGGCCAGCAGCGTGCCCCATTGCTCGTGGGTCACCACCCAGAACTTGGTCTTCGTTGCTTCCAGGAAGTCTTTCCACGTAAGTCGTTCGATCTCATCGATGGTGGGCTCATACAGTTCCATAACGTTTCCTCCAATAACAGGTTGTTTGTTTCGCTGCACTTGGCAGCTCCCCTCCGAGCACCAAACAAATATGGTGTCCTAAGAGAAAATCTAGCATTCAACCACATACCAGATTTTCTCCTAGGAAATTCGGGAGAAATTGAAACAATTTTTCTTTTAAAATAGCCTAAATTTCAAAGCACACACGACGATGAATTTACTTAAATCCCAACATGAAATCAAGATTATTTTTATCAAAAAAGTTGACGCATATAAAAAGAGCCCGGCTTATATTGCCAGGCCCTTTATTATTTGAGTTTTATTAGAATAGATATCCTAATGCAGCTGTTAATTCCGGTTCACTTACGAAATCCATTATTCGTAATAAGAATTCGCTTCTTTCATTATCTGCAAACATTGAAAGAATTCTATCATGCAATTCTTGATCTTCAACATTGTAACCAGAATGTGGATGAACATAATCTAATGCTGAAGTAATGAATAGCATTCTAGTCGCCATTGCAAATACTTCACCTCTGATTGCTGGTCTATCTACAAATGCACGTCTGTCAATTGCAATCGAATCAGCATTAGGATCAAGATTCTCTACAGCAGCAATACCATGTTTAGCTGCAAATGGTACATATTGATATGCCCAGTGAGCTGAACTTACATCAGCATAGTAATCCTTAAACAATTCTACTTCATCAGGTGTAACATCTGCCTGAATACCAGAAGCATTGTAGAACATTACAAATAATTCTCCACGAGTTAGCTTTTTATCCCATGCTGCATGCCATTCAACTTCATTCTCAGGATTAATCATTTCATCCTTATCTGTTATCTCTCTACCTCTTATCAGTCCAAGATCTTTAGCCTTATATAAATGTCTAACA